>SXGS01169936.1_pt1 | contig 14296 bp, 16 predicted proteins | sample 3174681 | NCBI WGS metagenome assembly SXGS01 (sample SAMN11356861, study PRJNA531348) | freshwater metagenome | isolation source: freshwater sample F1-80 | place: China: Fuxian Lake, Yuxi | collected 2017-12-25
ACTCTTCTGAACAGAGCCCCAGGTGCCTTCGGGTCGGGCCTCGTTCGCTGCGGTCGAACAACCAAATGAGGAAGTCATGAACGTATCTTTGCGCGATTTGTTGGAAGCCGGCGTACACTTCGGACATCAGACCCGTCGTTGGAACCCCAAGATGAAGCCATTCATCTACGGCAGCAAGAATGGCATTCATATCATCGATTTGCAGCGCACCGCTCGCGGCTTGATTGACGCTTCCCGGTTTGTCAGCGCGACCGTGACCCACGGCGGCGCGGTGCTGTTCGTCGGCACCAAGCGCGCTGCTCGCGAAATTGTGGCGGAAGAATCGGCTCGTTCGGGTATGTTCTACGTGAATAACCGCTGGCTCGGCGGCACCCTGACCAACTGGTCCACCGTGAAGAAATCGATCGAGCGCTTGCTCCAGTTGGAGAAGGCTCGCGACGAAGGCCGTTTTGAGCTGCTCACCAAGAAGGAAGCTCTTGAACTCAACCGCGAAATCGAGCGGATGGAGAAGAGCCTCGGTGGTATCAAGAACATGAAGGGGCTTCCCGCCGCTCTGTTCGTGATCGATCCTAAGAAGGAGCACATTGCGGTGAAGGAAGCTGGGATTCTCGGCATTCCTGTCGTTGCCTTGTGCGACACGAACTGCGATCCTACGGGCATCAGCTACGTCATTCCCGGCAATGACGACGCGTTGAAGTCGATTCGTCTGTTCACGGCGGCGATCGCCGACGCAGCGGCCGAGGGACGTCAAGCGTCTTCCGGTCGGGCCCACTCCGGCGCTTACGTGAGCGGCCGGGACGACGAGGACCAGGCGAGCAACGTCGAAGTTATCACCCGCTATTCCAGCGCAGATGACGAAGACGACGCCTGATAGTTCGTCAACTCACTTTACTAAAACCAAGGGCGGCCGCGCCGCCTGACCGTGCCCCTTCGGGAGGCACCAGGAGAAAACATGGGTCTCGATAGCATTAAAGAGCTCCGCGAGCGCACTGGCGCCGGCATGCTGGACTGCAAAAAGGCGTTGGCGGAAACCGCCGGCGATATTGAAAAAGCAGTGGATTGGCTTCGCGCCAAGGGCATCGCTTCGGCCGCCAAAAAGGCAGGCCGGGCTGCGGCAGAAGGTACGGTTCACTCGTACATTCACGCCGGTGGCAAGATTGGTGTGTTGTTGGAAGTGAACTGCGAAACCGACTTCGTGGCGTTGACCCCGAAGTTCAAAGAGCTGGTCACCGACATTGCGATGCACATTGCCGCATCCGCGCCTGAATATGTGGGCCGCGAAGATGTTCCGGCGGACGCCGTGGACCGGGAAAAAGAAGTTCAGAAGCAGCGCGTGATGGAGGAGGGCAAGCCCGCAGCCGTCGCTGAGCGCATCGTCGAAGGCCGAATTGGCAAGTTCTTCGAGCAAGTTTGCTTGCTTGAGCAGAAGTTCATCAAGGATGACTCCAAGTCTATCCAAGAGCTTTTGGCTGAAACGATGGCTGCAACTGGCGAAAACATCAAGGTTCGTCGGTTTGCTCGCTACGAGCTCGGCCAGGGGCTCGAAAAGCGTAAAGACGACTTTGCCGCAGAGGTTGCGGCGCAGTCGGGCGTCGGAAACTGAAGAGGACAGGGCGGCGGAAACGCCGCCCTTTTTGCATTTGAAAGGGGGATGGATGTCGAAGGTGTCGGTTTACAAGCATGCTCTCGTGAAGATCTCCGGTGAGATGCTGGGAGGCGACGCTGGTCAGGGCATCTCCACAGAAGCATTGGAGCGGTTTGCCGAGGAGATCCACGGGGTTCGCGATCTCGGCACTCAGGTGTCGGTGGTGATCGGCGGTGGAAACATTTTCCGTGGTTTGTCCGGTGCAGCCAAAGGAATGGACCGCGCGACCGCCGACTACATGGGTATGTTGGCGACGGTGATCAATGCGCTGGCGTTGCAAGACGCGCTTGAACGCCGTGGTTGCCATACCCGGGTGTTGAGCGCGATTGAGATGCAGGCGATCTGTGAACCTTACATTCGTCGGCGCGCGGTGCGGCATTTGGAGAAGAACCGGGTCACGATTTTTGCCGCCGGTACCGGAAATCCGTACTTTTCGACGGACACGGCGGCCGCCCTTCGGGCTGCAGAAGTGCACGCGGACGTGATTCTGAAGGCGACGAAGGTCGACGGAATTTATGACAAAGATCCTAAGAAATTCTCGGATGCAGTGAAGTTTGACCGCCTCACCTACATCGAGGCCCTGCAGATGGGCCTGAAGGTGATGGACGCCACGGCACTTTCGCTGTGCATGGAGAACAGCCTTCCGATTGTGGTATTTGACCTTGGCGTGCACGGGAACATTGCCCGGGTCGTATGCGGCGAGAACATTGGTACAACGGTATCTGCTGCGGTTTGAATCCGGTTTGCGGACGAACGAGCAGGTACACTCTGGACTTCTGCGGAGACACGATGGACGAATACATCGAGGCGATGGCGGACGACATGGGCAAGGCGCTGGAGTCGTTGCGGCGAGACCTTGCCAAAGTTCGCACCGGACGCGCCACTCCCCAATTGGTGGATGGCGTTCAAGTAAACGTGCAGTCTTACGGTGCGGTGATGCCGCTCAATCAGTTGGCGACGGTTCAGGCGCCCGATCCCCGATTGTTGACGATCACCCCCTGGGACAAGTCCACTTTGGCGGACATCGAAAAGGCGATAATGGCTGCGGGTTTGGGGTTGAACCCATCGAATGATGGAAAGTTGATCCGCGTTCCAGTGCCACCGCTGACCAACGAGCGTCGCCAGCAACTGGTGAAGATGGTCCGCTCCAACGGCGAGGACATCAAGGTTCGCATTCGCCACATTCGCCGCGACTACAATGAGATTTTCAAGAATGGCGAGAAGGATGGCGATGTGTCGGAAGACGACTGCCGCCGCCTGCTCGACAAAGTTCAAGAAGCGACCGATGATGCCGTTGCCAAGGTCGATGCCATCATGGCCGAGAAAGAACGCGAAGTCCTCGAAGTTTGAACGAACGCCGATTGCGGCGGCGGAGGCGCTTTGTTCGTTCGACTGGTTGCAGGGTTGGTGGGCCTCGCGGTCCTGATTCCGTGGATGGTGTTTGGCGGGGTTCCGGCGATCGACTTGCTGGTGGTCGCAGCGGGTCTGATCTGCGTGGATGAGTACGTTCGAATGGCTTTTCCAGAGGCACCGGGGAAGCCACGGCTGTGGATTGCCGCCTGCGTGCTCGCCTTGTTTGGATCCGCTTGGTACCTCACCGATCGGTGGTTGGTGTTGGTGTCGGTGATCGAGGTGGTGGGCACGATGATCTTTGCCGTGGCCTCCCCGGGTCCGATCGACAAAGCAGCGGATCGACTCGGCAGATTGTTCATCGGAATTGGCTGGATCGGTGGCTGTTTTCTGTTCATGCCTTTGCTTCGTCGATTGGACGGAGGATTAGCTTGGATTTTCCTTCTTCTTTGCTTGGCGTGGCTGAGCGACACCGGCGCATTTTTTGCGGGACGTTTCTTCGGAAAGACCAAGTTGTATGAGGCAATCAGTCCAAAGAAGACGGTAGAAGGATACATCGGTGGGATGCTGACAGCGGTCGCCGGTGTGTTTGTCGTTCGTGCAGTAGGGCTTCCTTCCTTGACTCCGGTCGATGCGGTGGTGATCGGGACGGTGATCGGAACGGCAGGCGTGATCGGTGATCTCGCGGAATCGCTGTTAAAGCGAGCCTTTAACGTGAAGGATTCTGGAACCATCATGCCGGGCCACGGGGGCCTGCTCGATCGCGTCGATTCGGTGCTGTTCGTCGCGCCGCTGTTGTACGGCTATGCCATTCTGATCAAGGGTTTCTGACGAGCCCCGGGAGTCGTTCAATGGACCTGTTGATTGGCGCCATTGCTGGAATCACGATGATCGGCGTGCTGGTTATTGTGCACGAATTTGGCCATTTTATTGTGGCCAAAGCCTTCGGGATCGGCGTTCCGGTGTTCTCGATCGGGATGGGGCCGTCGCTCACACAGTTTTCGTGGAGAGGCACGGAATACCGACTTTCGATGCTGCCATTGGGCGGGTACGTGAAGTTGGCCGGTGCCGATCCTTTCGGGGAAGAAGACCCCGATCAACAGAATATTGCGCCGGAACACGACTTTATGCGGCGTCCGATCTGGCAACGCCTGGCCGTCATGTTTGCAGGACCGGCTTTCAACCTTCTGTTACCGGTGGCCATTTTTACGGCGGTGCTGTTGGTGGGGGACGAACTCCCTGCGAGCGTGGTGTCTCGAGTGGCCCCGGATTCACCGGCGGAGGTCGCGGGTTTTGTAGAAGGCGACAAGATTGTGGCGGTGGCTGGAGCGCCGGTGGCCTCCTGGCTGGACGTAGAGGCGGCACTGAAGCCGAATACCGAGCTCAAGTTTGACGTGGAGCGCGCTGGAAAAAAGGTCGAGTTGGTGATCTCGGGGTTGTCGGCGGCAGACGATACTCTAGGTGCGATCGGCCTGTACTGGACCGAATTGGCGCCGAGAATCGGCGTGGACGATCACAGCTCCCCTGCCGGGCGCGCAGGCCTTCGCGCGGGCGACATGGTGGTGGCGATCGACGGCCAGAAGGTTGCTACTTTTCGTGAGGTTCGAAGTTCGCTCTCCGAAGGTAAAAGCCACAAGATCGACTTTCAGCGCCAGCTAGATGGTCAAGTGATTGACCAATCGACAGAAATTCAACCCGATCCATTGTGGGCGGCGGCTGCCGACGAGCCGGTCCCCGACCGCTGGGGTGTGGTGCCGTTCGACCTCTATGTGCGGGAGTTGATGCCGGGCAAACCCGCGGAGAAAGCAGGAATCAAGCCGGACGACCGCATCTTGGCGATGGATGGCGTTTCACTTTTTACGTGGGAGCAGTTGGTTCGACGCATGGCCGCTACCGCAAAAGGCGAGGAAGAAGCTACTCCACGGCCAGTGAAGATTCTGGTGTCGCGCGCCGGCGAACGGCTCACTTTGAACCTGACCCCGGAAATGCTGCGGGAGGTTCGTGCGCCGGACGTGATCTGGCGGCCGGTGATGGGCGTTCAAGGGTACGAAAGCGTGACGCTCGGTCCAACGTTTAAGAAGCCATACCCCCTCTGGCTGGCCGTTCCAGAAGCGGTTCGACGAACCTGGTTGGTCACCGCGGCAAACCTGGCGGTGATGCGGAACATTGCGTTGGGCGATCTCAAGATGTCGGAGACGCTTTCCGGCCCGATCGACATGTTTCGAATGGCGGCGCAAGCCGCAAAAAGTGGTTTTGAAACCTACATCAACCGCATCGCCATGGTCAGCGTTGGCCTCGCCGTTTTCAACCTGCTTCCCATTCCCGTGTTGGATGGCGGCCAAATCCTATTTTACACGATCGAGGGGCTTCGCGGGAAGCCGCTTTCGTTGGCGGTGCGCGAAAAGGTACAAATGGCGGGCGTTTTAGTGATGGTGGCTTTGATGCTGTGGGTGACGGTGCTGGGCATTCAACGCATGTTCACTGAGACCTGATTGCGAATTCTAGCGATCGATACTTGTGGACCGGTGATCGGCGTTGCGGTTCGCGCGGACGGCCGAAACTGGGTTCGTTCGGAACGGGTTTCTCGCGGAGCTGAAACGCTGCTGGTGCCGTGGGCGTTGGAACTTTGCGCGGAAGCAGGCTTTCCGTTGCGCGAATTGGAAGGAATTGCCTGCGCCAACGGTCCGGGCGCATTTACGGGGATCCGTGTGGGCATGGCGGCGGCCGCGGGCTTGGCCATTGGCCTCAAAGTACCGTTTTGGGTCGGGTCGTCGTTGACGGCGCGGAGCAACCGCATCGGCGTCGGTCGCGTTCTGTCGATGCTCGATGCTAAGAAGTCAAGGGTTTATGCTGAGTATCGCGTGGATGGCGTTTTGGTCCATGGGCCTGAGGACATTGCCCCGGATTTGGCCATTCGATGGTGTGAAAGTCCTTTCCTGGCGACTGGCGAAGGAGCCACGGTGTATGCGTCGCAGGTGAATGCTGCCGGCGGTCAAGTGGCGGGGGAGGCCGATCATCCAGCGGTGGATCAATTAGCGGTGCATGCGGAACAAGCGTTTTTAAGGGGAGAATCCACCAGTCCGTTGCAGTTGGAACCAGTGTATCTGCGCGGCGCCGACGCGATTCCGCCGCCCCGTTGATCGGTTAAGGCGTGGCGGTTGGGGGAATCGATGGCGATGGTAGGCGTGGCCGGTGCAACCGGTGCTTTGGGAAAAGAGATCCTGCTGGTCCTGGATAAAGCCCCTTGGCGGCCTGAAAAAGTAGTGGCCCTGGCCAGCAACCGCTCCACAATTCCCTTTGTGGAGTATGGATCTTCCAGTTTGACGGTGGAGGATTTGGCGGAACACGATTTTGCGGATTTGGACGTGTTGATCTTGGCGGTGCCGACGGAAGTAGCCAAGGAAGCGGCGGAACGCGCGATCGGAGAAGGGGTTGCGGTGGTCGACTGTTCCGGGGCATTTTCGGAGGATCCCGACGAACGAATGGTCGTTCCTTGGGTGAATCCCGAGAGTGTGAAGGACCTGCCCGCCCGAGGATTGCTGGCGATCCCTGGAGCTCCTGCGCTGTTGTTGGGCTCGGTGCTCGGTCCGCTCTGGAGAGCAGGCATTCGTGGCGCCGTTTCGGCCACCGTGTTGGTGAGCGCCTCGCATTCTGGTCGCGACGGTGTGGAAGAGCTCTCGAAACAGGTGGTTGCACTGTTCAACTCGGGCACTCCACCGCGGAAGGTTTTCGACCAAGGATTGGCGTTTGACCTAATCCCTCAGGTTGGCAACGCGGACCAGGGATGGACGGACCAAGAGCGCCGCGCGGCGGCGGAAGTGGCCATCCTTGTTCCCGAAGTGGAGCAGATCGCCGTGACCATGGTCGGTGTTCCGTTATTCTCGAGCATTTCCGCAACCGTCCAGGTGCGCCTCGAAGGATCGGCCTCGCTGGAGCGGATCGCGCAGCTTCTCGAAATGGGTGGGGTGCAAGTGCCGAAACCCGGGCCGCGCCAAATCCCACGGCCTCGTCGGGTCGAAGGGCATCCCTTTGTTCATGTTGGACGGCTTCGGTTGGATGAGCAGGGAAATCTTCATCTTTGGGCGACGCTCGACAACTTGCGTGGGTCGGCGGCCGCGGCGGTGGGTTGCGCGGGCGTGCTGGTGAAAGCGCGCACTTCGTCGGATGACAGCTTGTCGAGGTGAAAGAGGTCGCCCGATGCGCACTGACATTTTGTCGTAATCCGCGATAATAAGTGGCGTTGGCCGTTGAAACGGCTTTGGCACGAGGTTTGCTTTGCACGGCGCCATGTGGTGGATTCTTAGCGCATTGGCTGCACCTCCGGATGCGGCTCCGGCAACGTTGTCGATGGGAACTTCCCCGACCAACCTCGGAATATCCGGGGATGGTGAGTTGGTGGCGGCCCTCTCGGGGGACAGCGTTTGGGTGATGTCGGTCGACGATTGGTCGGTGACCTCGATCAACGCCTGTGATCCTTCAGCGGTCTACCCTGGTTCATCGGGGGTCTGGGTGGCCTGCGCCGACGGAATAGTTAAGATGCTTGACTATTCCGATGGTGTGTTGTCGGTCACGGACACCAGTTTTGACGCGGGAGATGGTGACCCAAAAGGGGTGTTCGAGTACGAGGGCAGCGTGGGCGTGTTGATGACCGACGCGGACGGGGTGCTCTCGTTCACCACCTATACGGCTACCGGGACAGTCAAGGAAGAAGCACGGGAACTTTTGTTTGACGAGGTAGAGGACACGGCGCTGGTGTCGGGCATCGTGTATGTATCGCACGGCGGAAACAACCTTTCGAGAGTACCTTTTGCGAGCGGTTCGCCCACACTTCTCCCCAACACCGTGAGCTCGGGCCTGACGTTCGACCAGTTGGCCGAGGGTTCAGGCGGGATTTATGCGGTTGGCGGCGGGGTTCTGACATTTGTTGCCGCCAGTTTTACCTCCGCCTTGGTCCAAGGGACCTCATTGGGGACGGTGGAGGCCTTTGGAGTTCACGCGGGAGCGAGCGATGGATGGGCGCTCTTGGTGACAGATCAAGTGGACGTGTGGGGGCTCGACGAAAATGGGTTGAGCGACGAGCCGTTGGAATCGTTCGACATCGATGAAACGGTCACGGAAGTCGTGGTTTCCGATGATTATGCCTTTGGTGCGTCGGCGACCGGGCTGGTGGTGTTTACGGCCAATCCCTGGGTTTCCGACTTTGTAGCGACACCCTCGAGCGCCGTGGAAGGAGAGGAAGTCGCTTTAACGTTTTCGGTGGACGAATCGGTCGATTGGTCGCTGTATTTGGGCGGAGACAGCTCCGGTTCTGGTACGCTGCTGGGCGAAGGTGTTGCGGATTCCGAGGTTTCTACGACGGTAACGGTGGACTCCACTTGGGCCGAAGGAAAGAACTCTTTGGTGGTGGTGGTCAAGGATGCCTCTGGAAACGAAGGGCATGGGGTCGCGAAGGTTACCGTTGATAATCCCCCGGATACACCGGTACTTACGGACGATAGCCTCGGTTTTGGCGACGAGCGTCTGGTCCTGAGCTTTGACGGAATTTCTGACGAGGATTTGGCGGGTTACGACATCTATGTGACCACAGTTCCTTTTGAAAGTGCCGATTGGGCCACGGGTGGCCCTGAGTTCGACGGTGAGGATGCGCTCGAGACCCCGATCCGGGTGGATTCAAGTGGTGGACAGCGGGTTACAGCGAGCATCAGCCCGCTGACCAATGGTGTGACGTACTATGTGGCGGTGCGGGCAGTGGACGAAGGTGGGCTGGAGGGGCCGATGAGCGAAGTGGTAAGTGGAACTCCGAAACCGACGTTTGCGGCCTCTGAGCTGTCGGGGGAGAATGGCGGTTGCTCGACTGCCCCGGGATCGCTCTGGGGGGCCGTTGTGGGCCTGGGGGTGTTGATCGGGCGTCGGCGTCGGATCGCGACCTTGGGTGCGGTCCTGGTGGCGTCCACGGCGCAGGCGGGCGAGGGTTATGGCCCCTTTTGGAAACGGACGGATCTGACGCCGACCTATGGCAATGTGGAGGTCCGGTACGGCGGCTATCTAAAGCTGGATGACCCCTGTTTAAGCCTCGTTTATGGTGAGAAGGCGAAGAACAGCTTGCGGGTGGAGTTTGGTCCGCAGTTTCCGATGCGCAAGCCGCTGGATCGCTCGAAACCGGGCCTGTTTGGCCTTGTCGAATTGGACTTCGGCGTTGGCCTGTTTCAAGAGATCGGAAATCAGGTCGATTCTACAGGGTGCGACATCGAATTGGACGAGGCGACACGTGGCACCGACGTCACCATGATGACATGGCTGCCGTTATCGGCGGATTTGACCCTGCGATTGCAGTTTATGGACGAGCAGATCTTGGTGCCGCACGCCCGGTTTGGCGGCGACTACCTGCTTTGGCAGGAAAAGTGGGATGCGGGCGGCGGAAAAGAGACGATGTCGGGCGGAAACTACGGGTATCACTATGGTTTCGGAGCCTCTTTCCTTCTGGACATTCTGGCGCCTTCGCGCGCGGCGATCTTGGAAAACCACACCGGAATTAACGACACTTACTTGGTTTTTGAGTGGCGTCGGCAGGAGATTTCGGCGCCAAAGCAGGACGATGGCGAAGGGTTCGACTTTTCAGGCACGGAGATCACGGTTGGCTTGAAGCTCGATTATTGAGCGATGTCGACCCGGTGGCGCATCGTCCTTGAATATCATGGAGCTCAGTTCGCGGGTTGGCAGGTTCAAACCGGCCAACGGACGGTACAGGGGGTCGTCGAAGAGGGTTTAAATGCCCTTTTTGGCGAGCCGATCCGCGTGTCGGCGTCCGGTCGAACCGATGCGGGGGTGCACGCTGAAGCGCAGGTGGCGTCTTTTGTGGCGCCCTCGGATCGGCGCGCGGACGCGATCCGTGACGGGCTCAATCATCATTTCCCACGGGATTTGTCGTGCATCTCTGCGGTACCGGTGGATCCACGATTTCATCCGCGCCATTGGGCGTGGGGAAAAATCTACCGATACCGATGGTTGGATCGGAGATCGCGAAGTCCATTGCGATCGGATCGGTCGTGGCACGTGCGTCCGTTGAATGCGGAAGCGATGCACATTGCAGCGCAATCGCTGCTGGGAGTGCACGATTTTTCATCGTTTCGGGCCACGGGATGTGCGGCCGCGCATCCGGTGCGCGAGGTGGTCGCCATCGAGGTACGGCGCGAACGTGATGAGGTTGTTCTAGAGGTTCGTGGCCAAGGATTTCTGCGACACATGGTCCGGATCATTGCGGGCACACTGACGGAAGTGGGCCGAGAACGCCAGCCGGTGACCTGGGTGAGGGAGGTTTTGGAGGCGAGGGATCGTGGATCCGCTGGCAGCACCGCTCCACCGCACGGACTTACCTTGGTCGAAGTTCACTATGGAGACGGTCCGCCTCCTTGGACCGATGCAGACCTTGACTCGGACTGAACGCGTATTAAAGAACCGCCCCTGATTCAGGACCTTCGCGGAGTAGAGATGCTCGATAAGGCAAAACTTGGAACTCGCTTTACGTGTTTCAAGTGCGGAACGAAATTTTATGACCTCAATCGCCCGGTCCCGTCGTGCCCCGACTGTACCGCGGACCAGCGTGAAGCTCCGGCTCGCGACATCCGAGCCCTGCTTGGCAAGGGCGGTCCCGTACGAAAGTATGCGGACGAAGAGGATGAGCTGGAAACCATCGAAGGCGCCGATGAGGACGATGATCTCGGCCTCGGCCTTGGCCTCGACGATGAGGACGAGGATGAGGACGTCGATATGGACGAAGATGATGAGATGATCGAAGAAGGCGGCGGTGGTGGCGGCGAAGAGGAAGACTAGCCGTCGGTTTGCTGGGGGCGGGCTTCCAAGCACCTCCCCTGCTTGACATCGACCCCAGGGACCGGATAAAGCCCCGGGGCTGCGCGTTCGTCAACGCGCTTCTTTTTTCTATCGCGCCTGCCCACCCGCGGGTCGCATGGATGGATTCATGAGTACCGAAAGCGCAAAAAACGCCGATGTCGAACGCAATTGGTTCGTAGTCGACGCCTCGGATTACAATCTGGGCCGACTCGCGACGCGAATTGCGGACGTTCTCCGCGGAAAGCATAAAGTGTCCTTTACCCCGCATGTCGACACCGGCGATTTCGTCGTGGTTCTCAATGCAAGCAAAGTCAATCTGACCGGTCGTAAGCTCGATCAGAAGGGCTACCACCACTACACCGGTTTCCCCGGTGGTCTCAAGGATCGTACTGCTCGCCAAGTGCGGGAAGACGATCCTGAGCGCATGATTCGCGAGGCGGTCAAGGGCATGCTCCCGAAGAATCGTCTCTCTCGCGTTGTTATCAAGAAGCTCAAGGTTTACGGTGGCGCGGATCATCCGCACGCCGGCCAAGCTCCCCAGCCCCTTCCGTAGTTCGAGGAATTTCCCATGGCTCGTGAATCTGTCCAGTACTACGGCACCGGCCGCCGCAAAACGTCGGCCGCTCGCGTATTTCTCCGTCCCGGCACCGGTCGGTTCTTGGTGAATCAACGCGTGATCGAAAACTACTTCCCACGCGAATCGCACCGGATCGATCTGCTTCGTCCGCTCAATCTCACCGAGCTTGACGGCAAGTACGACGTGATTGTGACGGTCAAGGGTGGCGGCCAGACCGGCCAATGCGGCGCTGTCCGCTTGGGCTTGGCTCGCGCTGTTCTCGAGCTCAATCCTTCGTTCCGCGAAGTGTTGAAGCGCAATGGCCTGCTCACCCGCGACGCCCGTAAGGTCGAGCGCAAGAAGTACGGTCGCGCCGGCGCTCGCCGCAGCTTCCAGTTCTCGAAGCGTTAAGAACCTTCGGTTCGACTCAAGCCGCAAAGCTGTTGCTTTGCGGTTTTTTTTGCCTTGGAGAGAGTACAAATAGTCAAGCAGTTGACCATTTGCGGGTCTGACCATTCTTTGCTTGACGAAGGGGCTTTTTCAGGGATTGTTCGACCGTTGGGGTGACGGATGACGTTGTTGCTGTGCTGGATGTTGGGTGCGCGTGCGGATGAGGGTGCTTTGGCGAGCTTTACGGCGAGCATCGCCCGTATGGAAACAGCCATCGCCAATTTAAAAGATGCGACCTATGTTTTTCACCAGACGGAAGTGGTGAAATGCAAACAGCAGCCAGCACAAGAAATGGAGGTGAAGTACCGGCCGCCTTTGGACGTGTACATGAGCTGGCGGGGGAACGAGCATAAAGGACAGCAGGTCCTTTTTCGCAAGGGGAAAGAGAAAGGAAAATTGTTGGTCGATCCGGGTCCGTGGATCCCGTCGCTGTGGCTCGATCCTAAGGGAAATCTGGCGACTCGTGGCCAACGAGGCAACATTCACAAAATGGGTTTTGTAGCGTTGGCGGACATCTTTCGCTCGGATGCCACGCTCATTGAAACGGCGGCCGGCGGGTTGGATCCAACGGTGACGGACCTCGGGAAGATGGCCGTTCACGGCCAGTCCGCTCAGTGTTTTCGGGCCGAATTTCCAAAGGACCGCGAACCGAAACTGTACGCCTCAAAAGTGGAGGTTTGCTTCGGTGTTTCGAGCAAGCTGCCGATTTCGATCAAGAGCTGGACGACCGAATGCGGGGCGCTTCGGTTGGTGGAAGAGTACTCCTACGCCGATCTGAAAACGAACGTTGGGCTAACGGACATGGATTTCGACCCAAAGAATCCGGTGTATGGCTTCTAGTGGGGTGCTCACGGCCCGCCTCGGCCTAATTCTTGGGTGAGCTTGGGGGTGGCACGATCAAGAAACAGCCTTGTCACCCCCGGAAACCACCGGGCGAGGTACACGTAGTGAGGGAAAAGCACCCTGGCCTTAACCTTATGCTCTGCGTTGCGAATTCGAGTCGCGAGTTGGGACGGAGTGCCGGTCGGTGAGTACTCGATAAATGGGCTGTAACCGTACTGTTTTTTGCCCTCTTGCAACATGTCGGTCGCGATGGCGCCCGGATACACGGTGAGCACTTTCACGCCGGTTCCTTTGAGTTCGCCTCGCAACGCCTCCGAGGCGGACGCGAAACCGGACTTGGAAGCGTTGTAATACATCATGCCTGCCACTGGCGCGAACGCGGCCAGAGACGAAATGTTGATCAGGGTTCCATCACCTCGATCGATCATCCCTGGAAGCACGGTGCTTATCAGCCGCAGGGGGAGGGTGAGGTTGAGATGAAGCAATGCCTCGGCGGAAGGTATGTCGATCTGCGAGCTTCGCGCGATGCGCTGCACGCCCGCATTGTTGATCAATACGTTGACCGGCCCATAGGTGGCCTCGGCCTCGGGCAACCAGTCGGTTGCGACGGCCGGATCTTCGAGGTCTCGCACGATGATTTGTGCGCTTTGGGGCAGCGATTGGGCGAGGGCCTCAAGTCGGTCTCGGCGACGTGCGACCAGGGTCAGTTGGGCACCCTCTTTTGCGTACTCTCGAGCCAGTGCTTCTCCGATTCCAGAGGATGCACCGGTAATGACCACGTGTCGATTCGGCTTCATGTGAGCGCGCTTTGCAGCGACGGAGAAACCCGGGAGAACTCCTTTGCCCAGTTTCTGCGCCGCATTTGAAATATCGCCTGAGTAATGAGTCGGAATGCGGCGGGAGCTGGACCACCGAAAATGTCGATTCCGTCCTCGTAACGACACGTACCGTCTGTCTGTGCGAACAATGCGATTTTGTGATCCCAGGAGTACGGTGAACCCTTGGACACATTGTGAATAATGTAGATTCCACGGGTGTCATCTGCCACAACGGTGGATACTACGTCTTGCCGATCGATGGGCAAAAATCCTAGAGCAACGGCTCTCATTTGGTATTGCCCGTTCTGAAACCTCTCGGGCGCCGGCGCAGGCGCGAGGATCTCATAGCGAAATGCCGGGTACGACATGTTCAGGATGAACTCAGAGGTGATCACTCGGGACCAGACCACTGATGCAGAGTGAGGAAGAATGCCGGTGATTTCAATCTGACGGGGCATCGGGAGCTCCGGAGGCGGGTGGAGGTACGATAGCCTTGGCCTCGGCCGATCGTTGTTGCGCGGTGTTGCAGCCCGATGGTTCGTCAGCGTCGATAGGAGATAAGCTCAAATATCTTTGGTTCTTCGCCCTCTCCGGCCATGTACTCGGTGTCTTGAAGGACGCCGATGCGCTTGGCTCCGCGAACCATGATCTTGCCGGTATCCGGGTAGAAGCACACCTCGTGTGGATCGTGCGGTCCCATGGCGAGGTACACCAGCTCCTCGTCGTAGGGGTTGGCGATCTGGTGGCCGATGCCTGTTCCGGCGGGGCACGACACGCAATCCC
>SXGS01474931.1_pt1 | contig 14294 bp, 13 predicted proteins | sample 3174681 | NCBI WGS metagenome assembly SXGS01 (sample SAMN11356861, study PRJNA531348) | freshwater metagenome | isolation source: freshwater sample F1-80 | place: China: Fuxian Lake, Yuxi | collected 2017-12-25
CAAAGAAGCCGTAAAAGCCTCGGTTAAGAAGATCGTTATCGACGGAACCGATGGTGCTCATCCCGAAAAATCGACGTTTGAAAATGGCGTCTTCACGCTTCGCCACAAATTCAATTCGAATGTCGACCAACACGAGGAACGCCGCAAAAAGTGGTCCGCGATCATCGAAGCGAAATTGTAATTTCGAGCTTTTGCTTCTGAATCGCTAGGAAGAAGGCGCGCTGAAGAGTGCGCCTTTTTTCATTTGAAAACGATCACGGGCCAAGAAAGATAGGGCCCACGACGAGTGCGATCACCAGAGTCGCGAGCGAAATGGCGAAGCTGGCGGCGACGTAGAAAATTGGTGACAGCAGTGCGGCCATTGCGATGGCCTTGAATTTTCCAAAGCGCGGAACTGCGCGTTCGTAACTCAGCAAGCTTCCGCTCACGCTCACCAAAATGCTCGTGACCAGAAAAAAATCCGATAATTTCGGCGGATCTTTTAGGGATCGAGAAAAAAAGCTTTGCGGGCTAAAAGAGGCATCGGCATCTTTGAACATAGCAAACCACCCGGCGATGAGCGTAAACCCAGCCACGACGAGCAGGAGCTGTGCTCGAAGTCTCGTGTCCCATCCTCGTTCCACCGAATCCCTCCAGCCCGAATTGACCAATCTCATTCTACGCTGCAATCATGAAATTATGAAGCAAAGTTCTAAACCTCGTTTCTTCATTTACGCGATTTCGTTTATCGTGTCGACTTGCGCTCTCTACTCAGTTTTTCAGTACGGTTATCCTGAGTCTCCTTGGTGGCTGAATTTCATTTTTGCTTGCTGCATAGCTGGGGGTGCTGCCTTCGGCGCGTTCTTTGGTCCCCGCGGTGTCCCCCTTAATCTTTCGAAGTCGTCATCCGGAGCGGAGTTAAGTGAGTCTTTTGCGAGCGCGTTTAAAGCATTTCTCAATCGTGAAAAGCTTCTTCTTGGGCTGATCCGAGACAATATCGTCACGACGAAAACCACGAAGAAAATATTGTTCTCGCGTGAAGTCCGCATTCTGGAGCGAACGGAATCAGAGATTCTCCGATCTCTCCGGTTCGAGATCGAGTACGGCAATAAACAGGGGCAAGCGAACTTTTATCTTGTCCGTCAGAGACGATCGACAGCATTTTTCGCTTGGAGTGTGCCTCACTCTTTGAGTGGCAGATTCCTTCAAGACGGTCGTTGGTTGAAAATCTTTGGCTATCGACCCGTGTCTACCGAACAGATTCACCGTCTCTCAGACGTCTTGAGAGCGAAATTAGCCGACTGTCCCCATGGCTACAGTTTTGCGAGCTGCGATTTCAACCGCGTGCTGATCGTCGACGCTCAAACAATTCTGACAAGCGAGCAGGTTCAAGAGGTGTTCCGGGAAGCTGAGCGGAGTTTGTGGAACATTCCCGAGGAGCGCGTTTAGCGGCGCCTGAGAGCTAGGGAACCCTTCTCGCGGACAATTCGGGCTGCGAGAAAGATAAAACAAAGTCCGATCCAAGTGGGAATTAGAGGATTTAATATCGGTGCCCAGTTGATCGCAAGAGTCGACTGCGTCGGATCTTCAGGGTTCACGATCACCTTTGCGGAATCGCCGCTGTCCACCAGATTGCGCCAGATAAACTGCACGTTCTCCCGCGCATCGATCTTTCGCTCGCCAACCGTGTAGGAATACAGAATCTCGCTAGGTTCTGTTGCGGTCTCGCGTGCGGTCTCTTCCGAAGCTTGCGTCTGCGTGATCACGGCGGTCGTCGGCTGTCCCGATAAACGAAGTGCGAGATGATCAATCCAAGGCAGAGTGTAAACCAAAAGACAGGCGCAGCCGGTAAGTAAGAACACGCTCGCGATGATCAATTTCTGGGTGCGCGCTTGCATCCTTTGAGTGAAATCAACTTTTTAAGTTGAGTCAACCGGTGAGTTCCGAGTCGATAGTTAGCTCCACTCTGGAACTAGAGTCCCGCCTATAGAGCGCCAAAAATCTTTCAATTGGCGCAAAGTTCGAAGTTTTCCTAATCTCTCGGAAGGAGAACCCCATGAATCCTTCGTTGCGCGCGGTTGGGCTTTCAAAATGGTTTGATACGGGTAAAGGAAAACGATTCGATGCCGTGAAGGACCTGTCGTTCGATTTGATGCCTGGAGAGTCAGTCGCTTTCCTCGGGCCGAACGGGGCGGGCAAAAGCACCACCATTAAAATCCTCTGCGGGATTCTATCACCTAGCATCGGTAACGCCGAAGTTTCGGGCTTCGCGGCCGGAAGCCTTGAGGCCAACAAGCTTCTTGGGCTCGTGTTCGGAACGCGTAGTCAACTCTACATGCACATGACCGTGCATCAGTGCCTCGATATGATCGGCGAGATTTATTTTTTAAGTGGAAGCCAGAAACGCGCACGCATCAGCGAGCTCGCGATGCTCTTCGATATTGAAGATCTTCTAAAAAAACGCGTACGAACGTTGTCGCTGGGGCAGCGGATGCGTTGCGAAGTCGTAGCGGCTTTGCTGCATCGGCCTAAGATCCTTTTGGCCGATGAGCCGACGATCGGGCTCGACATCATCGCCAAGAATCGTCTTCGAGAGTTGATTTTACGCTGGCAGCGCGAAGAGAAGAGTACGTTGCTTCTCACGAGTCACGATCTCAGTGACGTTGAAGTTTTGTGTTCGCGTTGCATCTTGATTGATCACGGCATGAAACGGTTCGACGGTCCTTTGAGCGCCCTAAAAGGCGATCTTAGTGATTTACGTCGCATTCACATCACGGTCGCAGAACAGACCATATTGCCTCTGCGTTCCGAGGAGAAAATTTTACCGGCGGAAAGCGAAGCGTTCATTCACCGCTACGAAGTCCGAACTCGGGAATTACCTATGGCGGAAGCGCTAGCCAGATTGTCACGTCACTACGGCGATCGACTTCAAGATATTCAGATCAATGAAGTGAGTCTCGAAGAAGTGTTAGCACGGCGTTATCAAGAAGGACGCGCATGAACTCAGTTGTTGAATCCGGAAGGTTTCATCTCCGCTTCGGCTTGTTCAGCGTGCGCGAACAATTCGGTGATGTACGCGCCTCACTTGCCGCTAATGCGTTGATCCCTTTTTTTGTTTGGTTGCTCTCACGGCTATGGGAGCGATTCAACGGATCCCAGGGAAACTTTACCCTGGCCGAAATCGTGGTTTATATCGGAATCACCGAAGTGCTTTACATGACTTTCGTGCGACCCGCTTCTGTTGGGAGAGCAAGCTGCGATTTCTCGATTGCATTGGCGCGTCCGAGGTCTTGGCTCGTGACGAGTTTTTCGGGCTTGGTTGGCCGGTCGCTAGGTGGCAGGCTCTTCATGCTTGCGATTTTGATTCCGGTCTTCCCATTGATGGGAGCCGAGAGTTCGCACGTAGGAACTTCGATGTTACGTTTGTTTCTTCTGCTTCCATGGCTCGCTGTGCTTCAGGGCTTAATGGCTTTGTTCTTCGCGATTGCGCAGGTGCTTTGGCATAAAACGGATTATTTTTTTCTTCCCGTGGGAAAAGTCTTCCTAGTTCTCGGAGGCGTGTGGGGGCCGATCGCTGATTTCAATGAACCGTGGCGAGGTTGGTTGTTGAAGTTTCCGCCATCAGATCTTTTCTTTCAGCCGGCCTATTTCTGTATCAAAGGGCACTTTTACGGTTTGAGCGGAACCGAATGGTTTCTTCGCACAGGACTGCTTGCACTCTTTTTGCTCATCGTGAACGTTTTCTTTTTCCGGATTGCGAAAACTCGTCACCAATCGTTTGGAGGTTGAGCCGTGAAAACACTGAGGCTCATCGCACTCGCCGTTCGATATCATTGGGATTCGCAGAAATCGAATCCGATGAATCTTTTTGCCGCGGTCTTTGGGATGATTCTGAATAACGCGATCGTCTTGTGGGGACTTTGGGCGATGCTCTTTGACGGAAAGCCAGATGCACGTGAATTAACGGTTTACTTCGTCGCGCTCAACGGAATGTTGACCATTGCGTGGGGATCGGTTTGTTTTTTCTTGGGTGGGCTTCATTCCCTCGGGCACTACGTTGATGAAGGAGCTTTGGAACCCATGCTTTCAACACCTCGGCATCCACTCGTGATGGCGGGAATCTCCGACAGCATGGCGCCCGCACTCGGCGACATCATCCAAGGTATTCTGAATATCGGTGTTCTGCTCTGGATCGCGTCGCCTGCAGAAACCTTGCGTTGCCTGTTGTTCACCTCAATTTGTGCAACCGGCGTTGTGGGTCTTTTCATCCTGACTGGCTCCGTGCCGTTCTTCGTTAAACGCGGGAATAACTTAGCACTCCTTTTACGCGAAGTTTGTTTGAGTCTGTCGTTTTATCCGATGGGAAAAGTGTTTACGACAAGTGGACGTTTTCTCCTTTACATCACGCCGGCGGCGGTCACGGGATTTCTTCCGATTACCGCGATCGAGTCAGGCTCGTGGAGTGATGCGATCATCGCAGTAGGAGCCGCTGGAGCGTTCTTGATCGTATCCATCAAGGTATTTGCGCTGGGCTTGCAACGCTACCAGACAGCAAGCTACGTAACGGCTCGCTGAATACAAGAGGACAGTCCGATAAAATTTTGGATGCTCTTCGGAGAGCTGAAAATGGATAGTGTCGCCCATGTTGAGAAATTCACTGGCGAGACTTTTCAATTGGCGAAGTTAAGGCGAGCAGATCGTTCTAGGCCCCGCCATTGACCGCGGCCTTCCTTGGCTCCTAGCATAGACAAGGGGCTTAGGATAGGGAGGAGCCATGTCTGGAAAGAGCAAGTCGCCGCATTTACGTGTTGCTTGGTTGCTAACCGGTTTTGCGACGGTCGCGCTGATCGGCGTTTGGCTCTGGACACATGGCTCACCCGCAAGCCTCGAAGACATTTGTATCAGCATTGTCGTCTGCATGTTTGCGCTCTCGCCTGTTTACTTCACTTTGGTCGACATTCGCATGGGAGCCTACCGCACCGAGCGCAATAGATTGATCGCTTGTCTCTCGATTGCCGCCTACATCCTCTTTTTTTATTTAGCCGAAACGACAATCAATAAACAGGGCCGGCGTATCCACGGCCTTGGATTTGTCGCGGGTCCCCTGGCTTACTTCATGGCTTACCGACTCACTTCATTTCTCCTTCGCCGGCGGAAGAAGAAGCCTTCAAAAAACGTGGCTCTGGGACGCGCCGCAAAACGATCCCCATAAAACAGCGCTTTACTGAAACGCTCAGCCCAGCTAGCGTCGCGAGCATGAAAAATTACCTTGTCCTATCGGCTGCCGCTTTACTCTTGGCCTCTTGTGGAAACGGAACATCGTCGGGAACGCCCGCAAGCGATGGGAATGAAAAGCCGATCGCGCCGCTAGTGGGAAACTGGTCGATCGTAACTAAAAGTTGTGGCGGCTCAACGCAGCCTCTCTCTTCCGGAGAGTCTTTTGTCATCGGTGAAGGTGCGGATATGGTTGTTCACATCGTAACTTCCGAGACGGATGAACATCGTTGCGCTTTTGCGGATGGCTACAGCGTCGTTAGCGAATCGTCATCGCAGACGCAGGTGAACGGTCGGAAAGAGTCTCGACTTCAAGGAACATTGAGCCTGTCTGCACAACGAACCATCTGTTGGAAGAGAACACCGTCCGGTCTCGAAACGGATCCCTATCTCGACGAAACCAAAGCGGTCAGTGGACCTGTCTTCTCAGGGTTATTCATCAAGCGAGATGCAAGCCGTGTCGTCTTCGAGAGTGACGCAAGCCCTCTCTGTCGTGGTGGTCTGACGTATCTGGAGATGATGGCTAAGTCGTCGCCTGAAGCTCAGCCGAATAGCGGGGAGTGACGGCTTTTCGTGAAGTGATCTCCGAAGTTTCTGACGTTTTCTCCGAAATGCTTCTCGCAAGAAGTCTTTAGGCTCCCATCTAAACGGATCGACGAATTGATCGCTCCATAAAGGATGGCAGATGAAGGTGATAACGCTCATTGCGGGTTTAGTCTTTTGGCAATTCGTGCTCGCGTCGACGTCGCTCGCGCAAATGGCCCCGCTCGAATTCGAATCTTGGATTCAATGGCAGGAGCAAAGAAGCATTGAGCGCATGCTCAAGAATATTTCTCCTGAAGATGCGGCACCAGGTGTAGTTATCGCGTCGCCAGAGCGCGTGAGTCCTCCTTACTATTTTCACTGGGTCCGGGACTCCGCCGTAACCATCGATCTAGTTGTCGATCTCTATCAAGAATCTGACGGTGACCGACGGCTCGATCTCGAACGGAGGCTTCTCGAATTCGCACGCTTTTCTCACGCCCTCCAATTGAAAACTGCAAAAGGGGGCCTGGGAGAGCCGAAGTACTACATCGATGGTACGCCTTATGACGGTGAATGGTGTCGACCCCAAAATGATGGTCCGGCCATGCGTGCGATCGCGATGGCGAAATTTGCGCAAGTCTTGCTCGATCAGAATCGGGGGGAACTCGTAAAACAATTGTTTTACGATGGCGCCTATCCCACGCTGTCTCTCATCAAAAAAGATTTAGAGTACACGGCTTCCAAATGGGCCGAAAAGAATTGCGATCTCTGGGAAGAAGTTCGTGGTCACCACTTCTACACGCGCATGGTTCAGCGTCGCGCTTTGATTGAAGGCGCAAAGCTTGCTCAGCGCCTTGGTGATGCGGGAGCCGCCGCGTGGTACCTCGAACAGGCGGAACTGATCACACAATCTCTTCCACTTTTTTGGAGGAGTGAGCGAGGCTATTTAGTTGCGTCACTTGAACCCGTCGGCTTCCCAAAACCAAGTGGGCTCGATGCGGGTACGATTCTCGCGTTTCTTCACGGTGACCCGGGAGATGGTACCGTCTCCGCTCTTGATCAAAGAGCGCAGGCAACACTTACTCATCTGACAGAGGCTTTCCGGGAGATTTATCCAATCAATCGGCGTCCTGAATTCACCGGTGTTGGCATCGGGCGCTATCCCGAAGATATCTACGGTGGTCATCACAACAACCACGGAAATCCCTGGGTCCTTTTAACTGCGGGTTTCGCTCAATTCAATTACCAAGCGGCGAGAGAAGCAAAGGCATCGGGTGAGGAGGGGGTTATGGAAATTTATCGCAAGCGTGGCGATATCTTTCTTAAAAGAATACAAGCGCATAGCAATCCGGATGGGTCTCTCTCAGAACAGTTTGATCGCCATCATGGCTTTATGACGTCGGCGAAGGATTTAACGTGGAGCCACGTCGAGTTTATCCGTGCTGCGCGGGCGCGGCGCGGCCTGAGATAGGTTTGTGGAAAACTCGAATTGCTCAAGGGTAGTCAGCTCGCATATGGTTCGCGCCATGAAGGCAAATCGATTTCCTCAGTGGCGTGGCTTCGAGCAGGTGCCAGCAGGTTGTTTGCTCGACCAGGTGGTTGAGCTCAAGGATTCGTTAGGCTTCGCATACGAGCGGAGCAGTGATTTCTACAAAGATTTTCATCGTCACGAGCGGCTGATGATCGTGCTTCCGCGAGGTGCGTGCGCGATGGAAGTCCGAACGCGCTCACCGCAGCAGGTATTTCGTGTCGATGGGAGTTCGGCATTGATCGTTCCCGCAAACCTTGAGCATGACGACGAGTCAATTTCGGCCCTCTACGATACGTTAGCGCTTTATCCCGATGACAAGGTGCTGAGCAGGGTCTTCGAACGCGAGAAGATTTCGCCTAGAATGGTGAACGAGCTGGTTGAAAATTTGCGGGTGGTGAAGCGGTCGCCGCAACTCAACTGCGCGATTGAATCGTTCTTTTCGGAGGCTCGCGTTCCCGCGCTCGACCGAGACGAAGAATCGATCAGCTTCTATTATCGTCGGGTTCTGCGCGAAGTTTTTCGCGAGGCAGTGTTCAAACTTCAGCAGAAGCCTCTCGCCGACTCGAGCATGACCCAGGCAAAGTTCACGGCTGAAAGCCTTGTTGAGCGGGCTTTGCAGGTGATTGAAGTCAATCTGTTTACACCTATGAAAATCAGCGAAATCGGCAGAGCGTGCGGCGCTAGTCCTTCGACGCTCCTTCGGGTCTTTCGAAGAGAACTAGGGGCTTCGCCGGCTGACTATATTCGGCGGCGAAGGCTGGAAGAGTCGCGAAGACTTCTCCAGAGTGGAGACTACAGCGTCTCCGAAATCGCGACCCGTATCGGTTACGAAAGTGCTGGTGCCTTCAGTGAAGCGTATAAGCAGCTTTTTGGCACATCACCTTCAAAAGAAAACTCCCCGGCGGTCCCGTTTGAGGAGAATGAAAATGTTTAGCTTCACCCAAATGAAAATTGCGTCTCGCATCTTTGATTTTCTTCGTGCTTCAATTCCTGTTTTCACGGTGATGATTTTTACTCAACCCGCGTTTTCGGATCCGATCGGAGATCGACCAGTGAAAGTTTTGATCGCGGGAGTTTCTCACGGACACGTTGACTGGATTCTCGCTCGCGACCGCAATTTGCGAGACATTGAAATTGTGGGTCTTCAAGATCAGAACTCAGCGCATCTCCAGTGGCTCGCGCAGAAGTATAACTTCCAATCATCAATGCTTTTCAGGGATCTTGATCAGGCGATCGAGGCCACGAGGCCCGACGGGGTTTTGGCTTTTGGCGCGGTGGATGAGCATTTGGCTGTCGTTCGTTCCGCCGTTCGAGCGCGAATTCCGGTGATGATGGAAAAACCGTTAGCTCACCGGCTCGAAGACGCGGTTGAAATGCAGCGTCTGAGCGAGCAGTCGGGAATTCCCCTTTTAGTGAACTACGAGTCCAATTGGTATCCCGCGCTTGAAAGAGTGATGGAAGCCGCTTTGGAACCAAAGCGTCTTCCAATTAGTCGCCTCAGTTTCGAAACCGGCCATTGGGGACCGATCGAATTGGGGGCAAAGCCCGAATTCCTCGATTGGCTCTTGAAGCCCGAAAGAGGTGGCGGCGCTCTCCTTGATTTCGGCGTTTACGGCGCAGGGATCGCAACCGTGCTGCTTGAAGGCCAAAGTCCCGTATCCGTTCAAGCCGACGTACGAACGACGAAGCCACACCTCTATCCGGGCGTTGAAGACGATGCACACATTCGGATCAATTACGCGCAAGCTCAGGTCGAGATCCACGCTTCGTGGAGTCTTCCTTCAAGCTTAAAAACGGCAACGATCTCCACGAAAGATGAAGTTTGGCATCAACGGACGGCGAATCACTTCACGGTAACGACTGGCGATGGTAAATTGCACGAACACGAACTTTCTCAGCTGAAGGAAAGTTCTCTCTACTTCGATGCCTTTAGCTACTTCGCGCAGTTCGTGCGTGGCAATGTGAGGCCTAACTCTCAACGGCCACTCTCGAGAGTGCTTTCGCTGGAGACGAACGTGATGATCATGCGGATCATGGATGCTGCGCAACGATCTGTCGTGAGCCAGAAACCCGAAGCCTTGCGATATTAAGGTGGTAGTGGGTCTAAAGACCTCGGGTTAGACAGAGATGATGTCCTCTTGTAGGCTCGCGGTGCGCGAGTTTTGGGGATTCTTGTCTACTTTTGGCCCGCCTTCTGTGCAAAACTCAGCTGCGGAACTTTGGGCGTAGCTGAGGGCAGTTCGTGAGCTCCCCAGTTAGACGAATTCAATATTCATCCTTGGGGCGAAAGTGCGGGCAGAGTCGGAAGCAGAATTCTCAAACCCTGACGCATCAAATGGAAGCGACGAGTGCTGCGTGCTCCTTGTGGGTTTGGGGCCTGCTCTCGAGAGTACGCTCATCGATGCGCTTCGTGACTTACCTCTTCAGATTCACTCTTTCCGATCCTTGAATGATTTGACTTCGCCAGCTCCATTTCAACCTTGTGCTGTCAGTCTCATTTGGTTGGATGACTGTAAGCTTGAAGCGCTTCAACTCGCGCGACGGCTCACTGGGTCAAGTGAGTTCGGTCAGGTTTCTTTATTCCTGACAAGCGGTGGAAGTGCTGCGCGCCTACAAGCTTACGAGTGTGGTTTCACGGATGTTTCATCTACAGCGCCCGGGGAAGCGTTCGACACTCGGGAGTTGCAGGCCAAGATCCGTGCGATGGTGAAGACGTCTCGCGCAGCCGTTGCGAACCTCCAGAAGGGCGGTCTCGACGGGGTCTCGGGCACGCTCAAAATCGAGGCTATCAGCTCCGAGCTGAAGCTCAAGAGCGACGTCATTGAGAACAGTCTGAATGGTTTTGACATCGTCGATGAAGAAGGCCGGTTCGTGTACGTCAATCGTGCTTACGCGCGCATGTGGGGATTCGAATCGCCGGAAGAAGTTTTGACGACTTCACCGATGGATCACTGCGTGGATTCGTCAATCCCGCTAACTATCATTAGCACTTTGAAGAAGCACGGAACGTGCGACATCGAGTTCAAAGCAAAGCGTAAAGACGGAAGTCACTTCGACGTGCGGATGTATTCTTTCATCGCTTGGGATTCCGAGGGTCGCGAGATCTATCCGACCACCTCGATCGACATCTCTGAGCAGCGTCGATCCACCGAGGCGCTTTTGTCGAGTGAGGCGCATTTCAGAGAGATGGTGGACACCTCGCCCGCCATGATCTGGATCACCGACGAAAATTCTCGTTGTATTTACTTGAGTCAGCGTTGGTACGACTTCACCGGTCGCACGCCCGAGCAAGATCTTGGCGTCGGGTGGGTGGAGAATGTTCATCCTGAAGACCAGCGACTAACGGCGGAAGTTTATACCCAAGCTATCAGCGCGCGTGGCGAGCTGCGCGTGGATTACCGACTTCGAAAAAGCGATGGAACCTACCGATGGATGATCGATTTAGGCTATCCACGTCACAGTCAAGACGGCGAGTTCTTGGGCTACATTGGAACGGTTACCGATATTCACGACCGCGTTCTTGCGGAAAACTCACTCCAGGATGCGCAACGCCGTTTTTTCCGCTCAGCGAAAGCATCTGATCTTGGCGTCTGGTACTGTGATTTGCCGTTTGATTATTTGGAGTGGAATGACGAAGTGAAGAGGCATTTCTTCTTGCCACTCGACACGCGCGTCACCATCGCTACGTTCTATGAACGTATTCATCCTGATGATCGTGAAAAAACACGTCTGGCCATCGAGTACTCGATCGCGAATCACGCTCCCTACGATATTCACTACCGCACGACGGATCCTCAGAATCCGGATCGCATCAAATGGATCCGAGCTGTTGGTTGGACGGATTATCATGACGATGGAACGCCATCCCGCTTCGACGGCATCACGCTTGATGCAACGGAAGAGTTCCGAAGAAACGAAGAACTCATGCGCGCGCGGGATGAAGCGGAGCGCGCTAATCAACTCAAGTCAGCTTTCTTGGCGAACATGTCGCACGAAATCCGCACGCCCTTGGGAGCGATGCTTGGATTTTCAGATTTACTTCGTGATTCGAAATTAAACGAAAACGAGCGATCAAATTATCTCGACATTCTTTCGCGGAACGGCGAGCAGCTGGCGGTGATCATCAACGACATCCTTGATCTTTCGAAGGTTGAGGCTGGTCACCTGCAATTGGAATACGTGCGTACGCAGCCGTCGAAGATCGCGGCTGATGTGATTTCGCTTATGCAGATCAAAGCGAAGGAGAAGGAACTCGTTCTTGATCTCGAATTCGGCGCGAACTTGCCGGCCGAAGTAGTTTCGGATCCGCTTCGCGTGCGCCAAGTTTTGATCAATCTTCTAGGTAATGCGATTAAGTTTACGCCCAAGGGGAGCGTGAATCTTCATCTTTCTTCGGTGCTTGATGGGCGGACGGGTAAGAAAGCGCTTCAGTTCCGCGTCGAGGATAGTGGGATCGGAATTTCTCACGATCAGTGGGATAACGTCTTCCAAATGTTCGTGCAGGCGGATGGCTCGATGACCCGCCGTTTTGGTGGAACCGGTCTCGGTCTTGCTCTCTCGCGCAGGCTTGCACGCGCTCTCGGTGGAGAGGTCGAAATCGAACGAAGTGAAGAAGGCGTTGGAACAACTTTTCTCTTCACGATTTTGGATTCGCCTGAGCGCGCGGCCGGCGTGCCGAGCGTGAGTCGGCAGGTAAAGCCCGGCGGCGAGCTCGCGAATGCGCTCGATGGCAAGCGGATCTTGGTCGTCGACGATGCCGCCGATAATCAGCGCTTAATCTCCATTTATCTGAAGAAGGCGGGCGCTAATTTTGATTCCGCCGAGAATGGTCTTGAAGGCTACAAGCGTGCGCTAGCTGGCGAGTACGACGTGATACTGATGGATTTACAGATGCCCGAAATGGATGGTTACACCGCCACCCAGAAGCTGCGCGACGTCGGCTACCTGAAGCCGATCATTGCCCTCACTGCTCACGCGATGAGTGAGGTCCGCGATAAGTGCATCCAAGTCGGCTTTACGGACCACTTGCCTAAGCCCATAAACCCGACGGAGTTGATCGGAACGATTGCTCGATACTCTCGCTGAAGCGGGGGAGCCGAAAGGTCGGAGTTGGCTTGGAACGCTGCATCCCGCAAAGGTGCCAGGCACCTTTTAGTTCACGCTGTAGCTCAGGTTCTCCGAACGGCCGCCGCGATTGATCGAGAGCTGGATGTTCGGTTCGTTGCGGAGCTTGTTGTAGAGCTGAATCGCTTTTTCGGGGCTATCGACTTTTTGGCCGTTCACGCCTTCAATCACGTCACCGACACGGATTCCGAGCTTCTCAAATAAGCTGCCCTCCTGGAGCATGTCGATGCGGAATCCCTCGATGGATCCGCCGGGGCCTTTTTGCGGAACCGCGCGCGCTTGCTGGAGAAGTTGGGGCAAGTTCTTCGTGTGCTCTTCGATGACCTTCTTTTCGATTTCAAATTCGCGCGGCCCGGAAGCGAGTCGCATGTTTTCGACCCCGAATTCGCCCAGCGGGATCGCTTCGTCGACGGGAAGTTGCAAGAACTCCAGTCGCCGATCGCGCGAGGTGTAGAAGTAAACGCGTCCACGCTGAATGCCGACGATGTCCGCGATATTTTCGATCGCTTCCCCTTCGCGGCGAATCAAAGAGTCTTCTTTCGTGCGGATGATCGCGACCGACTGAGCAGGATCTTCGTGGATGACCGTCGCCAATAGAAGCAGCGGAAGCTGGGTCGGAACGGCTTTGTCTGGATCGTAGCGTAGGTCCGAGCCAAGGCCAGGCGGAATGACACCGTCTGAGTTGAAGATGTTTCGCTCCAAAATCTGTTGATACGAAACGGTGCGCACGGGAGCTTTTCGCGGACGGAAGGTTCGCGACGGCATCTGACTCCAATCGGGCATCGCGGCTCCGCGCAAGAGAAGTACGGAGAGATCCGCAAGTCCGTAGGCACCCAAGATAATGAAACTCCAGATGACGTACTGTTTGCGTGGAATCGAGGCAAGTTTCGCGCGCAATGGCTGAAGAGCTAAGCAGAGCCTCTCGAGATATGGGGCAAGATTCCCGAATCCGATTTTGCCATTTTCAGTTCTGCTGGATCGTTGATCGTGTGACGACCAGCGTTCTTTCGACCAACTCGCGGCGCGCTGAGCCCAGTGTTGGATCTTCTCCTGAAGGGGAGCCACAACCTTTTTGTTCAGCTCGTTCATTTGTTCGGCGAATCGGCTAGCCATGCGTCCCTCGCTGAATAATCAGCTCCCAAATGAATCGCGGTTTTTCCTCCGCGAATCAATCGAATACTGGCGAATACTGACGAAGACTCGATGAGTGCACGATTCAGCACAGACCATTCGCGAACCCCACGCATCGGCAAGGCGCAAGAGCTCTCTCGACGAAACGAATAAAGATCTGTGCACTATCGATACGCACAATCGAGACAGAAAGGTTGTAACCCGAGACCGCGGGAATTTGTTCTTAGAATTTTTTAATTTGCATTCGCGCTCTCAACGCGAGAATTTGCGCACCACCATGAATGCGGAACAGATGGCGCAAGACACTGCAGTACGAAGAACATCAAGCCAGCTGAGAATCAAAAAGTGCTTCGCCTGGATGTGTGCGGTCGCGCTGATCGCGATCTCAACAAGCTCGAAGGGCCAAGAGGAAACTCCGCTGCGCGCCGAAGATCGCGCAGTTGACGTCACTACTAAAAGCTCTACTTCAGGTACGACATCATCTGCCGAAGTCGCTGCGCCTCGCGCGCAAAGTGCTGCTCGCGCATCGGGCGGTGCGTCCCGTAATCCTGCGCAGAGTGCGGCGACGCCTTCACCGGCCCGTTCTTCTGGCGCGGCGCCTTCTACTGGCACAGCTGGATCAACGTCGAGGCGGATCGAGAATCTCGATTTCAAAGACGCGCCGATCGCTGATGTCGTGCGGGCTTTCAGTTCGCTCACGGGCAAAAACTTTATCCTCGATCCGGCGGCA
>SXGS01607934.1_pt1 | contig 14289 bp, 12 predicted proteins | sample 3174681 | NCBI WGS metagenome assembly SXGS01 (sample SAMN11356861, study PRJNA531348) | freshwater metagenome | isolation source: freshwater sample F1-80 | place: China: Fuxian Lake, Yuxi | collected 2017-12-25
CCCTCTCCCAGAGGCAGAGCGGAGTCATTCAAAACTGCACTTCTGGCGCTTGCTTGACCGCGGCGGTCTGGGCGGGGTCGAGCGTGAAGAAATCGGCGGGACGGAAGCCGAACAGGCCGGCGACGGTGTTGGCGGGGAAGGTCAGGATCGCCTGGTTGAACTGCGTTACGACGTCGTTGTAGTGCTGGCGCGCAAAGCCGATGCGATTCTCGGTCGCGGTCAGTTCCTCTTGCAAGGCGAGAAAGTTCTGGTTCGCCTTGAGATCGGGATACGCCTCCGCGATGGCGAGGAGCCCGCGCACGGCCGTGGTGAGTTGCGTCTCGGCGGCACTCTTGTCGGCGATGCTGCCGGCGCTGATGGCCTGATTGCGCGCCTGGATGACTTTCTCGAGCGTCTGCTGTTCGTGCTTGGCGTAGCCCTTGACGGTCTCGACGAGATTCGGGATGAGATCATGCCGGCGCTGGAGCTGGACGTTGATCTGCGACCAGGAATTGTCGGTCTCGATCTTCTTCGAGACGATGCCGTTGTAGGTGACGATGACAAACAGAACAAGAATCACGACGAGTCCGCCCGCGCCGGCGATCCACATCCACGGTTCCATGGCAAATTCCTTCGTTTAGCCGGCGAGCTTGCTCGCCGTAATGTTTACGGGCCGCGGCGAGCAAGCTCGCCGGCTAAGCTGTTACAGCGCTTTCTTCAAGACTTGCGACCGTCGCCCGCTGGCGTCGTAACGTTGCCGGCGCGGCGCGGGCAAATCGTCCGGGCTGCCCAGAGCAAAATGGCCCTTCTTGACGAAGTAGTTGACTGCCTGCGTCGAGAGGCAGAACAGCTCCTTGACGCCGCTGGCGCGCGCTTGCTCCTCGATGTACTGCATCAAACGGGCGCCGATCCCCTGGTTCTCATACTTCCCGGCGACGCACACGCAGGCCATCTCCGCCTTCCTGTCCTCGGCGTAAAAGTGCAGGGCGATGCACGCCGCCAGATTGCCGTCCACTTCAAAGACGAAGAAGTTGCCGATGGTGCGCTCGATCTCCGCTAACGTACGCGGCAACAGCTCTTCGTTTTCGACACTGACTTTGATGAGGCGATGCATGCCGCGGGCGTCTTTTTTTTGGGCCTTGCGGATAGCCTGGTAGGCGTTGGTGTGCACGAGCGTGCCGATGCCGTCGTTGGAGAAGACTTCAGCGAGGAGTCCTTCTTCGACGCCGCCGTCGATGATATGGACGCGTGGGACGCCGCCGCGCAGGGCCTTGACGGCGTTGGTCAGCTTCGAAAAGCCCGAGCCGGCGAGTTCGCTTTTATTCTTCTTGAGCAACACGTCTGCTTCATCGACGGTGAGCTGGCGGACCAGGTCGTTGGACGCTGTCCCCTCACCGCCTACCCCTTTCCCAGAGGGAGAGGGGGGCTTTGTCAACACGATGCCGGGCATCGACGTCAGATAGATGAGCTTGACGGCCTGGAGCGATTTCGCGATCTCGACGGCGACGGCGTCGGAATTGAGCCGATACGTCGATCCCTCGCCGTCAGAGCCGAGCGGCGGCACCACAGGGATGATGTCGTTGTCGAGCAGCGCCTTGAGCATCTGGACATCAACGCGCTCGACGCGCCCCGTGAACTGCTGATCGACGCCTTGCAGAATACCCGCCGGATGGGCGACGACCGCGTTCGATTGGGCGCCGCACAGGTCGGTGGCGGCGAGTCCTTCGAGTATCTCATGCGTGACGCGCGTCGCCGCTGTCAGACCGAGTTCGAGCGTGACCGCATCGGTGACGCCCGTGCCGTCGAGGTTGGACGGGGTCTTGCCCATTTGTGCGGCGAGGGTACGAACTTGATGTCCGGCCCCGTGAACCAAGATGACGCCAATGCTCAGCGAACGCAAGAGTGCGAGATCGAGCAGCAGATTGCGAAAATTGTCGTGCTGCACGACGGCGCCGTCGAAGGCGATGACGAAAACCTTGTCGCGATACTGCGGCACGTAGCGCAAAATCTCGCGCAGCTCGACGAACCGTTGCAGGTTCGACCGCGGCGTTTCGCCGTTCAAGGGGTGGTCGGTGCGCATGCGCATGATAGTTCCAGTATACACCGTTTTCGCCGCTTGCGGCTTAGCGCTCGCGCGCCGCGCTGGGAGCGCCACGGCGCAAGCGGTAAATTCGCCGATGCACGTACGCCAGCCACCAGTGGCACTCCGGCAGCCGGCGCAACAGCCGCGGCCAGCCGGTGGCGCGTTCGTGGCAGCGATGATGCCAGTACGCATAGTATTGGCTGAAGCTGGCGTCGTCCGCGTGCCGACGGCTGACGGCGAGAATCTCGTGATACACCTTCAGCCGCGCCGACAGCGTCTTCGTCTGAGCGTGAACGCGCGAACTCGCCAAAAAATCGAGCGTCGGCGTCAGAATTCCACCGGCGCGATCGATGCGCATCCAGTAATCGTAATCCATCGCGTAGTGCAGCGTCTCGTCGAACAGGCCGACGCGCTCTGTCACACCGCGCCGCCAGAAGGCCGCGGGCTGGCAGATGAAGCAATCTTGCAGCAGGCGCTCAAAGTTGTACGGCGCCGTCGGATAGGCACCGAGCACGCGATCGTTTTCGTCGATCCAGTTGGCATTGCCGTAAACGAGATCGCTGTCAGGCTGGCGTTGAAAATGCGCGACGACGGTTGCAATCGCGCCGGGCAGCAGCACGTCGTCGGAGTTGAGATACGCGAGGATATCGCCGCGCGCCTGGCGTATTCCCTTGTTGATGGCGTGCGCTTGTCCGCCGTCGGGTTCGCTGCGCCAAGAAAATCGGTCGCCGTAGCTGTGCAAAATGTCAAGCGATTCATCCGTCGAGCCGCCGTCGAAAACGACGTACTCGATGCGCGGATAGTCCTGGCCGAGGACGCTCTCGATGGTCCGGCGCAGAAAGCGCCCCTGATTGTACGACGGCGTCACAATCGACACGAGCGGCAACATGGCGGAGATTGTGCAATGTTCCGGCGATTTGGGCAAGCCCGTTTTGGTTTAGCCGCGGCTCGCTGAGCCGCGCGGGTCTACGACCCGCGGTTAAACTGCTTGACGGTTTAGGCCGGCGCGGTGAGATCAAGCGTGAGCAAGCTCTTCGGCGTCAAGAATCCCGCGAGAGCAAGCGCCTCTTCGATCTGGTGCTTGAGATTGCGATTCTGCTCGATGAGTTGCTTCCAGGCCTCCGCTTCCTCGGCGTCGGGATGTTCGATCGCGCGATGGAAGCGATCGTGGGTATCCACGGAGTAGACCCATACGTCGCGCTGGTGAAAGTCCATGATCTGAATGCGCAGCTTGAGATGCGGATAATTCGCGCTGCCGAGACGGAAAGCGTAGCCGGGCGTGCCGGGCGCGAGCGTGGAGAGATCCAGAGCCACGCTGGTAGAGAGCGGAGCGCCGGGGTTGAAATCCTCCAGCGGGCTTTCGACGGCGATGTCGCAATAGGGACGCAGACGCTCGGGGACGGTTTCGCACCCGCCGGGATACGCTAACTCCATGAAAATTCGGCAGGCCTGGGCAAAGTCCTGCGCAACGAGAGCTTGCAAAGTGATTCCTCCAACCAGGTCAATCGACATTGCAACAAGAGGTGGTGCCTCCCAGTCGTGGGGCGGCACGCGGATAACGCGCCGGTGACAAGACGCCTCGCGGCATTGGCTTTCTGAGTCGGTAGGGAGTCCGTACCTAATTGGTATCCTGATTTGCGTCCGTGCCGGCGTCACGGTATCATGGGACACGATTCGCCCGAGCTGTTTCAACTCAGCTCATGTCCAAGGAAAAAATGCCATGAATCGAACCACAAGGCTTGTAGCCGTGACTCTATGGAAAATCGCTCTGTCGGCCACCTTCGCTGTCGGGGTTTCGCACGCACAACAACCCGTCGACCTCGACAACCTCAGGCAAAAGCCAATCGCCATGGGGAACGGCAAGGTCGGCGAATTGCTGCGGCAATGGTGGCTGAAAGGCACGGCCGCGGGAAACGCCGGCGACTTCTACGACAACCGCGACGGCGATCATTCTCCCCTCAATATGACTTCGTACCCGCAGCTGTCGGCCATCAAATATTCGCCAGACGACATTGCCCTGCGTAAACACTGGGCCGCCCAGCGCGTACTGGTGCCGCACGTCACCTTCGGCAATTCGTCTACATCGGCCCCGGCACATCTGGGGGGCAGCAATCCGCGTTCCGCTTATACGTCGCCAGGCGGGCTTTTATTTCTTTATGATCAGTACACGCGCAACAATCTTTACATCTATCCCGAACATCGCGACCACGATCCCGGCCACAACGGCCTTCCTCTCCCCTCTCCCTTTGGGAGTGGGGTTGGGGGTGAGGGAGGGTATGGCGACCTTTATCCGACGAACACACCGTACCTCATCATCTCGCAAGGATCGTCCGGCTCCGATCAGCCGTTCATGCGCATGTTGCCGTCGGTCCTGGCCGCCTTTCGGCCCGAGGTGAAGGCGAAGCTCACCGAGACCGGCTTCCTGATGCCGACGATCCAAATGCTCTTTCGCTCGACGAACAAGCACTTGAAAGATCCAAAGGAATATCTCACCGCGAAAGCGCATCCGAGCGTCTTCGAGGGCGCATGGGTCGATGAACTGGCGCTCGTGCAGAAGGCCCACGCCCTGGAGTTGAAGAGCCTACCGCCTCTGGCGCAGTTGCGCGTGCTCGAAGAGGACAAGGGCGTCAACGGCATCGATTATTTCGAGATCGTCAACTCCGAGGTGCTCGCCCACACGCCGGCGTGCATCGCGCGCATCCATCGCTCGAAGGCGCACAAACAGCGCATCGTCGTCAGCGCGGAGGCAAGCCACGATCTCAACAAAAGCAAGCTGACCTACACCTGGGTCGTCTTCCGCGGCGATCCCGGCAAAATCAAGATCGTACCGAAGAAGGACGATCACTCGGTTGTCGAGATCACGGTCGCTCATCACGAACGTCGCCCGATCGCCCCCGGCTCGGCCTTGGAGTCGAACCGCGTCGAGATCGGCGTCTTCGTTCACAACGGCACGCACTATTCGGCGCCAGGGTTCGTGACGTTCCACTCGCTGGATCGGGAAGCGCGCGTCTACAATCGCGACGGCAAGATCCTCTCGATCGCTCACGGCATGGGCGAGGCGGAGCTGCGCGTGACCAATTGGGAGAAACTGTTTTCGCAGCTCGCCAAGGACGACGCAACCGCTCAATTGCTGGGCGTCAACAAAGAGCAGCAGCGCGTATTTGCGGCCGCGGCGGCTTTCCATCAGGATGTGAACCAAGAGATTCACAAGGCGCAAGAGGGCATCAAACTGCTGGAAAAGGCCATGAAAGACGTTCAGGACGAAAACCAGAAACAGAAGCTCAAGAAACTTGTGGACTATGGCCGCCTGCTCATCGGCAAGTCGCAGAAAATCGCCGAAACGGCACTCGACCTCAAGGAAGAAGCACTGGCGGATACGCCGCGCCATTTCGTTCACGCGCGGCTTGCGAAGCTGACGCAAGATCCGCTCTTCACGCAGACACATACAAACTGGCTCAAGGATCGCCGCGCGCCTGCCAACGAGCCGCGCATCAAGGTGGCGTTTCAGAAGCTGTACAACTTCGGCATCTGCAACGGAGTCGAGATTCTGACGCCGCTCCTGCCCGGCAAGACGCTCGCCGACTCGACGTGGACGCCGTTCGAGAAGGCCCACCTTGCCTGGTTGCACGACACGCTGCTCGCGGAGCTGGCGTTCCCCGGCATGACGCAAGTCGTTTGGCACGGCAACTACGTCGATCATCGCCTGTCCGTGCCGCGCGAATGGCGTGACCTGATGCGCCACGATCCCAACGGCGTCCCAATCGGCTGGATGCGCTACTCCGCCGCCGGCGTGCAGATATTCAATCAAGAAGGCCTGCTGGCAATCGAGAGGGACTTGCGCGGCCGCGTCGTCAGAGGACGCACCGTGCGCTACGTGCAGGATCCGCCCAAGGCCAAAGGGATAAATACGAACCCGCTGCGCATGGTCCTGGGCGATACGATCGTGATCTACGAATTCGCGGACGCCAACGATTGGCTCGGCCGACGCGCGGGCACGGAGGCCGTGCGGGACGAGAAGAAGTGACGGGTCTTCGTTTAGCGTTCGCGCGGCGCCGCGCGAACGCTAGGCGGCAAGCGGCAAACAGGGAATCTGCATGATCGACAACCTTCGCCAAGACGCCCGCCGTATCTGGGACGCCGCCGTCGATGCGGCACGTCCCGAGCCGCTCGTGCGTCAGGCCCTCGCCGAGCGTTCAGCCGAGTTGCGTGCCGCGCCACGCATCATCGTGCTCGGTGCCGGCAAAGCGGGCGCGGCCATGGCGGAGGCGGTCGAAAACGCACTGCATGATCGGCTCGAGCGCATCGAAGGCATCGTCAACGTTCCCGCGGACGCCGTCAAACCCTTGAAGAAGATTCGCCTCAACCCCGCCCGCCCGCCGGCGACCAACTTCCCGACCGCCGACGGCGTGCGCGGCGCCGAGGAGATGCTCCGGCGCGCCCGCAGCGCCGGACCGGACGACGTCGCGCTGTGCCTGATCTCCGGCGGCGGCTCGGCGCTGTTGCCCGCGCCGGTTTCAGGCGTATCACTCGACGACAAGCTCGCCGTCACCAGACTGCTGCATCAATGCGGCGCGACCATCAACGAGATGAACGCGGTGCGCAAACATCTCAGCGCCATCAAGGGCGGCCGGCTCGCCCAGGCCTTCACCGGCAAGAGCATGATCAGCCTGATCATTTCCGACGTCGTCGGCGATCCGCTCGACGTGATCGCGTCCGGTCCCACGACGCCCGATCCTTCGACATTTGCCGACGCTTTGGCCATTCTCGATCGCTACCAGCTGCGCACGCAGGCGCCCTTGGCAATCATCGCACACTTGCAGGAAGGCGCCCGCGGACGGATCGCCGAGACGCCGAAGACGTTGCCGAACCAGGTTCAGAATGTCGTCATTGGCAGCAACGCGCTTGCAATCAAGGAAGCCGAGCGTTGCGCGAAGGAGCTTGGCTACGACGTGCTAAACTTGGGATCATTCATCGAAGGCGAAACCCGCCAGGTCGCGATCATGCACGCCGGCATCGTGCGCTCGATCCGCGCACACGGCGTGCCGATCAAGCCGCCCGTGTGTCTCTTGAGCGGCGGTGAAACGACGGTCACGCTGTCGCCCAACGCCGGCAAGGGAGGCCGCAATCAAGAATTCGTGCTCGCTACGCTGCTCAAGCTCGGCCTGACGTCCAAAGTCGCGATCCTCTCAGGCGGCACCGACGGCGAAGACGGCCCCACCGACGCCGCCGGCGCCAGTGCGGACGTCGAAACGCTCCAGCGCGCCGTCGCGCTCGGTCTGGATGGTTGGGACCATCTGCGCCGCAATGACGCCTATCCCTTTTTCAAGGCGACGGGCGATTTGCTCGTCACGGGACTGACGCAGACGAACGTGATGGACGTGCGCGTGATTCTGGTTGCTACGTGACACTCCGTTTACGCGCCGCGACAAGGTAGCCGTAGCTGCGCAATCGTCCAAACCACCAGGAGAACGCAAGCCGGCCATCCGCGCGCAGGCTCAACGGGCGAACCTCGACGATGTCAAATCCGCTGGAGCGCAAGAGCCTGACGATCTCACGGTACGTGAAGAGGTGCATCGTCAAAGGACCAACGCCCTGGTGCGACGGCATCGCGTAATCGCCCGCCGCCCCTCGGCCCAGCCATGACGCGAGCATTTCGCGAAAGAGCAAGCGTCGGCCGGCCGCGGTCCACAGGTTCCACCAGCGATTGTGTACGTGAACGACGAACACGCCGCCCGGTTTCAACAACCGCTGGACGTGCTCGACAAAGCGCCGCCGCGCCTCGGCGCCGACGAGCAACCCCAGCGTGCCGAACAGACACGCCGCGTGATCGAACGATTGTTCGGCGAACATCTCCAGTTCGACGAGATTGGCGCACACGCACGGAATGTCTGCCCCGACGGTCGCCGCCTTCGCGCCCAGCACCTTCAGCATTTCCGGCGACAGATCGACCGCGACGGGCCGATAGGCGTGCTGCACAAGCGTGAGCGCCAGTCGGCCCGTGCCGGCGCCGAGGTCGATGAGCGAGCCCGGCGGCCGACAGTGTTCCAACACGAACGCCTGATCGATCGTCAGCAACGGCGTGTCGGCCAGCGTTTGATCGTAAGCGCGCGCGACTTGCGGATCGTGGAAATAATCCCACAACGAGCGCGAGACGCCAGGCGGCAATTGCCAGTCGGCAGGCATGAGCGTTACAGTTTCTGCTTCTTCAAGAACTCCGCCAGCGTCTTGCCGAGGCTCTCTATGCTCGCGTGCTGTTTGGCATTCTTCAAGGCGCGCAAGTTTTGAAGTCGCGGATTTTCGGAGCACCGAAGGTGCGCAAACAAATCAGCCCAGGGCAAAGCGCAGCGCCGCCCTGGGAAAGGCGAGCGTTCCGCACGAAATTCCTGTAAGGGCGCAACAACTCCGCGGACCTGTTTTGCCCTTTCAGGGCGTACACTGTCATTCTACCGACCACCCAGGGCGGCGCTGCGCTCTGCCCTGGGCTGATTTGTTGCTGCACCTTCGGTGCGAATACAAAAGCGCAACTTCAAAAAGCCCGAACAAGGGATTGAACCCTTCACTCTTGCCCGGGCTGCGCGCTTGCATGCAATTCGGTTATCTTACGCGCCTAAGAAGTTTGCCGAGCAGAAACGCAAAGTATATCTTATGGGGAGAGTTCAGGCGCAGAAAAGGGGAGCTCTCATGTCGCAATCGATCGACTGGATGTACCACCGCAAGAGCTGAACGTCGTGCAAAAAGGCTCAGGAGTTCCTTGAGCAGCACCAGGTTGACGTGAAGACAATCGCCGACGCCAACAAGCAGAAGCAAGGCCGGGCCGAGGCGTTGGCGCTGGCGAAAACGGCCAGCGTCATCCTCGTCGCCAAGGGGAAGAAGCTCGTCACATTCGACATGAAGAACGACGCCCCCGACGACGAGACCCTGCTCGCACACCTGCTCGGGCCGACGGGCAACCTGCGGGCGCCGACCATCAAGAAGGGCAAGACGCTCTACGTCGGCTTTAGCGAAGAAGCGTACCGAGGCCTCGTCGAATAGGCGCAAATCTCCACGCACATTTTCTGCATTTCGATTCAAATCCGCCAACGGTTATGCCACAATAGTCAAGCCCTAAGGAACTCTAGCGAGGATCCATCCATGCGCATCCCTCTCCCGCGATTCACGATTGTGGCGTTTGTTCTTCTTCTGTCCAACTCCGTTGCCTTGGCAGGCGACACGTCCGCGAAAAACCTTCTCGCCAAGATCGGCCCCGGCAAGGGCATCGTCGTTCTCGTCGGCGACGCCGGCAATGCCGCAGCGGAGCTCGTCAAAGAGAGTGGCTGGACGATTTTCGTACAGCAGCCGAAGTTCCAGGCCGACAAATTGCGCCGCAGCCTCGACGAAGCCGGCCTGCTGGGCAGGCGCGTCTACGTTCAGGATGGCATCGCAACATTGTACCTCGCTGACGATCTTGCCGACGCCGTGGTTGTGCCTGACAACCTGACGATCGCCGAGAGCGAAGTCCTGCGCGTACTGCGTCCGGAAGGCAAGGCGTTCGTCCCCAACAAGACGCTGACCAAGCCCTTCAAAAAAGGCACCGACGAATGGTCGCATCCCTACCACGGCCCCGACAATAATCCGCAATCGCAGGACACCGTCATGAAACGCCCCTTCATGACGCACTACATGGTCGAGCCATGGTACTGCCCGCTGCCGATGCAGTCGGTGATCTCCGGCGGCCGCGTGTTCAAAGTCTTCGGCGACCGCTCCAGCGCCAAGCCGCAAGAGCCGCTGATCAACAAGCTCTTGTGCATGAACGCCTTCAACGGCACGGTGCTGTGGGAGCGCGAACTGTCCGCCGGGTTCATGATCCATCGCAACACGATGATCGCGACGCCCGACACGCTTTTTTTGGGCGACGACAAGTCGTGCAAGTTGATCGACGCGGTCACCGGCAAGATTCGCGATGAGATCGTCATCACCAAGCCTGACGCCGACGGTTCGACGTGGAAGTGGATGGCGCTGGAGAACGGCATCCTGTACGCGATGGTCGGCGAACAGGAGGAATCCGATCAGCCGCTTAGACAAGACAAGATTCGCGGCGCGGGCTGGCCGTGGTGGAAGATCCAGAACTACAAGTTCGGCATGGGCAAGAACCTCTTCGCCATCGATCCGAAATCGAAGAAGATCCTCTGGCACGTCCGTGAAGTCGAAACGATTGATAGCCGCGGCATGGCAATGCGCAATGGCCGCATTTATTACACGTGCGAAGGCAAGTTCCTCGCCTGTCTCGATGCCAAGACCGGCCTGTACATCTGGAGGAATAGCGACAAGAACCTGCTCGAGGCGATCGGTGTCAGCAAAGGGGCCCAGCACTGGCTGCTCGGCTTCGCCTCGACCGCATACCTGAAAGCGAGCGATGACGCCCTCTTTTTTGCCGGCCCCAATCGACCGCTGCTCGTCGCTGCTTCGACCAAGGACGGTAAGCTCCTGTGGAAGAAAGATTGCAGCGTCAAGGGCGGCCCCATTACCGAAGGCGGCAACGTCCAGCTCGTCATCCGCAAGGACGGCCTGTACGCGCTCGGCCAGGGGAGCGTCAATCAAGGCAACAGCAGCTTCAAATTCGAGCCGCTGACAGGCGAGGTGCTGGCGACCTTCCCCGCACGCGATCGCTGCACGCGCGCCACCGGTTGTTTCGACACCATCTTCACGCGCGGCGGCAAAGGCGGCAGCACCGCGGCATTTGATGTCACCAGCACCGAGCCGAGAATGGGCGTCATCTCACCGATGCGGCCCGCGTGCCAGGACGGTGTCGTCACCGCCCATGGTTATCTCTTCTGGGGCCCGTGGATGTGCCGATGCGACATGACCCAGCTCGGCGTCATCAGCCTCGGCTCGGGCGGAAAGTTCGACTATCTGGCGAAGGCGACGGATGCGGAGCGGTTGTCAACCTATAGCGTGCCGCAACTATTTCGTGTCAATCCGAATGATGATTGGCCCACGTATCGCCGGGACAATCGGCGCAGCGTAATTGTTGACGGCGCCGTACCGAACGCCGTGCGCCACGCCTGGACGTGGGCTCCCAAAGCGCCGACGCTGCCGACCGCCCCGATCATCGGCGATGGTCAGGTCGTGCTCGGCGGCCAAGACGGAGTCGTGCGCGGCATCGATCTCCAGAAGGGCACGCAGTCCTGGTCCGCGTACACCGGCGGGCCGATCAAGTATCCGCCGGCCCTTTCGGGAAGCCACGTCTATGTCGGTTCGGGAGACGGTTACATCTATTGCATGTGGGCCAACATGGGGACGACGCTCTGGCGTTTCCGCGCCGCTCCCGTCGAACGCGTGATCCCGGTCTACGGCACGCTCGCCTCGACGTGGCCTCTCGGCGGCGGCGTACTCGTCGAAGACGGCATCGTCTACGGCGCTGCGGGCATTTCCAATCACGACGGCACGCACGTCTACGCCCTGGACGCGAAGACAGGCAGAATCAAATGGCAGCAGCACAGCTCCGCCTACGCCGACGAAGATTCGCTGCCGATGGGAGGCGTCAGCGTGCAGGGTCCGCTCCTGCAACACAACAACGCCATTCACTTCGCGTCCGGCAACTCGCCGCCGATCGCGTCCTATGCGCTGGCCGATGGCAAGTTCACCCCGTCCACTGCCAGCCGCGGCAAGGACCTCTACGTCCGCAACGGCAAGGTGCTCGGCTCCGGTTACCCGCTCTACTGGCGGCCCGAAGACGATCAGTTCATCAGCACGATGGAATTGGAAACCCCGGCCGGTGTCCTGCGCGTCGGCATGCCGCAGAACAATCCTTCCGGCGTGTCGGAGCTGAAGATGACCGGCAAGGCCAACTGGTCCAACCCGATCTATCAGGAGATCGCCGCTGTTGCGATCACCAAGAACGCGGTGGTGTTAACGGGATTGAGCCGCGACAAGAAAGACTTCGAGCGCATCAACGCCGGCGTCATCGCGCTCGATATCGACACGGGCAAGGTCCTGTGGCAGCACAGCCTGCCCGCGACGCCGACCGCCTGGGGCCTGGCCATCGCCGATCGCGGCAACCGCATCGTCGTCACGTTGATGGATGGACGCGTGCTGGCGTTTGCGAAGTAGCCGGGTGGAATCGTAGGGTGCAACTGCGATGCGCCCTACGACTTACGCCGCGCAATTCTTGACCTTCGCCTCTACCACTTCCATGATACGCTGGGCGGCGCGATCGCACGCCCCCGGCCTGGCGGTTCGTTCACGCAATGCCTGCAATTCGTGCAGCACGGAATCATACGCGCGCTCGTCGTTCAGCCAGGGCAGGAACGCGCGGGCGACATCGGCGCCCTGAAAGTGCTCACCCGTGAGTTCCGGGTACAGCATCTTGTCCGCGAGCAGATTGACGAGCGTGACGTATTTCGCCTTCAACAGCGAGCGAATGATCGGCGCCATGATCCGACCGACGCGATACACGATCACGGTCGGCTTGGCGCGATAGAGCAATTCCAGCGACACCGAACCCGACACCGAAATGCACGCCTTGCTCAGTTCCATCACCTCCGGTGTTTTGCCGACGAACGTCTCGATCGGCAACTCAGGAAACTCGCGCACCATCTGGTCGGCGAACCGCTGTTGGCTGTCCTTGAAGCTGGCCACGAGGAAACGCGTCTCTGGGCGAGCCTGATGGATGATTCGCGCCGCGTCGAGCTGTGGGCGCAGGTTGCGTTCGACTTCCTGCGTGCGCGAGCCGGGCAAAATGCCGACGATCGTGCCTTCACGTTCCCGTTGCACAGACAAAAATCGCCCGTCGAGCTTCTGGCTGGGCAGATCGTCGAAGAACGGATGTCCGATGTAGTCGGCATGGACGCCGCGTTCGCGATACCACGTCTCTTCAAAAGGCAGCGAACAAAGCACGTGATCGACGAAGCGGCGCATCTTCTTGACGCGCCAGCTCGCCCACGCCCACAACTGCGGCGGCACGAAGTAGAAGACCGGGATGCCGTGGAACTTCGCGCGCCGGGCCATCCACCAATTGAAGCCGGGATAGTCGATCAGGACGACGGCGTCGGGTCGATGATGGCGAAAGTAGCGGTCGGCCTGTGACAGCAAGCTCATGAACTGCGGCAGCGCGGTCAGCACGCGCGACAGCCCCATGACGGCGTGATTGCACAAGGGAAAGAGATGCGCGCAGCCGGCCTCTGCCATGCGATCGCCGCCGAAGCCGACGGTCTCGATATCGGAACGCACGTTGCGCAGGGCGCGGATGAGGTTGGCGCCGTGGACATCGCCGCTGGGTTCGCCGACGCTGAAGAAGATGCGCATGGGGACTTCCTGTTCCACAAGGCGTGACTCGGCGTGCGTGTTAGCCGGACGCGCAAGCGACGGAGAGCGCGTGTATTCCGTCGCTTGCGCGTCCGGCTAACGTGCACGCCACATGCTCCTGGGTGAAACGCCATAACTGTGCCGAATTCGCGTCGATGATGCAAGGGGAATTTGCGATGGAGTTGGCAGGCGAGACAAGACAGGAAGCCCGCGGAATCAGACTGCGGGCCTCCGGCAAGGTCAACTATTCGACGCTCGGCGGCAGCCCCGTCGAAAGCCCCGGCATCTGCGAAGGCTCGGCGATCTTGCGATAACCCAGCGCCCGCATCACTTCCAGCACCTCGCTCCAGGTCGGGAACGGACGGCGATTGTCGCGCTTGTACTGGTCCATGGCCTTCATGAACTCGATCTCGTCGTTCGTGTAGTCGCGTTCGCACGTCGTCGGGTCGATCTGACGGCGGCGCTCCCCCTTCTCGTCGCGGCGGTCTTTGCCGGTGCGGCGTTCGAGGGCCACCGGAATCTGTTTCTTGCGGCGATCGTTGCCGCGGCGGTCGGTGACGCACAATTCCTCGGGGAAACTCGGACCGGTCTCTTGGCTCATGGGTGACCTCAATGAAGACGGGCAGGCCGCAGTGATGGGGCGAATGGGGACACAATCACCCCTACTGCAATATACCTCATGGATCGCTTCTGACAAATGTTCGGAAGCGTTCTTTTGCGGAATAGGGGGCGGCAAACACGCGCGCCGATTGTGTCGTCATGGCGTTTTCGGCTCCTCCTCAAGCGTGGCGGCGAGAACCTTCGCGGCCATTTCTTCGCGATATTGCTTCAAGCGTTTCGACAGCTCGGCATCACTGGTTGCCAGGATCGCCACCGCCAGAAGCGCCGCGTTCGTGGCTCCCGCGTTGCCGATCGCCAACGTGCCGACCGGGATGCCCGCGGGC
>SXGS01056952.1_pt1 | contig 14288 bp, 14 predicted proteins | sample 3174681 | NCBI WGS metagenome assembly SXGS01 (sample SAMN11356861, study PRJNA531348) | freshwater metagenome | isolation source: freshwater sample F1-80 | place: China: Fuxian Lake, Yuxi | collected 2017-12-25
CCATTCAATGCATTCCAAAGTCTTCTTGGTATTGGCACTGCAACTGCGCCAACAACCTACGCTTCACTTTACAACGTCGGGCGTGACGCGATGTCAGTGGAAACAAAACCTGCCAATGGGAACTAACCGGATAAGCATGGATGTGTCAACCCTGCGGTTGGTCAAAGAAGCCGACTGAATCTCGGCGAGAACTTGGCACTGTCCAGTTTGTTTGAAGAATTGAAAAAATCAGAGTCGCTTTGAAGCTGCTTCAAGCAGTAACTGCTCCCAAAGTGCCACGGCAAACTTTGGTGGCAATTTAATCAAAGCTCTCGCATAGCACCTGTCTGTCCTGACTGATAAGGTGTGAACTCGAGCCCGTGACAGGTGCGGCATCTTGCTGCACCCAAGCAATACGGCCTCCTGATAGGACACAACGTGTCTTGGGGAGGCTTTTGCTTTTTTGCATCTCCCCAAGGTTATTGACAAACCACTTTGGGGTCAGCCATGCAAAACTCATTACATCTAATCACCGACCATAAAAACCTATCCTTGCAACACGCGTGCACAGCTATTGATGCGTATATGCAGGAAACGCGCGTTATGTGTTTCCCCGGACAGCGCTTCTCGCTCAAGGGCCATCCACACAGAAACTACGACTCAATCAGTCTTAGCAAGGTAATGGAGCTGGTTTGCAATCCAGCCATAGAAGAAAAGGAAAACGCGCTATCGACAATCGGGAGCAATTACTGCGCTCACGATGCACGCAAGCACGATGTCCAAAGCACACATGGCCTATACAGCCTTCTGCGCTTTGATATTGACACTGGAAACTCATCAATGAAGGATGTCTGCGAGGCATTTAGCCTGCAATTAGGCAAGGGCATCTTTATGGTTTACAGCACATCGAGTGCAACAAAAGAGAACCAGCGGTGGCGTGTATTGATACCTGTACTTCATCCTGTCAACCACATAATTCGGCGTGCAGGAGAAATAGGTAATTGGCTGAACAAGCATAGGTCAGCTTAGCCGACTCCATCCACTTGGCCATCGTTGCAAAGTGCATGGGATGCCAGTCACGGTTGAAGTATTCGTGGGCCAGGTAGTGCCGGTTTTGTGCCTTGATCTGCTTAATCTTGTCATTCACAAGAGGGTTGGCTCTGGCAAACAGAGGGTTGGTCGCCAACAGTTTCTCGGTAAAGTCCAAAGCGCCGTCAATGCGGCTGACAATACCCACACCATCAGCACCAATCACATCAGCGTGTTCGGTCATTAGGTGGCGCATAGGTGCAAAGGTTCCCCAGCCAGGCAGGGTGTTGTAGCTGATGTAGAGCACACCCCCGACTTTGAGCTTCTTGCGGATGAAGTTAACAATGACGGCGCGGTTCTCATCAGATATCCAGCTCCAGATACCGTGCAGGTCCACTTTAGATGTAGTCAAACTCAGGCAGGTCACGCTTGGCGAATTCATCGAAGGCTTCGTCGTAGAGATGCGCATTAGCGCCAGACACTTTTGCTAATTCCTGAGCAAACCCAGCTTGAGATGGGTTGAAGTCTGTGCCGTGCCACGAACAAACCGAAGCAGCAGCGTGCATGTTGGCTGATAAGCCTTGGCCAAAGCCTAGTTCACAGGCAGTGCCAAACTCTGGGGCAACCAGGCCAGCATTCAAAAACGCCAGCTTAACGCGCTGTGGGTTGAGTTCTTGGTAGTAGCCGAAGGTGTAGCCAATGTCGGCAACGTAGCCTGAGGTCCAGTCGGTCATTTGCTTGTCTTTATAAAAAATAAAACCCCAGCCCCCTTGTGAGGAGTGGGGTCTTGGTTTGGTTTAAAGTGAATTAAGCCGTGTAATGATGGGCAGCTTGCAGACGTTAAAAAACCCCACTGCCTTGTGAGCGGTGGGGTAATTAGAGGGCCAATCGGATTAAGCTAGATTAGCAAAGTTTGCTGCAAGTAGTAACGCTGAATTAACACTACCAGTTAAAGTAACCACATCAACAAGGGTATCAGCTGCGGTGATATCGGTGTTACCTGCATCAGTTGTCAAAATAGCAATATTAGTTACACCAGCCGCATTACTGTAGACAATGTAAAATTGGTCGCTAGCGGCAAAGCTTTCTGCTCCAGCTGCAAGTCGAGTTCTGACTGCTGCAAGGTCAGCAAATGTGGCGTTATCAGCCGTTCTCAGTATTACTACTTCATCAGTAGAAGCTACAGTTAAGGCGGTACCTGCATCTGCAGAAGAAACAGGGGTAGCTGGCGCTCCTCCCGTTGAAATATTACCCGCAATCACATCGCCGCCAGCACCGACCAAGAAGCTTGTAATTGTCTCAAAACCGGTCGTTGTTCTGACGTTTATAGTATCTACTGCACCATCGACTGTAAGAGCAATAGTGTCATTTCCTGTTCCGCCGGTAATGGCGTTTGATCCGGCTCCACCATTAATTGTAAACGCCTCTGTTTGACCTGTCAGAACAACAGCAGCAGTACCAACCAAGCTGATCACCTCAACGGTTGCCAGGCTTGCATCTGTTGCCTGTGTATAAGTCAGACCAGTTGCAATTTGCAAGGTGTCTAACGTGCCAGCACCGCCAGTCATCACGTCGCTGTTAGCAACAGTGCCCGCATTCACAATGAACGTGTCATTACCTGCCCCACCGTTAATTTGGTCAGCGTTGGCCGTTCCAGTGATAGTCGAACCCAAAGCACGAGCCGTAATATCAGCGCCGAAGTTGCCTGTAACGCCGCTCAAGTCGGCATTATCGAAGCCTTTTTGTACCGCTGCGTTAGCCGCGCCGTTGTAGGTAGTCACTTGGTCTGTGGTGGATGACAGGTCAATCAAGAAGCCACCCAACACCGCGTTTTGAACAATGCTCAATGTGTCGACCGTTGCTGTTACTGTGCCGGCGTCCAAAACGTCATTCGCATGCTTCATGATGATCGTGTCGATGCCCGTACCGCCGGTGATGGTCATGGCTGCAGTTCCCTACGTGAGCCGGAAGCCATGATCATGTTACCTGCGAAAGTTCCTGCATTGATGGTCGCCACGTTGGTTTCCAAAGCTGTAGTCAGGAATGTGACATCCTGAACACCGCCAGTAGCCGCAGCAATACCGCCAGTCATGTTGATGTTGACCGCATTGGTTGTGTTTGCGTCACGGATCAACAAGCCCATGGCCGTTGCAGCGACGGTTGTCGACTGGTTCAGGGTCAGAGTCTCGATGCCGTTGGCTGTCAGCGTTGTTCCTGTCACGCCACCTGTATTTGTCAGGTTGAAGGTCAGCGCATCGGCAGCACCAGTTGCTGAAGCCAGCGCTACAGACACGCCTGCGGAATCTGACAATGCCGTCGTGGCATTACCCACCCCTACTGCTACACCTGCGGCCAGGCCGGTTATAGCGTAGGAATTGGTTCCGTTGACTACAACAGATGTCAGACCGGTTGCATTCGCAAGGCTGATACCACTGTCGGCCGTCCCTGTGGTGACCACCAGCGATTCAAAACCGGCAAGGGTCGCCGCCGTGTTGGCCGTACCACCATCGGAGTAACGCAATACGTCAGTCGTTCCTGAACCGCCAGTAATGGAGGCACCCAGAGTCACGCCAACTTCAGCGATGATGACATCCACCACGCCTGAAACCGCAGAAGCGTTGAAGGTCTTGAATGCTGCCCCACTACCAATCGCTGTAGTAGCCGTGAATGTAGACAGGCTGTTTCCGCCATTCAATGTGATGTTAACGAGTTCAGCAGTGTTGAATCCACCAACGTTTGCGCCAGGCGCATGGGCAGAGTTGCTACCCAAGGTGAGGTTGATGTTCTCCACAGCCGAGACACTGGCCATGTTGAGCGTTACACCGTTCAGCGTCATGTTCAGGGTGTCGGTACCAGCGCCGCCGGCCACTGTCTGTGCACCAGTACCCACAGCGGTGAGGGTCACGGTATCGTTACCAGCGCCGCCAGTGATGTTTTGCAGCACTGCTGTACCCGCAGCGTTGGTTCCAACGGCGGTGAAGGCAGTAGCTGTAGCAGAACCGGTCACTGTTAGTTGGCCCTCGAAAGCGCCAGCACCTAGGGTAGTTGTAGCTGCATTCAGTGTGCCCAGAGCTACCACCTTGTCTGCCAAACCACCAGTAAGGTTCAACGTTGGTGTCACAACTCCACTGACGTTCAGCGTGGATGCCTCGACAGTGCTTGCTGCCAATGTAACGGTCTCGATACCGGCTGCTGCGACCAATGTTGCATTGACATCGTTGGCAGCAGCATTGGTCAATGTCACAGTGACTGCGTCAGCTGCACCTGCTGAGTTAGCGAGACCGAAGGTCAAGGTACCGCTGTAGCCCGATGTGCCGGTGACGCCACCCGTTGTAGTCGTACCCAAACCGAGGTTGTTACCAGCAGCCAAATTGGTAAATGTGACGTTTTGAGCGCCAGCCACGTTTGCACGTGTAGTGCCCACGATACCGGCTGCGTTGATGGTGCTGGCTGCCGTTGCAGTCAACAGGTTTAACGTCTCAACACCTGAGGTGCTCAGAGCGCCAGTGGTTGCAGTCAAACCGTTGATTGTTGCGTTCAGCGTGTCTGCGGTACCTGCGGAATCGCTGACTGTGTCAGTGTTGAGCAGTGTCGCTCCAAAGACGTATGCGTCGCTGCCAGCGCCGCCGGCCAAGGAGTTGACGCCACTACCGCTGGTGATGAGGTCATTGCCTGCACCACCTGTGACGGTGCTTGCACCGGCAAAGTTAGCCAAGTCGATTGTGTTCACGGCTGCTGTCGCACCCGTTACATTGACACCGCCAAGCTGAGTGGTTGCACCGCTAAAGCCGAAGGTTGCTGACGCATTGGTCATGGCAGACGCGTCAACGGTCAGCGTCTTGGTGGTAGCAACCACTGCGTTAGTGATCGCTGCAGTGGCTGCAGGCGTAGCTGCGGCAACGGCCATTGTGATCGTCTCGATGCCTGATGTGTTGACTAGGGATGCAGTGCCAGAGGCAGCCGTCATCACCAAGGCGTCAGTGCCCGTGCCGCCAACGACTTGCACTGTATTAAATGCCGAATCATTGCCACGAACAGTCAGCGCGATGTTGGCGTTGTTGGTAATAACGTCCCGGTTTGTGCCGTTGGATACCGCGCCATTGGTCAGAAGAACCGTCGTAGCGCCAGTAAACCCAGTAGCAAAAGTCAGATTGTTGATGCCTGCTTCAGACAAGTCATAGGTCGTCACGGAGGCAGCCAGAGGCGCTGCCAAAGAGACTGTTGTTGTGCCGGTCAGAGTGACGGTTTGAATGTTAGAAACGTTCGCAAACGCGGCGCTTGCGTTGGCTGCTGCGGTCATCGACAAGGTGTTAGTGCCTGCGCCACCATCAATGGTGTCATTTGCGGTCAAGTTGCCGGCCATGACGAAGGAGTCGTTGCCGTCGCCACCGCTCAAGCTGTCGTTTCCAATGCCTGCTGTGATGGTGTCAAGGCCTGCGCCGCCCGAGACCGTGTTGTTGCCGTTGCCGGTGCCGATTGTGTCGTTACCGTCGCCGCCGATGATCGAGTCGTTGCCAGCGCCAGCGGCCAGCGTGTCTTGACCGGCTCCACCGTTGATCGTGGCATTAAAGGTGCCGATGGTAATGCTGTCGTCGCCGCCTGAACCGGTGATGCTTTGCGTACCGGCCGTGCCGCTGGTCGTAGTTGTGATCAGCAGTGTCTGGGTTCCCGCGTTTTGAGCGGTCATGCCTGACGCGTTGATTGTGAATAAACCTGTCGAGTTGGTGCTGATTGCGTTAGCGGCTACGTTATCAATTTGATTTGCGCCTGTGAGTGTCAGCGATGTTGGAGTGCTCAGAGCCGAGTCAGTATTGATGGCAAGGTTGCCAAATGTCAGGGCAGCGCCACCAACTGCTGAGTTGGAGTCGATGGTTACGTTCTCGTAACCGGTGGAGGTAATGGCTTGTCCACCAAAGGTGTTGATACCCAGGGTTGCCACAGCGCGGCTGTTAAGCGTGAGCGAGTCAGAAGCTCCAGTAGTTCCGCCGGCAACTACCACCATGGCGCCTGCCAAGACACCAGCTGTTTGCGCGGCCGCGGTGCTGCCAAGGTTAACGGTCAAGGAGCCCGCGCCGCCGGTAATGGTGTCATCGCCGCCGGTCATCAAACTCGCACCCGTGAGGTTCAGGGTGAGGGTATCGATACCGGTTGCCACGTTGGTCAAAATCTGGTTGCCATCGAATACAGTGGTCGAGGTAATGCGCTCGATGTTGGTGATGTTGTAGGTAGTAGGTGTGGCTGCCGCCAGAGTGGCAAGCTGGGCAGAGGTGATGGTCAAGACGTCTGCTGTTCCAGCGCCACCGTTGATGGTGTCGGTCAGGGTAATGCCGGCGGTTGCGATGACGTTGTCGTTGCCTGCGCCAGTGTCAACCGATAGGTTGCCTGTAACTGCGCTCACGGTGATGGTGTCTGCGCCTTGGCTGCCGGTGACTGTTGCATTGACCGCAGCGCCAAAAGTCGCGCTCAGAGTCCCGGTGGCAGAACTTGCATTGAGGTTGGTGGTGGCAGCGGCGAGCTGGCCCAGGGCCAAGTTCTGTGTTCCGCTGACCGCGATATTGGGGGATGCGCTGCCGGTGATCACGACTGTGTTGGCGCCATCGGCGGAGACGATGTTCAGGGTTTCAACACCTGCGGTCATGGAAACGGCGCCGCCCGTGACGTTGCTCAGTGTCAGAGTTGCGGAGTCCGCTGCACCACCAACTGCTGCAGCTGTGTAGTTAAAAGTAGCGCCTGCAGCACTGTTGGCATATTTCAACGCGACACCACTGGTGCTGTTGATGTTGCTGGTGGTCAAAACATTAGTTGAGCCTGTGTTTTCAACGCTGGTGTAGCCGGTTGAGTTCAGCAAATCCAGTGTTGCGTCTGCAGTAAGGTTCGTTATGCTAATGTTTTCAATCAATGAAAGGCGTGGCGTGGCGACTCCCCCGTTCACAGTGGCGATAAGGGTGTCAGTGCCCCCGCCGCCGTTGAGCACATCAGAAGAGTTCAAAGTTTGAATGTTGTTGCTAGAGCCGCCCAAAGCGCCGCTAAACGTGTCATTGGCTGAACCGCCGGTGAAGGATGCGCCTGAGTCCACACTAGCAGTGAGTGACCTGAGTCATGGAATCGTAAGTCGTTTATTTATATGCAACGTTGCGATTATTAATAGCATATTTGCAATTTACCCAATCTCTACCTACTGATGCACTTTAAGCAACACGCCTTAGCCGGCCCCGCCCAGCGAAATTCTGTTTGAATTCAGTAAGTTACGCCGTTGGCGCTAGTAACGCTGACCCAACCTAGACTCGCCCGGGTATCAGACGTCTTTGTCAGGAAGCAACGCTGCGATGCCCGTGCGCCTATCTTTGCGACGCTTATTCACATCTTGAAGATCATCGACTGCCCTCGATACCGCCAGCATGGAGACCTTGATTGGCACTGCATCGACCTGAGACATATCAACCTCGATGCCCGCCTTGTGGAACAGCCTGAGGGCTTTGCTCAGGTACTCCGCCCTCGCAGACATCTCTAGGGTTTCAATTCTGGCCACCGTGGTTTTGGCTACCCCCATCAGTAGAGCAAACTCCTCTTGGTTCCACCCGGCGGCGGCCCTTGCCGCGCGTAAGGCAACAACAATTTTCCCACTTTCAAGCAAATCAGCGTTTGACATTATTTGCGGTTATGCTATTATTAGTCATATAATTGGATGCAACTGTTTTGATGGAGACATGTGATGCCAGTCGTAAATTTAACGCAACAAGTTCTTAAAACCCTTTCCTGCCCCGCAGACTGCAAGAAAGTAGACTATTTCGACTCCTCATGCAAAGGGCTCCTGTTGGAGCTACGCGTTTCAGGAGGGCGCACTTATTATCTGCGCTTTACCGACGAGCGAGGGTGCAACCGCCAACTTAAATTGGGCGACGCTCGTGACATTTCGCTCAGTCAGGCCAAGCAGTTGGCTGACAAAAAGCGCAATCAGATTGCAATGGGTCAAGACCCGGCGGCCGATAAAGCAGTTCACCGTCAAGTCCCCACCGTCAACACCTTCATCCACGACAGCTACCTGCCGTTCGTGCAGGGCTACAAGCGGTCATGGAAGTGCGACGAAGGCTTGCTCAGAAAGCACATTGAACCCGTCTGGGGCAAGCGGTACCTTGACCAGATCACCAAGGCAGACCTCATCAGTCTTATGGCCCAGCACCGCACCACTCACGCCCCGGGGTCATGCAACCGCTTGCTCATTTTGCTGCGCTACGTGTTTTCTTGTGCCATCAAGTGGGAAACGCCGGGCATCGCCAAGAACCCGACCGCTGGCACCCCCCTGATGAAGGAGGACAACCAAAAAGAGCGTTACCTCAGCACAGATGAAGCCCAGCGCCTGTATACCCAGCTTCAGCAGTCAGACAACCAGATGCTTCAGTACATCGTGCCCATGCTGATCCTGACGGGTGCCAGAAAGCGCGAGGTGCTGGACGCACGCTGGGAGGACTTTGACTTTGAGCGCCGGCATTGGCGAATCCACACCACCAAACTCGGCAAGCCCCGCTTTGTGCCTATGTCCGATGGCGTGGTTAGCCTGCTCGAGTCTTTGCCGCGGTTCGACTGTGAGTGGGTGTTCGCTAACCCCAAGACGCTCAAGCCCTATGTGTCGATCTTTTGCTCATGGAATACGGCCAGAACCAAAGCCGGCTTGGCTGATGTCCGCATCCACGACCTCAGACATTCGTATGCCAGTTTTTTGGTCAACGCGGGACGGAGCCTGTACGAGGTGCAGCGCCTGTTGGGGCATACACAGATCAAGACGACGCAGCGGTACGCGCATCTGTCGCATGACACCTTGCTCGATGCCACCAACTCGGTGAACACGACGCTGGCGGGGATGTTTGTGCCGATGGTGTCGGCAAGCCCTGTTGGTCAGGTGCGGTTGGCTCAGTGAGCCGACACACCAAACTTCAGGCCGGTGGCTTTGAGCACGGCGTTGAGAGTCCTGATCGTCGGGTTGCCACGGCTTGAAAGCGTGCGGTACAAGGTCTCGCGTGAAAGATGAGCCTTTTCGGCAATAGATGCCATGCCGCCCCGCGCTTCGACGACTTTTCTGAGGGCCGTTAAGTAGGTCTTGGGGTCATCGTCCTCACTCGCAGCGTTGATGAACTCGGCTGCGAACTCTGCGTCTTTGAGTTGCTCAAAGAGCCAGTCATCATGTTTCATGCTTGTGGTCATTTCTTTCCTCTTTGCTGCCATTCTTTCCATCGTTCAATCGCCCGGGCAATGTCTGTTGACTGGCTTCGTTTGTCGCCACCGTCACAGAGCAAGATAACGCGCTTACCTTCAATGGCGTAGTAAACCCGGTAGCCCGGCCCCCAATCAACACGTAGCTCCCAGACGCCTTCGCCAACAGGTTTGCAGTCCCCAAAATTACCATTGTTCAGCCGGATCAGACGAGCGGCAACCCGGGCTTGAGCCTGTCGGTCTCTCAACCCATCAAGCCATCGGGCGAATAGGTCTTGCCCACCAGGACTAGAGTAGTGCCGCAATTCATACATAGACTTATTGTAGCTTAAAGGCTACTTAAATCAATTACCCAGTATGCGGATGGTGCGCCGCTTAGCCAGAGCTTAGTGGTGAACTGAGCCAAGCACAGGGTTAGGGGTTGTGATTTTCAGAATACCTGACCCCCACCGTACCCCACCCCCCTAAATAGGATTGATGGGACCCAAACCACCTATGTACTGTGTTCTGCTCGTTCGATGACCAGTTTTTGATACATGGCCTGAAGTTCGGGGTACACCTCACCCATGCGATCTGGTCGGCGACCACGTGTTCGAGTTCCGTTAAGGAGGCCAATGGCGAATCCGATTGATTCCAAAACTGCCAACCGCGCAGACTCCAAAGACCGTTCTTGTCGCGCAGCGGTTGTTTCCAAACCGTGAACAGTTTTAGCTTTACCGCATTTAATGCGTCCCTCAATAGACTTTGGGCCACTGAACTTTCTACCGCCATGGAAGCGGCATCGGGACTTGTTTTTTGTAGCGGGGGCTTTGCACCGCTCTTTGGTCCGTCGGGATGTTCCCTCGCACTGTTTGCAGGCAATGCGCCCACCTGCCGTTAAGAATGTTGTCATCGTCAATCCTCCAAAGTTACGTTTTGTAAAGGGTAAGACACGCCCAAACACTGGGTGAGGCCCTCAGGCAGACAAGCTGCGAATAATTCGCACTGGTGTCCTTGATCCGGAAGTGAGGGTTGTGAGGGTTGTGAGGGTTATGGTCGATTTCCATAAAGTTCCTAATGGATACCCCTCGTGCGCGATTTTTATAAAAAGCATGCAAACCCTCACAACCCTCACACATAGCTCAAAAAAACGGGAAAGGCGGCTGCAGTAATGCCAAGCCAATCCATACAGCCTTAGCCCCTGTCCGTTTTCCAAAACCACGCTCGGATAATCTACGGCCCAGCAAGGTCTGACTGCTTGCATGGTGGCCATTGGCTCTGCACCAATTCGCGTAGTCAGCATAAAGTGCAGAAGATGCAGTGGTGGCCTTTGGGTCAACAGCGCATTTTTCCGTCAACCACTGGCCAATGATGTCGGATTCCGAATGGTAGGCGGCGACTTCATTTTTCATGGCTTCTGGAACTATCAACCGCTTGTTTTGCTGCCATGACAACGCACCTTTAAGCGCCCAATTCAAGATGCCGCTCAGCTCAGACTTGAGCTTGGTTACTAAATCCGGATCTTGTTCACTCACTGCAAAAGAGCGGTTGAACGGCAACAAATGCAGCCGACGCCAGATGCCTGAGTCTGTTCCGCGAATGACTGGTTTGTGGTTACCGACCATGGCGATTTTGAACCTAGGTTGGAACTCAAATAAGTGTCCGTATTTATGAGCAGCAGCAATGACCTCGCCACCAGTCAATTCCTTGATGATGCTTTCTGCCAGCCTTTGGCCATCTGCTGTTTCATTCGCCAAAACAAATCTTGCACCAGCTAGACGAGCCAACAAATACGACTTTGGCCCCTCGTTGCCATTGAGCATGAACGTGTCGATCGGCGCAGCTACTGCGTAAGAGCCAAACAACTCTGTCAGAACCGAGAACAGAACAGACTTACCGTTTGCACCCAAACCAAAGCCAAAGAGCACCTGTTGCTCAGTAGTCAAACCAGTCAGGCAGTAACCCACATACTGTTGGAGATAGTCAATCAGTGATTGGTCTTCTTGGAAAACCTGTTGCAAAAACGCTTCCCACTGTGGGCATTGCGCGTAAGGGTCGTATTCACAGCCAACGCTTTTAGTAATTAGATGCTCTGGCGTCAGATCAAACACCATGCCGGTTCTAAGATCAATGCATTGACCGTTTTTGACCCCAAGAAGCAGCGGGTTGGCATCAAGATCAGTCGCGTGGATTTGAACGCTTGGCTGACCCTTTAACAGCGTTACCGCATTTATCAAACTTGCCGCATTGAGTGACTTGATGACGTGATTCATAAATCGCTTCATATCATCAGGGGACAACTGGTTCAAACCTGCCCGCCCCATATCTCGAATCGCTAATTCGGCTAGGCGAAGCATCTCTGCATCTGTTCGTTTATTCCAACCAGTTTCATCGTCGAAGTGAATCCAGTACCCGTGCTCATAGACGTGCCTTGCACGACCCTGCAGCCAACCATTGAGCCATGCTGCGTTACCAGAATCAGTCGGATCAAAAACCGGCACGAGTTCACTGACACTAGAAGAAGTCATCGCAGTTGATTGAGCATGCCCAGCACTGATGGCTTGAAGCTGGCCTTTGTTTGCCGCAAACTTTTGAGCCGCATGGATGGGGCTAGATGCCTTGCCTTGGTATGCACATAAACTACAGGCATTACTACAGTCTGGGTCGAGCGCAGCAATTCGTTCACAGGTTGTTGGCCCAGTATTGATGCCTTGCTTCTCAGCTAATTTTTCACTGACTTCATCTGAGTCATATTTTGAGTAAGCACTGGACCATACTTGCGCCGCATCTTCTGAGTCGAGTGTGAACTTGGCCGTGTTGATAATCCCTAGACTCCAAGCCTCTTCTGTCCCCCCGGTGGACGCCAGTAAGCGTATGGCAGGACATGCCGCCTCGACATTTTGACGACTAGGTGATGGTGGGTTTGCGAAAATTTGAATGCTCGACGTTGCATCACGTAAATATGTAGGAACAGGGAAAGCAAGCGGGCTTTGCACGGCAGTAGTTGCATATCTTCGTGTCGGTGCAACGGGTGTGTGATTTGGCCTTAGGCTTTGGATCACCGACTGGATCATTTGGTGTGTGACTTTGTTATGCATATATCCTCGCTACGCGGTAAGGGTGGTTTGTAATTTCGGTTCCACGGCGTGCCAAAGTGCCAGGTATTTTTGTGACTCTGCTGGGGTTTGAAACGCTTGTATCCACGCTGAAGCCGTTGCTTGAAAACGTGGTCTTCAAAGTGTGCAGCAAGTCCTTAATCGAGCTTGTTACTTCCTTGGAGGTTGGTAAGTCATCAAGGGGGTAGATCAAGTGGTGGCCATTGCCAGACATGATGCGAACAGGGGTAGGCCACCCAAGCCCATCGAGATGACTTGCAATTTGGTCACCCAATGTCTTGGCCGCTTCAATATCGGCATCAGTCGCGGGGTGGTCTTTGCCTGTGTCACGGTCAATATCAATGAGCAATCGCCTGCGGCATATAACATCAACATCCTTGGCTGAAGAGAACTGGCCTATTCCAGCCTTGAGTGGATTAAGCGTTGAGTAAAGGTTGTACCCTTGCTGGTTCATTTGCGTTACATGGCTTTCAACGGCTGAGCGAAACGCCTGCTCACTTTGATATTGCGCTTGGTCAAAGCATCTAGAGGCTGTACCCCGTGATGGCTCAATACCTTTAGGCCAGATACAGCGGATTTCAATCACCGGCACATCTGGATCGTCAAACACAGTCCACATTTCGTGGACATAAAGTTGTGGGAACGCTGCTGTTTTCATTTTGAATTTTCCTCAGGTTTGGTTTGCTGCGATTGCTCATGCTGTGCGCATCTCTCGTAGACGCGCCGTATGGCTTCTAAAACAGTTGGTGCATTAGGTAACGGACGCCCCTCATCAAGAGCCAGTGAAAGTTTTTTCATCACCACGCCCTCAGGGCTTTCAAGGTCTACTTCCATTGAAAGCACGAATCTGCCGTTTTGTAGCTGTAGTTCATCGATCGCGACACCCCTGTGCCCAGCTTTGATGACTTCCACTGCTAACTGCATGATGGGTGAGAGGTCGTCGCTGTGTGGAATCGCGTCAGAATCAACGATGTGCAAATCGTTTGAACGGCTGTGCACCAATAAAAGTGAATCAGACAAGGTCGACTCCTTGGCTGCTAGGCACGATCCTATTGGCCGTAAGCCATGCATCTAGGTCTGCAAGCCGGTAAACCACCCTGCGTCCTGCCTTGACGTACGGGACACCCATATGCCCAGTGGCTCTGTCTTTCTCAAGACTCGAGTAAGTTGAGTTCAGCAGTGCCGCTGCTTGATTGGGATCAACCGCAAGCGGACTTAAGCCAGTAGAGTCAGCGAGTGACTCGACACAGGACGTACTTCGAGGGGTGCTATTTTGTATCCGCCATTTTTTTGATGTGCTTTCGACCATTTAGGGCCTCCAAGTTTTGTTGCAAACGTTGGAGACCACTTGTGAAAAGCAAAGTCCCCAACACTAGTTGGAAACCATCTTTTCGAACGGGCCAGTAGGCATAGAGCCTCAGGCGGTCACAGGCTTTTTTATGCGATGCATTTTGGGACAGCCACCCCTTTTGACGGTGCCACCCAATTGCTCAGGTAGCCTGCTTAATATAACGTAGGGACTTTTCCTTTGCAACAAAATTTTGATTTTTTTGCCGTACTTGTCCTTTGCTGCCCTGACTTAAGCGGGTTACTCCTCACGAGTCCTACCCACCCACCCCTTGCAGTTTCTCCCCAGGCCCACTCACCCGGGGGGGCACCACCTAGATCGGCCCCCTTGTGTTACAGCCCAAGTAAGCACAGTATTTTGCTCAAACGGTGAGGCTCCAAAAGTGAACTTCTGCGAGGTGGTAACGTTTCCACCTCCATCAAAAATGCCCAGCAACAGCGAGGCTCTATGCTTTCCAAACTGGGTCAGTCTGAAAGCTGGCTTCGATGGTGTGTGAACGGCGGAGTAAAAGGGAGCCAGTTGGCGGCGGCGTAACCGGGTACCGGTCTCAAGCCTATCCTGCGATCCAAGATTGGATCTGGGGAGGCACAGAGGATGTACACAGACATGGACCTATACGCCAAAGTCAG
>SXGS01171571.1_pt1 | contig 14286 bp, 15 predicted proteins | sample 3174681 | NCBI WGS metagenome assembly SXGS01 (sample SAMN11356861, study PRJNA531348) | freshwater metagenome | isolation source: freshwater sample F1-80 | place: China: Fuxian Lake, Yuxi | collected 2017-12-25
CGAGGCAGCCGGTGGGGAAGGGGACGTGACAGTTTTGCGAGGCCTCTCCCTTGGCCATCCCGAAGCTGCACGATTGTTCCGTGGTGGCGGTCGACTCGGAGAGCGATTGTGCCTGAGCCTCTGAGGATAAGCTCCAGAGGCCGATGAGCATGAACAATATGAGGGGCCAACGTGTCATGACGTGCATCCTAGCACAGAGGCATTTAGACGCGTCAATCACGTTTCGACTTGGCGGGATGCTGAAAAATCCCCCCAGCGTCGTTCTCGGCTCGCAAGAATCCTCAACGTACCCCGAGGGTACGCCTCCGGTTCTTGCTCCGCCTGCGGCCTTGCTGGATGGCCTTTTTGAGCATCCCGCTAGAGTGCTCTCTCTCTGTCTATCATGGATAGACTGCCGTGGTGGTAGTCAGTGAAATAGTTTTTCGCATCCCATTAGTACTGACCAGACTCTTATGTATAATCGAGATATGTTGTGGCGCGAGCTGATTGTCATGGGTTGTCTATTGTTCGGCTGGTCAGGCTGGAGCCATGCGGCTGAGCCGGGCATGCTGGAGGTTCGGACGGAACCGACCGGTGGCGTGAAGGCGACGGCCACAGTCTTCTTTCCCGCTCCTGTTCCGGTGGTCCAGGCGATCCTCATCGATTATGCCCATTGGCCAGCATTGTTCGATGTGCGGACGAGGATTGCCGACTTGAGCGTCCAGGATGGAGTCACCAGGCTGGATGTGCGGATCGTCCATGCCCTGTTGCCGGGGGAACGGCGGTTGGTGACGGAGTCGCGGACGCTGCCGAACGGAGAGTTGTTGTCCGATCTGAAAGGCGGAGATTTCACCCGCTATCATCGCCGGTGGAAACTGACGCCGGTCGAGGGGGGCACGCAGACTCATGCCGAGTTCGAACTGTCCGTTGAGATCGAGTCGGTGGTGCCGGACTGGCTTGTCGCAGTGGCGATGAAACGGGATTTGGAGGCGCATTTTCGAATCGTGAAGGACAAGGCACTCGCGCAGGTGCAGCAGTCGGGGAGATGAGCGGATGGCTGACGAACCGTCCTCTTGCAGGCTGCTACTGGGGGAAGGTGAATTGGGAGAGCTCAGCCTTGTCGAGACCCTGTTTCACCAGCGCGTCGATGTTGAACAGCTGTTCGATTCTCAGAATGTCCTCGAGCCTGGTTTTCGTGCTGGGGTGGGGCGGGGTGAAGAGCGAGCAGCAGTCTTGATCCGGCTCGATCGAGATGGCGAAGCTGCCGATCTGTTCGGCTTGGTCGGTGATCTCCAGTTTGTCCATGCCGATGAGCGGGCGTAAGAGAGGCAACTCTGCCGCTTCTTCGATGACCGTCAGGTTCTCCGGCGTCTGTGAGGCCACTTGCCCCAAACTATCGCCCGTGACCAGTCCCCAGCAATGTTCTTGTTTGGCTAGCTCCTGCGCAATACGGATCATGACGCGCCGGTAGAGCACCACGCGATAGGGGGCCGTGGCGCTCGCCACAATGTCCCGTTGAATCTCGCCGAACGGAACGACGTAGAGTTTCGACGTGTATTGATGGGCCGTGAGGAGCTGTACCAGTTCCCGCACCTTTTCCTCCGAGGCGCGGCTTACGAGGGGGCGGCCGGAGAAATGGACGAAGAGAGCCCGGCAGCCTCGCTTCATCATGCGGTAGGCTGCGACCGGCGAATCGATTCCTCCGGAGATCAAACAGGCGACCTTTCCGCTGACCCCCACCGGCATGCCGCCCGGCCCCTGAATCTTGCGGATCGAGTAGTAGGCCTCTTTGGAGAGCAGTTCGAGATAGACCGTGAGGTCGGGATCTTTCAGGCTGACTGTTTTGCTGGTTGCGTCACAGACCGCGGCACCGACGTCCCGCGCGACTTCCATAGAAGTGAGCGTTAAGCGTTTGTCGGCCCGTTTCGCCGAGACGCGAAAGGTGGAAAAGGATTCTGACCGGAGCGATTTGACAACCGCCTGGCTGAGCGCTCCCAGGTCCGGATGGGCCAAGTCGAGCGGCAGCCCATGGGCGAGCGAAAAGTTGGCGATCCCGAAGACTTTGGTGAGCCGCTCAATGATGGTCTGGTCCGGAATCCCGTCTGGCAGCACCACGCGAATCCGGCTGCGGAGATTCTCGACGCGTTTGACGCCGAGGTCCTTTAGCATCCATTGAATATTGTGCACGAGCCGCTCTTCGAAGTATTCCCGGTTGCGGCCCTTGAGGGCGATTTCGTGGTAGTGGATGATGGCGCAGCGCATAATTTATTGGGATACTGAAAATGGCCGCCAACGTCGTTCTCGGCTCGACACAATCCTCAACGTACCCCTGAGGGTACGCCTCGGGCATGTGTCTCGCCTGCGGCCTTGTTGGTCGACCATTTTGAGCATCCCGGGAGTATTTAGAGGTTATGATTGCCCGATTCCAGAAATCGTTCGGCATCGATGGCGGCCATGCAGCCGGAGCCTGCTGCGGTGACGGCTTGGCGGTAGACCGAGTCCTGCACATCGCCTGCGGCGAAGACGCCTGGCACGCTTGTGGCGCTGCCCTCTGTCGAGCGGATGTAGCCCTTGGCATCCAGATCGACTTGGCCGTGAAAGAGCGCGGTGTTGGGGCGATGCCCGATCGCGACGAAAACACCGGCGCACGGCACCTCTGAGACCTTACCCGTTACGAGGTTCTTTACGTTCACGCCTGTCACCAGATCGGCGCCCCGAATATCTTCGACGGTGGAGTTCCAGAGGAAAGAAATTTTTTCATTTTTCATCGCGCGATCCTGGAGGACCTTCGATGCGCGGAGTTTGTCGCGGCGGTGAATGACGGTGAGCTTGCTGGCGAACTTGGTGAGGAAGGTGGCTTCTTCCATCGCACTGTCGCCGCCGCCGACGACGATCAGCTCCTTGCCCTTGAAGAAGAATCCGTCGCAGGTGGCGCAGGTGGAGACGCCGTGCCCCGTGAGGCGCGCTTCGTTCTTTAACCCGATCTGAATGGCCGACGCGCCGGTCGCAATGATGAGGGTCTTGGTCTGGAGGGTCTGTTCGACGTCGACCGTGAGGGTGAAGGGCTTTCGCGCGAGCGTGACTTCTGTCACTTCGCCGGTCAGGAACTCCGTGCCGAATCGTTCCGCCTGCGCCCGCATTTCTTTCATCAGCTCCGGGCCCATGATGCCCTTGGCAAAACCCGGGTAGTTCTCGACCTCGGTCGTGGTGGTCAGTTGTCCGCCAGATTGCCAGCCCTCGATGAGCAGGGGGGAGAGATTCGCCCTGGCTGCATAGATTGCGGCCGTGAGTCCGGCAGGTCCGGAGCCGATGATGACGACGTTGCGCATGGCGAAAACTTAACACAGGGGGCGGAGGGAATGCACGGAGCAGGCGGGGCGTTACGCGAGCAGGCGCAGGCATTTGAATAACTGGCCGACGTGCTTGCGGAGGGTCGGACGGGGGAGGGTTCCATTCAGCACGTGGTCTGCTCGCCAGACTTTCTGGGCCAAGGGCATTTGGCTATTGATGCGGTGCAGGGCGTCGGCGCGGGAGAGGCCGTTTCGTTTTTTGAGACGGGAAATCTGGGTCGGTCGATCCGCTGTGACGACGATGGTCGTATCGACTCGCTTGTCGATGCCGGCTTCGAAGAGCAGGGGTACATCGTAAATCACCACGGCATGAGGATCTTGTCGTGCGGCCTGTCTCGTCAGTCTGGCTTGCTCGCGCGCGACGCGGGGATGGATGATGGATTCCAGCGCCCGCCGTTTGGCAGGATGGCGAAAGACGATGGCTCCGAGCATGTGGCGGTTGAGGCTGCGGTCAGGACTGAGGACGGTATTACCGAACGTTTTGACGATGGCCCGCCAGGCCGGTTTGCCCGGTTCGACGACCTGCCGCGCCAGCAGGTCGGCATCGATCACGATCGCGCCGCATTGCTGGAACATCTTGGCGACGGTGCTTTTGCCGGTCGCGACGCCGCCTGTGAGGCCGATCACAATCATGGGGGCGGAGCATAGCACGCGGATGTGCGCCTCACAATAAACCGCAATTGACTTCTAGAGGGGCTGGCCTGTAAGAGTTTCTCCATGAAAAGGTTTATGGCGTTGAGTTTCATTGCGGCTATCGGGCTATCGGGCTTCAGCCTGGGCTGGGCGGACGAGGGGCCTCCGATGGGCCCCCGGACCATTGTCGTGGCGCTCGACGGGACGGGAGATTTCCAGTCCCTTCAAGAGGCGGTGGATGCAGCCAAGAAAGGCGACACCGTTTTCGTCAAGGCAGGCCGGTATGCTCAGGACGTGACCATTCACAGCAAAGAGAAGATCAAGTTTGTCGGAGCCGGCGTCGATCAGGTGACGATTCTGGGGCGCGACATCGTGGTGGGCGCGCTCCACGTCGGGAAGTGGCCCTATGGGGCGACGGACATTGAAATCAGCGATATGACGATCAACGATCATGGCGGCCATGCGGTCGGCCTGTTCAATGGACAAGGGCTGATCCTCCGCCGGCTCACCATCAACGGGATGTTGTTCAGCCAGCAGGTCCATGATGTGCGGATCGAAGACTGTCTCATCGGCGGGAGCGAAACGACCGGCGTGCAGTTTGCCGACTCAGAGGCGGTCATGGCCGGGAACGTTATCCATGATAACGACCATGGGGTCTCGATTGCCGGCAAGTCCAACGTGCGGTTGGAGCGGAATGTGATTACGCGGAGTCTTTTTGAAGCGGTGGTGGTCAGTGGCCAGGCCCGCGCCGCGATCGTGAGCAATACCTTGGTCAAGAACGGCGGAGGGGCGGCGTTTCTCGGGCAATCCCAGAGCGACGTCACTGGCAACGTGGTGGGGCTGAACGGAGTGGGGTTTCTGATTGCACACTCCAGTCAGATCAGCACGTCGTTTAATGCGTTCTACAACAGGGAGGGGGATTATCTTCGGCCTGGCAACCCGGCCCAGCCGGCTCCGGAGCTCAAGGCCCTGTCAGATATTATCGGGGACCCCTCCTTTATTGACCCGGTCCATGACGATTTCCGCCTACGCATGGATACGCCGCTTCTCAAGATCGGTCGGTTTCCCTACCTGGGCGCCCTGGCTCCAGTTGCCAGTGCTGCTACGCGATAGAGCAATAAACAGCATTGAGTCAATAGGATAGAGACTTGCCGTCAGGCGGGTCCTCCATGTACTATGCTTAAAATGTAGCGCAAATTGATGGCCCGTAAGTTTCTGGCGTGGGAATTGCTCTACTCCTTCTGCAGTCAAACAACCAGGAGCGCGACCGTGGCAAGTTATCGACAAGAGCATGAAAAAACAGGAGGAGACGGAATCCAGTCTCTCGACGATATCGAGTCCGGCAAGCTGGTCGGTGCCGTGCTGCCCATGTCAGAAAAGGCGCAGATCCAAATGCGCAATAGCATCGAAGTGATCGATTATCTCCTCAATCAAGAACGCGTCATCTGGAGCTAACAAGCTCTCGCGCTGCCCCTTCAATCAATCTCCGATCCAACGTGTCCCCTTGACAGGCCGGGCGGGCCTTCGTACGCTCTCGCCAGACTGATTCATCTGCAACCAGGAGATAGACCCATGGTATATGCCCACGCGCAGCATCGGCTTTCTGTCACTGTGGCCTGCCGTCTTATGATCGTGGCATCGCTTGCGCTGCTGCCTGTCGCGGCGCCGGCTGCCGATGAACTGACGAAAGAGTTGGTCTTGCCGGCAGGGATGGCTAGCAAGGCGATTCAGGCATCGTTAGAGGCCTGCAAAAAAGACGGGTATAAGGTAAGCGTGTCGGTCGTGGATCGAGCCGGCGTGTTGCGTGCCATGGTCAGAGCCGATGGGGCCGGGCCCCATACGATCGATAGCAGCAGGAAGAAGGCCTATACCGCTGCCAGTCTGCGCCGTCCGACGACCGAGTTGGCGGAGTTGATCAATAAGGTGCCGACCCTGCAGGCCCTTCGCGAGATGAACGATCAGGTGTTGATTCTGGGGGGCGGCTTGCCGATCGAGATCGGCGGCGAGGTGGTCGGAGGGATCGGTGTCGGCGGAGCGCCAGGCGCGCATCTGGATGATGCCTGCGCTCAGGCGGGGCTGGACGCGATCGGCGCCGCGCAGAAAATTCCGGCAGCCAAGTGAGCTGGGTCTCTCCCGTGAGGGGGCTGGCGGGCTTCCTCCTGGTTGTGCTGACCGCCTGCAATAGCGATGTGCCGGTGCCGGCTTCTGTCGAGTTTCCGGCAGATCAGGTACGCTTGACGATCACCAGGCTTGCCACCAACCCGTTTTTGTCCCGGCACGATCTTCATCTCGTACTCGTCGGGCCAGGAGGCTGCTCCCTCGAGGAGGACCTGTTTCCCAATACCGGCTATGCGAGCCGCCGGAATCTTTATTTGACGCGAACGGGTTTGCTCTATGTGGTGGGCCAGTTCGATGCCCGCGTCATCGATGCGCAGCATTGCACGATCACGCTGGCCGAGTTTCGTACCCTTGATCGCTACGTGACCTTTCTCGGCAGCTTCGATGAAAACGAGGAGAAGTTGTGGAGCTATTTTCCTGCCAGTCAGAGGCCAGAACTCCCCTTTGAGAAACGGTGATTTGTTTGCAGCAATCCATTGTCGGATTTCATCTGGACGAATATGGCGATTGGGTGGCAGATCTGCACTGTGGCCATGGGCAGCATGTGCGGCATCAGCCGCCGATGACGAATCGGCCCTGGGTCCTGACAGAGGCGGGCAGGATCCAGCATCTCGGAGAGACCTTGAACTGCAAGAAGTGCGACGAAGCGGAAGCCCAGAACGTCACGTCCCTCGATTAGGGCCGTTGGCCAACCGGTTCACCCGTGCCGATCGTTTTTCCAGGGGAAGGCCGTGTTCGAGTAGCCCCGCACCTCCAAGAATCCCTTCTCATCCTGCTCCGAGAACGTAATTTCCTTCACCCACTTGGCGCCTTTCCAGGCATAGCGTTTCGGGATAATCATGCGAACCGGGCCTCCATGCTCCTTCGAAAGGGGCCTGCCGTTCCATTTGTAGGTCAGGAGCACGTCCCGGTCGTCGCAGGCCTCGATCGGCAAATTGGTCGTGTAGTCGTCGAAGGATTTAAAGAGGACGAACTTGGCCGATGGCAGAGGGTTCACCGTGGCGATGATGTGTTTGAAGCTGACCCCTTCCCACTCGTTGTCGAACCGGCTCCAGCTCGTGACGCAGTGGAAGTCGGAAACATCTTTGAATTGGGGCTGGGCGAGAAATGCCTCCCAGGTCCAGGTGACTGGATTGGTGACGGCTCCCCCGATCGTCAGTTGCCATTCCGAGAGGGGGATTTCCGGTTTGAATCCCAGGTCCAGGACCGGCCAGGTTTCGACGAGATGTTGCCCTGGCGGCAGGCGATCATCTCCTTCGTAAAACACTTCCCGTTCTTCGCCGCCCCGGCGGGCCTTGGCCCATTGTTCCTTGGTTTTGATGAGTCGGTCGTTTGGGTCCATTCGGGCCTCCTCTTGTTAGTAGGGTACGGGAGTGGACGCGCTCCTGACAAGCCGCCCATTGGACCTATCGACGCAGGGCCCCGATTGACACCCATGAGAGGAGTCCCCATGATATCCGGCACAGAACCATGATGAATTCCATGACAACGACTATTCCTGCGAGCGGGTCGAGCCGGGGCAAGATCCTGATCGTGGCGGGCCTCGCCCTGGCGATCGGCTTGTTTTGGTATTTCGATCTCGGGCTGGTGCTCTCGCTGGGCTCCCTGCAAGAGCATCGCGATCAGTTGCTGGCCTTCACTGACGCACATTATGCGATTGCGGCCGGATTGTTTATTCTGACCTATATTGCGGTGGCCGGCCTGTCGCTTCCCGGCGCAGCGATCATGACGCTCGCCGGCGGGTTTCTCTTCGGCAGTCTGTGGGGGACCCTCTTTGCGAACCTGGGGGCCACGACCGGCGCGACTCTGGCTTTTCTGTCCGCGCGCTATCTCCTGCATGATTGGGTGGAGCGGAAATTTGGCGGGCTGCTCGGCCCGATCCAAGCGGGATTCGCGAAGAACGCCTTCAGTTATCTGATGACCTTGCGGCTCATCCCTCTCTTCCCGTTCTTTCTCGTCAATATGGTTTCGGGGCTGACGAGGGTGAGCCTCGGCACCTATGTGGCGGCGACCGCCATCGGCATCGTCCCTGGAAGCTTCGTGTTCGCCTATGCGGGGCGGCAGCTCGGATCGATCAATTCGTTGCAGGAAATTGCCTCGCCGAACGTGTTGTTGGCTTTCACCTTGCTCGGGCTCCTGGCGCTGGCGCCCGTCCTCTACAAGAAGTTTGCGGCCAAGCCGCTATGACCATAATTTCGTGAAATGCGAGGCGTGGAACGTGACATCTAAACGAAGATGGGGATCGCTATGATGAGTCGCCAGGAAAAACCCTTGATGCTTCCGGAGGACGAGCATAACCGGACGCTCCTCGAGAATGTCCATCCGTCCGCCTGGGTGAATCCCGATTCAACTGGCCGCTACAACCTCGTGGTGATCGGAGCCGGGACTGCGGGGTTGATCACGGCGATCGTGGCGGCGGGCCTCGGGGCGAAGGTGGCCTTGATCGAGCGGCGGTTGATGGGCGGCGATTGCTTGAACGTCGGCTGCGTACCCTCCAAGGGCCTGATCCGGGCAGCGAAGGCCTGGTCTGATCTCAAACGGACGGAAGAATTCGGAGTTCATATTCCTCCCGGCGTGACCTACGACTTTGGTGCAGTCATGGCCCGGATGCGGCAGCTGCGCGCGAGGATCAGTCACAATGATTCCGCTCGCCGGTACCAGTCGCTCGGGGTGGATGTCTATATTGGCGATGCGAAGTTTGTGGATGGAGAGACCGTCTCACTCGCAGGGCCGGCCGGCAACAGGACGTTGAGGTTCGCCAAGGCTGCAATCTGCACCGGGGCAAGGGCTTCCGCTCCGTCCATTCCAGGCCTGTCAGAAGCAGGTTACCTGACGAACGAAACGGTTTTTTCGCTGACGGAGCTGCCTGCACGCCTGGCTGTCATTGGAGCCGGGCCGATCGGATGCGAGATGGCTCAGGCCTTTGCCCGGTTCGGCAGCCAGGTCTATCTGGTCGAGGCGCTGCATGGGCTGATGCCGAATGAGGACCGGGACGGAGCGCAGATCGTCCAGCAGGCCCTCCTTCGAGACGGTGTTCAGCTGCTCTGTTGCGGCAAGGATCTCCGCGTGGCCAGCAGCGGGAGCGGTAAGCAGTTGACGGTCGAGTCCCATGGTCAGAGGTATGACGTTACAGTGGACGAAATTCTTGTCGGAACCGGCCGCAGGCCGAATGTCGATGGGCTTGGGCTGGAGGCGGCCGGGGTCGCATACGATACGATTGGGGTGAGGGTGAATGGCCGGTTACAGACGACGAATCCCCGCATCTTCGCCGCCGGGGACATTTGCTCCAAGTATAAGTTTACTCATGCGGCCGATGCGATGGCGCAGATCGTGATTCAGAATGCCCTCTTCCCCCATCCCTTCGGCTTGGCCTACGCGAATGTGGACTCGTTGATCATGCCCTGGTGTACCTTCACTGAGCCGGAGATCGCTCATGTGGGGCTGTACGAGGCGGATGCCAAGGCCCAAGGCCTGGAGGTGGAAACCTATACGGTCAAGCTGGGCGAAGTGGATCGCGCGATCCTCGATGGAGAAGAGGAGGGTTTCGCGAGGGTGCATATCCAGAAAGGCTCAGACAGGATCCTGGGGGTCACGATCGTGGCGGCCCATGCGGGGGAGATGATCAACGAATTCTCCGTGCTGATGAGGGCGGGAGGCGGGGCCAAGGTGATCGCCGGGACGATCCATCCTTATCCGACGCAGTCAGAAGCGAGTAAGAAGGTCGTGAATCTCTGGCGGAAGGCGCATTTTACTCCACGCGCGAAGGCCCTGCTGATGAAGTTGTTTGCCTGGCAGCGGAGGGGGTGAGGAAGGGACGATTATCCCACTGCTCGCGCAACGCGCGGCCTGAGAAGGCCCTCGTTGGACGCGCGCACGTCAGGATAACCGTCCCTTCCTCTTTGTCGAAATGGATGGGGATAAAGGCATGGAAAACCTTGCTGAATGAGAAGGGGATGAGGGCGGGCCTGGTCGCCTTCCGTCCTCGCAGAACGCGCACGATGAAGCGGTGCTCGTTCGATGCGCATAGTCGAAGGCGAACCAGGCCCACCCTGCAGGGGCAGAAGGAAGAGATGGACGCGATGAAGCGAGAGGTCGGGCCGTTTGCGCTTCTAGTGCTGGGGTTGCTGATTGCGCCTGTAGTTGCGAGGGGGGAGTCTCCCTCCGTGATCGAGGTGGGGAAGTTTTCTGGTGGGATGGTGGGGCAGGTGCCGGAGGGTTGGAAGCCTCTCACGTTTAAGAAGATCTCTAAACAGACCAGCTACGAATTGGTGAGGGATGGCGAGAGTGTCGTGGTGAAGGCCATGAGCGATGCCTCTGCTTCCGGTCTGACGAAGGGAGTCAGGGTCGATCCCAGGGAGCATCCGATCGTGCGTTGGCGTTGGAGAGTGGACAACGTCTTGGCGCGGAGCGATGTGACCAGAAAAGACGGAGACGATTATCCCGCCAGGCTCTATGTCACCTTTGCTTATGATCCGGAGAAGATCAGTTTCTCCAAGAAGCTCGCCTATAAGGCGGCGCGCGTACTTTTCGGGGAGATCCCCATTGGGGCGCTCAACTACATCTGGGACCGGAGGGCACCGATCGGCACGATCGTCGAGAATGCCTACACGAGTTTCGCTCAGATGATTGTAGTGGAGAGCGGACCGCAAAAAGTCGGCGCCTGGATCGAGGAGGAGCGGAATATCTACGAGGATTATCAGCGCGCTTTCGGGGAGGAGCCCCCGATGATTAGCGGCGTGGCGATCATGACGGATACGGACAATACCAAGGAGCGGGCCACGGCCTATTACGGCGATATTGTCTTTCTGCAATCGGTGAAGGAGTCATCCCGGTGAGTTTGTGCCGGTTGGCGGCCTCTAGTAGGCTGCGGAAAAACTCGGTGTATGCGGAAAGAACGGCTAACATGCTCCGAGTTGCGCCGTGGCCTGAACAGCCACAGGATGCTCAAAAAGGCCGTCCAGCAAGGCCGTAGCGAGCGAAGAGGCGAGGCGTACAGGTTGGTACGTTGAGCCTCTTCGTGAAGCGAGAACGCCGCTGGCGGACTTTTTCAGCATCCTGTTGGGGAACGGGCTGACCTGTTCAGGGTCAGCCCGTTCCTGGACACCACCGCGCTGGAAGTGGGTGCGCGGATTCAAACTGTGGGCTACTGAATAGAATTCGCGAAGCCGCCTCGCGTAAGTTCAGCGCGGACGGTGTCCCCCACATTCTTCTTCTTGAGAAGCTTCGTGCCCCGTCCGACGTACACCTTGACGGGCTTCCCTTCGTAGTCTTCAACCATGTAGACGCCGCCTTCGACGTTCTTCGCAGTGCCGCCGCCGGTCATCCAGGCCGGGCCGGGCTTGCTATCGTGATGCCCTGCCTTCGGAGCCTCCGGCACTTCAGGGATCGATCCGAACGATGAGGCTGCTGCAGCGGCAGACGAATGAGACTTCTTGGAACTCTTCGCCATCGCCGGCGCTGTTGCCAAAGCCATGATAGCCAGGGCGGCAACTAAGATCGGCAGAACCTGTCTCTTGCTACTCGTCTCCATCGCGGGAACCTCCTTGAAAGGTGAAAAGTTGGACATTGCGCACGTCTTGAATTTCTAAGTTAATCAAGCTGTGTGCCAGCTTGATTCGTCTGTAAACTCGTGCGTTATCATGGCGTTAGTGCGGCTTGGTCGGAGGGGCTGCGCAGGCGAAGGGAAAAGTGGAGAAAAAGCGGAGGTGCCCGTGCAAATCTGCTCAAACGAGGCTAAGGCTCATTCATTACGGTTCACAGTCATTGCCAGTTGACCCTCATCGATACCATAAGTTCTTGAGGATTGGTGCGATCCGGAAGTTGAGCTCGGAATATTCATCTACGTGAACTTATTCTGCTCTGCGGCCGGGTGGCTTCCAGTAGAGCTATTGTCGTTTGCTCGTGGTGTGTTTTGGTTCGTCGTAAATTTCGTAGTGATCGGGGCTCTCCTCATCATAAAATGGGAAAATGGTCCTAGAGTGCAAATGGATCTAGTAGAAAATTAACTTGCAATGTAATGTTCCCTCGTCAGGGATGGTGATTCAGGCTGGAGGGTGTGATGACGGCACGCTTATCTGAGCAGCGTATTCTGATCGTCGAAGATCAAGAAGGGCCCTGTGCGGCTCTGATGATGATTCTTCGTCCCTTCTATCAAGTCGAGAGTGCGGAGACCGCTGCCGCCGCTCTTGAACTCGTTGTCCAGAACCCGATCGATCTCGTCATTATGGATGTCGGTCTCCCCGACTACAGCGGGATTGAGTTGCTTCGACGGATACGAGCGGCGGGGGGAGCGTCGAGTCTGCTAACGATGTCCTGCAGTTAGGGGCCGTGGCCTACCTCCTCACGCCATTTAACTTCCAAGAGGTTCTGACGCTGGTTCAGAATGCGTTGCGGCCCTCCTTTGTCGAGGTACCGCCAAGAGTGTCCACGGGAGTCGGCCACGCCTCATTGGGGTGAGCGTGGATTTCGCCCGCCTCTCTCCTTCCGTTCTGGTGGAGCCTGTCTCCTTCCGTTCCGCTATCTCCATCTTTTCCAATCGACTCATGTGGTTTCGAATATAACGCGGGGTTGCTACAATGCGGCCATGCGAGTGAACCATTGTGCGAGCTTTTAGCCTTATGGCACAGCAGCCACTTCGCCCGGCGCTGCTCGAACGGCTTCCTGTCCGGATCGTAGGGTTGTTGCGAGAGATTGGGGCGCTTGGGGATCAACGGGGCTGTCACGTCTATGTCGTGGGTGGTGTGGTTCGCGATCTGCTGCTCGGGCACGTGACGCTGGACCTCGATCTGGCAGTGGAAGGGGATGGGATCGCCTTTGCGCGGGCGGTGGCCGATCGATACAGAGCGGGGCTGGCGGTGTTTGAACGGTTCGCGACGGCGCGGCTGGTCTTCCCGGACGGGCTCAAAATGGATATTGCGACGACCAGGCGGGAGTCCTACGCGGAGCCCGCGCTCCTGCCGACCGTTCAGCCTGCCTCAATCGAGGAAGACCTCTATCGGCGGGATTTCACCATCAATGCCATCGCGATGCAGCTCAATCCCGGGCAGTTCGGGCGGCTGCTCGATGTTTACGGAGGGCAGCGCGATCTTCGTGCGCGTAGGATCCGCGTGCTGCATGCCGGCAGTTTTCAGGACGATCCCACTCGCATCTTCAGGGCGATCCGATTCGAGCAACGGTTCAAGTTCCGCCTTGAGCGAAAGACATTACGGCTGCTTACAGACGCAGCCTCCACGAATCTGATCCAGCAACTCTCCGGCCCCCGATTGCAGAACGAAATTTTGGTGTTGTTCGCCGAACGGGATCCGGCGCGCGCGATTGCGCGCTTGGCGAAGCTGAAATTGCTTCGATTCCTCCACCGCCGTCTCTGTGCCAAGGCGGCGGTGACGCGAGTGGTTAGAGCTGTTCCCAAGGCGCTCGCCTGGTGGAGCAGTCGATCGCCTGATGCGGTGATCGATCGGTCGATCGTCTATCTCATGGCCTTGTCGAGCGAGTCCAGTCCGGTCGTGCTCGCTGTGATCATCAGGCGGTTGGCCTGTTCACGCGAGCAGGCGACGAAGCTGAGCGCCGGGGGGAAGCAACTCGATCGCAGATTGAAGAGACTCACCGAGAGAGGAGCCTTACGGCCGTCGCAGGTCTATCGCCTGTTGGTCGATCTTCCGGACGAGGCGCTCGTGTTGCTCCTGTCGAAGCAGATGAGTCGTCAACAGGCGGCGCGATTAAGTTTATTGAGGCGATATCTGAAGGTCTATGAGAAAAGTAGGGCGGTTACGACGGTCTTAAAGGGGAGGGATCTTCAGGCCATGGGGCTGAAGCCTGGACCTCAGTACGGGGTCATTTTGGGGAAGTTGTTGGATGCGAGGATCGATGGCACGATCACCAGCGAGAGGGACGAACGGGCCTTCGTTCAGAAACAGCTCGGCGTTCGCGGGGATTGTTGATAAGGCAGCAGGATGTCCAAAAAGTTTGTCCAGCGCGGCCGCAGCCGATGAAAGCACCGGAGGCGTAGCCTCGGGCTACGTTGAGGATGCTTTCGAGGTGAGAATAAAGCCGGTGAACTTTTTCAGCATCCTGCCAGCAGTCTGCTAGTTCAGCGAGGTAATGGAGAGCGACACTTCATTCGGGAGCAAGATCGTCACGTTCGCTTGATGTGCCGGGTCCGGCTGAATGAGGGCAAACAGCGGCACAGGCTGAGGCACCCTGCTCGGAG
>SXGS01738364.1_pt1 | contig 14285 bp, 11 predicted proteins | sample 3174681 | NCBI WGS metagenome assembly SXGS01 (sample SAMN11356861, study PRJNA531348) | freshwater metagenome | isolation source: freshwater sample F1-80 | place: China: Fuxian Lake, Yuxi | collected 2017-12-25
GAGGTCATGGGCCTGGGCGCGACCTTCCCGGTCGCGTACCTGAAGGCACAGGAGGCGGCCGGCGTGAAGCTGCCGACCAGCGGCGCCGCGTTCCTCAGCGTGCGCGACGCCGACAAGAGCGCCGCCGCCGCGCTGGCCCGCGACCTGGCCGATCTGGGCTTCTCGATCATCGCCACCCACGGCACCGCGAAGTACCTGGTCAGCCAGGGCCTGACCGTGAAGGGCGTCAACAAGGTCCTCGAGGGCCGCCCCCACTGCGTCGACGCCATGGACAACCACGAGATCGACTTCGTGGTGAACACCACCGAGGGCGCGCAGGCCATCCTCGACTCGCAGTCGCTGCGCCGGGGCGCGCTGCGCAACGGCATCGCCTACTTCACGACCATCCGTGGCGCCCGGGCCGCCCTCGAGGCCATCGCCCTGCTGCGCCGCGAGCCCTTGCAGGTCTGCTCGCTTCAGGGTTACCAACGTACCTCGCCCCCGCGATCCTGAGAGGCGTGGTCCATGGCCGACAAGTTCCCGATGACCCCTGCGGGTCGCGACTGGATGCGCAAGCAGCTGAAGAAGCTGAAGGACGTCGACCGTCCCGCCAACTCGAAGGCCATCGAGATCGCCCGCGGCCACGGCGACCTGTCCGAGAACGCCGACTACTCCGCAGCCAAGGAGGAGCAGGGCATGATCGAGGCTCGGATCCGCGACTACGAGGCCAAGCTCGGGCTGGCCGAGGTCATCGACCCGACCACGCTGTCGGGCGACCGCGTGCAGTTCGGCGCCACCGTCACCATCGAGGACAGCGACAGCGGCGAGACGTCGACGTACACGATCGTCGGCGAGCACGAGGCCGACATCAAGAAGCGACGCATCTCGCTGGTGGCGCCCGTGGCCCGCGCGCTCCTCGGCAAGCGGGTCGGCGACGACGTCACCGTGCAGACGCCCAAGGGCAAGCGCGAGGTCGTGATCAGCGCGGTCGAGTGGCTCGCGGTCGGCCCGCCGGACGGCGATCTGCCGGACTGACGGCGCCTGGATGGCACCGGCGCCGATCCGCGTTACCCTCGGGAAGTGCGCCGCCTGTTCCTTGCCACCGCGATCCTGGCGTCGGCGATTCCCGCCGGCCAGCTGACCGCTGCTGCAGGGGTCAAGGGCCGGGCCACCCGCGTCGAGCACCGGGAGCCTGACCGCGCCCGCATCCCGCCCGGCATGTACACCATGGGTCTCCCGCCCGAGGACGTGGACGTGCTGCTCGAGGAATGCCAGCAGGCGGTAGGCGCGTCGAGCGATCCGCGGCTCGATCACTGTCGGAGCTGGGGCGTCGCGCTCGGCCGTCGCACCCACCGCGAGATCTGGGTCGACGGTTTCTGGATGGACGTTGACGAGGTGACCACCGAGGCCTACCGCCGCTGCGCCCGCGACGGTGCCTGCGATGTCGCGCCGCTGATCTCGGGCGACACCCGCCACCTCGCCGACGAGCTGCCCATCGTCAACGTGACCCGCGCCGAGGCGACCACCTACTGCGGATGGCGCGGCGGGCGACTGCCCACGGAGGCCGAGTGGGAGCGCGCCGCCCGCGGCGACGATCCGCACAAGCCGCTGCGCACGTGGCCGTGGGGCGACGATCCGCGGCCCGGCGACTTCAACCACGGCAAGGTCCGCGAGCCGGTCCTGCGCCAGCTCGCCGACGTGGCGCCGCTCAACTCGCTGGGACCGGCCCGGGCGGCCGGTGATCCCGACGACAGCGACGGCTGGCTCTACGCGGCGCCGCCCGGTCGCATGCGCTGGAGCGACGGCCCGCACGGCGTGCACGACCTGGCCGGCAACGTCGCCGAGTGGGTGATGGACGACTTCGACGAGCTCGGCTTCATCGAGCTGGCCCCGGCCAACCCGGTGCGGATCGGTCCACCGGGCAGCGCGGCCATGACCCGCGGGGGGAGCTGGCGCGACCCCATGTTCGCGGCTCGCGTCGACGTGCCCAGCTACCAGAGCGGGTTCGTGATCCTGAGGCCGCTCGAGCCCGACATGCGCGCCGTCAACATCGGCTTCCGCTGCGTCTACGGCGGCGCGACGCCGGACGCATCGACCGGCGTGCACTGAGCCGCGCCTGACCCGGACTCAGGGCGCGTCGATCGCCGCGTCGGTGGCGGCGTCGGTCGCGGGCGCGTCGATCGCGGGCGCGTCGGTCGCGGGCGCGTCGATGGCCGAGGCATCGAGCGCGGCGTCGATGCCGCCGTCGATGTCGCCGGTCACCGACTCCGCGCAGGTGTCGGTGCCCTTCACGCAGACCAGGCCGTCCTGACAGTCGGCGGTCACCTGGCAGCGCTCACCGACGCCGCTCTTGCAACCCGCCGCACCGGCGGCGACCCCGAGGACGAGGACGAGCGAGAGCGTGACGCGGGACACGAGCGACGGACGGCGCATGGAGGTGTTGGATAACATAGACCGACGCGCTGGGAAGGGGGTTGCCTGCTACTTGGCCTGGAGCCACGCCCCGGCGAGGCGGACTCGCTCAGCGCTGGCCACGGGCGCCGCCGCGATCTGCGTGGCCACGTCGGCGACGGTCTCGGCGCGGCCACGCAGCGCCACCAGCCGCGCCGCCGCCGCCGTGCGCACGCCGGGATCGGGATCCGCCGAAGCGGCCTCGATGGCACCGCGATCCTTGGTGACCGCCAGGGCCAGCACCCGCAGCGCCGGATCGAGATCGGTCTTGCCTTCGAGCAGGGTCCGGCTGGCGTCGCCGCCGTCGAGCAGCGCCCGCGCCGCGGCCTGCCGTACCGCCGCCGCCTCGTGGCCGAGCAGCGCCGCGGTCCGGGCGGCCTGGCCGGTCCGCACCCAGGCCTCGGCCAGCGCGGCCACGACCACTGGGCTCTTGTCCTTGCCGATGCCGGCCAGCTCGGTGGCGGCGCGGGCGGTCTCGAGCCGCACCACCGCCAGCACCGCCGCCGCGCGCACCCGTTCGTCGCGATCCTTGAGGAGCGGCGCGACCTGCCAGAACGTCGCCCGGCTTCGCACACCGGCCGCGGCCGCGTCGGCGATCGCGTTCACGCAGGTGGCGCGCACCGAGGCGTCGGCGTCAGTCATGCCCTTGCGCAGGCCCTTCCAGGCCGCAGCATCGACGGTGACCGCGGCGCCCAGCGCGCGGCAGGCCCCGCCGCGGATCACCGGATCGCCGGCGCCGAGCAGGCGGGTGGCATCGGGGATGGCCCTGGGGACCGGCGCCTGCGCCGACGCGATGAGCGCGGCCCAGGTCCGCGCGCGATCCTGAGGGGTCTTACCGGCCTTGCCGGCGGCGAACCAGCCGGCGACGATCTCGCCGAGCCTTGCGCTGCCGCCGAGCTTGGCCAGCGCCCGCGCGGCGGCGCCGGTGAGGTCGGCGTTGGCGCCCTGGTCGCGCTCGAGGATGGTGGCGAGCATGGTCACCGCGTCGGTGTCGCCGATCTCGGCGAGGGCGGTGATCGCCACCGCGCGCAGGCCGACGTCGAGCGAGCCGTCGGCGATCGAGCGCAGCTCGCGGGCCGCCGCGTCGATCCGTGCCCCGCCCGCGGCCTCGATGGCCACGCGCTGGACCGCCGGATCGGGGCTGGCCAGTCCCTCGCGCACCGCCGCCGCCATCACCCGCTCGGCGAAACCGAGCACGCGGGTCAACAACACGCCGTTGGCGCCCGGCGCGGCGGTGGCCACCCGCCGGGCGGCCTCGGCCAGGTTGCCATCGGCGAGGAACTTGGGCACCGCCTGATCGAGCGACCACTCGATCCGGCGCAAGGTGGCGGTGGCGGGCCCGGCCTGACGCTCGTCGCGCGCGAACACCCAGGTCAGGTAGACGCGATCGTCGTCGGACAGGAAGGAGCGGTCGGGGGCCGGGAACGGACCGGCGTCGCCGGCCACGGCGCGGGCCACGTCATCGAAGTCATCGTTGCCGCTCTTCTCGAGCAGCGAGACCTCGACCACCTGCCCCTGGCCATCGAGCGTGATCCCGGCGGTGGCGACGAGGGTCGTGCTGTTGAGGGGATGGCTGGGCGGGAGCCGCAGCCGGCAGTCCTCGAGGAACGCGGTCCACCCATCGCGGATGCGAGCGTGGGCCAGGTCGAGGTAGTGGGCGCCGAAGGCCTTGGGATCGGCGGCGGCCGGCGGCGGCAGCGGCGGCGGCGGGATGAAGTCGGTCGGGTACGTGTCCTCGCCCGACGCGATCACGCTCGTTCCACCGCGCCCCTTCTTCGACGGCGGACACCCCGCTCCCAGGAGAAGGAGCGCGGCTAGCGCCCCGGTCAACGCCGACGTTCGAAACGCGGATGCCACGATCGGGGCGACGATAGCAGACTTCGAGCCGGCCCCGTCGTGGCCCCGGACGCGAAGCGGACGGCCGCCGGCGAAGCCGGTGGGGCGACAACTGAGCGCCAGCGAAGACTTCGAGCCCCGGGGTCAGGCGTCCGGCGCCGCGTCCTCCACACCGGCGTCGACGGGCGCGTCGGTCGGGGCGTCGATGGCGGCGTCGACGATCGACGGCACGTCGAAGGTCAGGATCGGATTCGAGACCCCGGCGCCGACGAAAGTGTCGAACGTGCCCCGGAACCACTCGGTGCCGCCGGTGTCCCTGCCGCTGACCTGGAGCTGCGCGCGCCCGAACGGCACCATGCGCCCGGCCTCGGCCTGGGCCAGGGACGCCATGACGCACGCCACCTGCTGGCCGTTGAGGGTGTAGATCGGATAGACCGTCGAGCCGACGTTGGCCTGCTGCGTGACCACGGTGCCGTTCACCGTCAGCGTCACCCGCTGGGTCGCCACCGGCGGCGCCGCGGTGGCGCAATCCATGCCCATCCAGCGCAGCAGGAAGAAGAAGGTTCCAGTCATCGGCCGCGCCCACGCCTCGGGCGGGATGATGATCGTGGTCTCGGTGGTCGTGTTGTAGGTGGTGTTGGCCGCCATCGCGACCGAGACCGGCGCCGTCACCAGCGACTCGCCGGCGCTGTCGAGCGGCGTCACCGACACCGTGTACGTGCCGCCCGCCAGATCGCTGTACGTGACCTGCCGCATCGCGCACGACACCTGCTGGGTCGACGGCAACGGCCCGGCCAGATCGACCTGGACGTTGGCGGCGCCGACGTCCAGGCAACCGTCGTTGGTGAAGCCGGGCGCGACCATCCCGTTGAACTCCCACTTCACCACCGTGCGCGGCGCGATGAACGCCACGCAGGCGCGACACTCGTCCAGCTCGTCGGGGTCGCCGTCGTCGCACTGCTCGGTGCCCTCCATCACTCCGTCGCCGCACACCGGATCGCCGCCGCCGCACGACACCAGCGGCGCGCCTAGCCCGGCCACGACACCGCCGGCGGCAAGCAGCGCCACGATCCTCACCGGGCGGGACCGGGCCAGCATCAAGCCGACGCCTCGGCCCGGACCGTCAACCCCAGGTGCCGCCGGACGGCGAAGTACGACTCCGACGCCGCGTAGGCGAGGAGGTCGCGCAGGCGCTCCTTGACCGGCAGCCCCGAGGTCGAGGCGGTCTCGGTGGCGATCGCCCGCGCCGCCGACGCCAGGTCATTGCTCAGGATGAGCCCGACCCGGTTGGCAGTGAGGTCGGTCGCGCTGCGCCAGCCGGTGACCAGGCCGTTGCCCAGGCGCGAGCCCAGCTTGTTGGCCAGGGCCGCCACCTGCTCGAGGTGTGCGCCCGGCACCGTCTTCTGCATGCTCAGGCCGAGCTTGCGGGCGTCGTCGCTGACGTTGACCGGTCCGGCCGAGGTCGCGTTGGCCGCGACCAGGGCCGCGGTGAAGGCGTTCTCGATCTTGGGCAACGTCTGCAGCGCGAAGGTCACGAACCGCTCCGGGCGCAGGTAAGCGAGCCGCTTGCCGACCTCGAAGGCCAGCTCGCGCTCGTCGGTCTTCTGCTGGTGGCTCGGGCCCACGAGCAGCGACGGGGCCAGCTTGCCTCGCTCGGTGGTGTTGGCCACCCGCAGCCCGTCACCCTGGTCGAGCCAGAGCAGCGGCGGCGGATCGAGGGCCAGCACGCCGGTCGCGTACTTCACGACCCGGCTGACCAGCTTCTGATCGCGCTCGATGTCGGTGCGCGTGCTCGGATCGAGCCCGAACGACTGCGGCGGCTCGGCGGTGGTCGCCGCGATCGAGCCGAGCGTCGACGCGAAGATCGCGCCCACGTGCCGATCCTCGCGCGGGTGGATCACCGACTTCTGCCACAGCTCCTCGGTCAGCCGGCGGGTGGCCGGGATGAACGTCGCCGTGCGGTAGCGAGCGTAGAGCGCCCGCTCGCTGTCGGACGCGGCGCCCAGGAACACCAGGGCCTGGGCCAGACACCACGCCTTGTCGACCTCGCCCTCCTCCAGGTAGAGCTTCGACAGCGCCTTGTAGACCTCGACCCGATCGGGCGCGAACTGGAGCAGGACCTGCAGCTCGCCGATGGCATCGGCGCGCCGGGACTCGCCCGCCTCCAGGTAGAGGTCGGCGAGCTGCTCGTGGCGGGTCATGTTGTCGGGATCGAGCTGGGCCGCGATCTCGAAGGCCTCGATGGCCAGCTCGCTGTTGCCGAGGTGATCGAGGTAGAGGTCGCCCAGGCGCGTCCACATCTCGAGCAGGCGCTCGGGCTCGGCGTCGTCGCCCAGCCGCTTGAGGTGCTTGCGCACCGCGCGGGCCAGGTTCTTCCAGTCACGGGCGTCGGTCAGCAGCTTGTCGACGGCGTCGAACGCCTTGGGCGTCGACGGCGCGTCATCGAGGGTGAGCGAGAAGCGCTCGACCGCGAGCTCGGTGTCGCTGAGCTCGTCGCGGGCGATGACGGCCGCGGCGTAGTGGTACTTGGCGCGCCGGGCCGGCGACGTCTCCTGCGCCGCCAGCTCGCCCAGGGTCTCGACCGACCGCCGCCACTGCTTGAGCTCGGTGTAGCACTCGAGCAGCTTGTGCAGGAGCTGGTGGCTACCGGGCTGCAGCTTCAGAGCCTCCAGGTAGGCGCCGACGGCGGTGCTTGGATCCTTCAGCTTGCCGCGCTGGATCTCGCCGATCTCGTCGAGCAGCCTGGCCTTGATGCTGTCGGAGGCGCGGTCGACCTGCGCCCGCTTGGCGTCGATGACCGTCTTCCACTCGCCGCGTGCGCTGCCCAGGTCGACGAGCGCCTGCAGGGTCTCGCCGTGGTTGGGATCGCGCTCGAGCGCGCGCCGCAGCGCGTTCTCGGCCTTGCGATCGTCGCCCAGGGCCCGGGCGGTGAGCCCGAGCCGGTACCAGATGTCGGCGACCTGCCCGTCGGCGAGGCCGGTGCGGTGGCGGGCAAGGACCTCGCGGTAGCGACGGTCGATCTCCTTCCACTGCTCCTCCATCGACGCGCTCGAGCCCTCCGCGGCCTGGGCCGCGGTGAGCAGCGTCTGGGCCAGGCCCAGCGCCGCGTCGAGGTTGTCGGCGTCCGACTCGACGGCGAGCCGGTAGTGCTTGGTGGCCTTCTCGGTGCGGTGCAGCGCCTCGTAGGCCTTGCCGAGCTGGGTCTCGAGGCGAGCGCGCTCGAGGCGATCTCCCGACTCGCTGCGCCGGGCCAGCATCTCCAGCACGGGGATGGCGTCGTCCCAGCGCTCGGCCGCGACCAGGCGGTCGCTGACCTTCTCGCCGGCGACGACGTTGTCGGGATCGAGCTTGAGCACGCGCTCGAGCAGCCCGAGGGCACGGGGCGTGTCCTCGAGCTTCTGCTCGGCGATCTCGGCGGCCCGGGTCAGCATCGCGATCCGATCGCTGCGCTGCGCGGCCACGGCCTCGGCGCGGAGCAGATCGTCGATGGCGCTCGACCACGCCGACTTCTTCTCGTGCAGCGCGGCCAGGGTCATGAGCGCGCGCGAATGCTCGGGCTCGATCGACAGGGCGCGATCGAGGTGGCGCTCGGCGGCCTCGGCGTCGCCGTCCTGGGTGAGCGCCAGGTCGCCGGCCTCGGCCCACAGGTTGGCGCCGCGGTTGCCCTCGAGCTCGGCATGCCGGACCAGGATGGACACGGCCTTGTCCCAGGCCTCGGTGCGCCGGTAGAGACGACCGAGCGCGCCCAGCGCTTGCCGGTTCAGGTCGTCGATGGACAGCGCGTTCATGTGGCCTTCGATCGCGCGGTGCGGATCGTCGAGCTCCTTCTCGTGAACGGCGGCGGCCTCGAGGTACAGCTCCACGCGCTGGACCGGGTTCTTGGAGGCCGCGACGTGGCGATCGAGCAGCGACACCAGGTCGTACCAGGCGCTCTTGGCGCGCAGGGCGCGGGCCAGACCGCGGTACGCGTCGTCGGCGCCGGAGTCGATCTCGAGGATGCGCTCGTAAGCGCTGATGGCGCGGTCCTCGGCGCCGGCCTTGTCGTCGAGCTCGGCGGCCAGCTTGCGCAGGGTCGACAGCCGCTCGCCCTCGGGGGCGACCTTGGCCATCCGCTCCAGCGTGCGCAGGTAGTCGTCGGAGCGGCCGGTCTTGTCGTAGAGATCGATCAAGGCCTTGAGGGCGTCGCGATCGGCGCCGTCCTTCTCCAGCGCGGCCTCGTAGCGCGCGATCGCGCCCTCGAGGTCGCCGAGCTTCTCGTGGCGCAGCGTGGCCAGCTCGTGGCGCACGCCGGTGGCGCGGCCGGTCTCGCCGGCGGCGTCGAGCGCTTCGGCGCGACGCTCGAGCACCTTGGCCAGGTTGCCCCAGCGCTCGTCGCGGCGGTAGAGCCGCTCGAGCGCGGCCAGGGCGTCGTCGTTGCCGTCGCCGACGTCGGCGGCGGCCTCGTAGGCCTCGAGCGCCTTCGAGGTCTGCGCCAGCTGGGTCTCGCACAGATCCCCGAGCTGCAGGTAGAGGTCGACCTTGTGCTGGGGGTCGGTCTCGACCTCGACGTGGGCGCGGAGCGAATCGGCCAGCTCCGACCACTTCTGCTGGCGGCGGAGCAGATCGGAGATGCCGCGGTGGGCGTCCAGGCTCTTGCCGTCGAGCTCGAGGGCGCGCCGGAACGACGGCAGCGCGTAGTCGTAGCGATCGAGCCGGGTCGCGTACCAGGTGCCGAGGCGGCTCCACCAGCGCGAGACCAGCTTGGGATCGGTGATCTCGGTCGTGATCTCGGACGCCTCGCTGACCAGGTCGGTCCAGGCGCCGGTGGCGGCGGCGAGGCGCTCGGCGTCGGCGACGATGACGTCGTCCGACGGCTCGAGGTGCATGGCGGCCGTGATCGCCTCGAAGGCGCGCTTGAGGTCCCCGACCATCTCCTCGTAGACCTTGGCGACCTCGCGCAGGAAGCTGGCCTTGCCGGGCGAATCGCTCTCCAGATCGAGCTTGCCGAGCAGGACCTCGACAACGCGCTCGCCGTCCTTGGCGTCGCGGGCGGCGCGCTCGATGGCGTCGACCGCGTCGCGGGCCTCGGCGTCCTCGGCGTACAGGGCCAGCCAGCCGTCGAGATCGTCGACGTCGGGACGGGTCTGCACCAGCGAGACGTTGGCGGCGCGACAGGCGTCGCGCAGGGCCTCGATCCAGTCGACGACGCTCTTCTCGGCCACGTCGTCGCCGCCCTTGCCCTGCAGGTTCACCACCTCGATGTGGTGCTCGGCCATGAGCTCGTCGACGGTGACGGGGCCGATCCCGGCGCCCAGGAAGTAGTGAGTGCCGCGGGGCGGCTCGAACATGCCGAACACGCGATCGAGCAGCGCCGACAGGTCGGGGTCGCCGAAGCGGAAGCCGACGAACACCAGCGTGCCCTCGACGTACAGCTCGCGGGCGTAGTCGCGCAGGTCGACGGCGCGGGCCAGGGCCCGGCGCACCGAGCGGGGCGTCACGATGTACGTGTCGAAGTTGCCCAGCATCTTGACCAGGGTGCGGCGGCGCTGCGACAGCCCGCCCAGCTCCTGGTAGGTGACGACCTTGGGGGCCGGCCAGCCTTCGGGCCGGTGCTCCTCGAGCGCGCGGTCGAGGACGTCGCCGGGGAACGTGGTCCACACGTGGCGGAACGGCAACTCGGCCATCGCCACCGGGATGGGCGGGAGCTCGCTGGGCGAGCGCCAGGTCTCCTCGACGCACTTGTCGCAGGCCTCCTCGCCGAGCGCGCGGGCCAGGAACCCTACCGCACGGACCAGGCTGCCCTTGTGCAGGAGCCGGTCGAGATCCTTGGCGGCGGCGGCGTCACCGTCGCGCCCGCGGGTCTCGAGCTCCTTGTTCATCCGCTCGAGAAGTTGCTTCCAGGAAGGAACGCCGATTCCCGCACCTACAACGAGGGCTGCCCGACCAGCCTTGATCGCTTCGACGAGGGACTCGGGGATCGTGTGCTCAGGCATCCTGAACCCCCAAAATCTTTCAGTATCGAGTTGTTGGAACGTCAGACGGTAGCGGCGCGCACCGTATCCAGGGGCCCGTGCGGGTGCAAGCAGGATCGGCGCGTACCTCATCTGTCGTTGCCGAGCCGGACCGTCCACGTCCAGGTCCACGTCCAGGTCCACGTCCAGGTCCACGTCCAGGTCCACGTCGAACGACCACGTCGACGAGTTCGTCAACGATCACGCCGACGTCCACGAGGCACGAAATCGTGATCGTTGTCGTGGGCGTGGGCGTTGTCGTGAGCGTGGTCGTTGACCTGGACGTGGACATGGACGGCCGTTTCCAGGGCGGGATATAGAGCGACAGTTCATGTCTGCCGCTGCCGACATCGCCGCCATCTACCGGGCGTCGAAGAAGAAGAAGGACATCAACTGGTTCACCCAGCACATCGCCCGTCCGCCGGCGGCGGTGCTGGTGTGGATGATCAAGGGCACGCCGATCACGCCCAACCAGGTCACCTTCCTGGCCACGCTGGTCGCGGCGGGGTCCGCCGCCATCCTGGTCGGCTGGCTGAGCTGGGTCGGACTGGTGGTGGCGGCCGTGGTCTTCGAGCTGTCGTTCATCCTCGACTGCGTCGACGGAATGCTGGCCCGCCTGCGCAAGATCGCGTCGCCGCTCGGCCACCTGCTCGACTTCCTGATGGACGAGCTGAAGGCGATGTTCATCTACGGATGCGTCGCCGTGCGCCTGTGGCGCCAGACCGGCGACGACTACCTCCTGATCGTCGGGCTGGGCGGCCTCTTCTGCCTGGCCTCGGGCATCGCGCTGACCTCATTCATGCGCCGGCCCGAGTACAGCGGCAAGACCCCCACCGAGGATGGCGACCCGGCCCAGGTCGGCGGGCGCCGGGGCCCGATCGGCATGGTGATCTCGGGCCTCGAGTGGTCCGCGCGCGTGGTCGTTCACTACCCGCAGTACATCTGGATCTGCGCTGCGGCCAATCGTATCGACATCTACTTCTGGGCCTACGGCGCGGTCAACGTGCTGTACCTGGGCCTCTCGCTGTTGAAGATCTTCCTCCGGCTGGGACGCTTCAAATGCTCAGCCTGAGCTTGTCGTCTTCTGCACCGCCGGTTGGGCGCGTGGGAAAGGACTCACGTTGAAGATGACCGTGACCCGCGCCATCATCATCGCCGCCGGTCGCGGCAAGCGACTGGGCACGCACACCGAGGAGCTGCCCAAGTGTCTGGTGCAGGTCGGCGCTCGCCCGATCCTGGGCTGGCAGCTCGCTGCGCTCGGCCAGGTCGGCGTCGACGAGGTCGTCATCATCCGCGGCTACCGCGGCGACGTGCTCGAGGCCGGCGCACGCGCGCTGGCGCCGCCGTCGATGACCCTGTCGTTCATCGACAACCACGAGTGGGAGACCAACAACATCCTCCTGTCGCTGGCCTGCGCGCGCGCCGAGCTCGACGCGCCGGCGTACCTGACCTACTCGGACATCATCTTCACCCCGCCGGTGACGCGAGCCCTGGCGGCCGCGCCCGGCATCCTCGATCTGGTCATCGACGCCGACTTCCGCGACATCTACGTCGGCCGCACTCAGCACCCGCTCGAGGAAGGCGAGGTCTCGGACCTCGACGACGCCGGACGGGTGAAACGGGTGGGGAAGAAGTCGCTGCCGGCCGCGGACGCGTACGGCGAGTTCATCGGGCTCATGCGCATGACCGGCGCTGGTGTGTCCGCGCTCACCGGCGCCCTCGACGCGGCGCTGGTCCGTTATGCCGGGCGCGACGGCGAGCCGTACCAGCGCGCCGCTCGCTTCCGCAACGCGTACCTGACTGATCTGCTCCAGGAGATGATCGACGCTGGCGTGCCGTGCTCGCCGGTGACCATCCACGGTCAGTGGCGCGAGATCGACACCGGCCAGGATCTCGAACGCGCGGTGGCGCTGGTACAGTCACATCCCGAGGAATGGTCATGAAGAGACTCATCGTGGCGCTGGTCGCCGTCTACACACTCGCCGCTTGCGACAAGCCGTCGGAGGGCGACTGCAAGAAGGCGATCGCCAACATCCGCGCCCTGCTCGGCACCGACAAGATGACCGACGACGCCGGCGAGACCGCGGCCTGGGTGCGTTCGTGTCGCGGCAGCGCCAAGAAGTCCACGGTGCACTGCGCGATGGAGGCCTCGACGATCGATCAGCTCAAGCGCTGCGGCCTGCTCAAGGCCACCGACTTCGAGGGCACGGAGATCGGCACCGGCTCGGCCTCGGGCTCGGGTTCGGGCTCGGCGTCGGGCTCGGCTCCGCCTGCCAAGACGCCGTGACGTCGATCGCGCGCGCGCTGCCGTTGACGCTGGCCGTCGCGCTGGTGATGGCGACGAGCGCGCGCGCCGACACCCTCGCCGCCGTCGCGCCCGCGGGCGACGACGTGCGCAAGGCCCTCCTCGTCGGTCCCAGCGGTCAGGTCTGGGAGCCCGACGGCGCCGGTACCTGGACCCGACGCGCCGAGGGCGGCGTCTCCGCCGACGTGCGCGGCGCCGCCGTCGCCAGCAGCGCGCTGATCGTCGCCGGCAAGTCGGCGCCGCTGTTCCGCCGCGACGGCGATCGCTGGACCGCGATGCGGCTGGGCGAGCGCGGTCGAACCGTCGTCGGCACCGGTCCGCGTCCCTCGCTGGCGATCGGCAAGCTGGTGTTCGTGTGGACGGGCACGACCTGGAAGCGGGTCGGCCGCACCACGGGCGCGATCACCGCCCTGTGGGCGGCGAGTGAGACCAAGGTCTACGCCGGATCCGACAGCGCCCTGGTCAAGCTCGCCGGTGGCGGTGGATTCGGCCCGATCGCCACCGGCACGCCGGCGGTGGTCGCGCTGGCCGGCGCGGTGCCGTGGGCGGTGACGGGGGACGGCGTCTACGAGGTGGCGGCCCGACGCGCACATCGCCCTACGGTCGGCGGCGCGCCGTTGAGCGTTTTTCTGGTGACTGCGACGGTCGACACCGCCTGGGCGCTGGGGACGACGTCGACCGGACCGGCCCTGGCGCGCTTCCATAAGGGTGCGTGGACCGACGCGGTGCCCCCGCCGCTGCCGGCGGATGACCCGCCGCTGGCGCTGATTGCCGACACGTCGGGGGGACTGCTCGTGGCGACCCGTGGCGGTGCCGTCCTCTTCGCAGGCAGCGACGGTGCCTGGACCGCTGGCACCCGCGCCGACGCGCTGCCGGTGGCACCGCCCGGACCGGGCCCCGCCCGCGGCCGCTGACGGAACGCCGCCTGTTAATTGACGGTTTCGGTTCCACCCGATAACGTATTGGGGTGCCACCAGTGGTCCTCGTCGCTGACGACGACGCATGGATCCTTCGCATGGTCGCGACCGTGCTGGAGAAGCGCGGCTATACCGTGATCACGGCCGTCGACGGCGAAGATGCGCTCGCGCGCGCGCTCGTCGATCCGCCCGACCTGCTCATCACCGACGTGATGATGCCGCGCCTCGACGGTTGGGCCCTGGTCAAGGCGCTGCGCTCGCGCCCCGAGCTGGCGACGTTGCCGGTGATCTTCCTTACCGCGCTCTCGTCCGACGAAGATCGCATCCGTGGCTTCCGCATGGGCGCCGACGACTACGTGCCCAAGCCCTTCCGCTTCGAGGAGCTCGATCTGCGAGTGGCCAAGACCATGCGCCGCACCGCCGCGCTGGCCGCCGAGGCGCGCGAGACCATCCTCGGCCCTTCGCTCAAGGGCGACCTCTCGCAGATCGGCCTGGCCGCGCTGCTCACGATGATCGACATGGAGCGCAAGACCGGCGTGCTCACCCTCCGCGATCCGGGCGGCGCCAGCGCCCAGGTGCTGTTGCGCGGCGGACGAGTCGTCCATGCCCGCCTCGATCACGCGCCCGATCCCGTCGACGCCGAGTGCATCTTCCACTTGCTCGGCTGGAGCGCCGGCACGTTCGAGCTGCTCACCTGCGACGTCGAGGGCTCCGACCGCGTGCAGTCGTCGACGATGAACCTGCTGCTCGAGGGTGCGCGACGGCTGGACGAGTCGACCCAGGTCGAAGCGGTCTGACGGCGGCCGC
>SXGS01426860.1_pt1 | contig 14282 bp, 11 predicted proteins | sample 3174681 | NCBI WGS metagenome assembly SXGS01 (sample SAMN11356861, study PRJNA531348) | freshwater metagenome | isolation source: freshwater sample F1-80 | place: China: Fuxian Lake, Yuxi | collected 2017-12-25
AAGGAAAAACCCGCGCTCTACCGCGAGGCCATGGATCGTCTCACCTGGTGGCATGACCTCAGCCGTGAACCCGGTGGCAGCATCGGGATCGCGACCATGGAATGGGGCGATGGCAAAGTGGGCTCCTCAGGGCCCGGCATCGCCTCGCGCTCACCGGCACCCCCGTGGAAAACCACATCGGCGAACTCTGGAGCATCTTCGAGTTCCTGAATCCGGGACAGCTCGGCAGCGCATCGCGATTGCGGAAGTTTCTCGCCGACGGCCGCGGCAGCACCGACATCGTGGCCCGTGCCGTCCGTCCCTACCTGCTCCGCCGGACCAAGTCGCAGGTGCTCTCCGATCTGCCCGAGAAGACCGAGCAGACGCTCTTCGTGGAGCTTGGCGAGACGCAACGCAAGGCCTACGACGAACTCCGCGAACACTTCCGCGCGGAACTTGCCGGACGGATCGGCCGCATGGGCATCGGCCGCTCCCGGATCGCGGTGCTCGAGGCGCTCCTGCGGCTTCGGCAGACCGCCTGTCATGCGGGTCTCGTCGATCACGCACGGGTCGATGAGTCGTGCGCCAAACTCGACACGCTGCTCGAACAGCTCGACGAGGTGCTCGACGAGGGGCACAAGGTGCTCGTCTTCAGCCAGTTCACCAGTTTTCTCGCGATCCTGCGGAGGCGGCTCGACGAGAAGAAGACCGTCTACGAATACCTCGACGGTCGCACGACGGACCGGCAGGCGCGGGTCGTGCGGTTCCAGGAGGATCCCGACTGCCGGCTGTTCCTCGTGAGCCTCAAGGCGGGCGGGCAGGGCCTCAACCTCACGGCCGCCGACTACATCTACATCCTCGATCCCTGGTGGAATCCCGCCGTGGAGGCGCAGGCCGTCGATCGCGCCCACCGCATCGGCCAGACGCGGCGGGTCTTCGCCTACCGGCTCATCGCCCGGGACACGGTCGAGGAGAAGATCCTGGCCCTCCAGGACCGCAAGCGGGAGTTGGCTGAGTCGATCGTGCGGGCCGACGAGACGATGATCGCCAGCCTCACTCCCGAGGACGTGGAGCTTTTGCTCTCGTAGTCGCCCTCATGAAAATCTCACGTTTCGTCAACCGTCTCGGGGTCGACTATCCTCGACACGATGACACCGCAGCATGAGACGAGCCTCGCCGACCAGGATCCCCACGAGGAGTCGAAGCCCGTGCCCTTGAAAAACCGTGGGACACAGGATCAGGCGAAACCCAGGGTGCTGGTCGTCGACGACGAGGAGGATCTTCTCGAACTCGTCCGCTACAACCTCACCAAGGAAGGCTACGCCGTCGAGTGCGTGGGCAGCGGGGAGGAGGCGCTGAAGGCGGTCCGCCGGCAGATCCCCGACCTCATCGTGCTCGATCTGATGCTGCCCGCGGTGGACGGCCTCGAGGTCTGCCGCAGGCTCAAGGCCGACACGAAGACCCGTGACGTTCCCATCGTCATGCTCACCGCCAAGAGCGAGGAGAGCGACATGGTCGCCGGCCTCGACCGCGGCGCCGACGATTACATCTCCAAGCCGTTCAGCCCTCGCGTGCTCACCGCCCGCGTCAAGGCGATCCTGCGGCGCGAGGACGCCCGCCGGCGGGAGGAGCAGGAGACCACGATCGACGTCCATGAACTCTCCATCCATCCCGGCCGACACGAGGTCACGCTCGCCGGGAACCCCGTGGAACTCACCTACACGGAGTTCGCCCTGCTGCAGTTTCTGGCCAAGCGGCCCGGGTGGGCCTTCACGCGGACGCAGATCGTCGATGCCGTGAAGGGGGAGGACTATCCCGTCACCGAGCGGTCGGTGGACGTGCAGGTCGCGGGCCTGCGGCGGAAGCTCGGCGACCAGGGGCACTACATCGAGACGGTCCGCGGCGTGGGCTACCGTTTCCGCAGCTGAGCGACCCGCCGACGGCGATTCCGTCGTGGGCGGCGCTTTCCCGCGGTCCCTGCGGATGCGACACTTTCCCCCGCCGTCCTCCCCTCCGTCTTCGGCCGAGCCGCCACGCCCATGCCCCGCACCCGACTCGTCTGGCATCTCTTCGCGGGCTGGTGTGCGCTCGTGGCCACGACGCTGGCCGTCGGGTTCTGGATCACGAGCGTTCAGCTGGCGACCATCGCCGACGAGGCGCAGCGCACCAGGCTGACCGATTCGGCCCGGGGGCTCGCCGTCGTCTTGGGCGACGGCGACATCACCGCCGATCCTGCGGCCTTCGCCGAGCTGGCCCATGGCATGCTCGCATCGACCCGGATCGACGTGCGGCTCTTCACCCCTGAGGGCGGGCCGGTCACGCTCCCCACGGCCGCCCCGGCCCCCACGGCCACGGCAGGCGACGACGACCTGCTCGCCGCGGCGCGTGACGGCCGTGCGGCCAGCGCGAGCAACTACGATCTCGCTTCCGGCCGGCGCTCGGTCGCCGTCGCCGTTCCCGTCGGTCCTCCCGGCCGGCCCACGGCGATTCTCCTGGCGACGACCGACACCGCGGATTCGGACCGCCGCCTGGCGGCCTGGCAGCGGCGATTGCTCGTCGGCTGTGCCGCCGCGGCGGCGTTCGCCTCGATCGGCGGCTACGCACTCGCCCGTCGGGTGGCCCGTCCCGTCGAGGAACTCTCGAACGCCACGGCGCGCATGGCGGCCGGCGACATCAGTGCACCGATCCCGATGGCGGACGTGGCGGAGATCGCCGATCTTTCCGCGGCCCTCACCCGGCTCCGGGAGCAGCTCGTGGAACGCGGCCTGACCATCGGACGGCAGGGCACCCAGCAGGAGGCGGTGCTCGGCAGCATGATCGAGGGCGTGCTGGCGATCGACGCCCGGCAGCGGATCGTCGGGATCAATCGTGCCGCCGCCGACCTGCTCGCCGTCGAGGTCGAGCAGGCCATCCGGCGGCCGCTCCAGGAGGTGATCCGCAACCCCGACCTGCGGCGGTTCGCCCTCAAGGCCATCGATTGCCGTGAGCCGGTCGAGGACGACCTGCTGCTCGGGGGGGGGCGGGACCGGACCATTCGGCTGCGGGGCACGGCGCTGCGCGACCTGTCCGGCGACGGGGGCGCCGTGATCGTGCTCAACGACGTCACCGACGTACAGCGGCTCGAGAACGTCCGCCGGGATTTTGTCGCCAACGTATCGCACGAACTCAAGACCCCCATCGCCTCCATCAAGGGCTTCGTGGAGACCCTCCTCGACGGCGCGATGGACGACCCGGCCGACACCCGCCGGTTTCTCGGCATCGTCGCCCGTCAGGCCGACCGTCTCGCGGCGATCATCGAGGATCTGCTGGCCCTGTCGCGGATCGAGCAGAGCGAGGGGGCCGGCAACCTGCCGGTGGAGAACGTCGCCGTCGTGACCGTGCTGGCGGCGGCCGTGGACGACTGCAGACCACGGGCGGCCGAGAGAAGCATCGCGCTCGAGATTTCCTGTCCCGACAGCCTGACCGCCGCCGTCAACGCACCCCTCCTCGAACAGGCCGTCATCAACCTCGTGGACAACGCGATCAAATACACCGCCCCGGGGAAGACGGTCTGGCTCTCCGCCGCCCCCGAGCAGGCCGGAAACCTGGCGATCCGCGTCCGCGACGAGGGCTGCGGCATCGCCGCCGAGCATCTCCCGCGGCTCTTCGAGCGGTTTTATCGGGTCGACAAGGCCCGCAGCCGCAACCTCGGAGGCACCGGCCTCGGCCTTTCGATCGTCAAGCACATCGTGCAGGCGCACGGCGGCACCGTGGCGGTGGAGAGCGCTTCAGGGGTGGGAACGACCTTCACGATCAGCCTGCCGCTCGGACCGGGCTGATCGAGCCGAGCCGGCGACCCGTTCCGCAACGGCGGGGTCAGCCGCGGTCCCCGTTCGCTTTCCGGGCATGAAAATCGAGGATCTGCTGCCAGGCATCTTCCGGGGATTCCGCGTACGTGAACAGGTCGAGGTGCTCGTCGGCGATCACCCCGGCGTCGGACAGGTAGCGGAAGTCGATCACGTTCGACCAGTATTCGCGGCCGTAGAGGATGATCGGCACGGGCTGCATGCGATGGGTCTGCCGCAGCGTGAGCGTCTCGAACATCTCGTCGAGCGTGCCGAAGCCGCCCGGAAAGAGCACGACGGCCGCCGCGCGGAGGATGAAGTGGAACTTTCGCAGCGCGAAATATTTGAACTGAAAACAGAGTTCGGGCGTGATGAAGGGATTGGGCTGCTGCTCCGCGGGAAGCTTGATATTCAGCCCGATCGACTTGCAGCCGACGTCGAAGGCCCCGCGGTTGGCGGCCTCCATGATGCCGGGACCACCACCGGTGCTGATCACGTAGTCCCGCTCGTCCTCGCACTGGTTGTCGGTCGAAACGATCCGGGCGAATCGCCGGGCGTCGTCGTAAAACCGGCTCATCGACAGCAGCGTCTCGGACCGCTCCCGCTCGCGGGCCAGCCTCGGGTCGGTCGGCGCGGCCTCCGCCGCCCGCCGCGACTCCGCGAGTCGCCGCTCCGCCGCTGCACGTTCCACGATCTGCGTGCCGCCAAACACGATCACCGTTGACTTGATGTTGTCGGCCTGGAGGGCGAGCTCCGGCTTGCCGAGCTCGAGAAGCATCCGCACGCCCCGCATCTCCTCGCGGGTGAGGAGCTGAGGATCGTCCTGCGCGAGCAGATAGCTCGGTGAACCGAGGATCTGCTCCATATTTTCAGCGACGAGTGCGACGTCGTCGCCGAGGATGGCGTCGGGCAGTTCATTGCAGTCCCTGTTCGCCCCTGCGGCGGGCTTTGGTTTCTTGGCCATGGTGGCGGCTTGTGTCCCTTGTGTGTGGTGGTTCGGAGATCAGGCGTCGAGGTCCACGGTTTCACCGATCGTGGGCACATGAATATCCCAGCCGCGGCGGGACCCGAGAAACTCGGCCAGACCGCGGGCCGCGGGGGGCTCGCCGTGCACGAGGAAGGTCCGCCTCGGCGCCGGCAAGTCGCCGAGCCAACGGTCGAGTTCGTGACGGTCGGCATGGCCCGAGAGGGCGTCGACCTGCCTCACGACGGCACGCACCGGGATGTCGCGGCCGTGGATCCGCAGAAACTCCGCGCCGTCGATCAGGCTCCGGCCGCGGGTGCCCTTCGCCTGGAACCCGGCCACGAGCACCGTCGTCTTCGGGTCGGGCAGTCGGCGGGCGAGGTGGTGGAGAATCCGGCCGCCATTCATCATGCCGCTGGAGGCGATGACGATCCCGGGCCCGTGATGGTTGTTGATGGCCTTCGATTCATTGGCCGTCTTCGCCATCCGCACGAAGGGGCTCGCGAGCGACTCCGCTACGCCCTGCATTTTGGCCTCGCTGAAATCGTGCTCGCTGCCGTGCTTCTTGAAGACCTCCATGGCGTCGACGGCCATCGGCGAGTCGATCCAGACCGGCGTCTCGGGCACCCGTCCCGCCGCCATCAGGGTCCGCAGGAGATACACGAGTTGTTGGCAGCGGCCGATCGCGAACGACGCGACGAGCATCATTCCGCCCCGGCGCAGCGCCTCGTTGGTGACGGCCTCGAGTTCGTCCAGCGGCCGGGCCAGCGTGTGATCACGGTCCCCGTAGGTGCTCTCGCAGACGAGGTAATCGCAGGGCGGAGGCGACACCGGATCCTTGTAGAGCGGCGCTCCGAACCGGCCGACATCTCCCGAGAAGACGATCCGCAACGGGCCGCCGCCCCCGTTCCGCGGCAGCTCCATTTCGAGGAACGAACTGCCGAGCATGTGGCCGGCCTCGTGAAACCGGCAGCGCACGCCCGCTGCCGGGTCGAACCACACCTGCCGTGGCACCGACCGGACCAGCCGCAGGGCCTGATCGACATCCCGCTCCTCGTAGAGCGGCAGCGCCGGGCGGTGCCGGGAATAGCCCTTGCGGTTGGCGTAGAGCGCGTCTTCCGCCTGGCATTTGGCCGAGTCGTAGAGCAACAGCCCCAGCAGGTCGGCGGTGGCCGGCGACGTCAGGATCGGGCCTCTGAATCCCTCACGGGCCAGCCGCGGCAGGAACCCGGAGTGGTCGATGTGTCCGTGGGTCAGCACCACGGCGTCGATCGAAGCGGGCGGCACGGCGAATCGATCCCAGTTCCGTTCGCGAAGTTCCTTCTCGCCCTGGAACAGTCCGCAGTCGACGAGAACACGGCGACCGCCGGCCTCGACGAGATGCCGCGAACCCGAGACCACGCTCGCCGCCCCCAAGAAACTCAGTGTCGCCATGAATGCTCCATGCCGCCCACGGCGGCTGCTCCCGATGGTTCCGCGACTGATCCTTTACCGGTCATTTATCGAGCAGGCGGTCGTTCACTGCCGTGCACCGTCCGCCCGGACACCGCGATCGTACCCTCACCGATCGAGAACGACTCGAGCCAATGGCTCGGGCCGCCCTCCCCGTGCTTCGAGGGAATGGAGCACACAAGCCCGCTCCGCCCGTCCAGCGGCCGCGGCACCGTCACCACCCCCAGCGGCCGGCAACGCCTCGCGATCTCCGCCAGAATCGGCCCACGCGGCAGCGGCAGCCCTCCCAGCCGCACGTCTTCCAGGACGATCGCCAGTTGATTCGGCTCCCGCAGCCGCACCTCGGCCGTCGCCCACGCGACGGTCGAGAACAAACCCGCACCGAGTCGCCAACCGACCTCGATCCGCCTCGGTGTCAGCCGGACGCGCGGCTCGGAGACCATGCCGGGAAGCAGCCCTCGATGGTTTCGCTCCAGATCCGTCGCCAACCAGGCGTTGATGTCGTCCTCGTCGATCGCCGCCTCCCAATCGCCCGGACGCTCGACCGCCGAACGAAGGGCCGACAGGTCGCTCACCAGCCGCCGGGCCGAGACTTCCTGTCCGAGCCCGTGCGCGACGGCCATCCGCTGGCCGTAGAACGCGGGTTGGTGCCGCACGACGGCGGCCAGGCCGCAAACGAGGATCGCCAGGGCCAGCGCACTTCCTCCCCCGACTCTTTTGAAGCCGCGGCTCCACCCCATCGCGGACGATCCCGACACGGAATCGGCCGGGCGTGTCGCGGAGGGATCCGGGGGCTTGGCGGCAGCTGGCATGACCCAATCCTGCCATGACTGTTGGGAAACCGATAATCCGGTCCGGGAGGCACCCCCCGGCAGGCCGCCGGGACCGCACCCTGCGGCGGCCCCGGCGACCCGAATCCGGAAGATCAGCCTGCTACACCCAGCAGGCGGGGGATGGGCAGTTCCGTGACGCCTTCGAGAGTGACGGTCCCCAGGATCTCGTCGTTGAGTTCGTCGCGGAGCACGCGGACATTGGGGGGTGCCTCGATGCCGATCCGCACCTTGTCGCCACTGACCCGGACCACCGTCACCACGACCGATTCGCCCACCCGAATCCGTTCGTTCTGCTTGCGTGAAAGCACGAGCATCGAGCCCCTCCGTTGTAAGAGTCTGAAGTCAATGGTTTGCTTGGATGTATCACAGATAGTGTACGGATGTCAACTTACCGGCCGCGGCCATGTCCGCGAGCACGATCCGCGTGTTCTCCGGACCACCGCCCGGTGCCGCCCCTCCCACCCCTTCGCATCCCGTCGCTGCGGACTGGGAAAGATGTGCGACGCAGGAAACATCGGCCGGTCAGGCGGAGTTTCTTGCCCGGCGGGAAAACTCCTCCGCGCAGACCAATCGTGACGGCGGGGGATGGAGACGGCCGGCTCCGCTCATGAACCGGGCGGTTCCGACCGAGCGTCCCCGGAATCTTCGCGGTCCGCAAACAAGACCAGGTCGACCGGCTCGGCGGTGGCGATGTGGGACTTCGCCTCCTCGATGCGATCCAGATCGCCCGCCAGCAGACGCGGGTGCTGCTTGTGAACGCACCGCAGCCGCTCCGTGCGGACATCGAGCGGCGCGAGGCGGGGATCGATTTCAAGGGTCACTTCGGCGGGGATCGCAGCGGCGTCCTCGAGGCGACGATTCACCGCGAGCCTGGGAAACGGCGGAATCCCGCCCGGGTGCAGGAGCGCCTTGAGGAGGATCGCGGTGTCCGCAAATCGTCGATAGGTGGCGGCGGCTTCCCTGCTCGGTGCCTCATCGTAGGCCACGGCATATCTCACCCGCGGGCCGACGAGCTCGATGCCGGCGGCCGTCCGCGTGAAGCCGCTCTCGAAATCGGGGCCACCGGCCCAACGCACGAGGCGGTCATCGCTCGACCGGGCCCACTTCGCAAGCGACACGCTCAACCGCTCAAGGCGGATCATGTCGACCTGCGTCTTGAGTTGCCGGACGGGGTCGATCACGAGCACCCGCTCCCGTGCGGGATCGTGCAGCACGATCTCGCCAAGGGTCATGTCGCCCTTGCGGTCGGCCGGGAGCTCGAGAAAGTCCCAGGCGACCCCCTCGTGAAACAGCGTCAGGCTGCGGGCGACGGGGCGATCGGCGTCGTCGGCGAAGAGTTCGCTTTCGACACGCATCTCGCACACCCGCGGTTCGCCGGCCGTGTCGGCGGCCAGAGGCGGTGTCAGGAACAGCGTGACGATCGTCACGACCGCCGCGCCGGCGGCGAGACGGTGATCCGAGCCGGTCGAAAACCGATCCATGCGAGAGCCCTCCGAGGCGGCCGGGAGGGTAGCAGCAGGCGGCGGCCCCCCCCAGACAGACTCTGCCCGCGAAACCAGGGCTGTTACCCCCCCCCCGCCCGCGGTCGCTGGCCGTGGATAGAGTTTGTCTGAGCGGGGATGCGACGAAGATCGACCGGGGAAACCCTCGGCGTTTCCACCGGTCGATCCAGTGGACAAAGGTCATGGATGACTTTGCCCCCGGACAGCTAGCTTCGACTTTGGCTGTTTTCGGCGGCTTGAGATGTCACCCGTCGCGTAGGGGGGGGGGGCCCTTGCCCCGACCTCCGCGACGGGTGACATCCAATACACTCCGAAAAACTGCAAAAGTCGAAGTTAGGCTTTTCCATTTCCCCCTCTCGGCTTCCCTGCGGCGGTCACAATGTTCCTCATCGATCTCGTCGTCGTCTTCGCGGTCGCCGCGGCGGTGGTGTTCGCCTTCGGGCAGGCGAAGCTGCCGAGCGTCGTCGGCCTGCTCGTCGCCGGCGTGGTCGTCGGCCCCTACGGGCTCTCGCTCGTCGCCGAAGTCGAGGTCGTCGAGATCCTCGCCGAGATCGGCGTGGTCGTGCTGCTCTTCACGGTGGGCCTCGAGTTCTCGCTGTCGCGGCTGCTCGTCATGCTGCCGACGATGGCCCGGATTGGCCTGCCGCAGATCGTCGGCACGACGGCGGTGGTGACGGCGGCGACGGGGTGGTATCTCGGCACGCTCCCCCAGGCCGTGTTCGCCGGGATGCTCGTCGCCATGTCGAGCACGGCCATCGTGCTGAAGATTCTTTCCGACCGTGGCGAAATGGCGACGCCCCCGGGCCGGATCGCCGTCGCCGTGCTCCTGTTCCAGGACCTCGTCGTCGTCGCCGCCATGCTCTCGGTGCCGCTGCTGGCCAGCGCCGCGGGAGTGGTGCCGGAGGACGGGCAGACTCCCGCCGCAGCGGCGCACCACTCCGCGCCGCTCTTTCTCGATCCGTTCGCCGCGGTGGTGGCGGGCCTGGCCGTCGTGGCCGCGGTCCTGCTCGTGGGCCGATTCGCCGTGCCCCGGGTGCTGCACGCGGTGGTGCGGCAGCGCAACCGCGAACTCTTCCTGATGACGATCGTGCTGGCCTGCCTGGGCACGGCGGCGATCACCGCCGAAGCCGGCCTCTCACTGGCCCTGGGGGCCTTTCTTGCCGGACTGGTGCTCTCCGAGAGCGAGTATGGCCACCAGGCGTTCACGGAGGTGCTTCCCTTTCGTGACACGCTCGCGAGCCTGTTTTTCGTCTCGGTCGGAATGCTCCTCGACATCCGCTTCCTGATCGACCATGCGGCCCTCGTCGCGGTCACGGTGGCCGCGATCCTCCTCGTCAAGACCGCCGCCACGGCGATTCCGGCGATCCTCACGGGATTCCCGCCGCGGACCGGCCTGCTGGCGGGGGCGATGCTTGCGCAGATCGGGGAGTTTTCCTTCGTGCTCGGTTCACGGGGGGCGGAGGCGGGCCTGCTCAGCCGCGACGACTATCAGACCTTTCTCGCCGCGGCCGTGATCACCATGGCCGTCACGCCGCTCCTGGCCGGGGCGCTTCCCGGATGGCTCGACCGGCTGTCCCGCACCCGCTGGTGGGGCCGCTGGCTGGCCGACACCGGCCCCGCCGACGATCAGCCGCAACTCACCGACCACGTCATCATCGCCGGCTTCGGGCTCAACGGCCGCAATCTCGCCGCGGCCCTGGCCGAGTTCGGCGTGCCGCACGTCGTCCTCGAGATGAACCCGGAGACCGTCCGCCGCCAGCGTTCGCTCGGGCTCGACATCCACTACGGCGACTGCACGCGGGCCGCCGTGCTCGAACACGTCGGACTCTGCCGGGCACGTGCCTACGTGGTCGCGATTTCCGACGCGGCAAGCAGCCGCCGCAGCGTCCGCGTGGCCCGCACACTGTCTCCGACGGTGCAGATCTTCGTGCGCACCGAATACGTGCTCGAGGTCGAGGAACTCAAGGGCCTCGGTGCCGACGAGGTGATCCCCGCCGAGTTCGAGACGGCCCTCTCCCTCTTCGACCGGGTGCTCTCGATCTACGACGTGCCGGAGGAGACGATCGACGATCTCGTCGATCGCATGCGGCTGGCGAACTACGGTTTCCTGAGGTCCGCTTCGGGACGACATGCCCGCGCCGAAGGGTTGTCGAACGTGCATGCCTGCGTGATCCCGGACGCGAGCCAGGCCGCGGGCCGTTCGATCGGCCAGCTGCGGGTCCGCTCCACGACGGGCGCGACGGTGATCGCCGTGCGCCGCGGCGGCCGCTCGGTTGCGAGCCCCGGACCTGACTTCATCGTGGCGGCGGGCGACGAGGTGACCGTCGTGGGCACGCCCGAGCAGCAGGCGGCCGCTCGAAGACTGCTCTCCAGTTGATGGCGTGCGGCCCGGACGAATCCACCGGCCTGCGTCGCCGTGGTCGGGCATGTATCCTGGCCAACTCCCCCGAGAGGCACGCCGGCACATGACCCCACCGAGGAACTCTCTTCGCCCCGTGTTCTTCGTCGCCTGCCTCGTCGTGGCGATCCCCGCCGCGACGGCGGCCGCAGGGGACGTCCCCTGGCCTCAATGGCGCGGCCCCGCCGGCCAGGGACACGCCGCCGGTGTCCAGGATCTGCCCGTCACCTGGAGCGAGACGGACAACATCGTCTGGAAGACGGTCCTCCCGGGACGCGGCTGGTCGTCACCGGTGATCGACGAGCGGCATGTCTGGATGACCACGGCCGTCGAACGGCGGGCGACCGACGGGGAACGGGCCAGCCGCGAGGTCGCTCCGTCCGGCGGCCAGCCGCGGAATCTCGCCGGCTCCCTCAGCCTGCGGGCCCTGGGCGTCGCCCGCGACTCCGGCCGTCTCGTGCACGACATCGAACTCGGCACCATCGACGACGCCCAGCCGATCCACGCCCTCAACTCATTCGCCTCGCCGTCGCCGGTCCTCGCCGGAGGGCGGCTCTACTGCCACTTCGGTGACTTCGGCACCGCCTGCGTCGACACGGCGACGGGACGCGTGGTCTGGGGCAACCGCGAGTTGCGGCTCGACCACGTGAACGGCCCCGGCAGCACGCCCGTCCTCTGGAATGACCTGTTGATCGTGAACTGTGACGGTAGCGACGTGCAGTATGTGGCGGCCCTCGACGCCGCCACCGGCACCCTCGTCTGGAAGACGCCCCGCAGCGGCCGGCTCCACGACGAGGCCGATCTCAAGAAGGCCTATTCCACGCCGCTTGTGCTGCCCGTCGGCGACCGCGATCTGCTCGTCTCGGCCGGTGCCGACTGGCTCTACGGCTACGACCCGAGGACCGGAAAGGAACTCTGGCGGATGAGCTACGGCGATCTCGGCTTCTCGGTGGTGCCGCGGCCCGTCGCGGCCCATGGCCTCCTCTACATGAGCACGAGTTTCAACCAGCCCCGGCTGCTCGCCATCAGGTTGGCCGACGATCGGACGGGCGCCGAAATCGTCTGGCAGGAGACGAAGGCCGCGCCGAGCATGCCGTCGCCGCTCGTCGTCGGCGACGAGCTCTTCATGGTGAGCGACAAGGGCATCGCCACCTGCCTCGATGCCCGGACGGGCGCGGTCGGCTGGTCACACCGGCTCGGGGGCAATTTCTCCTCCTCGCCCCTCTTCGCCGACGGCCGCATCCATGTCGGCAACCGCGAGGGCGAGACCTTCGTCTACGCGCCGGGGAAGACCTTCACCCTGCTTGCCACCAACCGGCTCGACGGGCGGATTTTCGCCACGCCCGCCGCAGTCGGCGACTCGCTCTATCTGCGGACCGACACCGCCCTCTACCGCATCGCCAACCGGCCCGCGCCGCCGTGATCGGGCCCACGGCGGACCCGGCACCGGCCCCGCACCGTTCAGAGTTGCCCCTTGACGGCCTGTTCGTGGAAGTAATGCGTGATCTTCGTCTGATTGGCGAGCAGCCAGTCGATCGTGGGCTCGTGACGCATCGCCTTGCCGATCGCCTTGGCCGTGGCCTCGCGGTTGGTGCGGAAGAGAACCTCCGGGTCGTACTCGGCTTCGACGATCGAGGGGTCGAGCCACACCGAGACGATGATCCCGAGGTCGTTGGCCTTCCGCTTCGGGATGTCGCCGGTACGCACGGCGTCGAGCACGCCGTGGGCGATCGCCGCCTGCACCGTGCCCATGAGGATGTTCGTGTATTTCTCGCTCTTCACGGTGACCTTGCTCACCATGAGCGTGGCCGGCCGCACCTGCACGTCTGAGTTGAGGATGGCGAACACCCTCGAGTGGCCCTTGGTCTGGTCGCCGAGGAGATTCGCCATCGCGTAGCCCACCGGCCCGTCGAGTTCGCCGATCACCACCTCGGGCTCGGCGGCGCTCCAGCCGGCCTCCTCCTCGACGAGCGCCTCACCCGTCCGCATCACGATCCTGCCCGTGGACACCGGCGCACGGCGGACGATTTTCTTCCTGGCCATCATGTCTTTCTCTCAATCAGGGTAAAGGCGGCGGTGCCGACAGACGCCGCTCGCCTGCGGACCGAAAATGACGGGCTGTGATCCATGGGGAACCGTCGTGGGTCGGGGCCGGCATGCCCATGCTGCCGGCCGCATGAGAATACCGGGTTGCTTCGCTGCGGGTGACACGCCTCCCGGCGGGGGAGCGCTCGGTGGCTCCCGGAGAGTTTCCGCCCGCCGGCAGCGATCACCGGAAACCGTGTTCGAGAGCCGATCCCACCCGGCCAGGCTCGCGTGGGGGCCTTCCGAGGCCCCCGACCACGCTTCACCCGGCCTGCGCGGCCACGGCGCTGACGATCGCCTCGGCGATCCGCGGCAGGGGCACCACCTGCTCGGCGGCATTCAGTTCGATCGCGGCCCGCGGCATGCCAAACACCACCGACGTCGCCTCGTCCTGCGCGATCGTCCTGCCGCCCGCCCTGAGGATCGCCTGCATGCCCATCGCGCCGTCGCTTCCCATGCCGGTGAGCAGCGCCGCCACCACCCGAGACCCGGCCGCCTCGGCCGCCGAGCGGAAGAGCACATCGACCGCCGGGCGGCAGTGGTGCACGGGGGGCGTCGCGAGCAGCCGCGCCCGAAACCCACCCCCCTGCCAGACGACGGCGAGATGGCGGTCGCCCGGCGCGATCACGCACAGCCCGCGGCGGAGTTCCATCCCCTCTTCGGCCTCCCGCACCTCATACCCGCACATCGCGTCGAGCCGCTGGGCGACGACCCGTGAGAAGTAGGCGGAGATGTGCTGCACCACGGCGACCGGCGGCAGATCGGCGGGCAGCCGGGGGAGAATCGTGCGCAGGGCCTCGACGCCCCCCGTCGAGCAGCCGAGCACCACGAGCTGCCGGGGATCGACCACGCCCACCGGCGGCAGCGCGGCGGCAACCGGCCGGGCGGGATCCGGGATCCCATCGAGGCCGTGAGGCAGCCTGCGGTCGGCCGCCGACTCCAGCGGCAGCTCCGACGACCTCGTCACCGGTCTGGGCCGCCGGGCGAACCGCGTGGAGGCCGCGGCGGCCTTCACATGGTAGGCGAGCCGCGCGCCGAGGCCGCCGATCGACATCGTGCCGTCGGGCTTGGCGAGCACGTCCACGGCGCCGGCGTCGATCGCGTCGAGCGCCGTCTGCGACCCGGCCTGGGCGAGCGAGCTCACGACCACGACCGGCAGCGGATGGTGCTCCATCAGGATCCTCAGGAACGTGAGGCCGTCCATGCGGGGCCTCTCGATGTCGAGCGTCAGCACGTCGGGGTCGA
>SXGS01216411.1_pt1 | contig 14280 bp, 7 predicted proteins | sample 3174681 | NCBI WGS metagenome assembly SXGS01 (sample SAMN11356861, study PRJNA531348) | freshwater metagenome | isolation source: freshwater sample F1-80 | place: China: Fuxian Lake, Yuxi | collected 2017-12-25
CCAAACAAGATACCGGAGACCCCTGAACTCACGCACCGCCAAGCACGACATTCCCAAGCAAAATGGTGAGAATGTCTAGAGAGCCATTTTAGAGACAAAGATGAGGGAGGGCCACCGCAATCCAAAAGGCGCGGCAACTCGGAGATGCTCCGCTAGGTGCGTTCATCGGAAAAAGATCTAGAGTAGTCCAAGGCATGGGAGTATTTTGCAAATAAACCATGAAGGCTACCGCTCAGCAACTGCCTCGGATTCAAAGCACCCCCGTTATCTTCTAACCCAAACTGCACCGTGCCATGACATCCAATCTTATTATTCAACACCGCCCGTTTCTGGGTCGGAAAGCCTTTACGCTGATCGAACTGCTGGTCGTCATCGCCATCATTGCGATTCTCGCCGGCATGCTCCTGCCGGCCTTGGGCAAGGCTAAAGGGAAAGCCAAGATGACCTCCTGCCTCAATAACAACCGCCAGATCGGCCTGGCCACCGCGATGTATGTCCACGATTACCGCAAGTTCCCAGGTTGCCTATTCGCCAACAGCCCGGGTCGCTATGTTTGGATGACCCGACTATTATCGCAAATGGGGACCAACCGGGCTGTATTCTCGTGCGCGGCCGCTAAACCCCGATCGTTCTGGAGTACAAACCTAAATAAGACGCTTGGCGTTACGGGTGATCCGTACGCCGTGCGGTTTGATAGCTTTTTTTCCCTGGGCTACAACGACTGGGGTGCTCATGGGGCTTTCACCACCCACGGACTTGGGGGCGACGTCGACCAAGCCCAATGGCCAGAGATCAACGAATCGGCGGTCAGGAATCCTTCAGAAATGATCATGTTGGGTGACACAAAATCCGACAAAAACTTCGACGCCAACATAGATCCAACGAACCCAGCCGAATGGCCTGCCAGCCGGCACGCTGGACGGACAGTGCTCATGTTTACCGACGGCCATGCAGAGGGTCCGCGTCGACGGGATGTGGTGAACCCAAAGTCCGATTGGAACAGAAAATGGTGCAATACGGGTATTGCGGACGGATCGTGGACATTTGACGCGAAGCTCGCCGACATGATTGACATGGATTGAGCTCGAAAGACGCCAATAAGCTTCAGATATCGCGTTCCAGTCGCTCGACGACCGAGCCGGAATTTGTGAGCTACTAGAGCGAAAAAGCATCCCATTCATCGGAGTCGCACCGCCGAGTTGGGAATGGCGCCGAGGATTTCAGACCTCACGGATAACAGTCGGGCGATGGGATCGGCCGTTACAAGTTATTGGAGAAAATCGGCGAAGGCGACTGTGGCGTAGTGTATGTCGCCGAGCAGACCGAGCCGATGCGTCGCCACGTGGCGCTCAAAGTCATCAAGCTGGGCATGGACACCAGGCGGGTCATTGCCCATTTCGAAGCGGAACGGCAGGCGCTGGCCATGATGGATCATCCGAACATTGCCAAGATCCTGGATGCCGGAACCACCACGTCCAAGCACGCGCCTGGCAACACTCGAAGCCGATGAATTCACGACCACCGCCAAGCGCCGCTCCGCCGACACTTCGAAGCTATTGCACCAACTCAAGGGCGATCTCGACTGGATTGTGATGAAGTGACTGGCAGAGGTTTGAGGCGGTCCGACGACGGCTTGTCACGCAGAATGAACGCGACAAATCTCAAGCGGCGCAACTGGAAGTCGAAAAGGCCCAACCTGCCGAAATAAACTGCGCTCCTCCAGGCCGACCACGATCGCTACGTCGCCAACATCAACCTGGCAGGGCAGGCGTGGGAGCGCGTACTGGCCGCGTTGCTGCGCGAGCGGGCGGCGAAGCGACAGCGATGACCCTTCGGAATTTCAAAACTTTTTGAAGGAATCCAATCCTGAATCTCGCATGAATAGCTGAACGGACGCGTGTGTCGCGGACGATCAACACAGCCATCCCATGCTTGGATGATCCGACAACGGTCTCTGGCAACATCATCAACTTTCAGAAGCAATGAAATGAGCATTTGTAAGATTGGACACCAGTTTATGCGGAATGTAGCCACTGCCCGCGCAACGCGCCTCATCCCTGCCCTTGCCCGGCTCTGGTCCGCCCTCGGAAGCGCCGCCGCGGCGTTCCTGGCATTTGCGACGCATCCAACGCAAGCCGCCAGCCAACTCCAATTCAATGTCAGTTCGATGCAAGCTCTGGAAAACAATCTTGAGATAAATGTTTCCGTGGAACGGACTGGCTCTTTCGATGGAAAAGTTTCGGTGGATTTCGCGTCGAGCGACGACACAGCAAAGGCGGGCGAGGATTACGTGGCCGTCTCCAGTCGCTTGAACTTCAACTCCGGTGAGAGTCTGCGATACTTCAGCGTCCGGTTGATCAATGACGGGCTTAGGGAATCGACCGAGCGATTCACACTCACCCTGAGCAATCCGACGGACGGCGCAGTGCTGGGGACGCGCAAGACCTCCGCCATCAACATCGCCGATAATGACCAGGGGATTACATTCGAGAAGGGCATGTTCGAAGTCAGCGAGGTTTCTCCACAAGCCACCATCACGGTCCAACGGGGTGTGGACGACATCTCGAGTGCATTCATGGTGGAGTTTGCCACAAGCGATGGTTCGGCGATCGATGGTGAGGATTATAAAAGCGTCTCAGGAACCCTCAACTTCCGCCCCGGCGACACGCAACAATCGTTCGTGGTGCCGATTCTCAACGATGGCACCCAGGAAAACTTTCAGTCACTCAATTTGAGGTTAAGCAATCCGACGAGTGGGGCCTTCCTCGGGCTTCGAACCAACGCTGTCTTGAGAATTGCCGACAACGACCCTGGGTTCTCCATTTCTCCCGGACCGTACGACGTCAGCGAAACCCCCGGAGAAGTGCGCCTCACGGTTTACCGGGGCACCGACAATCCTTCGCGTGTTTCCGTGGACTTTGCCACCAGCGACGGGAGTGGGCTCGCCGGGCTGGATTACGGAGCCACATCGGGCACTTTGACCTTTGAACGCCAGGAATCTTTCAAAACCATCTCGATCCCAATCCTGGGAGATGGGCTGGTGGAATCCCGCGAGAGCTTCCAGATCACATTGAGTAATCCAAGTCCGGGTGCCAGCTTGGGCTCGCCCACGAGCGCGACTATCCGGATCACCAGCGACGACAACGGGATCCAGTTCAACAGCTCGAGTGCCACGGCTTGGGAGAATGCGGGAGAGGCCCACATCACCGTGGTGCGAGGCAATGACACTTCAGGCCTGGTGTCCGTGGAGTTCGCGACGGCGGATGACACCGCCAAAGCCGGCGTCGACTACATCGCCGCCTCGGGCATCCTTAAATTCGCCGGTTCTGAGCGAACCAAAACGATCGTCGTTCCCTTGCTGAATAACGATCGGGTGGATGGATCCCGGCAACTCAGAATCGAACTCAAAAAACCCTCCGGTGGCGCGGACCTCGGAACTCGGAGCACGGCCGTCCTGGCAATTCAAGACAACGAGACCGGGGTTCAGTTCAGCCACGGCAGTTACTCGGTCTCCGAAGCGCAGGGGGCGGTCCGAGTGACCGTGCTTCGCGGAGATGATGGGAATCTGCCGGTGAGCGTCGATTACACGACTGCCAATGGCACCGCCATTGCGGGTGTTGACTACCAGACGCGATCAGGTTCCCTGAGGTTCATGGCTGGAGAAGTCAGCAAGTTTCTCCTGATTCCGATTTCAAACGATGGGCGGACGGGAATCAACCGGACATTCACCCTCTCGCTAACCAAGGGCGGCGGTACAATCGGGCCTTGGTCCACCCAGACTGCGGAAGTCATCATCATAGACAATGACATGGGCCTCTCCTTCAGCCAGTCCAGCTACGTCGTATCCGAAACGGACAAGTCCGTTGAAATCACAGTCATTCGCAGTGACGACGGCAATTCTTCGGTTTCTGTGGACTATGCCACCCGAGACGGATCTGGACAGACGGCTCCCACTCATGTCCCTCAATCCGGCACGTTGACGTTTGGGACGGGAGAAATGGCTCAATCGTTTACGATCCCGATCTTGAATAATTCCGTGGCCAACGGGGACTCCATTGTTCAACTCCTGCTGAGCAACCCGAACGGCGGCGCAACCTTGGGCGCGCCGTCCGCAGCCAGCTTAAGCATTGTCGAAGATGATCGCACCGTGGTCCTGGATACGACCTTCGATGTGGGAAGTGGGGCCGATGAGAGTGTTAGTTGCCTTTCTGTGCTGCCCGATGGCCGGGTCCTCGTCGGGGGCCATTTCCGTTCGATCCAAGGGGTCGCCCGAACCGCGATTGCGCGGATTCTTCCCAATGGGTCGGTGGATCCTGCCTTTAACCCGAACGATGGGCGTGGAGGCATCAATCAGGGCGTAACCTGTTTTTCAGTGCAGGCGGATGAATCGATCCTGATCGGAGGATACTTTGATTCAATCAATGGCATTCCGCGAAGCCGGATTGCGAAGCTCAAGCCGGATGGAACCTTGGACGACGCCTTTGTTACAGGCGAGATCCTCGGAGTCGTCGAATCCCTGGCGGTTCAACCAGACGGAAAGGTTATCATGGTGGGATGCGGGTTCACAGTGGGCGGCACTCTTCGAGGACCTATCCTCCGGCTCAACTCCGATGGCACTCTTGACACCACTTTTGCTTCGCCGTTTTCTCCCGACGACGGGGGCTGCCTCCGACAAGTGGTGGTCCTGCCGAAGGGTAAGATTCTTGTTGCGGGTGAATTCTACTTAAGTGTGCCCGAGGATGATCGTCAGGGGTTGGTGCGTCTTAACGCAGACGGCTCTCTTGACACCGAGTTTCTAGCTTGGCCAGGCATGGATTACACCTACGCCCGCCTGGCCTCTACCGAAAGCGGAATGATTCTGGTGAGCAGCGGTGATCTTGTCAGACTGAAAGGCGATGGATCTCTGGATAAAGTTTTATTAGGATCCCCGGATGGACATCAGTCGCAGGTCCGAGGAGGCACCGAGATTTTTGCTGTGCAAATGGATGGGAAGATCGTCGCTTTCGGAAATTTCTTCGGCGATGATTCTCCTTTCGAATCCTACCGGATGGTTCGCCTCAATCTCGATGGTTCACCTGATACCCAATTCAACGAGAATGCTAAAATAGCTTCGAGTTGGGATAGCGTCCAGTTGGTCGCGGCTCAACCCGATGGCAAAATTTTAATCGGAGGCAGATTTCAGACTTCGGGGGCGGCGCCACACTCTGGGATTGCTCGTCTGAACGCGGATGGCACGCTCGACACCAGGTTCAATGTGGGAATCGTAATCGAATACCGAAATCCCGATTCGACGCTCAGTCCGGGTTCGGTCGGATATATTAGCCTCCAGACAGATGGCAAGATCCTCGTCGGTGGAGAATTCAACAGCGTCAATGGTTTTCCAAGGTGGAATGCAGTCCGGTTGAACGCCGATGGCTCGGTTGATCGAAGTTTCGATCTTGGAGATCTAGCAACTCTGTGGTGGGGTGACCTCTCGCCCACCCTCGTTGAAAACTCGAAGGGTCAGATTCTAATCACCGGCTACTTATCCGGGATTGATGGTCAAAGGTTCGTGGGTATCGCCCGGTTAAACAGTGACTTCACATCCCCTGCCTTTCAGTTCCAGTCCCAGAGGTTCGCTGCCTCCGAGAGCCAGGGGATAGCCGAAATTCGGGTCCGCCGCCTGGGAAACGCGGACAAGCCGGCCACCGTTGAGTTCCATGCGGGCACTGACACAGCCGTGGAGGGAGTCGATTTTTCCGCGACCTCGGGAACCCTCACCTTTGCTCCGATGGAAACTTTCAAAACTTTCCGCATCCCGCTCATGGACGATGGAGATGACGAGAACGACAAGACCGTCCAGCTCACTCTCAAAAACCCTTCGGCGAACTCCCAACTGGTGTTGGCTAAAGCGATGCTCACGATTGTCGACGACGAACGGCCGGGAAGTCCGGACCCAACGTTCAAGCCTGGATTCAAAGCGGATGAGAATGGATTCCACGGGTCGATCGATCTTGCGGCTGTCCAGTCGGATGGCAAAACCTTGATTCTCGGGCAGTTCACCCTCCCCGATGGTCAGCCCAGGAGTCTTGCACGACTCAATCCCGATGGAACACTCGATGCGGGCTTCAAGCCTCTGCAGAACCACTATTCAAGCACTCTGATAGCGCAGCCCGACGGTAAGATCATCACCCGATCCCCCAGCAACCTCGTCAGGCTCATGCCAGACGGCTCGCTCGATTCATCCTTTTCTCTCGATCCCGGGGTTGTCACGTGGACGGCTCCGGGAATGGCGCTCGACTCCAACGGCAAGGTTTTTACCCTTGGCTTGCGACTTAGAACGGGTTCCAATCCTCAGTACTATTACACGATTTTACGGCTCTTTCCGGACGGAACTGTGGACCCGAGTTTCGACGATGCGCGGGCCGCCGCTTATGGTTACTTCAACGGTCTCGTGGCGCTGGAAGATGGCGGGGTTCTTTTTTGGGGCAGTTGGAGCTCAACTCCCAATGCAAATGTAAGATCCAAGCTCATTCGTCTAAAACCGGATGGTTCAGAAGACGTGAGCTTCCGTCCGTCGATTCCCGCGAATGGCTGGACTATCCGAAAACTCGTTGTAGACAGCGACGGCACGATCCTTCTTTCGGGTTCGATTTGGATCAACAGCACCACTGAAAAACAAGTGGTGCGACTGTTCGCCGACGGATCCGTGGATTCCGGCTTCGAGGCTGGTTCCCTCCGTGACGTCTACAGTATAGGGGTGCAACCGAATGGTAAGATCCTCGTGGGCGGAAACCTGCATGGGATCGATCCCAACCAGGTTCCCACACTGGCTCGGTTACATCCCGATGGAAAGGTGGACACGACATTCGATCCAGGCCCCGGACTGACTCGACTACGGGGCTCGTATGGAAATCAGCCGGATCTTAGCAATATGCAATTGTTCGTTCTCCCAGACGGAAAAGCCCTCATCACGGGTGGGTTTACCCAGGTCAACGAGCTCGTCCTTCCCATGATCACACGCGTGAATGGTGACTTCGAGGTCCGGATTACTGCCCTGCAATGGTTGGAGTCAGGCAAAGTCCGGCTGACTTCCACCAGTAGGAAAGGAAAAAACTATGCGCTTCAATCCTCGGATGATTTGAACCGCTGGACGCCACTTGGGACCACCACAGCCTTAGGGAATGTCCTGCAAATGGAGGACACTCCACAGGCTGGAACTTCGCAACACTACTATCGCGTCGTGCAAGGGAATTAGCCTGGAATACGGTACCGCCATTTTCTTTAAACTAATGAAAAACGCCACGCCATCGAGCGACCAACTTCTTCCATCGGGCCGCTTACAAGTGGCTCGCCCCGGGGCCGCATCAGGCGCGGCGTTACTCCCCCGTTCAAGAACCGGGTTAGCTCCCGTTTCCGGTGTACCACATCCCAGCGTGGCCAGGGCATCGATTGTTTTGTTTGAGTTGCTGCTAATGACCGCCTTCCGCGCGATTGTCATAGTGGGGTGGGTGGGTGGCCCGCCGGCACTCGCACAGTCTTCCAGCGCGGACTCCACCCGTGTCGAGGCGCCTCCAGTCGACGCACGCCGTTGGCGATTTCGGAAATCATGTATCATCCCGCAAAGCGGCAGGACGCCGCTGCCATGGAGTTCGTCGAGTTGTACAACTCACAACCCTGGCCCGAAGACATCAGCGGTTTTCAATTGTCAGGGGCGGTGAAGTTCATGTTTCCGGTCTCGACAGTGCTGCCCGCCGAGGGAGTGCTCGTTGTGGCCCTGGATCCGGCGGCCATGCGCCGCGTTCATGGCCTCACCAATGTCACCGGCCCCTACAGCGGTAAGTTGGAAAACCGCTCGGACCGACTGCGACTGCTCAACCGAAACGGCGCGGTTCTGCTGGAGACCCCCTACACGGACACCTCGCCCTGGCCCGTGGCGGCGGATGGCGCTGGGCATTCCCTGGTGCTGGCACGCCCGTCCTGGGGCGAAGATCATCCGCGGGCCTGGGCGGCCAGCGACCTGATCAACGGTTCGCCCGGACGACTCGAAACCATCGGCACGGAGCCGTTGCGCGAGGTGATGATCAATGAGCTGCTGGCGCACACGGCCGAGCCAGAACCGGATTTCATTGAGCTCTATAATCCCAGCAACCAGCCGGCGGATCTCTCCGGCTGTCATCTCACGGACGATCCCGCTACCAACAAGTTCACGTTCGGCGCCGGCGTGTCGCTCGGACCGCGAGGATTCCTCGCGCTGGATCAAAGCAAACTGGGCTTCGCTTTCAACTCAGGCGGGGAGAGCGTGTATCTGCTCAACCGCGCCGGCACGCGCGTGCTGGACGTGCTGCGCTTTGGCGCCCAAGCCCAAGGCGTGGCTTTCGGACTCAGTCCGGACGGGTCCGCATCCTGGAGCGAACTCTCCACCCCCACGCCCGGGCAGCCAAACACCCCGGTGCTCCGACGCGACGTGGTGATCAGTGAGATCCTGTATGCGCCCTTGTCGCGAGAGAGTGACGATCAATTCGTGGAACTCCACAATCGCGGCGCCGCCACGGTGGACTTGAGCCAGTGGCGGTTCGTGGCCGGCATTGACTTCATATTTTCAAAGAATACGACGCTTGCGCCGGGCGGTTACCTCGTGGTGGCCCGGAACGCGACGCGCCTTCTCAGCCATTATCCAAACCTCAACCGCGCGAACGTGGTTGGCGACTTCCAAGGCCGTTTGTCCGGGGGCGGGGAACGACTGGCTCTCGCAATGCCAGAGACTGTCGTCAGCACCCATGAAGGAGTGAGCCAGACCAGCGTGCATTATATCGTGGTGAATGAAGTAACGTACGGCACGGGTGGACGCTGGAGCCCATGGGCCAAGGGCGGTGGCAGCAGTCTGGAGCTGATCGATCCGCGCAGTGACAATCATCTGGCCGAAAACTGGGCGACCAGCGATGAATCCGCCAAGGCGGACTGGACGTCCGTCGAATTCACCGGCCGGCTCGACAACGCCACCTTAAGGCCCAACGCACTTGAAATAAGCCTGATGGGAGCGGGCGAATGCCTTCTGGATGACGTGGAAGTCATTGACCCCACAGGCGTCAACTTGCTGTCCAATCCGTCCTTCTCAAACGGACTCGCACCCTGGGTGGCACAGGGCAATCATGAAGTTTCGTTCCTCCAATCCACAGGAGGAGTGAAAGATGGTGCCTGCCTGCATGTCTTCGCCAGCGGCGGCGGCGACCCGGCTGCCAACCGGATCCGCGTTCCGTTGCCCACCCCGAATTTGGCGTTGAACACCACCGCGACACTGCGGGCCAAAGTCCGCTGGTTGCGCGGACATCCGGAGATTCTTCTTCGGCTTTATGGAAATAGTCTGGAGGCGTTTGGTTCCCTCACTATCCCCGCGAACCCCGGTACGCCTGGCGCGGCAAACACTCGCTCGATCGGAAACGCCGGCCCGGCCATCTTTAACGTCCGGCACGAACCGGTCCTGCCCGCAGCCGATCAGCCCGTGCTGGTGACGGCACGGTTGCGTGATCCCGATGGTATGGGGGTAGCGGTGATGCGTTACCGGATTGATCCCGACACGAACACGGTCATGACGGTACCGATGCTGGATGACGGCACAGGCGGCGATGCGGTGGCTGGCGATGGGCTTTTCAGCGCGACACTTCCCGGCCGTCCGGGCAAAGAATTGGTGGCGTTTTATGTTCAAGCCAGTGACAACGCAGCACAGCCCACGACGACCACCTTCCCCGCCGACGCTCCGGTGCGGGAGTGCCTCATTCGGTTCGGGGAAACCCAACCCGCAAGTCCTTTCGCCACCTACCGAATCTGGCTCACCAAGGCCAACACCACCCGTTGGTCCAAACGGCTGAAGCTCAGCGATCAACCGCTTGACGCCACGTTCGTCCACGGCGATTCCCGGGCCATCTACAATGCCGGCGCGCTTTACGCCGGCGCGGGAGGTGGCACAGCCGATTACACTGGTCCCCTCGGCCAAGCTTGCGATTACAAGCTGATCTTTCCCGAGGACGACCGTTTCCTCGGGAGCGACGAAGCGGCGATTTTGTGGCCCGGCCTGTCCGGCAACCGAGCCCATGATCTCACGGGACAACAGGAACAGACGGCTTACTGGGTGGCTGCTTCCTTGGGCCTCCCGTTCAATTATCAGCGTCACGTCAAATTCTTCGTCAACGGCACCCAGCGCAATTTCATCATGTTGGATACCCAGAAACCCGGTCGCGATGCCATCCAGCAATGGTTTCCCACCGAGGCCGATGGGGATTTGTTCAAGATACAGAGCGCGCGCGAGTACGATATCAACGGCTTCACAATCGAGACCTTGAGCGCCAAGCTCGGTCTCTTCACCACCACGGATGGAGTAAAAAAGACCGCCGCCTACCGCCGATTCTTTAGCCCACGTGCCGCGGATACCCAGAATCATTTCGACGACCTCTTTAACCTTGTCGACGCGATGAACGGCCCGACCAACACCTACACCGCGGCCGTCGAGGAACTCATCGATGTGGAGCAGTGGATGCGAACCTTCGCCGTGGAGCATGTCATTGGCAACTGGGACAGCTATGGCTATGGCTGGGCCCAAAACATGTACGCCTACAAGCCCAGGAACGGCCGTTGGAAAATGATCATATGGGACGTTGATGTCGCGATGCTGGAATTTAGCGACCCACCCACCGCGGACCTTTTCAAACTGACGAATCCGCTATTCCCCGCGTTCGACGGCGACCCGGCGGTGGTGGGCCGGATGTATAAGAACCCGAAATTCGCACGAGCCTATTGGCGGGCGGTGCAGGACGCCGTCAGCGGCCCGTTGCTCAGCGTCAACGTGAACACTTTCTTGGACCCACGGACGGCCATCCTGGCCACCGCGGACGGGCGGGTGTCGCAGCCCAACATCATCAAAAACTATTTGAGCGCTCGATTGAAGTATTGCCTCGGTCAATTGGCCAAAGTGGCTGCGGATTTCAGGGTCAACGCGCCGGATTTCCTGAGCACGAACAGCTCGGTCCTGCTGCTCTCGGGAACCGCGCCAGTGGCAGTGCGCGATCTGGCTGTCAACGGCGTGACATTCCCAGTGACGTGGACGAGCGTGACTTCATGGACGGCAAGGGTGGAGCTTCGCCCAGGGACGAACGAACTGGTCATCCAGGGCCTGGATCACCTGGGTTTTACGCTCGATGAAACGCGCCGAACGAACACCGTCCTCTACACTGGATCGACGGTCCCGGCGAACCGTGCGGTGTTAATCAACGAATGGATGGCCAGCAACGTCAACCCGGGCGGCTATCCCAATCCCGCAGGCGGCAGTTACGACGACTGGTTTGAACTCCACAATACCGGCCCCGAACCGGTGGACCTCACAGGCTATTTCTTGACGGATGATTTGCACAACCCCTTTCAATTCCAGATCCCCGCCGGCCATATCATCCCGTCGCGAAGTTACCTCTTGGTCTGGGCCGACGGGCAGCCTGCTCGGAATAAGACCAACACACCCGACCTGCACGTGGGTTTTCAACTGGCCAAAGCTGGCGAATCCCTCGGACTGTTTGCTTCCGATGGCCAGCCTGTCGACACTGTGACCTTTGGTCCACAAACCAGCAACTTCAGCCAGGGCCGTTTTCCCGATGGAGGTTCCGTGATTCACTTTATGACCACACCCTCCCCGCGCGCAGACAACGTGCTGGCCGACGTTGCCACAACCCCGGTTTTCACCACGGTCGAGCTTCTGGCCACCGGTGACCTGGAGCTGAGGTGGCAGACGATTAGCGGCAGGAGATACCGGCTGGAATACAAAAACGATTTGAACGAACACCACTGGTCCGCACTTGGCGATTACTCCGCCACGGGCTCCAGCTTGACCATCCGCGACCGCATCGGCGCCGCGCCACAGCGATTCTATCGTGTGTGGTGACTGCAAATGATGGTCGGGGCGGTGAGATTTGAATCACGACCTTCTGAACCCCATTCCCTAAAAAACCTTCATTTTCCTCAGCAAAACCGCATTACTTGGCCAAAGTAGATAACGAGTCACCGCCGCGCAACCAAGAACTACCGTAGCAACTCACGTAGCACCCGGAAGGTCCGATTCCTTCGACGTCAGCCACTCCAACTTGCTGAACCATTTGCCGTCAGCGTCGACTTGCTTGGGTGAGTCATGCCGAAGGTAAAAGTCGTCGGCAGAACCCTTCGAACCCGCGGTGCGTCCGGGGTGACTTCATCCACTGACTTTGTATGCGGTGCCCTGATAAAGCTTCGAATCGACGAAGGTTTCGACGAGCGCGATGACATGTCCCCATCGCTGCTCCCAGTCGGTCCAAAACCGTCGGGGCATCAGTTTCATGAAACGACTGATGAGGTTGGGGCGCAGCATCCGAATTGCGGTGTCTGGACTCTCAACTACCGGGCCAAGATCTACGAGTGGAGATTCTTCTCACGCAGCCGAATGGACTTGCTGGACCGGGCTGCGTGGTTCATCGAGGAACTCCTGCGCCGGGGCGTGGCAACAAAGCCCATCATATTTGTGGCGCACAGTCTTGGCGGCCTAATCGTCAAACAGGCTCTGCAATTTGCGTACAGCATGGGAGGGCCGGCGTGGCAGACCGTTTGGAAGCAGACGCGCGCCGTTGTGTTCATCGCGTCGCCACATAATGGGTCGCTCCTCGCCAACTTTGCGGACAATATCGCCCGTACGGCCGGCGCCCTTTCGCGCTTGCTCCTCCCACCGTCGCCCATTCTTCAGTGCCTGCGGAGCGACTGGTCACCGCTCAGATACCTGGGCGATTGGTATCGTGAGCACTCCGTCGAGGCAGGGATTCATACACTCTCGTTCTCGGAGCGCCGCGCGTACTGTGGCGTCTTCGTGGTCGACGCGAACAGCGCCAACCCCGGAATTCCGCAGGTGATGACCACACCCATCGATGAGAATCACAAAGACATTGCAAAGCCACAACTGGCAAGCTCGAGCGTCTACGGACAGGTGGGTGGATTGCTGAATGTCATTGCGGCAGACGCCAACGTGCGCAAGGCCCAGTCGGATCTTGTGGACAGGATCTGTGGCGATTGGTGGGGAAGGGTCATTACGCGCGGGCATGAAAGCGTTCTTGCATGCATCCGCATCAAGAAGCACTGGCAGACCGGGCAGCCGTTTCTACACGGCCAGTCTTACGACCTCAACGGTGCGCCCGTGGCAGAATGGAAAAGCCGGTTTTCCGAGGTCAAACGCAGCGCGACCAGCAATGGCATCACGTTCAACTACGTGTATGAAGGCGAGAGGCTCGACGAACCGGACAAGGTCTTGCTGCACGGGTACGCAGAGGTCGAGTTCGAGGAATCGAAGGATGCACGCGCGGCGGTGCAGCGCGGCTCGGGCGAGTTCACGAGCGTTTATCATGCAAAGAAGGCGACGCACAAAGCTGTTGGAACGGCAACCCGGCGCACCCAGAAGTTGGTCCGTGTCATGCAGTCAACGGAGTTCGACACGTTGTGGACCGCTGTCAATAAGGAGCAATGCAAGCGCGATGTTCACGCGATCCTGGGTACCGTCTGGCAGACCGCCGGCGATGAACCGAACTCGTAAGGCCGTGGCGGCGGCGCGAGCGGCCGCGATCACTCACGATACTGGATCTAAGGGTACCGCCGACGCACGCCGTGTTCCCCGGCTAGTCGCGGCCCACTATCTGACCGGCTAGGGTTCATCGCTTAACACCAACAGCCGTTCATGGCTCGAATGCTGGGCGATGTCCCGCTCCGTGTTGAACCGTTGATGGTGCCGGCTCCTGGTTGGTGATGCTACGCGGCCTTACGTTCGGTGTGGCCGAGGTTGGCCGGTCCGCGCTTTTGCATAGCCTTCAAGAGGTTTTTCATGCTGGCGAAGACCCTGAGTTGCGGAAGCGCCCCGACGCGTCGACGAGCGCTCCGTCGATCCAACGCAGTGCCATCGCTCCAACTGCCGCCGGGCCAAGGATGGGTCCTTGGCGTCGTAGGCCCGGCGCAGCGCCATCAACTGATGGTGCTCAAACGGCAGAGACGCAGGTCTCGAAGTGAGTGAAGCGTCCCGCAACTGCGCATACGCGTCAACCTAAGACAGCCTCGAGTTTCTCTAGGAAATTCCGTCTGTCGGTGCGCCGCGCGTATCGGCAGTAGTATTTCATTATTCGAGCAAGGGTGTCGGGATCTAGGGGATCGGGCCGGAGGACATGGAGGAAATTCACGGACCACCACGCGGCCAGTTTCAGGACACTCACGTTGGTGCCTTGATCCAAGACGTCGTTGAATTGGACGGTGAAC
>SXGS01242380.1_pt1 | contig 14278 bp, 5 predicted proteins | sample 3174681 | NCBI WGS metagenome assembly SXGS01 (sample SAMN11356861, study PRJNA531348) | freshwater metagenome | isolation source: freshwater sample F1-80 | place: China: Fuxian Lake, Yuxi | collected 2017-12-25
AATTTTAAACAATTTTATCATACGATATATTAAAGAATTATTTAGCAATTTCTTATTAACATCAGCGAAGAATGATTATTTCTTTTAGATTTTTAAACAATTTTATCATACGCTATATTAAAGAATTATTTAGCAATTGCTAATTGAAATTAGCGTAATAGATTATTTCCACAAGATTTTAAACAATTTTTTTAACGCCAAACGTTAAAAGATTATTTGACATTTTCTTATTAGCATCATTATTCCTGCTACCTTATAAGTTGTTTTCAGGCACCGACTCTGTGGAGGTGGGGGCGTGGATGGTCCAGTTTGTGTGCCATAGCATACGAACTGGACCATTCTCGCTTCCCCCTTCATACTAATTGCAGGAACAGACTGCGACTGCCGAAGGAAATGAGAAGACAAGCACCTTAGCTGTTTCTGTCTGGCTGAGGGATGGGAGCAGATTGCTATAGTCGCTCCTTTTCCCTTGGTCAGTCAGCGATAGTCTCACACATCAATGACACCTGAAGAAGACCAGGAGCAGTGGTGCTGTGCCTACAAGGTTCTGCTTTGAGAAGACTTGTAGGATTACTGTCCATGGTTGCTGTTTCTGGCTGGCTAGGGCGAGCGAATCAGCTTCCTAGCTTGGTCGTTAGCACTAGCCGGCCAGCAATGGCACCTTCTACAGGTTTGGCTGCTCTACAAAGAATTTTTTTTGAAATGATACCAATACCTGGAGTTTAACATAAGGGCTGCCCCTGGCTGGGCAGTTGGGAAGGTGGCAACAAAAAGACTGTCACCGGCCCCACTGGCCGGCCAGCGGCCATCACCGCCATCTAACAGTCAGCAGTGTGCTGAAAACATAACTTTGCTGCTCCTGGCTGGTTGTGCCGGTCGGGGTAGATTATGGCCTTAACATTAACACCGCCCGTTATGACCAGTCAGTGGTAGTAACATGCGAAACAATATGAATAAAAGGATGGACGTAAAAATGAAACCAACTTATCATTACCAGATGATTCATGGGGTGAGTGTCTGAGTTGAGCTGACATATAAGCGCCACTCGGATTCTTCCCCCAGTGAAACACTGGTTCTTCAATTTAACTCAACATATCAGATTTTATAATCAGGATAATATTTTACATATATTTGTTCAGACATAGCACAAACAAGTTTTTAATATCTCCATTCCATGGTTGATTTTCTTGTGCTGTTGAAGTTATTTAGCATTTAGCAAATTTCAATATCTTCAACAGGGACCTGTAAATAAATAAATGGTTAAAGAAACATGATTTTTACAAAATTTAACAAACATATATTCCCTCTATAATATTTATTCTTATCTGTATCAAGTGGGAGACTGCAAACTATACCTGCTCATAACACTTCTTAACACCAGCAAGTTTTGTAGTTTGCACTGCAGACATTTTTGTAGGACCACTGGTGCTAGGTATAAGTGATGCAAAATTTTCATTTACAAGTATGTTAGGATCTTCCCTATTCTGGGGTTTCCATACATATTCTCTCAACTTGTACTGTCCCTCCACTTTATTCCTTCTAATATATAGGAAAAGGAAAACTAGGCCAGTACATACAGCAATCAACAGTAATCCACCCATTACAGCATTTGACACCACAAGCATGAACATATTACCATTGCTAATATCATCAAGGACCTCACTTTCATGCTTCAAACTGGTTGTGAAATCTTCACTTATTCCATCATCCACAACAGTTGAAGCTCCTACATTTATTTGAAATTTATGTTGAATAAAGTCCAATGGGTGAGGTACATGATAAGGTTTAAAAGTAGCAAAGTTCCCAACAATCTTCTCAAAAGACCAAGTTGTAGGTAACATAATCCTATTCTGTGTTCTGACTGAGGAAGTAATTGCATCTTTGGTTGATAAATAATTGTAATTGGTAACAAGTAGTGTGGAGTATAAATAATTTGGACTGGTAGCCCTCTAGTGGAATATGATTTAGGAAGAATACCAGGTGTCATTGGCAAAAAAGATGTTTTTGTCGTACTCCTGCTCCAAGTTGTCCACCCGAATTGAATAGCAACTGGTCTGGCTGTTTCTGTTGTTGTCCTCAGGGAAGTCTTCTTAAATTGGGTAACAACTGGTCTAGGTGCAAAGGTTTTTGCTTTCAAAGATGTCCGCCTTGGCTGGGAAGCAATTGATCTGGTAGTTGCAAATGTTGGCCTCCTCCTGTATGAAGTTGTCCACTTTGGTTGGGTAACAGTTGGATTAGATGCATGAGTTGTTGTCCTGGAAGTTGTCCACTTTGGTTGGGTAACAGTTGGATTAGATGCATGAGTTGTTGTCCTGGAAGTTGTCCACTTAGGTTGGGTAACAGGAGTTGCAATAGATGTAGGTGTTGCATATCCTGTTATACCAGTAATAACTCTCTTGCTATATGGTTCAGAATTCCATTCAGTGTCCTCCAATTGCACAGTTGTAGGTAACAGGCCAAAAGTCAGCACTGTTATAACAGGAATCATAGTAGTAGTACTTGTTGTACTAGTGGTAACTGTTCTGGATGTTGGGGGAGCAGGAGAGGTGTAGAGGTGATAAAAGGGCATTACCCTTGACCCTGCACAACTAACTAATGGATGTACTGGTAATTCAATACTGATTTATCACTAGGGGACTCAGGACTACCAAAATTGTACACAGAAGCAACTTTTACCCAATTAAAATTGTCTGGCTCTAGAGGAACTCAATTACATCAAATAATTTAATTGGGCTTTCTCCCTGTTTCAGTGAGCACTCCAGCAGAAGTACCATCAAAAAGGAGTCATCACATGCCTCAACAATGCTGCTCTCCTGCTACTTACACAAGGCCAACAAGAAAGTGGGCACCTAACCCCACAGGGTACTTCTACTTCAAAACTGGACCCCTACAAGCAAAAATAAAGGCTAGGAAACCAGAAACATCTCATAGACTCTTCAGACCTTGGATTTAATATGGGTCAATCCTGGTCTTATGTCAAAAACACTACAACTTCAATAGTAAAATACTGCACTCCAAAAAGAAAAAACAACAATGATGCAGGGCCCCCTTCAGCTAATGCGACAGCTTTACATCAAACCACTGATAGCGGCTATGCAACCAGCAGTAGCACCTCATCCTCAGAAGTAGCATACTAACAAAAAATGGATATTTATACAGTAATTTTTACTCCAAAAACCGAATTCCAATATTTTGGAATGTTCGTGGTCAACGGCCTTAAGTGCACACAAGCGCAAGCTGCTTTGCTTCTGAACACAAGCCTGATGGCACTTGCAACAGTGCTCATCAGTAGCCCATTTGACCAGGATACAATAACATTGATGGCAGCAAACGCAATGACTTTCATCTTCTGGATCTCCTACAACCACAGAGCGGCAACATTCTCACACATTCCACACAAAGCAACACCACTTAGAGAAAAGGACGCATTGAAGCTAGCCAAAGATATACTGTGGTTAGGGAAATCAATCAACTGTAGAATGACTTACATAATAGACCCAGCAGCGACAATAACTGAAATGTCAAGAACCAACCTGCTTAACCTGCTAACTCATCTGTCGCTAACGCTCCTACAAACGGCGAACGTAAAGACAATGCACGAGTTGCTATTAATCGCCATGGAACACACACACTGGACCGCCATCCTACGCCAACGTCGTGAGCAAATTAACAGAAACACCGGAAATATTTTTCATCTGGAATCATCAGCAATCGGCCCGCTAAGATATACAGTCAAAGCAGAAGGAGTATCAGGAAACAACCTGGAGGAGCTATTTAAATTATGCAAAGTGCCATTTTGGAAGGACACTTACACAATTACCGAAGCAGCTGAGGCAATTGCTGCCCGGTGCAAAGAAATAGTAGACCTCAAAATAACCCCGGAACAATTGCTAAAACAGAACATATCTGAAACATTGAAAATACCAGTTGGACAAATTGACTTTGAACATGCAACAAGTCTCTGGCAAGGACTGATTGAAACTTTAAACCCAGTGGAATATCGCACGCTGTATACCATTAAATTTCCATCCAGCAAACATATTGTCAGCGAAAATAGAGTAACCTTTGCAGAAATTCAGGCTGCAATAACTATTCATGAAAATTACCCTAACTCAACTTGGTCACATATGTTGGAAACTGAGGGCCCAAAAGTCCTTATTGAAACTCTTCCAACAACCCAAGCTGTAACAGCCACCACAGGCGTTCGAACTGACCCCGCTCCGACACCCATCTTGCTGTCTCTTCTTACATCAATGCCAACAGAAACAATAACTCCAGATTTGGACATGATGGATGATTTTAAAGTGGAGATAGAGGAGCATCCAGTTCTTCTTTGAACTAATCAGGGCCTCATGATTTTGGACTCCTTTGAGCCTAACCGTGACCTAGTGCTGTCATAAAGATCAGGAATGGATAAATTAATTTATAAAAATTCAGTAAAATTTTTTTTTGGAAAACAAAAAACATTCTTTCCCTGAGTAAAAAGTTTTTTTTTCTTTACCTTTTCTTTTTTTGTTTTGAATGTGGATAGTGTTGGGGGATGAACAGTTCCCCCACACAGTCTCGTGCAACAGTACCTTTTCTTCAAGATATAAAAGTGTGTAACATATCGCTTACCCAATTATGTGTAACATATCGCTTACCAGTTATGTGTAACATATCGCTTACCCAATTTTGTGTAACATGTCGCTTACCTAGTTAGGGGTAACATATCGCTTACCCAGTTATGTGTAACATATCGCTTACTCAATTATGTACATATATATGTTGCTTAGATGATACTGAAAACAGTAGAAGTAAAACATTAATCTTTGTTCTTTACAGTATCATTAGTAAATGCCAGAAAACTTGAAAACAAAATCAAAACTCTTACTTGAGCTTCACTTTGGAAGCAAAATCAAAACATATAGATTAGATCTCTCTACATACATGTACATGTGTATCTCTGTTTATTGACAACCACTGAACTTTATAAGAAAAAACTTAAACAACAAAAACAGCATCTCAAGTCGGAGCTATTCCTGCAGCAGGGGTGAGAAGGAGTCTGTTTCCTCGTGTGAAGAAGAAGAAATCCAATCAGCCAGACCCACACTTAGTGTCACATAAAGAACACCTAGTGCCAAGCAATCAGGCCTCCAGGAGGCCCCCAAAAGTATAAAAGCAGGCCCAGAGGAGGCCCAGAACTCAGTTCCTCACCAACCACCTCCACACTTGTGAATTACAAGCAAGTAGTGTAGAGCCACCATCTGCTCCATTCTCTCTGCAGACACCAACAGATAAGAACTTCTCTATATCACCCCATGGGTGACTGTCTCAGCAGATTACAACAGTGAGAAAGATAGGAAGGAAAAACTGTTTCTTACCCCTTGTTGCAAGTATAGTCCTGAGATCTTTTGTGGTAAATTACTGTCTGGTCTTATCTATATAAGTACAAGATTGCTTGTACACTTTTAGCTTGTATTATAGAATTAGTGTTAGTTGTATTATTGGTGATATGTATGTTCTCTTTCTTTAATCATAATATAGTAAATAGTGTCGTGCAAGGATATCTTTCTTTTGTCAACTTTACTACACAGAACAATATTGGGATTGAGAAAGTTAGATACTAGTAATCAAATTGGTGAGTTTATTTAGTGTAACAGAAACCCAAAATACCGCGTGGCGATAGAGGTATATTTAACTTTGTTTCATATACTGATATAAAGGCGAGCTTTTTAGTAACCAACTTGTATCCAAGGGGATAGTTTGTTGTACCACAACAACTAGGTAGTTTTATTATAAGGAGTAAGGTGATAGTATTAATCATACCTACAGTGGTTCTTATAATAAACGCTAGGGAGATTATCCCTTTGAAGCAGGGTACATTTTACCCTGGTGCTGGTCACCCCCTCACCTTTAGGTGATCAGGTACATTGTAAGTTTGAGTCTGAGTTCATACCACAACCGATATATGGTGAATAATACCACAGAGTTCATCTGAGTTATCATCTATATAATCACATCCCATTCAGTCTCAACTTCACACTGGTGCATCGTCCGGGAATTATTTAAACTCACCTTAATATAAACTTAGGAGTACTTATTTGAATACAATATATTAATTTTAGAAAACTATACTGCAACAGTTGTAAGGTCTGAACAAAATATATTCATAAAAACCATTCCTAAGGATAGATTCACCACTCTATACTATAAGAGTGGTGAGAGGGACTTTTTCCTACTTGCCGTCTGTGAGGGGAAGGGGGACCTAATCTTATTCAATCCCCTGCTCAATAGCTTCTATTGTGACAGCACACACACCCCCCCCCCACCACACCTCCCCTTTTGACTCCAAGCTCCTGGACTTAAGGAACACACTGTCAAAAATTATTTTTGGAAACTACGCTCGTGTCTAGTTTCTAGAGAGGTGGTGAAAAACTTTAATACAAGTGAGACATAAGGTGATACGCTTACTAAATTTAGTAGGACTCCAATATCACCAATCAATAACTAATATATACTAGTTATCTTGAGATCATCGCTCACATTAAAGAGCAAATAACATGTTCTCTCAAATAAGATCGCGATCCCAGAGTAGGGAAAAACTTAAATCCTTAGAAAATAAAGATATTAAGGAAGAGGATGACGATCCTCAGCAAGAACCTCAGCCAGGTAGGGCTACTCCAGAATCAGCGCATTGGGATAACATGGGCCTTGATCACGCCTATGATCCCTCTTTTGCTTTTACTCAAGGACACCCTATAGGTAATATCCTGCTCAAACAACAAGCGGATATAACAAGGCTTGCAGAAAAAATTAAGCTCTATGACATGACAACAAACGTTAATGAACTATGTTCCAGTTTCGAGAACGGCATAGAACTAGAAAGAGCAAAAACTTTTAATACTATTTCGCAAAATAATGAAGAAATAGAAGAGAAAATTATCTCCAAAGAGTTAAAGGCACACCGCCTAGATAACGCGGTTGAGCCACCAAATAATTTTTCACCAGTACCTACGCTGGTTAACAATCCCAACAAATTGAAAGAATGTTTACAAGTTTTCCCAAGGGGAAACAAGTTCAGTGGAACTCCGGGCTCACAATCAATTATAGAATTTCTCACAAATATGACGCTAGCTCAGGAACAATGCGCACTTTCAGAAAAAGAGTTCCTGGACAGACTACTAGCGGCCTGCACAGGCAGAGCTCATGAGCTAATCCTAATGTGGATTCAAAATCAAAGCACAGCAGCCAACATATACATGAATCTACTTATTCATTATGATAAAAGGCCTAATATTGATGAAGCAAAACGAATGCTCTTCAGTTACAAAGTGCAAAAGCACGAGAATTTGGCTGTTGCTGAGGGCAAAATCATGTGCTGGGTGGCACTTGCAGCTAAGACTGTGCCAGTAGGACCCAGTAGGAACACATACTCAGACTTAGAAAGCTGTCAAACACTCATTAGAGCACTCCCAGAGTGGAGCAGCATGAGTGTAGAAAATCTCTATAAATCGTTATCCGCCAAGTTTGGCAGAGCCCTTACATTTAACGAACTAGATCAGGCCCTTAACACTCTGAGGCCTAATATAGATAGAGATATTAAGAAAAATGGTGTGGAAAACACTAAAAAGTTTGGAATGAACAAATTTAACAAAAATAGAACAAATGTAACGACACGAGCACATCAAGTGCTTAATCTGGATGCTAGGCCCAACGTCGACACAGTAGGCCAGAAGAAATTTCCTCCACAAAGATCTAGAACAGAAACTAGTTTCACCCCAAAACCTATTTTTAGAAATAGGGCTCCCGTAAGGGCAGCATACACTCCCAGAACAGGAATAAGGAACAACAATAATTATAATAACAGGAGCGGTCAAACAAACAGCAGACCAATCCGAAATAACAGAGGGGCAAGAAGAGGAAATAAAACCTTCAACCAAAGAACCCCCTTTAAGGGAAATAACGCTATGCCCAACTGCATTCTTTGCGGTTTTCGTAACCACAAAGCAGAACAGTGCAGGAACATGAAAGATGACAAAGGTAACATTAAAAAGGTGTTACCACAATTTGGAAAATGCAGCGCATGCCCAGAACACATACAGCCTAGGTTAAATCATCCTCAGGCCCTATGCCCTTTCAGACCATTGGGACCTCTCCACAAATCAAATTGACATGATAAGGAGACTAAACCCACAGTATCGACTGTCAAGGCGACTAAGAAGTTAACAAAACAAAAAGTTAAGGATAAAGCTCTCAAAGATAAGTCCTTGCTAACTCCAACTCAAGTTAACCTCTTAGAAATGGCAGCGCTAGCAGATATTTCCGCAACTTCTTATACCTTAGGAATAGGGGTTCAGTCTCCACCAAATTGTTATTTCTTAGAAGATGATTATGACTGCGATGCAAACCCGGAAAGAAAAGCTTATTGTGCTCTTTACATCAATAAAATGCGGGTAATTGCATGCATAGATTCCGGCTCAGACCTTACAGTAATGCAGGAAGACCTTTTTAACAAAGTAACTTATAATGGAGGGACTAAATATTTAGAAAAATGCAATATTAAATCTTTGACAAGTTTCTCACAAAATCCAATTAAAGTACTAGGACAGAGTCCATGTTTGGTATCCTTCACACGGGATGGACCCAAGAGCAGACTCAACATTACCGTAGTCTCTAACATTCCGGGAGTACCGACCTTTTTATTGGGAACTGACTCTTTACGACAGACACTTGCAGTACTTGCTTTTAATGGCGAAACAGGAAAAGCTCACCCAGAGCTTCAAATAAGATGCCCAGCCAAACAAAATGTTCGAGTCTATGACTCAGCTCCAAGAAATATCTTTACCTGTTCGGCAACAGTATCATTAAAACCATTTGGTACAAAACCTGTAGATTTTTATCTTCATAACGCCGCCCCAGTGGTAAGAACAGATGAGATTTTGATTTCCAGTTCGGAATGGGCTCCTATACAAGTTCTACCATCAAAAACAGATCTGCAGTTTGATCATATTAATGACTGCTTTGTGGGGACAGCTCAGATAGCAAACTTGACAAACAATTTCCTAGAAGGATCAGTAGTAGCCAGGTTTGAGATCTTAAAAGGAGCAAAAAGTCTCCCAATTAACGATGAAACTAAGCACAAGGTGCTTAGCTACATGAGGAAGAACCCTCCAGTTAGAGAAATACTCCCAGAGTCAAAAATAGGCCAAATCCAGATTCCAACAATAACAGCCTTTCACATTACACTTAATGAAAAAGGAAACATAGATGAAAAAGATATGAAAAACATAGCCGGCATCAATAAGGTCTCATACACAGGGACAGCTGAAATAACTTCAGAAATAATAGATGCTGGCATGGAAATCCCAAACGTTATACACGAAACTCCAGAAGAAGCTCTTAACTTGACTCTCTTCGAACCAGATGTAGTCCCGTATATCAAAGAAATATTTCTAAACAAGCACAGAAACGTGGTCTCTCTGCATCCGATGGATGCCGGAGACATGTCAAAAACTTTGGGTTACCTCACGCTTAGGCTAATCCCAGGAGAAGTATTACCCAGACATAAACGGATATTTCACCTGTCACCCCAAGATAATAGATATCTTGAGGAGCTATTAGAACAATTCATTAGGTTTAATTACATGATAAGGGCCCCGATTGAGGCCCAAAATAATCATCACTTATATGGGATGAGTGCTTATCTCATCCCCAGGAAAAAGCCAACAGATTTGGCAAGGCTAATTATTGACTTTAGCCCGCTAACCACAATAATACAGTCACCACCAGCAATTGTCCCAGATATTAATGCTGCTTTACAACACTTAAAGGGGAAGGCCATGTTTTCAACGATGGACATGAGACAAGGCTACTACGCAATGAGACTCGATGAACAGTCACGCGCTCTCACAACATTTCTAACCCCAAAGGGGGCCTATCAACTCTTGACAATGCCCACCGGGGCAGCTTGCTCCCCAGCTTATTTCCTGGAAGCAATGAATAAAATTTTGAATTTCAAACCAGTCCTAGATAAATATGGGGACTTGGTTTACGAAAAACCAAATAAAGTAAAACTTGAAAGAGATGCTATTGCGGATTGCTTTTGTTACATGGATGATGTATCGTGTGGAAGTAGCCTAAAGAAAACCTATAAAGAGACGCTAGATAATCATTTCGAGAGTTTGGAAAGAATAGTTGCCAGGCTGGCCTTTCATAACGTAAAGTTAAACGTAAACAAATGCGAATTTGCAAAGGGATCCATCCTTTACTTAGGATGGATAGTGTCACACGACTTCCTAATCCCAGATCCAAGGAGAATGGAAAAAATCAGACTGGCAGCTTTTCCCCAAACCAAAAAAGAAATGAGAAGTTTTCTAGGTCTCGTTAACTCTATTAGAAGAGTCATATCCATTGACACCGTACGAGAGATGAATTCACTGACACCTCTGACAAGTTCAAAAAAGGAGGTAACTTTCTCACCAACTAAGGCGCACCACGCATCTTTTGAAAAAATCAAGAACATGCTTTTGTCTGAGCCCCTGTTTTGCAGCTTGATTGATGAGCATGCCACCAAATACATGTTTGTGGACGCTTGTACAACAACATCCACTCTAGGTTGCACCCTGTTGCAGAGAATAGATAGGGGACAAGATGAGAAAATTCTCCCCACCTGCCTGTCCCTAGACAACAAGGTGCATAGGCTCATATATGATAAGCAATGGCCTTATCAGCCATGTAGGCTAATTACTAAACTGCCAATCCCAGTCCTGAAACCATCAGAACTGAAAACAGTGCCACCACTTATAAACGTCGAAGACTCATTAATGGGTTTCACAGAGACAAATGTACACGATTCATTCTATTGGTGCATTATCTCACTAAACACTGTTTACGGTTGCAAAATACCTGAGAATACCTGTGAGCTAAGAAAACTCGCAGTGAAACAAATTAAGAAGGGGATTTTAGGCATAAAAATGAAAGATGCCCAATTCAATAACCACCACGGAAGTTACCGACAATACTTAGAGGAATATGAGCTTGGACATCATGGCATGGATGATCAGTTCTTGTTTGCTCAAGCACTTGCTTCAGCAACGCACAGACCCTATATTTTCATAAGCACTCTGGCTGAACATGAGGAAAATCCCATTTTCAAATTCAATGCCGATTGCAAAAATCCCCCATTTATATTTGGGGTTCACAGATTTAAAGATAAACTTATCTTCCAGCCATATTTCTATAATAAAAACCTAGAGTTTTCTCTAGACAGCTTGCGAGGGAAGGTTCAAATAATTGCTTACCTTGCAAAATCTGTCGGAGAAAATTACAAAAGTAGGGCAATTCTAGACCTGGAGGTGTTTAGCATACTGGAAAGCCTCCATAGCATGAGAAAATACATCTCAAACACAAAATGTTATCTGCTAACAGACTCTAGAGTGCTCTATTATCTATTTCATCAAAAAGTAGGAGATAGCTCCGTAAAAATTCGTAGATGGGTGTTGAAACTCATCAGTGATTACCCATTGGTCACTCTACACTTTATACGCACTACAGAGAATTTGGCTGACTATTTGACTAGGCAAGGCCTTCCAAGAGGAGACCTTAGCAAACTAGGTTTGAAAGACATGGAAATTCCATTTCTTCACGATTTGCTCCCAAAACACGAATTCACCTTGACAGAGTGGAACACCTTCTGCCAGGAAAACCCACAATACTTGACAATTACAGCAAACAATGTATCGGCATTAACAATGGCAGTGTCTCAAGGGATTGGTAACATAGAGGATATGATCAACCCAATAAAAATATTACAATCACGATTAGAAAGAGAGTCAATACTTGTAGAACAAAAACAGGAATTCCAGGAAATAATCCATTCCTGTTTGGTTTCCAAAAATTTCGAGTATACACCCGAAACTACAGTAAAAGATGACCCTCAGGTCAAGAAAACGTATATCCTTCTCGCTGATCTACTTCTTATCAAAGAAAATAACAAAGACCCCCAAATAGTCTGGCCCAGCATTTTGATAGGACCACTTTTGTCATATTTGCATTTAATAGGACATATGGGGGTGGTTAAAATGCTGAAAAACATGAACTCTTATTACTTTCCAAACAAATACTCGAAAGTAAAACAGTTTGTCGGTAAATGTTACCCTTGCTTTTTAATGCATAGGTCAAGCAGGAAAAACATTTTAGGAAATTATCCCATTCCATCATACCCATTCGAGGAGATCTCTATGGATCTTGCGGAAAATCTAAATAAAGTCAAGGGTTACGAGCACTTGCTTATAATACAAGATGTCCTTTCCGATTTTATAATGATTTTTCCTATGAAAAGCAAGACCTCTAACGAACTTGTGCACATTTTTACATATTCGATTCTACAAACCTTTAACATAAAACGTGTCCACAGTGACAATGGCCCTTGTTTTAGAAATAAAGAATGGCTTAAAATGATGGCAGCTTTAAATATTAAAGTTGTAGACTCATCGGCGAATAACCCCAGTTCGAGGGGTAAAGCTGAACGGGCTGTGCAACAAGTAAAAACTATCATGAGGAAAATGTTAGTCAACTCCTCCTCAGGAACATTGAACTGGGAATATATCCCATTTCTAGTTAGTAAAGCAATGAACCATACGATTACTCCTCGAACGGGCTCAACACCGATGGAAATGGTGGTGGGAAAAGGTGAAATGTCGAAATGCTTTACAGACACGCCAAAAATTTTTCCACCCCATCATCTTGTCAAGAACAGTAAAGATGAAATTAAGGTTAAAACCGTAGAAATAGAACAAATGAGTAATTTGGCGAAAACTACGCTAAAATCGCTCAGAGAAGAATTGCATCAAACAATCAACAAAAACAGAACGGATAAAAGTTCAAAATTTAAGCCTGGGGATATGGTATTCGCTATCGACAGATATGTTATCCCTGGAAATTCCAGGCCTCTAAAAACAAAGTTTTTTCCGAGCCCTTTCGTAATTATAGAAACAAAATACACAACAAGTTTGATAGAAAGAATCGCTGATAAGTTTAGAACACTTATATCAAACGACGATATCAAAGTTTTTAACCACAAAGAAAAATTCCCGGGTGTTCCGGATATAATTACAAAAGCGCTTGGACACGATTTTGATACAATTTTACCAAGTGAATATGAGGAAATTATCAGATCTGATCCGTTGGAAATTCCCCCAGGTATTTCCTTTCGTAATACTCTGGATAATATTGAAAATATAGAAAGCGGTAAAATTACAGATACAAATAGCAGCTTAAACGATGAAGTTGTTCTTTCTCCTAAGCAAGGGGAAGGGGCCCCAGCGGGTCCCGGTAAAAACCGAACTCCGGCCCAAAAGGCCATACCGGTTGGGGTTAATGAAGAAAATGAAGAAAATGAAGATAATTTAGAGGAAGCAGAGTATAGCGATAAGGAAGAGGATAAGGAGGAAGGTAGGGAAAAGGATAAGGAAGATGGTAAGGAAGAGGATAGGGATAAGGAAGAAGATAAGGAAGAGTCAGAGGATGACACTACTCATATACTTAGGTCAGGAAAACGTGTCTCCTTTGCTTAATTTGAATATCGCTCTTCTTTCCTCTCTCACTCTCTCTCTCTTCCAGATAATATCTTCCGAGAAAGAAAAGAAAGAAGAAGATAAGGAAGAGTCAGAGGATGACACTAATCAGATTCTTAGGTCAGGTCTTTCCTCTCTCACTCGCTCTCTCTTCCAGATAATATCTTCCGATAAAGAAAAATATCTCTCTCCTCTTCTCTTTTCTGTTTTCTCCATATATTAACCATCCTTCACAAATTATGAAAACACCTTTGTTTAGAGAGCGGGGAACACGTGTACGGAACATGGCACACGTGTACGGAACGTGGTACACGTGTACGGAACATGGCACACGTGTACGGAACGTGGTACAAGTGTACGGAACATGGCACACGTGTACGGAACGTGGTACAAGTGTACGGAACATGGTGCACGTGTACGGAACGTGGTACAGGTGTACGGACGTGGTACACATGTATGGAGAATATGGAAATCTGTTCTCCCTGCTAAAATTCCTTACCAGTGTACACTCACACAAAATACCCCCCCCCCCCCCTCTTCCCCAATCAAGTTTGCACACTGTTAGGAGTTTTTCTCTTGTAAAAGAACAAAGTGTACAGAACATGTGTACGGAACACGGAACAGGTGTGCGGAACACAGAGCAGGTGTACGGAACATGGAACAAGGGTGTATGTGTCTCTTCTCTAGGGAACAATTTTCCTTTTACCAGTGCACACCCCCCC
>SXGS01679754.1_pt1 | contig 14274 bp, 11 predicted proteins | sample 3174681 | NCBI WGS metagenome assembly SXGS01 (sample SAMN11356861, study PRJNA531348) | freshwater metagenome | isolation source: freshwater sample F1-80 | place: China: Fuxian Lake, Yuxi | collected 2017-12-25
CGATCACCACGGCGTCGATCTGCGTTGTGTGGGCGGACTGATTTGTCGATGAGGCGGTTTGAGTGGATGCGGTCACTATGGTCTCCTTCATGATTGTCCGTCTTTCTCGCGAAAGCGGGAAGCCAGGTTTTCGGGATGGCGGAGGCTTAGGGGTGGGTTTTATGTTAACCCAGGCTTCCCTGTTTCTCTTGCATGGCGCTCCCTATCGTACTAGGCGACAGAACGAAGTCTCGACCGCCAGACCTTATAGAGTTTGCCTTGAAAGCGCATCATCACTCTCTTCTGGCAGCGCGGCGAAGAATTGCGCGTGCTAGTTACACCACCCCCTGCGCAGCTAGGGTCTTCAGCTCTGCCTCGCTGTAGCCCGCTTGCGAAAGGACTTCGGTGGTGTGTTCGCCCAGCCGTGGTGCGCCGCGACGGAATGCCGTGACGTTGTTCTTGCCGTCAGTGGCGACGGAGACCGGGTACGCCAGCTCACGACCAAGGGCTGGCTGTGGCATGGTCTGAAACGTGCCTCGTGCCTGGAAATGTGGATCGGCGATGTTTTCTTCGGGATAGCGCACGCTGGCCCACAGCAAACCTTTGGCCTGGGCGCGGTGAAACACTTCTTCGGCGGTCAGCGAGGCGACGAATGTGTCGATGGCGGCGCTGAAGTGGCGTTGCGCCTCGGCAGGTGACTCTTTGGCAAGGGCGCGGTAGGCGTCCGATTTGAGGTCGTGAGCGACGCCGATTTCGTCGAGCATTTCGCCGATGACTCGCACTTCGCGTCCGCTCCAAAACATGAACGCTTTGACATAGCGCCCGTCTTTGGTGCGCCGTAGCCAGGGGAGGGAGCGCCCCACGCCGGCATGTCTCCCAGTCTGCCGTTGAACGACAAGTTCGTTGTAGATGTAGCTGGGAATGGCGACTTCGGTGCAGGTGCTGACTGCTTCGTGAATCGACACGTCGATGCAATCGCCTTCGCCAGTCAGCTCGCGAAAATTAAGCGCGGCGGTGATCGCGATGACGGCGTGTTCGCAAGCGATGTGATAGGCCTGCAACATTTCCGGTGCGATTGGTGGCGTATCGTACACGCCGTCCGGGCGCGGGTCGTACCCGCACGAGGCCATCACGCCTCCCATCGCCAGATGCGTCAGGTCTGTCATCTTGAGATCGCGGTACGGACCGCTCAAACCGAACGGGGTGATGGTACAGACGATGAGTCGCGGGTGCGTGGCTTGGAGGGCGCGATACAGTGCGAGTCGTTGCTCCACATTCGCCGCTTCGCCGGCATCAATAATCACATCGGCAGTCGCAGCTAAGCGTTCCAACACGCCTCGCGCTGCCGGATGGCTTACGTCCAGGCTGACGCTCTTCTTGCCGAGATTATAGCGAGAGAAGAAGAGACTCTGTTCCGGGTCGGGTTGTGGCGACATGAATGGGCCGAAGCGGCGCGAGTTGGCACCACTTTGGCCTTCGAGTTTGATGACTTCGGCACCGAACGAGGCAAGCAACACGCCGGCAAACTCGCCGCGCTCGTCGCCGCTTTCCACAATAACAGTGCCAGCCAAGGCTGAACTTAATGCTGCTTCGGTGTTCAAATGATCCAGTCCTCTCTGAGTGTTGCCACTTCTTCAGGAGTTAGCCCGAGGATGTCGCGGTACACATAGTCGTTGTCTTCACCAATGCACGGCGCACCGCGTCCTGGCAGCCCGCCTACATCGACGTGCATGCGCTCAAACTTGGCGGGAAACGCTTCAATGGGCCACGTGCCAATTTCCGAGTGCGGTAGCGGCACGAAATAGCCACGCTCCTGAAGCTGCGGGTCGCGAGTGTAGCGATCCTTGGCATTTTGCACGGCAGCAGCGGGAACGTTGCGGTGTTGTAGCCGCTGCATCAAGTCGTAGCGGTCTTCGTCTTTTGTGTGCTCGGCAAGCAAGCGGTCGAGATCGTCTTCATGCGCTTTCCGGCCTTCGGCAGTATGAAACCGCGCCTCCCGCGCCCACGCCGGATTGCCGATCTCTGCCACTACAGATTGCCATTGCTCGTCGGTTTGCACCGAGATGGCGATCCATTCATCTGTCCCACGGCAAGGGTAGGCACCGTGCGGTGCCCAGGCGGCAGCTTGCAGCCGGTTGCCATGACGTGCGGTCGGAGTGCCGGTCAGTTGGGCTGCGAGTGTGGCAGTGCCGGAGGTCATAATCCCAACTTCTGTCTGTGAGAGATCAATATAGCAGCCGCGCCCGGTGCGTCGGCGTTGCAGCAACGCTGCCAGCACGTGCATGGCACCGTAATAGCCGGTGGAGTGATCGAGGTAAGAGTAGCCCCAGCCGGCAGGAGGCATCGGATCAGGAAGGCCGGACATGTGCGTCAGCCCGGACAGCGCCTGCGCGGTAGGGCCGACGCTGAGATAGTTGTCATAGGTGCCGGATTTGCCCATGCCAGTGATCTGCAAGTAGATCAAGCCAGGGTTAATCTCGCTGAGATTCTTGTAGCCAAGTTCCCAGCGATCCATCTGCCCAGGGCTGTAGTTCTCGCAGAGTACGGTCGCTTTGGCGATCAGCCGTTTGAATAAGTCTTGCCCTTGGGGCAAGTTCATGTTGAGGGTGATGCCATACTTCCCAGCGCTGATGTTGTTGAACAGGCCGCTGCGATTGAGGCTCTCGGGGTCGCCGCCGGGAACACGCGGACCGACGCCGCGCAGCATGTCGAGCGCACGCTGGTCGTGCCATTCAACGCGAATCACCTCTGCGCCCATGGTCGCGAGCATACGGGTGGCATTGGGGCCGGCCACAATTTTTGTCAGGTCGATCACCCGCACGCCCTCCAGGGGCCGTCGTCGCGTCGGTGCGGATTGCGCCATTGTCATTTCGCCTCCGTCCAGGCCTCCCGCACCTGTATACTGTCGAGAAAAAGAAGCGCGATTGCTAAGACACGTCTCTTCTTCGGTGAGGGACGCCGGTGTTTTGTCTGTTGGCGACCATACGCCGGATCGCGGCGGCTTGCAAGAAAACGCAACCATTGCCACGCTGAGCGAAAGGCGCTTGACGCGCAGACACAAAACAACGTTGTTGAAAAATTCCCTCTCTTACGTGCGCTGGATTTCCAGAAAGCGTCGGACAGCGGCGGTGCGCGTTGAGACCCCAAGTTTTTTGTAGATCTCTTCGAGACGACTGCGAATGGAGTTGGGGCTGAGTGCTAACAGGGTAGCAATTTCTTTGTTGGTTTTGCCTTGGGACAGCCAGTTGAGGATGTCGGTCTCGCGGGGAGTAAACCCTGAGAAAGTGCGTAGCATCGGTAGGACGGAACAAGGGTGCTCTTCGAGAATCAAAAGGGATTGGCCTGTATCGTATGGGGAGAGGAGGCGGACGATGAGTTGACCGTCTTCGCTTGTGGCAATGAAGGGCGTTTGCGGATGAGGGATCTCGTCTCGGCGTTGTCGTACGTGCAGTTGGCAACGGACCCAACGGTGCAAGAGTTCTGGTAGTGCGTGCGGCGACTCCTTCCAAGTTTTCCCAAAATAGGTGCGAAGCCAGTGTCCTGCCTGATCCGTGATGCTTTGTATGCGCCCTTCGGGAGTGAGGACGATGATACCGCTGTGACTCTCGTTGAATGCTTGTTTGAGGAGTGCAGCCTCTTGGCGGAGCCGTGTGGCTACCTCCGCGTTGTTATACGCCTGGATAAGATGAAGACGGAGGATGTTCAGCTTCTGCCGATCTCGTTCAGAGAAACTGCGCTGGCTGCGGCTAAAAGTGAATAAAATGGTCGATGCGGATGGAGTTGGCAGGAAAATCGCCATGAGGTCTTCGGTATTGCGCCGACGATACATCTCATTGTACAGCGTGAGACGATGGAATTGGCGGGTCGTGAGAAAGTCCGACATCGCTGCCGCCCGGCCATCCTTCGTGCGCTGATAGGCAGTGAAAAGTGGCTGTTCATGGAGGTGGTGCGAGGCCAGTTCTTCATCGCGGGGATCGAGGGCATCTACGGGGTCAGTGATCGCTACCAAACGTCGGCGACGAAAATTGACCTCGTTATAGCCACGCACGTCGGCAGCGATAATGTGAGCAAGCGAAGAGACCGCGTGCGCCGGAAACGCCTCTAGGTCGGTCTGCCCGTAGAGACGCTGCAACGTGGTGGTGAGTGAACGGAGGTCGCGGTGTGTGAGCTGTTCCATGGCGCAGAAGAAGGAAGGATGACTGAAGGCTCGCCCGAGTTGGGCCGGCTCACGGTGCGCTCGGAGTTGGTCCTCTGTATGCGGCTAAGTCGGCGCGAACCTCGGCGGCGGTGGCTGGTTCACTGCCGGCTTTCTGAATGGCATTGACTGCGGCCTCTACCAACTCAATGTTCCGGCGAGGCGAGTGGAACGGTGCATCTTCGAGTCCAATGCGTACGTGTCCGCCGAGTGCCACAATGGTCGGAATCAACGGCAATACATCGACGGCCAACCCTGCTGCCATCCACGGTGAGCCTGGAGCGACGCTGTCCAACAACTTGACGTAGGCTTCCAGCGCCCACGGCTCGGGCGGAAAGCTAAAAGTAAACGCCGAGGAGAACATGAAACGGTAAATTGGCACCGGCGCTGCCGGCTGTTTGCGATGCAGGGTTGCGCCTTGGCGGACGAACCCTGGTTCGTAACACGCATAGGCCGGGTGGTATTTATGCTTAGCCGCTAGTTCGATGCCCAACTCTAGTGCGCCGTTAGGGTTGCTGTAGACTCCGCTCTCGCCAAAGAGCGAAGAATCGTTGGAGTTAGAAAAATAGAAGTTGCATGAACCTGGGTCCAGAAATCCCCACTCGCACAGGCCGCGTTTGACCAGCTCTACGGTCGTGGCGTAGCGGGCATGCCAATCGCTATCGGGCAAAGGAATCGGTGCGGCGGTGGGGTAGACAATCGCGTCCACCTGCGAGCGAATGCCGCCGATGAAGGCAATACAGTTGTCGAGGTTGTTGTTCTGCTTCCCGGTATCAGGCTCCAAGGTATGGGCATGAATCACCGCTGCCCCGGCTTTGACACACGCCACACCTTCATTGATGACCTCTTGCGCAGTAATCGGGATGTTGGGTTGCAGCTTGCGCGTCCATGCACCGTTGATGGCAGTTTCGATCCACGTTTTCTTGGCCATGTAGGTTCCCTCCTTGTCTGTGAGTTATAGAGGCGTCCGTCGTCGCGCTCAACTGCTGTAGGAGTTTTATGGCTTGGGCGGGTTCATGGCTACCAATTCCAATACGGTGCCGTCCGGATCCTTGAAGCACACAAACCGGGCTGGCGGCGCATCTGGGGGACTCAATAACACCGGCTCCGAGAGAAACTCTACCCCTCGGGCTTTCAACGCTTGTACATCCGCCTCCATATTCGAAGTGAGCAAGGCAATCCGAGCGATCCCCAGGTGATACAGATGTGGATAGGGTGCTTCATTATCACGAGGCTCTTTCCACTCTAACAGATCGATGAGCGGCGTTGCCGGCGACCCGACCAATTGCAGCAGCGCTCCCCGAACCTCGTAGGGTGGCATGCCGACGGCTGCCGCCACTTCCGGCGTATTGCGGGTGGGCACTTCCCACAGGACTTTGAATCCGAGAAACTCGTAAAACTCGCGAGACCGTTCATAATCGCTGCAATTGATATTGACATGCATCATCCCAGTAATGTTCATGTTGATCCTCCTTCCCTTTCTCCCTATATAGGGGTTGCGGCACTATTCGGGAAGACTTCGAGCGTGTGAGCTGACACGTTCCCACCTTGCGTCGTTGTGGCGCATTCACGACAAGAGCAAAAGTATCGAATAAGCAGAAAGTGAGGACCCTCATGAGCCAACAACTGATTGGTGTGGCAGTACCCAGCGAAACAGCACAGGGAGCGCTGGCTATGATCGAACGCGCAGAACAGTTGGGCATTCCAGCTGCCTGGATGACCACAGGTATGGCGCGCCCGGATAATCTGACGACCTTTGCTGCGGCGGCGGTGCGGACGCAGCGTATCAAGCTGGGGACGTCCATCGTCCCGACCTATCCGCGCCATCCGCTTGTTGTGGTGCAGCAAACCCAGGTGATTGCCCAGCTCGCCCCCGGGCGTTTTCGCCTCGGCGTTGGTCCCAGCCACCGCCCGCTCATGGAGGCCATGGGCATACCCTTCAAAGCCCCGCTGGGGCATCTACGCGAGTATCTGCGCATCTGCAAAGCATTGCTCCAGCAGGGCCGGGTGGATTTTGATGGCGCTTACTACAAAGCGCACGACAAAATTGCTCAACCTCTCGACGTGCCGGTTATGGCCTCAGCACTGCAACGAGATTCTTTTGAACTGTGCGGAGAGGAAGCCGACGGTGCCATCAGTTGGGTGTGTCCTGGGCCATACTTACGAGATGTCGCACTGCCCGCCATGCGCGTCGGTGCCGAACGTGCCGGTCGTCCGGTGCCGCCGTTGATTGCCCATGCCCCGGTCTGCGTGCATGACAACGCCGCCGAAGTGTATGCCGCAGTGCGGGAGCAGATCATGAACCCGCGGCTGCCATTTTATCAGAACATGTTCGTTGCTGCCGGCTTTCCCGAGGCGAAAAACGGGACCTGGAGCGACAGAATGATTGACGCCACCGTCCTGTGGGGAAACGAGGCGCGGGTCGCCGAACGCCTGCAAGAACTCCTGGCCTGGGGTGCCACGGAAATTCTTGCGACTCCCGTGCCTGCTGGTGCCAACCATAGTGCTTCGCTTGACCGCACGCTGCATCTGCTCGGCCAAGCGGCGCAGGCCGTTCATCCGTGAGCGCTCTGAGCGTAGCCAGGCACTTTTTTGGTACGCCTTGACAGAGTCCTGCACCCCAGCGAGGTTTACGGAGAAGCTCAGATGCCGGAGAAAAAGGTAGGATGCCACACGAAATTCTTATCTCACCTCAGCTCGATGTCACACAGCTCAAGGCGCTCGCTCGCCAAGCCGAGCAGTTGGACCGCCTGCTCGAAAATAACCAACCAATTGCCCAAACCGGCGTGCTCGAACAGTTGGGTGCGCGGCTGTGGGAGGCGTCAGGACTGCAACCCGATGCCTTGTTGACTGCTATTGACCGTGCGCTCGACGACAAAACTTCGGTGCGCCTCACCATCACCGACGCAACCTTGCACCAGCTCCCCTGGGAATTGCTCTATCACCAACATCCACAACTCGGCTTTGTGGGACGCCATCAGTCGTGTGTCATCGTGCGCCGCTTCAAGGGCAGCGGCCAACACGCCCCCACGCTGTTGCCGAGACCGTTTCGCCTGTTGCTGTTTATCTCCTCGCCGGAAGATCTGCCGCCAGAACGTGGGCGTTTGGACTTTGAAAAAGAAGAGGAGCTGTTGTTCACCGCCCTGGACCGTCCCTGGTCGAAAGGTGATCTCATCATCGACGTGGCCGAGGATGGTTGCGTGCAAACTTTGATGAACCGTCTGGAGGAGCAACAGTACCATGCCGTCATCATGAGTATGCACGGCGCGCCAGCGCGTGATGAACACGGCAAATCGGAATGGGGACTCCTCTTTGAAGATCAACAGACCGGACGCAGCGCCGCGATTGCAGGCAGCATGCTGGCACAGGAGCTGAGCAAAGTCCCACAGCAGCAGTATCCCGGGCTGGTGCTGCTCTCCGCTTGCCGGAGCGCCAAGGCGGAAGAGAGCGCGGAATCCATCACCACTGTGGCCAAGCAGCTGCATGACCAAGGCTTCGAGCGGGTGTTGGGTATGCGCTTGTCTGTCATTGATGGCGCGGCGTCGGCGTTCAGCGCCGAGTTGTTCCGTCGCTTGGCGCAAGGCGAATCCGTGGGCCGAGCGGTCACGTTGGCGCGAGATAAAGTCGCTGAAGGCGTCTGGCTCAGTGACAACGGAACTCTTGGCAAAGGTGAGGTCAGCGGTGATGTGTATGCGCAGTGGACCTTGCCGGTGTTGCTCGACCGCACAGCCGATGGTCCGCTGGTCGCTGTACGCACGTCCGTTATTCCTCAGCCCCACCCACCGCTACCTCTCACGCTCGCTGGCGACGGCACGATCGCCTTACCCACTCGCAGCGCCTTCGTCGGGCGACGCTCGTTATTGCGTCAGCATCTACGTCCGTTTCTCGATGGCGACACGCGCGGGTTGATGTTGACCGGTCCTGGCGGCATGGGCAAGACGACGTTAGCGGCGTTGTTCGTGCGCCTGCTGCAAGAGCGACAGCCCAACGCCAGGGCGTTCGGGTTTCAGGCGCCGTTTCACCTCGATACGCTCTACGAACCGCTGCGTGAAGCCGCGTTCGCTGACGCGGACGACCCAATCTTGTCAGAACGTCTCGGCAAAGAACTCGATCGGCGCGAGCAGATTCGGTTGTTGTTGACCTCGCTGGCTTCCCGCCCACGCCCGTGCGCGTTCGTGCTCGATAACCTGGAAAGCCTGCAAGAGTTGGCGACGCTGGAGATCGCTCCTGGTCATGAGGACAGTCAGTGGTTCGTCCGCACCGTGTGTGGCCTACCCGCACCGACACGGGTGCTGCTGACCGGACGCTACCGCTTTCCCGCCTTACCGCGACACGTCCACTACTGTGCCATCCCCGACGCTCCTTACGGCGACATATTGCTGCGAATGAACCGACTGCAATGGCCGCATGACATGGGCGCGGATAAGAAACGTTGGGTGTACAACACGCTCGGCGGCAATCACCGGGCCATCGAATGGACGGCGCACTTGTTCACGCATCAGCAACCGACTGGAGAAGCCGTTGTGGCGGAACTCGCGAAGCTGCAAGCGCCGCCGGATACACCGGAAGCAATGGTCGAGGTGGTGCGCGAGGCGATGCGCCAGAATCTCTTGTTCGCGGAGCTGCGACGCCAACTCACGCCCGCGCAAGATCATCTGTTACGCGCCGCCTGTCTGCCGCGTGTCCCGGTCAACACTGACGGACTGCTGGCCTTGGAATCGCAACCAGAACAAGCCGAAGCCAATCGCGAACGACTGGTCGCGTATGCGTTGTTGGAGCCGGTACAGGATCGTGAGGTGGAGTTGGACTACTTCCTGGTCCCGCCGATTGTGAAAGATTTGCTCGGCGACGGCGAGTTTAGCCCCACGGAACGACAATCGCTGCATCGCGCCATCGGGCACTATCACCGTTTCCAAGGGCAGTATCTGTCAAAACGATGGGGCGACGACATTGAAGCGATTTATCATCTCCGTCAGGCTGGAGATCACGAAGAAGCCGACGCGTTGGCCGAAGACGTTTGCAACTTCTATTACCGCATCAGCAACTACGCTGCAGCCAGTGCGCTAGCGGCGGAAATTGTCCAGCGCGAAACACCGCCACCGCCCTGGTGGGCGCTGAATCGTTACGGTATGTGCCAACTGACGCTGGGATTTCCCGCTACAGCATTAACAGCGTTCGAGCATGCCCTCCCGTTAGCGCCAAGCAAAGAAGATGAAGGCACGACCCTCAATAACCTGAGCCAAATCTATGACGCGCGGGGCGACTACGACACGGCCCTGCGGTATCTGGAGGAGAGTCTCCAGATCCGCCGCGCCATTGGCGACAAGGCGGGCATGATCGCGACGCTACACAACATGGCGTCTATCGCCTTACAAGCCCAGGATGGAGAGCGGGCTTTTACGCTCTGGTCGGAGGCGCTCTCGTTGGCGCTGGACACGCGCAATGCCCAAGGGATTTTTCATGTGGCGGGGACGCTGGGAACGTTGTTGGCGCAAGCAGGAGATAAAGCACAGGCGGCGCAATTGCTCACGCTGGCCATCGACGCGGGCAAACAGGCTGGGTTTCCAGGGGTGGAGGAACTGGAAGAGGAGTTGCGGAGGGTGCAAGGGTGAAGCAGGAAAGATACTAGATGTCCGTTTGTTCATCTGGGTGCTTGGCAGGTGGGCAGAGAACGTAAAGGTAGTCCTAGTACCGTGTCTCATGAGTTCGTTAGCAGGATGTAGAGAAGAGTCGCTGCTTCCTTTGGAGTGCGCCGCCAACGGCGGCGCTTTGGCTGACCGCAGCCACACTTGGTACGCTGCGCCTCGTCCAGCCAAAGCGGCGTCACAGCCGCCGCAGTCCAAAAACGAACATACTGCTTTCAAATTTATGAGACACGACACTAGTCCGTTATTCCTGCCCTTCGGCAAGCTCAGGATAAACTCCAGCGGGAATCTAGATTTTCTTCCTGGATTCCGGGTCTCGCTCTGCTCGCCTGGAATGACGTACCCACCCAATCCGAAAGCCAGAAGAACCAGTCAGCCTCAGGAGAATACGTCCCATGCCCAACGACGACGAACAGATCGAAGAACTATCATCGAGTCCGTTAAGCGAGGAAGAACAGTATTTCCATGAACGCTCGTACAAAGAGCTAGTGGAAAGCATTCCGCGCATCGAGGACGTAGCCAAGTTTCTCGTTGGCGCGACGGCGACCACCTCCGGCTTGTTTCTGGCGGCGATCAAACTCGCCCGTGGCGATAAGACCGTGTCCGAGCTGTTCTGGTTTGTGCCGTTTATCTGCTGGTCGTTGAGCATTGTGGCGCTGATATTGGTCTTGCTTCCCCGTCATTACGAAACCGGACAGGCTGAACCAGCGTCATGGAAAGACGCTTTCGTGCAAGTGCGTTATTGGAAATATCATTGGCTCATGACCGGCGCGGTGTTCTTCATCGCCGGTATCCTCTCAGCGCTTTATCCCCTCACGAGGTAAACAGACATGGCCGGACAGGAGAAAACCTTCAAAGTCACCTGCGTTCACTGTCAGAAACCGTTTCACGTGCGCTTTCCCCTGGCGCGGCCTGAAGTCGAAGGCTCAGGCGAGGTCGCGGTCACGTGCTTGTACTGCGCCAAGAACGTCAAGGTGGCAATCCCCCGGAAGTACATCGAAGCAGACGCGCTGGTGCGCGGACTCAAGAGCATGGCGGTGTGAGATGCGCCTGCGGAAAACGGTCCACGCGCTTTTGCCGGTCCCGCGTGGGCCGCAGCAGAATCCAGCCCCATGCCCGTTGCTCTCCGACTGACTCCTGTTTCACTCCACCGACCGGATAAACTTCAGAAATGCAGTGATGCACTCTTCAGGCTCGTCGACATACGTTTCGTGACTTGGCCCTTCAATGACGGTCATGCGGGCATCCGGAATCAACGTTCGCATCGAGAGCTGGTCGCTTAAAGGCGTCAGCGGACTGTGGGTGGGCGCTAAAATCAAGGTCGGCACTTTGACCTGAGACAGCAACGGCGTCGTATCGGCACCATCCAGCGTGTGTCCAATACCTTTCAGGACATGCGCTGGGGTCTTGCCCCACTCGTTGACGACCCACTCAATATGCTCAGGGCTTTTGCCACTCAGCACGCGCTGTTCGACCATGATGCGGCCCCAGCCTTTTGATCCCCCAGCCGCTAGCGCCTCCGCTGCGCTCTCGTATCGCCCACCCATTGCTTTGGTGCCAGCTGGACGAATCGAGGTCGGCGAATTGCAAATCGTGAGGCTTTTGAACCGCTCCGGCCACCGGGTCGCAAAGATGATCCCGAGAATCCCACCGATCGATTCCCCTAAGTAATGCACTTGTTGCGAGCCCATGGCGTCCATGAACTCGCGCATATCGGTGACCAACTCATCGAGCGACCATTTGTGCTCTGGCCCAGGGTCAGTGGACTGCCCATGCCCGCGCATATCCCGTCGCAGCACGCGATACTGTCGGGCCAACGCCGGCACCCAGTGATACCAGAATTTGGTGCTGCGCCCGACGCCATGTTGTAACCACACCGTCTCCGTGTCTTTGACCCACGGATCGGTGAAGTCATCGACCTCATAGAACATCTCACATTGATTGGCTGTGATTGTTGGCATACACGCCTCCCTTTTGTGTCAGTCGCTACATTTTTCCATGAGGTGTTGTGGGCGGGGCAGGACGCTTGAAGATTCGGATGACTGACACGTCTCTGTGTCAGGGCGAACGGCTGTCCGCCCTGACGATTGCAAATCGAGGTGTGACGGGAGGTCACACCTCACTGTATTGCTAGAGCGTCATCCCATAAAAATCTGCGACGTTATCGTGGAGAACCCAGTTTTTCTGTTCGTCAGTGAGCGACTGGGTGTGCTCGCGGAGCAGTTCCTGCGAGTTTGGCCAGGTCGCATCGCTGTGTGGGAAATCATTCGCCCACATCAGGCGGCGCGGATTCAGCATGTTCGCGCTCTTGAACGCGACCCAGTCATCCTGGAAGGTCATGTAGATATGCTCGCTGAAATACTCGCTCGGTTTCTTCGACAATTTGCTGGTCGTAAGCCAATAACGATGGCGATCATAGGCATGGTCCATGCGGTACATGAAATGCGGCACCCAACCAGCGTCGGCCTCGACGCAAGCAATCTTGAGATTGGGATGGCGCTCGAACACTCCACCGAAGATGAACATCCCCATGATGTCCTGATTGCCACGGATGATCGACAAGAAGGAATTGATCCTTGGCCCACGGGGGGAGATCGCGATGCCTTCGCGCGAGGTCAGAATATGGAAACTCAGCGGCATCTTCAGCGAAATGGCCGCCTCGAAGAATTCACCATAGATCGGGCTGTCGTAGTCTTCTTGCATCGGGAAGCCAGGCATCATCACCCCGCGCAAGCCCATCGCCTTCATCTTCTCGAGGTCCTTAATCCCTTCCGCCGGGGTTCGCATGGCGGTCTGCCCGAGTCCTAACAGCCGATCTGGATGAGCGTTGCAATACTCCGCGATCCACAGATTATAGGCGTCAAAGCAGGCCTTCTTGTAGTCGCCGTCCGGATGGTTGCACAGGACCATGCCGACACTGGGATAAATGACCTCAGCGTCTACGCCGTCCCGATCCTGGTCGGCCATGCGTGCTTCAGGGTCCCATCCGCCGCGATGGAGATCTGCGAACTTCGCGAATCGGGCTGAGGTTGCTAGACCTTCGGCGGACACGCCCGCTGCTGCAACGAGTCCCATGGGGATCGTCTGCGTCATCCCGTCAATCACGTAAGTGTCGCCACTTTTCTCTGTCCACACCACGTGCGGCGCATTGTCCTTGTACTTCTTATCGATCCGCGCTGTGTAGGTATCCGGCGGTTCCATAATGTGAGAATCCGACGAGATGATGGGTTGGTTGATGATACTGTTTGCCATACTGTACTGCTCCTTTCTTCCACTGCTCAGCCGCCTCGCTTAATTGCCTAGACTGGCCTGCATTATTGTATTGAGGATCCGTTCCAAATCGGCCTCCCTCGTAGGTATAACGGAGAGTGGGGCATCTGTCACCCTGAGCGCAGCAAGGAATCTCGCTGTCTGGTTTAGCGCAGCTCAAAGCCTTCATACCCTTTCGCGGCCACCTCGGCAAAAATCTGGCGGTAGAGCGGCACCCCACCGGCAAACATGAGGAAGCGGCCCCGCACGTTCTCGGGATTGGTGCTGCCGAAAAACCACGAATCTCGCATCTCATTGATGAGCAACCCTTGAGCTGAGTCATAGCAGCGCTTCGTCCATGCTTCTTCGGCCTCGGGGGTAGCCGTCATGGTCTCGAACCCGTGTTCGCGCAGGTAGCGAATGCTCTCGACGATCCATTCCACGTTGGTCTCAACGCAGCGCGTGATATTGCAAAACAGCGCGGGATTGTGCGGCCCCATGATGGCCCACAGGTTCGGGAAGCCCGAGAACTGCACGCCCAGGGTGGTGCGAGGGCCGTCGGCCCAATGCTCTTGCAAGGTGCGCCCGTGCTGGCCGCGAATATCCAGACGCAGCAGCTCGCCAGTAATGCTATGAAAGCCGGTGGCGTAGATAATCACATCGAGATCATGCGCCTCGTTGCCCGTTTGGATGCCGGTCGAGGTAATCTTGGTGATCGGCGTCGCATGCAGGTCAACCAAGCTGACATTGGCACGGTTGAAGGTTTCGTAGTAATTCTTCTCGCCAGGACAGCGCTTGGTGCCGAAGGTGTGTTTCGGAATCAGTTTTTCAGCCACCACTGGATCAGTGACGCGCTCGCGGATCTTGTTGGCGAGGAACTCGGCGACCTCGTCCGCTGCTTCCTGTGACATAAAAGAGTCACTGAAATTGCCCAGCCACAACGAGAACCCGCCACGGTCGTACAGCGCCTGATAGCGCGCCCAGCGCTCCTCTTTGGGCACTGTCATTGCGGTGCGCGGGTCTGGGTCGTGAATAAACCCGGCCCAGGTGCGTTTGCACTGGGCGAAAATCTCATGGGCCTGTGCTTTGAGCGTCTCTTGCTCCTCTGCCGTAATCGGGCGGTTGCGCAGAGGGGTACACCAATTGGCGGTGCGCTGAAACACGGTTAACTGCTCGCACTCAGGGGCAATGGTCTGAATGATCTGC
>SXGS01027927.1_pt1 | contig 14271 bp, 17 predicted proteins | sample 3174681 | NCBI WGS metagenome assembly SXGS01 (sample SAMN11356861, study PRJNA531348) | freshwater metagenome | isolation source: freshwater sample F1-80 | place: China: Fuxian Lake, Yuxi | collected 2017-12-25
AGCCGTTGGGGAAGGCGGAGGGGATCACGTCGGACAGGAGCGAGACGTCAAGCTTGCCCGGATGACTCGCGGCGAGATCCATGAGCGCGACCGCGCGGTCGGTGCCGGCGAGCACGAAGCGACCGCCGCCGGCGCCGAGTTCGAACGCGATGTCGCCCACGGCGGCCTCAAGCGCCATAGCAGCGGCCTCGAGGCCCTGCTCGATGACCTTCGCCGAGGCCTGTACGATCGCCGCGCCACTCATCATCATGGAGCGCGAGCCGCCGGTGCCGCCGCCGAATACCAGCTGGTCGGAATCGCCCTGCGCGAGGCGGATGCGTTCAAAGGGCACGCCCAGGCGCGAGGCAAGCACCTGAGCAAACGGCGTCGCGTGGCCCTGGCCGTGGTCGAGCGTTCCGGTAACGATCGTCACGTCGCCGTTTTGTTCGAAGCGCACGCCGCCCAATTCCTTGCCGGGCGGCGCGGTGACCTCGAGGTAGCTGCCCAGTCCTAGGCCGCGCAGCTTGCCCCTGGCACGGCTCTCGGCCTTGCGTGCCGCAAAGCCGGCGACATCGGCGCGCTTCAGCGCCGCCTCCATCAGCGCGCCGAAATCGCCGGAGTCGTAGGTCTGGTCCGAGGCTGCCTTCCAGGGCAGGTCCTGGGGGCGGATATGGTTGCGGCGGCGCAGTTCCATTCGGTCTATGCCCATCGCCGCGGCGGCGTTGTCGACCAACCGCTCCAGGTAATAGTTGGCCTCTGGGCGCCCCGCGCCTCGATAGGGACCCACCGGCGTGGTGTTGGTGAAGGCGACTCTGGTCGTCACCTGCAGCAGCGGCGTGCGGTACACGCCGGGCGAGTTCTTCACCGCGGTCAGCGACGGCGCCAGAGGTCCCATCGGGCTGAGCCACGCGCCGACGTTGCCGGTGCCGGTGATGCGCTGTGCGAGGAAATTCCCGTTCTTGTCCAGCGCCAGCTCCGCGATCACCTCGTGGTCGCGGCCGTGATGGTCGGAGACGAAGCTGCCCGAGCGGTCGTCGGTCCACTTTACGGGGCGGCCGAGTGCGCGCGAAGCATGCGCGAGGCACAGGTACTCGGGGTAGATGTAGCCCTTCATACCGAAGGAGCCACCCACCTGGTGACTGCGTATGCGCACCATCTCAGGCGCGAGGCCCAGCATGTCCACAAGCTGACTCTTCATGCGGAACACGCCCTGTCCGGGGGCGGTGAGCGTGACACGGCCGGCAGCGTCCCAGGAACAGATGCCGACGCGCGGCTCCATCGCCGCTACCACCATGCGCGTATTGCGCAGCGTGAGCTTCTCTACATGCGCCGCGGCCGCGAATGCCGCTGCCACCTTCGCCTCGTCGCCGAAGTGGTAGTCGCAGGCGACATTACCGGGCACGTCGTCGTAGAGCTGCGGCGCACCGGGCTTCACCGCTTCGCTTGAGAGCGTCACTGCGGGCAGCGGCTCGATATCCACCTCCACAGCTTCGGCCGCGTCGCGCGCCTGCGGCACGGTCTCGGCGACCACGCAGGCGATCGGATCGCCCACGTGGCGCACGCGGTCCGTTGCGAGCGACTTGCGCTCGGGTTTCTTCATCGGCGTGCCGTCCTGGTTGACGAGCGGCGCCAAGCATTGGTGTGGGCCATAGGCGGCCAGGTCGACCGCGGTGTAGACAGCGATTACGCCCGGCATGGCTTTCGCAGCGGCGGTGTCGATGCCGCGCAGAATGCCGTGGGCGTGGTTGCTGCGCACCATGCAGGCGTAGGCCTGGCCAGGCTCGTTCAGGTCGTCGGTGTAGCGGCCTTCGCCGCGCAGCAGCACCGGGTCTTCGGTGCGGGAAACGGGCTGGCCGATGCCATAGCGGGTAAGCGCAAGGGCTTCTGCATCGTGAATGTCATCGTTCGGCGAGTTCATGTACCGATTATCGCAGGCAGCGGCAAGGCTGCGACAATGATTCGTCATGGCAAAACGCAAAGCGAAGACAGGGACGAAGGCGGATAAGCGCTCCGGCCCGCGGCACCACCATAACGTCTACGTCATCGAACTGGACGGCCGGGTACTGGATCACGCGCGCTTCCGTACCGCCAATCCGGACCGGGACATGCTGAAGCCCTGCCTCTACGTCGGCTGCACTGGCCTCACACCCGAAGCGCGCTTCGCGAAGCACAAGGCCGGCACCCGGGCAAACGGCTATGTGCAGCGCTACGGCACCCGACTGCTGCCCGGGCTCTTCGCCTACGCCAACCCGATGCCCTACAACGCGGCGCGCGACATGGAGGTGGAACTGGCGATCGCGCTGCGCGAGCAGGGCTACGCGGTGTGGCAGGCTTAGGGGCGCGAGGCCTGCACCAGGCCGAATGCCTCGAAGCGCAGGTACAGTTCGCGGCAAATCCAGGCGTCCGTTGCGGCGTACACGATCTGCTGTTCGGTCAGGCGCGGCGCCGACCAGTTGGTGGTCTTCGCACCCTTGGTAATCCGCGCGCCCAGGAAGATGCCCGCCAGGTTGCGCAGGCCGGTCTGCTTGAGGCCGTGGCGCTTTGCCACCAGCCCGAGGTCCGTGACCGATTGCGGCTCGAACGGAAACTGGTTCTTCAGCAGGCGAAGGTCGTCGGCGAGCGCCACGCCGGAAACGGTGATGCGCGGCTCGGCCAACACGCGCGCGAGCACCGCCGAGCAGTCCAGACGCAGCAGCGGGAACAGGTATACGCGGTGCGCAGTGGCCACCTGCGCAAGCGCCGGCGGGTAGCTCTCGCCGGGTCGGAACGCGGGCCGGGTCTCGGTATCGAAACCGATCACCGCTTCGTCGTAGATTTCCTCGGCCGCGCGCTCCAGTTCCCGCGCGTCCTCCACCAGCCGCACCTCGCCCTCCCAGCGCCGGATGGGCAGGCTGGCCATCTCCTCCTTCGAGATGCTCTTCGACAAGTGCTCGGGCAACGCCATGCCCCAGTGTAATTCACGCAAATCAGGGATGGACCACGATTTCCTTTCGATGCAGCGGTAAGCTTCGCCCCGTGCAGCGCCTTGTCCTCGACACCAACGTCTGGCTGGATTGGCTCGTGTTCAACGATCCGTCGGCGCAGCCCATTGCCGCCGCGGTGGGCGCTGGCCGCGCGCGGATCCACATCGACGCCGCCTGCGAGGCCGAGTTCGTGCGCGTGCTGGCCTACGACCGCGGCAGGCGCACGCTGGACGCAGACGCCCAGGCTGTCTGCCATGGGCAAATGTGTACGATCGTGCACATTTCGGACCCGGCCGCGGCGCACCCGCTGATGCGCCTGCCCGACTGCCGCGATCCGGACGACCAGAAGTTCCTCGAACTGGCGCGCGCCTGCGGCGCCGACTTCCTTGTCAGCCGCGACCGCGCGCTGCTGGAGATCGCCCGCCGCAAGGGCCGGCCGCTGCCCTTCACCATCGTCACGCCGGCGGCGCTGGCCCACTGGCTGGAAGCCGCCGCATGAAATGGGGCATGCACCAGAACTCCCTGTTCGCGGTGCTGCTGCGCTCGCCGTGGTGGGTCAGTCTGCTGCTCACGCTGGCGATCTTCGCCGGGCTGCGCCTGGTGATTCCGTGGTACTACGCCGCCTTCGGCACGCTGCCCATTTTCATCATCGGCCTGGTGGCCGCCTGGCGACAGCTGCGCGCGCCCAGCGCCGAGAAGATTGTCACGGCATTGGACGTCCTGCGAGGCATGAACTGGGATGCGTTCTCGAACCTGCTGGAGGAAGGTTTCCGGCGCGACGGCTATGCCGTGGAGCGCCTGGGCGGCGCGCAGGCCGATTTCGAGCTGACCAAGGCCGGGCGCAAGTCGCTCGTCGCCTGTAAGCGCTGGAAGGCCGCGCGCACCGGCGTCGAGCCGCTGCGCGAGCTCAAGGCAGCCGGAGAAACGCGCGAGGCCGGGGAATGCGTGTACGTGCTTGCGGGCGATCTCTCCGAGCAGGCGCGCAGCTTCGCGGCGCAGAACCGCATCCGTCTGTTAGAGGGCGCGGAACTGGTGCTTCTGGCCCGCAATGCCTGAAACCAAAAATAGGGATGGACCACGGTTTCCGGCTAGTACAGCGCCGATGAAAGTTTCCGCCGGTACTCCGACACCAGTTCTGGCTGCGCCGCCGCCAGCGTGAACAGCGCCAGCATCTGCTTGCGCGCCTCGCCGTCCTTCCAGTCCTTGCCGCGGCGCACGATCTCCAGCAGCTCGTTCATCGCCTCGCGGTAGAGGCTCTTCGCCCCATACAGCGCGGCGAGCGCGGCGCGGGCCTCGTGGTCGGCCGGATTCGCGGCGAGCCGAGACTTCAGTTCCCCCTCGGCCGGCCCACCTTTGCCCGCCCTCGCATGCGCGATGCCTTGCCGGAGCGCCGCGACTTTCGCATCCGTGTCCATGTTGGGCTGCACCTTCGCCAGTTCCGCCTCAGCCTCCTCCAGCCGGCCTGCGGCGAAGTGCGCCTCGGCGGCAGCCAGCGCGAGGTCGGCGGCCGTGGGCAGGAGCTTGTCGAAGAACGCGCGTACCTGACCCTCGGGTTGCGCCCCCATGAATTGCGCAAGGGGCTTGCCGTTCCTGAACGCGATGACGTTGGGGATGGAGCGGATGGCGAAGGCCTGGGACAGGTCCTGGTTATCGTCCGAGTTGATCTTCACCAGCTTCACCCGCCCGGCGTACTCCAGGGCGACCTTCTCCAGCACCGGGGTGAGGGCCCGGCAGGGGCCGCACCAGGGCGCCCAGAAGTCCACGACCACGGGGAGGATTTTCGAGGCCTCGAGGACCTCGGCTTCAAAGCTTGCGGTGATGACGTTCATATTTGTTATATCAGGGTACCCCGTCGGAAACGCAACCCCAAAATAAGGGACGGACCCCTATTTCTCGCCGTATCCTCTCTACATGGCTTTGCGTGACTACGCTGGCCTTGCCGCGTTCCTCCTGGTCGTCGCTTTGGTTTCGGCCGCGGGCGGCTGGGCCACCTCGAGCAGCGTCGGCACCTGGTATGCCGGGCTGGTGAAACCCACCTTCAATCCGCCTGGGTGGGTATTCGGGCCGGTGTGGAGCATGCTCTACGCCTTGATTGCGGTCGCGGGCTGGCGGCTGTGGCGCAGGGGCGGGCCCGCCTCGCGCCTCGCGCTCACGGCCTGGTGTGTGCAGTTGCTGCTCAACCTGGTGTGGTCGTTTCTGTTCTTCGGCGGCCGCATGATCGGCGCGGCGCTCGTGGAAATCGTGGTGCTGCTGGTGGCAATCGTGGTCACCATCCTGCTGGCGTGGCGAGTGGATCGCCCCGCGGCGTGGCTGCTCGTGCCCTACCTCGCGTGGGTCTCGTTCGCGACGCTGTTGAATGCGGCGTTGTGGCGCCTGAACGGCTGAGGCGGCGTCAGTCCTTGCGACGGCGCGCACGCTCGGCGAATTCCCGGTAGCCCATGAAGTCCTCGAAGGCTGCCACGCGCTCTCGGTAGCCGGCTACGGCGCCAGCGTCGCCAGTGGCCTTGAACTTCGCCAGCGCCTTGCCCAGGGCGTCGTACTGGATCAGGGCCGAGAAGCCGTAGTACAGCACCACGCTCGCGCCGGCCTGCGTCGTGTCAGCGAGCGTCTTGCCGGCCATGTCCACGATCATTGCCGGTCGCTCCACGCGCCGACGCACTTCGGCCAGTTGCACCGGGTCCACCATGGTCGGGAACACCATGTCCGCACCCGCGTCAGCATAGGCGCTGAGTCTGCGGATGGTGTCCTCGAGGTCACCGGTGAGCCAGTTCGCGTCCGAGCGCGCCACGATCAGGAAATCCGGATCCGTCCTCGCATTCACCGCAGCGCGGATGCGCCCAGCCATCTCGGCCATCGGGCGCAGCGTTTGCGGCAGGTCCGTGTGCTTGCCGATGCCGCTGTGGTCCTCGATGTGGATCGCCGCGACACCGGACTGCTCAAAGGAATGCACCGTGCGGTGGATATCGCCAGCGTCGTGGAAGCCGCCCTCGGCGTCGGCGATCACCGGCACCGAGACCGCATGCGCGATGCTGCGCGCCTGCTCGACCAGGTCCTCCAGCCTGAGCAACCCGGTATCCGGCAGGCCGTAACGGCTGGCGGCGGTGGCGTAGCTACCAATGTAGACGCATTCAAAACCGGCCGCCTCGATGAGCTTCGCACTGAGGGCGTCGGTGGCACCAGGAACGGAGAGGGTCTTGCCACCGGCGATGAGCTGGCGCAGGCGCTGGCGGCGGGCGGAGAAGGCGTCGGGCATGAAGCCAGTCTAGCTGAGGCCGCTAGAATGCCAAGGCCCATGGACCGCAGCGAGCGCTTCCACCGCATCGACCGGATGCTGAACGCCGGCACAACCACTTTCGCCGCGTTGCAGGAGGCGCTGGGGATCTCGCGCGCGCAGTTGAAGCGCGACCTCGCCTACCTGCGCGAGCGCTTCAACGCCCCCATTGAGTACGACCGTGACGCCGGCGGCTACCGTTTCGGCAAGCCGCTAGCCGGCCCGCGCTACGAGCTGCCCGGGTTGTGGTTCTCGGCCGAGGAGGCGCACGCGCTACTCACCATGCACCAGCTGTTGAAAGGGCTAGACGGGGAAATCCTCGGGCCGCATTTCGAGCCGTTGCTCGCGCGCCTGCGCGCAGTGCTAGGGTCGGGGGACCACAGCTGGGAAGAAGTGGAGAATCGCATCCGCGTCATTCCCATCGGGCGGCGGGAGGCGAAGGTTGCCCATTTCGGCGTCGCCGCGGGCGCGCTGTTGAAGCGAAAGCGCCTGCGCATCCGCCACTACAACCGCGCCGAGGACCGCGAGACCGAACGCGAAGTCTCGCCGCAGCGCCTGGCGCACTACCGTGACAACTGGTACCTGGATGCCTGGTGCCATCTGCGCCAGGACCTGCGCAGCTTCGCGGTGGATGCCATCCGTGATGCGCACCTTCTGGACGAGCGCGCGAAAGACGTGCCCAAGGCGGAGCTGGACGAATACCTTGCCGCCGGTTACGGCATCTTTGCCGGCCGCAAGCTGGAATGGGCGACGCTGAAGTTCACCTCGGCCGCAGCGCGCTGGGTCGCTGCGCAGCGCTGGCATCCTAAGCAGCGCGCGCGGGTGGACAAGGACGGCAGCCACCTGCTGGAGCTGCCCTATGCCGATGACCGGGAGCTGGTGATGGAGATCCTGAAGTTCGGCCCTGAGGTGGAAGTGCTGGCGCCGGCGGGGTTGAGGAAGCGCGTGGCGGAGCGGTTGCGCGCCGCGGCGAAGCGCTACGGCTAGACTCAGCGTAATCCGATAACGACAGGCGCCCCGTGACCAGCGAGAAAGCCTACCGCGACCAGGCCCTCAAGCTCTTCCCCTGGATCTGCGGTCGCTGCGCGCGTGAGTTCTCGGGCGTGCGCCTTCGCGAGCTCACCGTGCATCACAAGGACGGCAACCACGGCAACAATCCGTCCGACGGTTCGAACTGGGAGTTGCTGTGCGTCTACTGCCACGTAAACGAGCATGCGCGCATGGCCGACGCGCAGGCGGGCGGGGGCGAAAAGGATTCCGGGACAGCGCCGGCGACGTCCAAATCACTGGCGGGCCTAGCCGAGTTGCTCAAGCGAAAGCCCAAACCGTAGTTTTGGCGACAGGCTGGCTCATCCCCTGAGCCTGCTGGGTCCGACACTGGGTTCTCTTCAACCTTGAGGAGGTCTCCCATGATCGACGTTTCCGTCCCGCTGGATGTCGTGATCGTCCTTTCGCCCTGGATCGCGCTGGGCGTGTTCTGGCTGCTGGAGCAGTGAGGGCCGTGCCGTGGGGGTGACGCTGAGCGGGCACGCCGCGGGATTGCGCCGGACGACGGCCGGCTAGCTGATCTCGAGCACCAGCTTGCCGGCATGCTCGTCCCGCTTTATGCAATCATGGGCCTCGAGCAGGTCCGCCGCGCAGCGCTGCACGCAATCGATGCGTTCTTCCTTGCTGCGCGTGCGGAAGGTGACGCCGATAAGCCTCACGCGCCGCAGCGCGAGCAAGTCTAGATCGATGCTGCCGAGGTTGGCGTCAAGGCGGCAGACTTGCAACCCGGGCTCGCGTGGCGCTTCGGAGCCTCGGTGACCGAGGCCGAGAACTTCGTCGGATGGCGGGCCTATCCGTGGCCTGATGTCAGGCGCGCGTAGGCACGGCCTGGCGGAATTACTGAGGGAAAGGGCTAGTCCGAGGCAAACCCCTTCCCCCTGACATGCGCCCCAAAATCCCTCCTCATCCCGACTCCGTACTGCTTCACCTTGTCCCCCACCCAATCCCTCCCTCGCCGCGCGCCGTAGGCCCCTAACTCCCGTTCCACCGCCTCCCTGTCATAGCGATCCGTATGCACGGTGGCCGAGAGCGCCAGCCGGGCGCTCAGCGGCTCCTTTGATTCAGGGTAGCCGAGCGCCAGCCCCGCCACCGGCACCACCCAGTCCGGAAGCTCGAGCAGCGCGTCGATTTTCCCGATGTGGTCCCGGATCTGGCTGATCGGGCAGGTGCCCAGGCCCGCGAACTCGGCGGCGCTCACGAAAGCGCCGAGCGCGATTGCGGCATCCACCGAAGCGTTGAAGAAGGCATCGAGGTGCTCATTCACGAACGCAACTTTCCGCAGCTCAAACAAGCGCCGGAAGCGCCAGCCGTCGGCGCAGAACACGAACAGTTCTGGCGCGCCGGCGAGCCAGGGCGAGCCGGGCAGGAGGGAAGTGATCGCCAGGCGCTTCGCGGGATCGGCGACGCGGATGAGCGTGGCCTGCTGCAGGTCGCTCTTCGTCGGCGCGGCGAGGGCGGTGGCGCAGAGCAGGCGCAGCACTGAATCGGGCACCGGGTCGGGCTTGTAGCGCCGGCACACCGAGCGGGCATTCAGGACGGCGAGCGCATCCAGGTTAGGGAGCGCGGGCGGCGCGAGGCCCTCGCCGAAGCGTTGCTCGATCGCGGTGGCAATGCGGTCCTTTGCGGTGCTCATGGAGGCTCCTCGCTGCGGTGGTCAACGCTGCATCGTATGCAGCGTTGATTGACTATGGCGAACGATATCCCAAATTTGAGATAATGCGATGAAGCCAGTGGTCTGGCTCGGCGACAGTCGCGCGCGGATCCGGAATTTCGACCCGGACGGTCGGCTCGAAACGGGTATTCAGCTTGGACGTGTCCAGTTGGGTGAACAGCCTTCAGACCGCAAGCCCATGCCTGCCGTTGGGCTTGGCGTAATGAAATCCGGGTTCGAGTCTGCGGAGCATTTCGGTTGATCTACGTGGCTAAGTTCCTGGAAGCGATCTATGTGCTGCACGCCTTCCAGAAGAAATCTCGCAAGACGGCGCGAGCGGATAGCGAACTGGCGCGCGTGAGGTTCAGGACACTGGTACGGAATAGGAGGCAGCGGTGACCGAAAAGATGACTTACACCAGAGGCAGCGGCAACATCTTCCTCGACGTCGGTTTCGACAAGCTCGAGGCCGAAAATCTGAAGATGCGGTTCGAGCTGATGATGCAGATCGAGCGATGGGTGAAGGCGAGCGGCATGACTCAGGCGGCAGCCGCCAAGGCGCTCGGTCTCACGCAACCGCGACTTAATGCGCTGCTCAAGAGCAAGATGCGTTTGTTCAGCCTCGATGCCCTCGTCACCATCGCCACGAGGGCCGGGCTCTCGGTCCGACTGGTGGTGAGGAAAGCCGCCTGACTGGTCGGGCGCTCAGCGCTACCCATCACCGTCACCACCACGCTGCGCTCATGCGCCGCCGTGCGGTGCTCGTAGAGGTAAATTCCCTGCCAGGTCCCCAGCATTAGCCGTCCGTCCGACACCGGGATGCTGAGGCTGTTCGACGTCAGTACCGTCCGTGCATGTGCCGCCATGTTGTCCGGCCCTTCGGTGTCGTGCACGTAGGCGGGGTCGCCGTCGGGTGCGAGGCGCCTCAATACATTCCGACTTACTGGAGCTGGAACTGGTGAAGCGTGACATCCCCTATGTGAAGTACGGCGGCCTGAAATTTCTGGAAGCGGGGCACGTCAAGGACGCCCTCGCCGTGCTGCGCTGGGCGGACAACCCGAAGAATCGCGTCGCCGCGTGGCGCGCGCTGCAGTTGCTCCCCGGCGTAGGCCCGAAGGGCGCCGAGCGCGTGTTTACCGCGTTCGAGGCGCAAGGGCATCGCTGGACGGCGCTCCAGTCGCCCTCGCCCGAGTTCAACGCGCTGATGGCCCAGCTGGGCGACGCGGCCACGCCCTGGCAGGGGCAGATGGAGCGGGTGCGCGAGTGGTACGCGCCGGTGCTGGAGCGCAAGTACGACGCGCCAAAGGTGCACGCGGCGGACCTCACGCAGTTGGAGAAAGTCGCTGGTGGCTATCGCGACCGGGAGGCGTTCCTGACTGAGCTCGCGCTGGACCCGCCCGGCGCCACCGGCGACCTCGCCGGCGAGCCGCTGCTGGACGAGGACTACCTCATCCTCTCCACGGTGCATTCGGCCAAGGGGCAGGAGTGGGAGGCGGTTTACCTGCTGAATGTTTCGGATGGCAACTTCCCCAACGAGTTTGCCGCCGGGAAGCCGGAGCAGATCGAGGAAGAGCGGCGCCTCCTCTACGTGGCCATGACGCGCGCGAAGACCAGCCTGGATCTCATCTCGCCGCTCAAGATCTACGTCACGCAGCAGTCGCGCATGGGCGACCGGCACGTCTACGGCGCGAAGAGCCGCTTCCTCACCCGCAGCGTGATGCAGTGCCTGGACCAGGTCGCTTGGTCGGAGAGGGACGGCGCAGGCGAATTGCGCCCGATGGGTCCGTCGGTGGACGTGGCGGCGAAGTTGCGCGCAATGTGGGCCTAGCCGCAGGGCTGCCCGGCATGAACATCTGGGTCGACGCCGACGCCTGCCCGCTGGCGATCAAGGAAATCCTCTACCGCGCTGCGGAGCGCTCGAAGGTGAACCTGACCCTGGTGGCGAACAAGCTACTCGGCACCCCGCGCTCGCCGTGGATCCGCGCGCTGCAGGTGCCGCACGGTTTTGACGTCGCCGACAATGAAATTGCCAAGCGCGTAGCGCAGGGCGACCTGGTGATCACCGCCGACATCCCGCTCGCGGCCGAGGTAGTGGCCAAGGGCGGCCACGCCCTCAACCCGCGCGGCGAGCTCTACACCCCGGAGAACATCCGCGAGCGTCTGGAGACGAGGGATTTCCTGGCCAAGCTGCGCGAGACCGGCGTCCAGACCGGCGGCCCGGCGCCACTGGACAACACGGACAAGAAGCGTTTCGCAGACCAGCTGGACCGGTTGCTGGCGAAGCTGAGGCCAGCCTAGGACGACGCCGCCTTCTGCTTCGCCTCCAGCGCCTCCCAGCGCTCCAGCTTCTGGTGCAGAAAGGCTTCGATCTCGGCGCTGCGCTGCTGGTCCTTCAACACCACCTCGGCGCCCTGCTGGTAGTACTCCGTGTTGCTCATCTTCGCCGCCAGGGCATGCTGCTCTGCCTCCAGCGCCTCAAGTTCCTTCGGCAGCGCCTCCAGCTCGCGCGCTTCCTTGTAGGCGAGCTTCGGCCCGCGCGGCTTTCCGCGCGCGGGCGCCGATGACTTCGCTTCGGTGGCCTTGGCCCCGTCCGCGCTCTTGCGCTGCCGCACCCAGTCCGAGTAGCCGCCGACATACTCCTTCCAGACCCCGCCGCCTTCGGGGGCGAGCGTCTGCGTGATCACGTTGTCCAGGAACGCGCGGTCGTGGCTCACCAAGAGCAGGGTGCCGTCGTAGTCCTGCAGCGCGGTTTCCAGCAATTCGAGGGATTCGATGTCCAGGTCGTTGGTGGGCTCGTCCAGCACCAGCACGTTGGCGGGCTTGGCGAACAGGCGAGCAAGCAGCAGGCGGTTGCGCTCCCCGCCCGAGAGCATGCGCACCGGCGACTTCGCGCGCCGCGGCGGGAACAAAAAATCGGCGAGGTAGGTCATGACGTGCTTGCGTCCGCCGGCGGTATCCACCCAGTCCGAGCCGGGCGAAACGGTCTCGGCCACGGTCGCCTCAGGGTCGAGGGCCTGGCGCATCTGGTCGAAATACGCGGGCTGAACATTGGTGCCGGTACGCACCGTGCCGGCATCCGGCGCGAGCGTGCCCAGGATCAACCGGATGAGCGTGGTCTTGCCGATGCCGTTGGGACCCACCAGGCCAAAGCGGTCGCCACGGCTGATGAGCAAGTCGAGGTCCTTGACAACGGGCTTGCCGCCGAAGCTCTTGCACACGCCTTCCAGCTCGGCCACCAGCTTGCCGGAGCGCTGGCCGGAAGTGACCGACAGCTTCACCTTGCCGGTGCGTTCGCGCCGGGCGGCGCGTTCCTCGCGCAGGTGCTCCAGGCGCCTCACGCGGCCTTCGTTACGCGTGCGCCGGGCCTCGATGCCCTTGCGGATCCAGATTTCTTCCTCCGCCCAGAACTTGTCAAACTTGCGCTGCTGCACGGCTTCCGCCGCGAGTTGGCCGGCCTTGACGTGCTCGTAATCGGAGAAGCTGCCGGGATAGGAGCGCAGCATGCCGCGGTCCAGTTCAATGATCCGCGTGACCACTCGATCGAGGAACGCGCGGTCGTGAGTGATGACGATGGCGGTGGGCTGGCGCATGAGCAGCGCCTCCAGCTGCACGATGCCGTCGATGTCCAGGTGATTGGTGGGCTCGTCCAGGAGCAGTAGTTCAGGCTCGAGCGCGAAGGCAAGGGCGAGCGCGGCGCGTTTGCGTTCCCCGCCCGAGGCCGAGGCGGGGTCGGTATCGGGATCGAGGCCGAAGCGATGCAGGTACTCGTTCAATTTGTGGTCGAGCGGCGCGTGGGGTAGCGATTCGGCGCGGAGGACCAGGCTCTCCTTCAGCGTCGCGGCCTCCGGCAGCACGGGTTCCTGCTCCACCAGCACGATGCGCAGTCCGTCGCGCCGCTTCAGGTCGCCATCGTCCAGCAGCGCGGTGCCGGCGATGATGGACAGGAGGGAGGACTTGCCGGTGCCGTTGCGCCCGATCAGCCCGATGCGCTCGCCCGCGTCCAGCGCAAATGAGGCGCGGTCGAGCAGCGGATGGTCTCCGTAGGCGAGCTGGGCGTTGGCGAGGGTGAGGAAGGGCATGGGGGCCGGATTGTAGGGACTACGGATCAAACCGGGCCATTGTTAATTACACTGAATTCATGTAATTTAATGGCATGAAGAACGTGACCATCACATTGGACGAGAAAGCGGCCGCGTGGGCGCGTGTGCAGGCAGCAGAGCGCGACATGAGTTTGTCGAGATACGTGGGCCAGTTGATCCACGACCGAATGCAGCATTCGTCCGCGTACGAGAAGGCGATGCGCAGGGCGCTGGCGCGCAAGCCCCTGGACCTGAAGGGCCCATGGAAGCCCTATCCGAAGCGGGAGGACCTTTATGACCGCCCCGTTCTTCGTCGACGCTAATGTCATCGTCTACGCGCTGGACCCGCGTGATCCTCGCAAGCGGCTGCGGGCGGCGAATTGGCTGGACCACCTGTGGCAGCATGGGCTGGGTCGCACCAGTACCCAGGTGATTTCGGAGTCTTACGCCACGCTGCGACGGCTCAAGCGCGATGCGCCCCCGGAGGAGCTCTGGGAGGAAGTGGAAGCCTACCTTGCATGGAATCCGCAGCCGGTCAACGACGCCACCCTCATCGACGCGCGCACGGTCGAGATCCGGTGGAAACTCTCCTGGTGGGACAGCCTGATCGTGGCTGCCGCCAGGACGCAGGGCTGCGCGGTGCTCCTGACCGAGGACCTGCAGGACGGTGCCGTGATCGGATCCGTGACGGTCCGTAGTCCGTTCACGCTCGAACTTCGCGAGCCAAAGACCGCGTATGCGGCAGCGCCTGGTGTCGCTTCCCTCCATCGCCCTCGCGGCCGCCCCCGGCGCACGGCGCTCGCTTGAGTATCGCCCGCACCTCCACCGGCGCCCGCTTCTCCCCCTGCCGCACTTGGCGCACGTTGCTGTGGCGCCGCTGGTCGGATGCGCCCGCCGCTAACTTCGTGATGCTGAATCCGAGCACCGCGGACGAGGTGAAGCTCGATCCCACCTGTTCCCGCGCCCGCAACTACGCCGAGGCCTGGGGCTACGGCGCGCTCATCGTCACCAACGTGTTCGCCTTCCGCGCCACCGATCCGAGGAAATTGAAGGCAACCGACGACCCGGTTGGCCCCGGTAACGACCGCGACATCCTGCGCGCGGCAAAGGAAGCGCAACTGGTGGTCTGCGCCTGGGGTAACCACGCGGCGCTTCTGGAGCGCGGCGCGGCGGTGGCGGAGATGCTGCGCAAGTCAGGGACCAGGCTCCACGCCCTGCGCATCACCGGCGCTGGCGAGCCCTCGCACCCGCTTTACCTGCCCGGATCGCTCAAGCCCACCGC
>SXGS01685115.1_pt1 | contig 14268 bp, 9 predicted proteins | sample 3174681 | NCBI WGS metagenome assembly SXGS01 (sample SAMN11356861, study PRJNA531348) | freshwater metagenome | isolation source: freshwater sample F1-80 | place: China: Fuxian Lake, Yuxi | collected 2017-12-25
GCCGCCGCCGCCGCCGCCACCACCGAAGCCACCACGGCTCTGGGGCGGACGGTCTTCAGCTTCGTTCACGCGGAGCGGACGGCCATCGAGTTCCTGGCCGTTCAGCTCGGCGATCGCCGCCTTGGCCTCCTCGTCGGTGCCCATGCGCACGAACGCGAAACCACGGGGCTTGCCCGTCATCTTGTCCGTGACGACCGCGACTTCCGTGACCTTGCGGCCGCCGCTCTCGAACGCAGCGCGCAGCGAGCTTTCAGTCGTCTTGAAGTTCAAATTTCCAACGTACAGCTTCGTTCCCATTGTCCTTGTTCAGTCCAAGATCTTCCTGCTCGCGCGCACCCCAGCACTGTCCAAGGTCAACGTCACGAACTACTAAAGGAAGCCGCGCAGAGCGTAGCGAGACAGTCGCCGCGCCGCTACCGTCCCGTCCGGCGAAAGTCCCCCCTCAGCCCAAAGTTCATGGGCGACGGCCCCGGCGCCACTCCGTCCCACGCATGCAACTCGCCTCGATCCTCGAACGGGCCGAGCAGCTGTACCCCGAGCGCGTCGCCGTACGCGACGGGGTCCTCACTCTTACTTACAGGGACGTCGCGCAGCGCTCCCGGGCCCTCGCCGCATGGCTCGAAACCCGCTCCGTGACGTCAGGAACGCGGGTGGCGGCCCTCGAGCTCAACACCGCGGCCTATCTCGAGGCCTACTTCGCCTGCGCCCGGCTCGGCGCCGTCCTCGTCCCCCTGAACTTCCGCCTCTCGGCCGAGGAGCTCGCCTTCATCCTCGCCGACTCCGGAGCGTTGGTGCTGCTCGCCTCCCCCGAGTTCGCGACCGAGGTCGCCGTCCTCGAGCGCCAAGGCGCCCTGCCCCCGACCCTGCTCTGGCTGGGTGAGCCCCCCGCCGGCCCCGGCCCCACGCAGGTCGGTTCGAGCTACGCAGCCGCCCTCGCCACCCCGCCGCTCGCCGGCCGCGCCCCGGAGCTCCCGGCCGACGCGCTCGCTCATCTCTACTACACGTCGGGCACGACCGGCCGCCCCCAGGGGGTGATGCTCACCCACGGCAACGTCTGGACGCACGCGCTCGCGACCGTCGCCGAGCTCGGCCTCTCCGACGCGGACACCTGGGCCCACATCGCGCCCATGTTCCACCTCGCCGACGCTTGGGCGACCTTCGCGATCACCTGGGTCGGCGGTCGCCACGTGATGGTGCCGCGCTTCGACGAGGAGGCCGTGTTCCGGGCCATCGAGGTCGAGCGCACCACGCTCTCCAACCTGATCCCGACCATGCTCAACCGCCTCGTGCGCCATCCGAGCGCCGAGCAGCGCGACTACTCGAGCCTGCGGCGCATCCTCTCCGGCGGCGCCCCGATCGCCCCCGAGGTCGTGCGCGAGATCATGCGCGTGATGCGCTGTGAGTACGTGCAGACCTACGGCATGACCGAGACGAGCCCGTACCTGACCTTCAGCCTGCTCAAAGAGCACTTGAAGCGCCTTCCGCCCGAGGAGCAGTTCCGCTACCGCGCCAAGACCGGCCGCCCGTTCCTCGCCGTCGAGCTCGCCGTCATCGGCGACGACGGCCGCCCGGTCCCCACCGACGGCCGCACCGTCGGCGAGATCCGCGCGCGCGGCGCCACCGTCACGCCCGGCTATTGGAATCGACCCGACGAGACCGCCAAGGCCTTCGTCGACGGCTGGCTCTGCACCGGCGACCTCGCGACGCTCGACTCCGAGGGCTATCTCGACATCGTCGACCGCAAGAAGGACCTGATCATCACCGGCGGCGAGAAGGTCTTCTCCACCGAGGTCGAGCACGTCCTCTACTCCCACCCCGCCGTCCTCGAGGCCGCCGTCTTCGGCCTCCCCGACCCCATCTGGGGCGAGTCCGTCACCGCCGCCATCGTCCTGCGCGCCAACGCGAGCGCCACGCCCCACGACCTGATCGCGTTCTGCCGCTCCAAGCTCACCCACTACAAGTGCCCCCGTACCATCCACTTCCTCCCCGACCTCCCCAAGACCGGCACCGCCAAGATCCAAAAGCGCGCGCTCCGCGAGCGCTTCACCGCGCGCTGATCCATCAGATGCGCTCGCTGAGTCTTGACTCTGACGACGCGCATGCGACGCGTAGGTTGTCGCGAGATACGGTTTGCTCCCAACCACACTGAGCGCTCGCGAGTCCATTGAACCTGCGACAGTTCCTGAACGAGGTCGAGCAACAGCCGGCGTGGACGCGCGGTGGGGAGCGGGCGCCGCACAAGCGCCTGGCCATTCTGTTCGCGCTCGGGCGTGCGCTGGCGGGACAGCGGCTGGTGACGTTCGCCGCGGCCGAGGGGCCGTTGCGCGAGCTGCTGGAGCGCTTCGGTCCCGTGCGGGCCGAGTAGCATCCCGAGCAGCCGGTTTGGCGCCTCGCGCGACGCAGCGAGGAGAGCGTGAGCTGGTGGGAGCTCGTCGGGGCGGAGCAGGTGCCCAGTGACTCCGCGGGAAATCCGAGCATCGTGGCGATGCGTACCTACCTGTCGTTCGGACTGTCGCAACAGTACGCGGCTCACTTCCTGTCGCACCCCGAAGAAGCATGGCTCGTCGCGTATGGCATCGCTGCATCCATCGTCCCCGACACCATGCGCGACGAGCTCTTGAGCGCGGCGATGAGCGACGGGAACTCGGACCAGCTTGACCCAGTCACGCTTCCGGAGCTGGGGCTCGTCGTGCGCGAAGTCGCCCCAACGTGGCGCGTCCTTCGAGATCCCCGCTTCAGCGCTCGAGTGCTGCGCGCGTACGACGAGCGCCGCGTCGTGTGCGAGGTCGCCCCGCGTCATCGCGCTCGACTCTTCGGCATCGAGGCCGCGCACATCCGCTGGGCCGCGGCACAGGGCCCCGACGAGATCTGGAACGGGTTGAGCATGTGCCGCATGCACCACGCGGGCTTCGATCGCGGCGCCTTCACACTCGACGAGAACCTGCGCGTGCGAGTCGCGAACCAGCTCGCGCGCGACGAGCGCACGCGAGCGCTCTTCCACGCCTACGACGGACGAGAGATCCGACCGCCGGCCAACGCGAGCCATGCACCGCGGCCCGACATGCTGCGCTGGCACCACCGCGAGGTCTTCCGCGACCCCGCGGCACTCAGCGGCTGAGCGCTCAGCGCAGCTCGCGGATCTCGAGGTCCTTGGCGCGGATCACGGAGCCGTCGTGGTGCTGCTGGAGAGCGATGTGGCCCGCAGCGTGGCGGCGGTCGCGGTCGAGGTAGTCGGTGACGAGGGTGTGGTTGACGCGGATCTGGATACGCGTGCCCTCGGCTTCGTCCTTGCAGAGGACGTGGTAGTCGAACCAAGTGTCGTGGCCGACGAGTTGGGCCTTGAAAGGCGCGTAGTGATAGAGCGAGCCGGTCTTGACCGGATCGGCGTGGGTGCTGTTGATCTGGGCCTCGTAGCCCGCGGGCCAGCCGGGGCCGTAGGCGACGCGGAAGTAGAGGCCGGAGTTGCCGCCGGTGTTGATGCGCAGCTTGGCGCGCAGCTCGAAGTCCTTGTAGTCGCCGCGCGGGCTGAACAGGTGACTGGCGGCGCCGCGGCCGACGATCTCGCCATTCTCGACCAACCAGTTGCCCTTGTCCGAGACCTTCCAGCCGTCGAGCGAGCGGCCGTCGAAGATCGGCGTCCAGTCGCTGCGCTCGTCGACGTTGTCGCGCGCCTTCACGCGCACCGCGCGCACGGCCACGGGCCCGTGATCGCCCTGGATGCGCAGCGGTCCGCGCGCGACCTCGCCCTCCCAGCCGCCCTGCGTCGGCACCGGCACCTCGAGCTCCTCGTGCAGCAGCGTGTCGTCGATCATCACGCGTTTGAACTTCGCGTTGGCGATCTTCTTGCCCTGCGCGTCGAAGCGCGGCGCCTCGAACGTGCCGCTCATCCAGTGCCAGCGGCCTGCGCCGCGGAACGTGTTGAACGTCGGCGCGCGACCGGGCCACGCGGCGCGATCGGCGGCCGCGTAGATGCCGCCGCAGTCGCCGAACTTGAGCTCGGTCTTGCCCGACGAGTCGAGCAGCTGCACCTCGTAACGCCCCATCAGATACACGCCGGAGTTGCCGCCCTCGGGGAGCTGGAACTGCAGCGAGAAGTCGATGTCGCCGAACTCGAACTTTGACACGAGCTCCGACGGGCCCGCACCGGCGATGTTCGAGACCGTGGGACCGTTCCAGTCGTCGGCCTTGGCCTCGGGATTCACGAGCAGACCGCGGCGATCGTCGGAGAGCTTCACCTCCCCCATCTGCCAGCCGGTCGCGTCCCAGCTCGCGAGCGCGTCGCCCTCGGTGAGGTAGAGCACGCCTTCGTTCCCGCTCTCGCGCGCCTCGGGCTGCTCGACGAGCTTGGCGATGTGCGCGCCGCTCGCGGGGCGGCCGGGGAGTTCGTTGATGGTGTAGGCGAACTCGTCGTGCAGCAGCGAGGCACCTGACATCGACTGGACTCCCTGCAGCTTCACGCGCGCGACCATGCCGGTCTCGAGCGCCACGCGCAGCGTGGCCTTCGTGCGCGTCGCGTCGAGGCTCGTCGCGACGACGGCGCGCGGCGTGAGGTGCTGCACGGGCGAGCCGTACTCCCACCAGTAGTTGTAGTCGTACTGGCGCACTTCGGCGCGCTCGAGCGCGGCCACTGCCACCTCGGAGAGCGGCTCCGTGAAGGTGACCTCGAACCCACTGTCCAGCAGGTGCACGTCGCGAATCTCGAACGGCTGCTTGCCGGTCCAGCGCACGCGCGCGATGCCGTCGCCCGGCGGCTGGCCGCCCCAGCCGCGGTCCGTGAAGCCGCAGAAGAGCGAGCCATCCGGCGCAAAGCGCAAGCGCACATTCGAACCGACCTTGTGGCGGAACGGCACGACCCAGCCCTGATACTGCCCCGCGACGAGCTCGAGGCCCGCGCGCAGCACGTAGCCGTTGGTCATTTCCGCGACGAACATCTGCCCGCCAAAGGGTCCGAATTTGCCGCCGGTCGTGTCCTCGACGAGGTTGCCGGTCGAGCGCGACCAGTCGTAGGGCAGCCAGAGCGCGGCGCGCGCGCGCTCGACCTTCGCCGGAACCGTGTCGCTCGCGGTGCGACCGCTGTCGCGGTACTCGGGCGTCCAGTTGAGCGACGCGGGGTGGCCGTAGAACGCGCCATCCTTCACGTGGAAGATCGGGCACGCGGGCATCCAGTCGCCTTGGTTGTCCGTGTAGAAGATCTCGCCCTTCGAGGTCGCGCCGATTCCGGCGGGGCTACGGACGCCGCTTGCAACGGGCTCCCACGAACCATCGGGCTTGATGCGCAGGATCCAGCCGCGATACGGAGCGACGGAGCGCCCATGCCACCACTGCTGGTCAGAAAACGAGACGTTGAGCGAGGCGTAGAAGTTGCCCTGCGCGTCGCGCGGCAGGCCGAAGGCGAACTCGTGGTAGTGCCCCGAGTAGCCCCAGCCTTGGCTGAACGTCTCGACGCGGTCGCAGGTGCCGTCCTTGTCCTCGTCGACGAGCTTCGAGACCTCGCCGCGCTGCAGCACGTAGATCTCTCCGTTCACGACTTCTAGGCCGAGCCCCTCGTGCAGTCCTTCGGCGAACAGCGAGAACTTCGCGTCCGCGGCGTTCTCCGCGAGCGGGTTCTCGACCAGCCACACTTGGCCGCGGCGCGTCGAGCACACGAGTCGCCCGTCGGGGAGGAAGTCGAGGCCACCCACCTCGACGCGCTCGCCCTGCGGCGCGGCGAGGTACTCGACCTTGTAGTACTCGGCCTCGCTGGCGGCGATCGAAGCGGCCTGGAAGAGGAGCGGGAGGATCATTGGGCGAGCTCCTTCTCAAGGAACGCGGCGAGGCGCGGGGCCCAGGCGGGCACACGAATCGAGGTGGACGTCCACTGCTCGGAGCCGTCAGCCGCCGTCGTGCGGCGCACGGCGGTCACGTCCACTCCGTCCGCGGTGCGGCGATTCGCGAACCAGCGCACGGATTCGCCTTCGCTCTGCTCCGCATCCGCCGGAGCGAAGGAAAGCGAGGCATTCATGTGGCTCGCGGGCTGAACGCGCCACGAGCGCTCGACCGCCGGACCAAACGACGTCGTGCGCGTGCGGACACTCTCCCGCAGAGTCGCGAGCACGCGCCCCTTGCCGTCGTTGTCCCGCACCTCGTACTCGAGACCCGTGACGTCCGCCGTCGCGAACGTGCTCTTCAGCACGCGGCGCTGCATGCCCATCGGCGCGTAGCTCGACTCGAGCTTCGGCTTCACGTCGACGGAGAGTCCATCCGCGCGATCCCAGATCAGCCGACCCAGCGGCTTGAGGTACGCACCTCCGCGATCGCCCCAGTCCTCGCGATCCGCGAACCGCCCGAGGCGCACGCCGAGCAGGCGCACGTTGTCGACGTCGTACTCGAAGGTCATGCCCTCGGTCGTGCCGATGAGCAGCCCGCGCGGCGTCTCCTTCGCACCGTCCGCGATCGGCGGCAGCTTGCCGCGCGCGATCAGCGGACGATCCTTGACCAGCATCTCCGTGTTCTTCGCGGCGTTCTCGTCGCGCTTGGGCATCAGCGTGCGCACATGCCCGATCACGAGCACCAGCTCCTCGTCGTTGAGCACGCCCTTGAAGCTCGGCATCGGCGAGCGCCCGGGAATGCCCGAAGTGATCGTGCGCTTGAGCTGCTCGGTGCTGTCGCCGAACGCGAAGCCGCCCTGCGCGAAGTCGCGCGCGACGAGCCCCATCTGCGTGATCGTCGGCCCCTTGCCGTCGCCATTCTCGTTGTGGCAGCCCGCGCAGTGGCGCGTGTAGAGCCACTTGCCATCCTTCACCGGCTCGTCGTCCTCGCCTTGCGCAGCGGACAGCGCGACAGCCGGCACGACCCACAGGGACACCAACAGGAAGAGCTTCATTCGCAACATGCTCACAGGTTAGCGAGCAGGCCCCAAGCTCGCTGCGCGGAGGACGCGGATCTGCTCGTGGACTCCAGTCTCAACCGAACATTTGCGTCCAGAAGGCCTCGCTGCGGCCGAGGCCGACGCGCGCGTGACCAGCGAGCATGTTCTTGTGGTGCCCGGGGCTGTACCACCAGCCGAGGTTCGCGCCCGCACCGGTCTCGTGGCCCGCCGCGATGTTCTCGGCGCCGGCACTCGTCCCGAAGCGCGCGGCGCGGTCCCAGGGCGTCTTCTTGCCTTCCACGGGCGAGGTGTGGTCGAAGAAGCCGAGCGTGCGCATGTCGTTCGAGTGATCGCGCGACGCCGCGCACAGCTTGACGTCGAGCAGGAGCGCGTTGAGGCCGAGCACGAGCCGCAGGCGATTGAGGTCGAGCACCCCAGCCGCCTCCTCGGGCTCGGGGAGCTCCGCGGCGAGAGCACGGTTCTTGACGAGCACCTCGCGGTCGGCCGGCGTCATCGGGGTCGCCAGCAGGCACGTCCAAGCCTCGGCGCTCTCGACCGCTGGCCACCGCGTGGCCGGATCCTCGACGGCCTTGGAACGCTTCTTCTCGGGGATGGCGAAGTTGCAGCGTAGCCAGAGCCCGAAGTCCTGCTCGAGCTCGTAGAGATCCGCCCCGATCGACTCGCGCAACTTCGAGAGCTCCGGCGCGGTCTCGAGCACCTGATCCACGTTCACCTCGAGCAGGGCGCGCAGCTTGTCGCGCGCCGGATCGCCCTCGGCGTGGATGCGATCCTTCGAGAGCCGCTCGTCCTTGCGCAGGTCGTTGACCTGCTTGCGCGCCGCCTCGATTTCCGCGACCGCCGCCTTGTCGAGCCGCGCCGTCACCAGCTTCTTCGCTGCCTTGTCGAGGTCCGCGAGGTAGGTCTTCTCGCTCTTGCGTGCGCGCTCGTCGCACTTCTTCACGCGCTCCTCGACGATGCGCTGCAGAGCCCGCGCGCCGCTCTCGCCGTAGAGCAGCATCCGCTCCTCGATCGCGACGCGCTCGTCGAGCGTCAGCTTGGGGTTGCGCAAGCGGCCTGCCAGCTCCGCCACTTCCTCCTGCTGGACGACAGGGCGAGCGACCGCGACAGCGGGCAGGAGCGCCATGAGCGCAAGGAGCAGCCGACGGAAGAGCATCGGGGGGGAGAGGATAGCGCCCGCCCGCTGGTCGGCTACCGCGGGACGCGGCCGAGCGTGTAGTACGCGCGATCGTGCAGCAGCGGCTCGCCGTCCAGAGACGAGAGTGAGAGCTGCAGCTCATGGACATAGCCGCGTCGCAGGGGCTCGATCTCGATCGCCACGCGCCGACCATCGGGCGACACCAGCGTGGACTTCACCGTGCAGGGCGCGGTGTCCGTCTCTGGGCTGCCGTACGGCTCGTGCAGCAAGTACGTGTAGCTCTGCATCGAGTAGCTCGCGACATCGGCCGCCTTGCGCGCGTCGACGGGCCGCGTGAACACGAGCTCGAAGCCGCGCGGCGTGGCGTGCATCTCGCGCACTTCGAACGGCACTTCGCCCGTCCATGCGAGGCGCTGCAGCCCCATCGTCTTGCCGCCGAGGCTGCCCCAGCCGCGGTCGGTCTCGCCGCACAGGAGCCGCCCCTCGCGATCCCACGCGACGCGAATGATGCCGCACTGGAAGCCGAGCCGGAACGGAAAGCACGCGCCCTGCCAGTGGCCATCGACCTGCTCGAGCGCCACGCGCATCACGGACGACTGATACTGGTCGCTCACGAACAGCTGGCCCGCGAAAGGCCCGAACTTGCCGTTCGACTCGTCCCACGCAAAGCCCGCGGGCGAGCGCCCCATCTTGTCGTAGGGAAACCACACGGCCGGCAGCTTGAAGCTCGGCATGACGCCCTCGACCTCGGGCATCTTCGTGCCGTTGGGCGGGTCGCCGGGCTTCGGGAACTGCCACAGCGGATCCTCGCAGGCGAACGTGCCCCACGGATGGCCGTGGAAGTCCCCGGGCTCGATGTGCGCGAGCTTGCTGGCGCCACACCACTCGCCCTGATTGTCCGTGTAGAAGAGCGCACCCCACGGGCTGAAGCCGATGCCCGCCGGCGAGCGCAGCCCGCACGCGATCGGCGTCATCGCGCCCTCGGGGGTGATCTTGAGCGCAAAGCCGCGCCAATTCGCACGCCCGAAAGGCTCGTCGCCAAACGGCTTATTCGTCGTGATCCAGAAGTTGCCGTCGCGATCGAGCGCAGGCCCGAAGTTGTACTCGTGGTAGTTGCCCGAGATCGGCCACGCGTCGCAGACGGTCTCGAAGGTGTCCGCGCGGCCATCGCCGTCGGCGTCCTTCATGCGCGAGAGCTCGCCGCGCTGCGTGAACCAGATCCACCCGGCGTGCTCGACGAGCCCGAGCGGCTCGTGCAGGCCCTGCGCGAAGCGCACGGCGACGGGCGCGTCGGAGAACGGCTCGGCGATCGTCCAGACCTCGCCGCGACGTGTGCAGGCCATGACGCGGCCATCGGCGAGCTGCAGCAAGCCACCCACCTCGAGCTCTACGCCCGCGGGCAGCTTGCACGTCTCGATCTTGTAGTAGCGCTCCTCGCGAGAGCCGTCTTGGGCGAGCGCGAAGAGGGCGAGCAAGGCGTGGATCACGGCACAACCTCCCATTCCGCGCGCGCCACGGAGCGCCCGCCTTCCTCACGGAACTCCAGCACAGCGCCACTGTGGCGCAGGCGCAGCCCGGCGGCCTCGCTCGCGCCCCCGTCGTGCGAGACGACGAGCTTGCGCACGAGGATCGAGCCACCCCTGCGCAACTTGGGCTCGAAGGTCTCCTCGACCTCGACGTTTCCGAGCGCGTAGCGGAACACGGGACGCTGGGCCGCATCGAGCGACCAGCCCTGCGGACGCGCGACGAGCTCAGGTTCGCTCGCGAGCGCGCCTCCGGCTGGGAACTCATACGCATCGGCCGCTGGTGGACGCTCAAGCGCACCGGCGCGACCGTTCCACGTCCCCGCCGCGTTGAAGAAGCGGCCGCGCCAAGCCCAGACGGCGCGCGCGTGCTCGAAGTCCCACGCGTAGTGAACCTGCTCGGGCAGGCCGACCATCAGCCCGCGCGGCGTGTGCCCGCGCAGAAAAACCGCGCAGATCTCCGGCCCATTCGCTGGTACGAGCTCGTACTCGCGCTCTGAAATGAAGAGTCCGTCGGGCAAGGGCATGGACGCGCCGAGCGACAGGTACTGCCACAGCGCCTCGATCTGGCGAGCGGGCTCGCCGTCGCAGACGTCGCGCACGGGACTGCGCTGCACGCGACCGTTGGGCGTGTCGATCACCTGCCACATCTCGGGCATGCGCGTGTTCATGCCGAGCGACTTGGGGTCCGTGAGCAGCTGGCGGAACCATGGTCCACGGATGCGCTCGCTGACCGTCGCGAGGTCCACGGCAGGAATGCCGAGCGACTCGGCACCGTTGAAGCGGTGACACTGGATGCAGCCGAGTCCCGACTTGCCCGCGAGCTTGCGGCCAGCCTCGACGAGCACGGGATCGAATTCCTGCGGGACGTCCTCGACGCCGTGCCCGTCCACCTGCTCGAAGAGCGCGGTCAGTGCGCTTGTATTCGCGGATCCGTAGACCGGCATGCGCGTCGCGACGTACGGACGTACGCGTGCACCTTCGTCGAGCACGCGCGTGAGCCACGCGGAATGCAGCTTGGCTCCGACGTTGTCGAGCAGCGGCGGCAGGCGGCCTTCGTTGCCGAGGTCGGCCTCGATCGCCTCGCGGAAGTACTTGGCGCGCTCGAGGTCAGGCCCGCCTGCGTCACCGCGGCGGTGGCAAGCGCGACAATCGAGCCGCGACAGCGTGCTCTCGAGTCGCTCCTCGTCCGTGCGCGGCTCCGCCAGCTTCGCCGCATCCGCGACGAACGAGCGCAGAGCGACGCGCTGCTCGTCGTCGAGCCCATAGCGCGGACCGCGCGCGGGCGCCGTCGTGCCGACGCAGCCGTCGCCAGGCCGCTGCGCGAGCTCCGCCAGCGGCGTCGCGCTGGGAACACCGATGCCTTGCGACTCGATCGCGTGGCAGGCGTTGCAGCCGAGCCGCTCGAAGCGCGCGCGACCGCGCTCCACCTTCGGAGTGTCAAGCTGGAACGTCGTCGCGGCAGCGAGCATGCGTCCGCTGCCATGCGAGAAGAACTGCGCCGGGAGCGCCTGCCTCTCGCCACCGGGCGGTTGCCACTCGACGCGCAGCTCCTGCCCGCCGCCGTGCTCGTACATCGCCACGACCATCTCGTGCGCGCCGGCCTCGAGCTGAATCTCACCCGAGCGCTCGGTCGGCCCGTGATCGCCGTCGTTCTCGACGACCTCACGACCGTCGATCCACAGGTTCGAGCCATCGTCCGACCACGTCCAGAACGTGTAGGTCCCCGCGACCTCGATCTCGAACAGGCCCGTGAAGTCGAAGCCAAAGTTGTCGGGTCGGTGCTCCGGCAAGCCGTCGAGCGAGTCGAGCGTGCCTTCGCGCACGGGCTTTGCATCGGAAAAGCCCGGTTGCGCCGAGGAAAAGGTGCCCTCGTAATAGCGGTAGCGCCAGCCCGGCTTGGTGACGAGCCCCTCGGGGCCGATGCGGTGGCGCAGGAGGTAGGTGGCGATCGCGTGCGACTCGACCGCTTCGAGCCGCAGCGAAGGCATGCGGCCCGAAGGTCGCGCAGCGAGCGGATCGCGCAGGAATGCCGCCAGCGCGTCGACATCCGTGTCGAAAGCCGTCGAGCCAAATGTGCCGGCAACCTGCGGCGCGACGCGCTCCTCGGCCGGGAAAGACCACAGGGAACGTTCGAGGTCCTCCGCATCCTCTTGCGGCTCGTGGCACGCGACGCAGCCGACCTCGTGATAGAGGCGTCGTCCGAGCTCCAGCTCCGCGACTTCCACTTCGCGCTCCGTCGGCTGCACGGGCCCGCCCTGCGCTGCGAGATAGTGAACAAGCTCGTCGAGGGCGACCTCGCGCTCGCGTGCGGGCAGCTTGGCCAGCATGTCCGGCATCGCCGTTCCGGGCTTGGCGGCCTGGGGATCCGCGAGCCAGCGACGCAAGCCCTCCGGAGTCTTGCGGGCGCCGATGCCGACCAGCGATGGCGCGGGCTCGGGCGTGACTCGCTCGGACGCGCTCGCGTGACAGGCGGCGCAGCGCATGCGCGCGACAGCCTGCTCGAGCTTCGGACGTTCCGCATCGGCCAGCGCACGGGTCACGATCGGCGGCTGGGGAGTGGCCGACTCGCTCGGTGCCGTTTCGGGGCGCGCACAGGCCGCGAGCGCGAGCAAGGAAATCACGGGCCAGTGGTTGGGGGTCTTCATCGCGCTTCGCCGGGCATCATCCGCGCGTCCGAGCGAACAGGCAATGTTCCGCCGGATTCCCTCTCGTGCCGCAGGCTGGAATCCGATCGACTCCGAGCCCAGACTCCCGCCATGAAAGCACTCTATGCCCTGCTCGCAGGCGGCGTGGCGCCGCTCGGCTTCTGGCTCGCCAAGGGATCCTGCTGAGGCGACTGGAAGCGGACGCTCGGTCTGGGCGTCGGAATGTTCGGGACCCTGCTCGCCCTGCAGTACTCGCAGGAGGCGCGCGCCACGTCCCCGGGCGTGGCCGCGTGGGTCGCCAGCGGACTCGCCGCGCTGGACGTGATCGCGGGGCTTGCCGTGCTGGTCTGGCCGATCGTGAGCGCCAACAAGTAGCTTGGCCTAGCGACCTCCGAGGGCGCGCAGCGCGCTGTCGAGCGCCTCGGGCGTGCAGCGCACCTCGAACGCCTGCTCGCCACGCTCCCGCACATCGATCCAGAGCGTCGGGTCGAGCGGGATTTCGACCTCGTTCCAGCTCTCCTCGGTCCGGCGCACGAGCTTCAACATCACTTGCAGCTTGCCGGCGAGGGCCGCCTCGCAGCGCGCGCTGCGGTTGCCGCCGAACTCAGGCTTCGGCAGGTGTCGAGCGACGTCCCGGGCGGCTGGACCGGCGGCCCGAAACTGCAGGGCGAGCCGGTAGGGCAAGGCTGGCAGCTCGGCATCTCCGGCGAGCGTGAAGCGCAACATCGGCGCGCGCATCAAGGTCACGCTTCGATCGCTGTCGACCGGACCGAGCACCTGCGCCAGATGGCCGGGAGCGACAACCGTCACGAGCGGTGGCGTGTCACCGACCAGCACGCTCGCCACGCCTTGCAGCACAGGCGCGAACAGCGCGCGCTCGCCCTCGGAGCCCACCGTGCGCACGACGACCGATACCTCGCCCGTGAACGGCGCTCCCGACTCGTCGCGCAGCGCAAGCGCGATGGAACGATGTCCAGCGCGCAGATCGAGCGGATCGAGACGCGCGTCGAGAGTGCGCTCGCCGGCGAGTGCGAACACGCCCTCGACGCGCGCCAGCTCGGCGTAGCCATCCACCGCGTGCACCGTCACCGAGTGTTCTCCCGGACGGACACCGCGCAGCACGAAACGCCCGTCGGGCTCCGGCCGGACGCGCAGGATCCCCTCGCCGGCGACGGCCTTGCATGTCGCCACGACGATCACGCGGCTCATCGGGATCGTCGGGTCCACGACGAGTCGACCGGCGATCTCCGCGCGTTGCTGGAGCACGATCTGCAGGTCCTGAACGCCCATGGTCGCGCGAAGGGGCGGACTGCGCAGCTCGCCCTTGCCGGCGAGCAGCTGAAGTTCCTCGAGCCCGCGCGGCACCCGCAGCTCGAAGCGTCCCAGAGCGTCGGTGCGCGCGCGCACGTGCGGGAGCAGCTCCAGAGCGCTCTCCGCAGGTGCTCCTTGCTCCTCGTGGAGCAGCGCGCCCATCACCCACGCGCCACACACAAGCTCGTGCTCGCTCGTAATGACGCGACCGCTCGCGTAGAGCGAGCGGGCTTCCAGCCGCACGTTCCCGAGATCGACGCGAAGAGTGTCGGGCGTCGCCGTCACGCGCAGCGCAGCTTCCGCGACTTCGCCGCCTTCGGAATCGAGCTCCACGAGCTGCAGCGGCACGTCCCCCAGCTCGATCCAGCGCGCTGTTTCCAACTCGAGCTCAAAACGACCTTGAGCATTCGCGCGCACGGCAGGTGCGAGGGCCGGCCCGGGCAGAGTGTCCTCTCCACGGATGCGGAGCTCCAGCAACGCGCTCGCGCGCGGCTCGCCCGACTCTGCCAGAGCGCGACCTTCCAGCCGGGTGCAGCCCGCTCCCAGTCGCACTTCGATCACCGCGCGCGTATCGGCGCTCGCCGGTCCGCTCCCGATCGCCCGATGCGCAGCCCCAGCTCCTTCGCGCAGCACCGTCGCAAGCAGCTCCCGTCCCGGCCGCACGTGTCGGAACAGCACGCTCGGCCCCTCGACGTCGCTGCGCCGCGCACCCGACGCCCAACTCGGATCGAGTTCCTCGAGCTCGATGTCCTCGCCCGGCAAATATCCAAGGATGACGTCGAA
>SXGS01120783.1_pt1 | contig 14267 bp, 15 predicted proteins | sample 3174681 | NCBI WGS metagenome assembly SXGS01 (sample SAMN11356861, study PRJNA531348) | freshwater metagenome | isolation source: freshwater sample F1-80 | place: China: Fuxian Lake, Yuxi | collected 2017-12-25
CCGCCGCGACACGCCCCCCGGCTGGGGCTCGCTGATGGCGGCGGTCCTGTTCCTCTCGGGCATGCAGCTGATGATCCTCGGTATCTTCGGGGAGTATCTCGGCCGCATCTACCTGACCCTCAACCGCAAACCCCAGGCGACTGTCCGCCAGGTGTTCAAGCGCGATACCGAAGGCCGCCTGATCGCCGAGGCCGACACGGCATGACGCACTACCTGCTGCTCGGACTCGGCATCGTGCTCGGCGTCGTCGGCCAGTTCCTGCTGAAGAACGGCTCGGACGCCGGCGGCGTCGTCGAGCAGGTCCTCCGTGTCTCCACCATCGCCGGCCTCGGCTGCTACGGCATCGCCGGCATCTGCTACACCCTGGCGCTACGGGGGGTGCCGCTGTCGGTGGCCTATCCCAGCGTGTCGGCGAGCTATGTCATCGTCGTCGTCGCGGCCCATTTTCTCTGGGACGAGCCGCTCGGCCTGCAGCAGGTCGCGGCCGTCGCCTTGATCACCGGCGGCATCGGATTACTTTACTGGAAGGCCTGACGAGGGAGCGGCGATGCCGCGGCTCTTCAATCCGCCGACCGTCTGGAAGCCCTTCGGCGCCTTCTCGATGGGCGTCGTCCAGGGCGATGGCTGTGTCGTCCACCTGAAGGGCCAGGTTCCCCTCGATCCCGACGGCAACATCGTCGGCCATCGCGACATGCATCAGCAGACCCGAAAGGCGCTGGAAAACATCCGCGACGTGCTGGCCCATGTCGGCGGCGAAATGAAGGACGTCCTCTCCCTCACCCACTACGTCACCGACATCCGGGCGTTCATGACGACGGGCGCGCTCCGCCGGGAGTTCTTCTCCGAGCCCTATCCGACGACCACCACCGTCGAAGTGACCCGGCTCTATCACCGCGACGTCCTGGTCGAGATCACCGCCGTCGCCGAGATCCCGAGAGAGCGTTTCAGGGAGCCGGCCTAGGCAGTGCTAGGATGCGGCTTTCCGAGCGAGGCGTGCATGGCGGAGCTGCTGAAGGTTCAGAAGTTCGCGGTCGGCGACATCTATGTGCCGACCAAGCGACGGACGACGCTGGATCCGGCGAAGGTCGACCAGATCGCCGAGAGCATGCTCGCATCCGGCCAACTCACGCCGATCATGGTGCGCGCCGACGGCAAGCGCTTCGTCCTGGTCGAGGGCCTGAATCGGCTGGAGGCGTGCAAGGCACTCGGCGAGACCATGATCGCCGGCATCCTGGTCCATGCTCGCCGGAGCTAGATCGCGAGCGATGACGATGCCTGAAGACGTGAGCGCGCTGACGCTGCAGTTCCTGGAATGGGTCGAGAGCGGCCGGCGCAGCCGCGCCGATCTCATGGAGACCTGGCGCAGCTCGTGTCCGCGCCTCTCGATCTGGGAGGATGCCGTCCTCGACGGCCTGGTCCGCTATGCGAGCGGCGGCCGCGTCATCGAGTTGACGCCGTCGGGACGCGCCGCCCTGATCCGCAGGGCGACGGCTGATCCGTCGATCAGCCGCGCCGCGGAGTGATCAGCCGGCGAGCTTGTTGGAGCAGAGGCTCTCGACCTCGGAGTCCGGCTTATCCTTGCCCGGCATGGTGGCGAACTTGGATGCCAGGTCACGACGCGCGTTCCAGTCGAGCTTGCCGGGCTCCTTGTTCTCCATGCGCGCCCGCGCATCGCACAACGACGCCTGCAGGTCGATGATGCCGTTGTGGAACTCGGCCCTGGCTGTCCGGCTGGTCACCTGGATGCCAAAATAGCTGGACACGAAGGGGCCGACCAGCATGCCGAGGACGAAGACGTAGACGAGCGACTTGTTGGCGCGCCACTTGGCGCCGAGGCCCTTCAGAAAGTCCATGACGATCTCCTTACCCGGTCTCTAGTTTCGACTGAAGGACCGTTGCAGCCGCTGCATGCGGCTTGAGGCCGATCGGCCGCGGCATCGGTCACATGAAATTCTTGTGAAAGCGGCAATTATTCTGCCAGCGCCCAGCATAGGAGCCCGGACCGTTAAAATGTAGCAATTTAAAAAGGTCGAGTAGAATTCGGGCGATCAAAAGGTTAAATTACCCAATCGCCGTAGATACTTGGTCATTATTTTAAGCTACCCGCCTTAGTGCAGAAGCTGGATACAGGAATGGATCGCCTGGACCACCCGCTTCGCCTGCTCGTCGCTGAGCTCGGGGAACATCGGCAGGCTGAGGATCTCCGAGGCCAGCGCCTCGGTCGCCTTACAGCCCTTGGGCCCGAGGGTGACGCGGCCGGCATAGGCGGGCTGCAGGTGGACCGGCATCGGGTAGTGGATGTTGGTGGCGACCCCCATCGCCTTCAGCCGCTGGCGGAGCCCGTCGCGGTGGCGGTGACGGACGACATACTGGTGATAGACGTGGGTCGCGCCGACGGCGAGCAGCGGCTTGCCGATGTGCCGGAGCTCCGCGTCATAGATCGCGGCGATCGCCCGGCGCCGCTCGTTGCCGGCCGGAAGGTGGCGGAGCTTCACGCGCAGGATCGCTGCCTGCAGCTCGTCGAGCCGCGTGTTCATGCCGGTGATGGCGCTGATATAGCGGTCGCGCCAGCCATATTCCCGGATCTCGCGCACGCGCTGAGCGAGTGCCGCGTCGTCGGTGGCGACGATGCCGCCGTCGCCTAAGGCGCCGAGGTTCTTGGTCGGATAGAGCGACCAGCAGGCGATGCGGCCGAAGGCGCCGGCCTGCCGGTTGCCCAGCATGGCGCCGTGCGCCTGGCTGCAATCCTCGATCACCGGCACCTTGGCGGCGTCGCAGAGCTGGACGATGCGGTCGAGTGCCGCCGGCTGGCCATAGAGATGGACCGGGATGACGGCCTTGACGGTGTCGCGCTTCAGAACCTCGGCCAGCTCGTCGGCATCCATGGTGTAGCGCTCTGGATCGACGTCGAGCAGCACCGGCACCGCGCCGACCAGCTCGATCGCCGCCACCGTCGCGACCGCCGTGTGCGAGACCGTCGCCACCTTGTCGCCGGGGCCGATGCCCAGCGCCCGGAGCGCGATCTCCAGCGCGTCCGTGCCGTTGGCGACGCCGATGCCGTGGCCGACGCCGACGAAGCGGGCGAACTCGGCCTCGAAGCCCTTCACCTCTTCGCCCAGGATGTACCAGCCGCTGGCCAGCGCCTTGGCGACGGCGGCGTCGATCTCGGCCTTGTGGGCGAGGTAGCCCGCCCTGGGATCGGCTTGGGGGATCATCAGAGGTACTTGTCCAGGTTCTGGCGATAATACGCGAGGCAGTGGCGGAGCCCCTCCTCCAGCTTCACCTTCGCCTCCCAGCCGGTGAGGCCGCGAAAGCGGCTGTCGTCGGCATAGTAGTCGCCGATGTCGATGCGTTTGCGCTCCGCCGGGAACTCGCGGATCACCATCTCGCCGCCGCCATTGGCCTGGATCAGCGCTTCGGCCAGCGTCTTCAGCGACACCGGCGGGAAGCCCCCGATGTTGAGGGCCTGGCCGTCGACCTCGGGCGTCCACGACGCCCGCAGCAGCGCGTCCACGGCATCGTCGACATAGGTGAAATCGCGAAGCTGCTCGCCGCCCCAGACCTCGAAGGGCTTGCCCTCGAGGACGAGGCGGAGCCAGACGCCGAGGAAGGTCTGGCGCGCATCCTTGATGCGCATGCGCGGGCCATAGGTGTTGGTGAGGCGGAGCGCCGTCGCCTTCAGGCCGTAAACGTTGTTGTAGAGGATGTGGTACCACTCGCCCGCCATCTTGTTGATGCCGTTGACGTCGGCGGGGCGCAGCAGATGGCGCTCGTCGACCGGCAGATAGTCGGGCTTGCCGTAGAGCTGGCGGGTCGAGGCGAAGACCACCTTCACCCCGGGATTGCGCTTGCGGCAGGCCTCCAGGAGCGTGAGCTGGGCCCGGCAGTTGATCTCGAGGTCGGCCAGCGGCTCGTGCATGGAGTCGAGGTGGCTGGTCTGGCCGGCGAGATTGAAGATCACGTCCTGGCCGGCGACCAGGTGAGACATCGCGTGGACGTCGCGGATGTCGGAGACGTTGACCGTCACCCTGTCGGCAATGTCGGCGACGTTGAAGGGATTGCCGCCGTATTCCGGGATCAGGCTGTCCACCAGCATGACCCGGGCACCGAAATCAACCAGCCGATGGGCGAGTGTCGAGCCGATGAAGCCGAGACCTCCGGTGACGAGGACGGACTTCTCCTCGAACCACGTCGAGCGTGCAACCATGAAAGGGAGCTTACGGGAGAATTGCGGCGCGGAAACGGCGACGTGCGTCGGCCTGAACCTGGGCCCGTGCCGTGGCCAGCTTGACGTCGCGCCGGTCGATGACCAGCGACATCAGGGCGTCCAGGCGCTCGACCCGGTAGATCTCGCGGCCGGCGAGCGCGGTGCCGCACTCGGCCTCCGGGGTCTTGATGCCGGCCGGCGCATAGGCGCTCATCGAGATGACGAAATCCGCCGCCTCGTTGTCCGAGGTCGCCTCGAAGTTGGGCGGGAAGTAATAGCTGGCCGGCGCCTTCGGCCCGCAGATACGGACCTTGAAGGTGCGGGACTCGAACTCGTCGCCGTAGTCCTCGCGCAGCTTCTCGACCATGCCGTGAACGGCCTCGGCGTAGGAATTGCCCCAGTAGTCGAGCTTGAACAGGCCCTCGGCGCCTTCCGTGCCTCCGATCAGGGCGTTGTAATAGACGTACTCGTTCGGATGCAGGCGGGTCAGCACGGTCGCGTGGTAGGCGCCGTAGAGGGCGAGGCTGGCGAAGGCGGCCGTCCGCCAGGGCTTGGGCTGCAGCCATTCAAGCAGACGCTGGAAGGCGAAGGCGGCGACGATGCAGATCGGCGGCATGACGAAGAGGAAGTGCCGCATGCCGTCGAACAGGCTGACGCGGACGGCGATGGCGTAGACGACGGGGAAGATCGCGGCGAAGCCAAGGAGGAACGCCGGCAACGCCGCCGTCATCCGCTGCAGGCGCTCGTCGCGGCCGGCGACGAGGCTGCGGCCAAAGGCATGGACGGCGAGCGCCAGCGCGGCCGCGAACAGCGCCACCACCAGCTCCGGCGCCTTCAGCAGCAGATGCAGCGGAAGATAGGTCCAGGGTAGCTGGTCGGCCTCGTAGTAGCCGCCGGCGAACAGGGTCTTCCACGGATAGACGTGGTGCGAGAACTCGGTCAGCGCCCGATAGGGATTGAGGATCGGGTCCTGCTGCGCCCAGGGCCACCCCAGCAGCATCACCGGATAGAGGACGACCAGCGCCGGCAGCGCGATGCGCCAGAGGCTGGTCCAGCTGCCGACAAAGAAGGCCTTGAGCGACCGCTCGGCGAATGAACGGAAGATCACCGCGAGGCCGACGCCGAGTGCCAGGTAGCCGACGACGATGAAGCCGCCGACGCGCACCCCGGTCGCAAGCCCGGCGGCGACACCGAACAGCAGCACGTCGCCAAGCGGCGGCCGCGGCATGCCCTGGACGACGCGGACGGCATAGTAGGTGGCCCACACCATGCCGGCGGCGAACGGCACGTCCTTCGGGTTGTTGAAGGAATGGCCGTAGTAGGTCGGCGCCACGGCGATGAAGAGCAGCGCCCAGAAGGCGACCTTGGGCCCGCCGACGGCGCGGGCGAGCTTCCAGGTGCCGAGCAGGCCGGCGAGGCCGACGGTGATGTTGAGCGCGTGCCGGGTCTCGTAGAGGCCGAGCGGAGAGATCTGGGCGAGGAGGGCTGCAAAGGCGTCGAAGGCGGCACCGTAGTAGTAGAGGTTCCACCAGCTCAGCGCGCGGAGATCGGTGAAGCTGGAGGTGTAGTAGTCGACGACGAGGCTGCCGTAATAGGCATGCACGTCCTCGTCCCAGGTGACGCCGTAGTCGGTGACCGTCGCTGCCCAGAGAAGCGCGACCGCGACCAGCAGCAGCATCGACCACCGATCGGGGGCGAGCGCCCGCAGAGAGTGCAAAAACTCCCCGCTCCATGCCGCTAGACGTTTATTTTCGCCCACCCTGACCTTGCCAAAGAATTCGCCGGGATCGAGACCTGGCGATGGTTTTACCCGCGAAAGGTAAAATGTCAATTAATCCAAGCCAAATAGGGGCGCGATCGTGTCATCACGATGACGGATGGGCAATCCGGTGCATTTGGTTGACAGCCGGGCGCTCGATCACGCGGGAGGTGCCGTCCGGCCAGACGACGCTGACGCGGTCGACCTGGCGGAACAGGCCAAGGCCGAAATGGGCGACCGGCTCCATCTGGCAGAGGTATCCCGAGCCCGCGTCGATCGAGCGGACCTGGCGGGCGCCGCCGATGTCGAGGGCGACCATGGCCCCCCGCGCCGGTGCGCCAAAGCGGGTCAGCGGCAACACCCTGAGGAAATTCGGCTGCGGGTTCCCCGGCCGGAAGAGGCCGAGGCGCTGAGCTCCCGACTCGCCGCGGGTAATCAGGAGTTCGAGGCAGCCGTCGCCGTCGAAGTCGCCGACCGCCGCCCCGGTGCCGAACCCGCGCGGATCCTCGGCGGCGCCCAGCGGCACCTGGACCCAGCCGCCGTCCAGCGGCTTGAACAGGCGGTTGGGCTGGCCGATGTTGTTGAAGAAGACCTCGACGACGCCGTCATTGTCGAAATCGGCGGCGATCACCGTGCGGACCCGCGACGGCGACGCCATCTCCGGCGACGCCGCCTCGCGGAAGCGGCCGGGGCCGTCACGGAGGAAGAGCCGGTGCGGCCCTTCCCAGTTGCCGTAGACGAGATCCAGCCGCCCGTCGCCGTCGAGATCGGCCAGTGCCGGGCCGCGGCCATGCTCGCCGGCGTCGGCGATGCCGGCCGCCTCCGCCACCTCGCGGAAGGTGCCGTCGCCCTGGTTGGCGAAGAGGAAGTTGGGTCCGTGCTCGTTGACGGCGACGATGTCCGAGCGCCGGGTCACCAACGGCCCGACGGCGAGGCCCCGGCCGCCGGTGGTCACGGCGATCCCCGCCGCCTCGGCGGCATCGACCAGCCGGCCCTGGGTCAGCTCGTAGAGCCGGAACGGCCCACCATAGTTGGCGACGACGAAGCCGTAGCGCCCGGTGCCCAGGCGATCGATCACCGCAACCGAGCGTCCCGCCACCCGGTTCGCAACCGCCTGGTGGTCGGGGACCCGGAAGAGATCGAGCCAGTCCTTGTCGAAGCGGGCGAAGAGCCGGTCGCCCTGCTGCTTCGGCCCGGCGAAGCTGTCGGCATTGAGGAAGTAGATCTCTTCCTGGCCGTCGCCGTCGATGTCGCCGGCGGCGACCCCGATCGCCTGGCGGTCGCGATCGGCGAGCGTGCGGTCGGCCGCGTCCTCGAAGCCGCTGCCGGTCCACTTGAGCACCTGGTTGGGCCCTGAGTATCCCGCGACCACCGCCTCGAAGGCGCCGTCGCCGTCGACGTCGGTGACGGCGATGCCGTAGCGAAGCGCCGGTGGATTGTCGAAGAGCTCGGCCGAGGCGTCCTTGAACATGCAGGGTGGAGACTAGCAGATGAGCGCGCCCGGCCGTCGTGATCGCTAAACGCGCATCAACGGTTCAGCGGCGCTACGGCACCGCCTGGCCGGCAAATATCCCCGTGCAGCGCTCGTCATCGACGGCGACGGCGCCGTTGACGACGACGTAGGGGATGCCGATAGGGAACTGCTTCGGCTCGTGATAGGTCGCGGTGTCGTTCACCGTCGCTTCGTCGAAGACGACGAGATCGGCGAAATATCCCGTCTCGATGCGGCCGCGACGGGTGATCCCGAAGCGCCGCGCCGGCCGGTCGGTCATCCGGTGCACCATGGCCTCCAGGCTGAGGCTCCCGACCTCGCGGCGGAGACGGCCGAGGAAGCGCGGGAAGGCGCCGAAGCAGCGCGGGTGCGGGTGGTTGCCGGCCGGCGTGATGTCGCTGCAGACCATGTAGTCCGGACGCGCCAGCAGGTGCATGAAGTCGCGGCCAAGCTGCGTCCAGACCGCCTGATCCTCCGGCGGCTCGCCGAGATAGCCGACCTTCAGGTTCTGCTCGAGCAGCAGCTCGCAGAGGACCTCGCCGCGCGAGCGACCGCGCTTCGTGGCGAGATCACGGAGGGTGGTTCCTTCGAGCTCAGGCGCGTTCGGCATGTAGGAGAATACGATGGCTGACAGCCGCGGCTCCTCGCGGGCGTCAATGACGTCGGCGATCTTCCGCCGCTCGGCCGGATCCTTGAGCCGGCGCAGGATCTCCTGCGGGCCCCCCTCCTGCGCGTCGTCGGGAAGGTAGGAGATCGCGATCGAGCTTCCGGTCGGATAGGGATAGATGTCGAAGGTGATGTCGTGCTCGGGCGTCCGGGCGGCCTCGATCGGCGCCATGATCGTATCGATGCGGCCGGCAGTCTCCGGCGCGGTCCGGTAATGCGCGAAGTGCAGCTTGGCGCCGCTCCGTCGCGCCGCCTCCATGCCCTCGGTGACGCCGTGCTTGCCGAAGGCGCGGCCAGCGACCTGAAGCGAACGGGGCTCGCACATGTAGACCTTCCCGGCCGCGCGCACCGCCGCGCAGAGCTCGGCGATCTCGTCGGTGTCGCCCCAGGGACCGGGGTAGTAGCGGCCGCCGGTGGTGAAGCCGATGGCGCCCTGCTCGAGGCCGTCGCGAACCATCCGCTTCGCCATCTCGAGCGTCTCGCCGCGCAGCGGCGCGTCATGAAATCCGAGCGCCTGCAGGCGGACGGTGGCGTGCGGCACGAAGTAGGCCGTATTGACCGCCACCTTCCTGTGATAGTGGCTGCGGAAGGCGGTCACGCTCTGCATGTCGAGATCCTCCGGAGGATCTCCGAGTAGCCCGCCCAGCCAATGGCGATAGGTCTTGAAGTTGTAGCTGGAGAGCGGCGCATACGACATGCCGTCGATGCCGAGGAACTCGGTGGTGATCCCCTGCCTGATGCCGTTGGCGTGCTGCGGGTCGACCAGCAGAGCGCCTTCCGAATGGGTGTGCGTATCGATGAAGCCGGGCGCGACGACTTTGCCCGTTGCATCGATGCGCCGCTTCGCTTCCGACCGCGACAGATCGCCGACCGCCTTGATGACTTCGCCGGATACGCCGACATCGCCGCGATAGCCCTGGCGACCGGTGCCGTCGACGATCGTGCCGCCGGCGATGACAAGATCGAACATCCTTCACTCCCTTGCTTTCGAACCCCGTTCGACACGTCCCACAGCGGTCGTCGCGTCGCGCGCCTCGTCACCTCTGCGGCTGTTTCGGCCCCGGAGCAGCGACGGGAAGACTGTCGAACAGCAACGGCTCGTCTCTGGTCCTGGCCCCCTCGATCGCGAGGATGCGCATCTTGGTGGCGACGCCGCCTCGCGCCGAGAAGCCGCCGGTCCGGCCGCCGGCCGCGAGCACGCGGTGGCACGGAACGACGATCGGGAACGGGTTCTTTCCCAGCGCCTGGCCGACGTCGCGGGCAAGAGACCTGTCGCCGAGCCGGGTCGCGATCTCGCCATAGGTCAGCGTCGCTCCCGGCGGGATGCCACGCGCGATTTCGTAGACCCGGCGCTCGAAGTCCGGCACGCTCTCCATGTTCAGCCGAACATCGGCGAGGTCGATCTTCTCCCCCGCCATCAGCGCGCGGATGCGCTCGATCACCGGCAGGATCTCAGGCGGCGGCGCGGCCTCCACCGCATCGGGATAGCGCTTGCGGAAGCGTGCGCGGGTTGCATCCTCGCGCGCTTCCGGCAGCTGGAATCCGACGATGCCCCGCTCGCCCCAGGCAACGCCGCAGGCGCCGATCGCCGTGTCGAAAAGAGAAAAACTCGTCATCGCGTTCCGCCCAGTGCCACGTAAAGCTCCGACTCGATGACCCACTCGGCCCGAGCCTTCTTCCACACCGCCAGATATTGCCCCGTCCTCGTCGTCTCGCCGGAGGCCTGGCACCAGGAGCCCGTCCAGGTCCCGGTCTCCGCCGCCCGCTCACCATCCTCGTCGATCGTGACCGCCGCCGTCTTCCTGAAATAGGCGATGAAATCCGGGTCGCCGAATTGCGCCTCGAAGAGCTTGACCGTCGCCTCGATCCCGGCCACCAGCGTGCCGTCGCCCCGGATCAGCTTGACCTCCGGATCGAAGAACGGACGAAGCGCCTCGGCCTGATGCGCGGCGATCAGGTCGTTGGTCCGCTGCCGCCGATCGCGGATCGCCGCTTCATCCGTCATGATTTCAAATCCCGCTCGTTTCGCTGGGAACTCGCCGAGGTCCCGGCCACCCTCCTACGCCGACAGAGGGGGGCCGTGCCATGAGGATCGTGACCGAATTTCCGCGTCGCGTGCGCGAAATCGAGAATACCTGGATCACGCTCGCCGATGGCTGCCGTCTCGCCGCCCGCATCTGGCTGCCCGAAGATGCCGAGGGCGACCCGGTGCCGGCGCTGCTCGAATACCTGCCCTACCGCAAGCGCGACTTCACCGCCGTCGCCAATTCGCAGATGCATCCCTACTTCGCCGGCCACGGCTACGCCTCAGTGCGCGTCGACCGCCGGGGATCGGGCGACTCCGACGGCCTGATGTACGACGAGTACATCGCTCGAGAGCTGGCCGACGGCGCCGAGGTCATCCCCTGGCTCGCAACGCAACCCTGGTGCACCGGCAAGGTCGGCATGTTCGGCAGCTCCTGGGGCGGCTTCAACGCTCTGCAGGTGGCCGCGCTCCGGCCGCCGGCGCTGAAGGCGATCATCACCTCGTGCTCGACCGACGACCGCTATGCCGACGACATGCACTACATGGGCGGCTGCCTCCTCAACGACAATCTGATGTGGGGCTCGACCGCGTTCAGCTTCATGGCGCGGCCGCCGGATCCGGCGCTGGTCGGCGAGCGCTGGCGCGAGATGTGGATGGCGCGCCTTCAGAATACAGAGTCGCTGGTGGCGACCTGGATGCAGCATCCCAGGCGCGACGCCTACTGGAAGCATGGCTCGGTGTGCGAGGACTTCGGCGCCATCCAATGTCCGGTCTTCGCCGTCGGCGGCTGGGCCGACGGCTACTCGAACGCCATTCCGCGCCTGCTCAAGGGGCTGAAGGTGCCGAGGAAGGGCCTGATCGGCGCCTGGGGCCATCGCTGGGGCCACCAGGCCGTCCCCGGCCCAGCCATGGGCTTCCTCCAGGAGGCCGTCCGCTGGTGGGATCACTGGCTGAAGGGCAAGGACACCGGGCTCATGGACGAGCCGATGCTGCGCGCCTGGATGCAGGACTGGGTCCCGCCGAAGACCTTCTACACCGAGCGCCCGGGTCGCTGGGTAGCCGAGGCATCGTGGCCGAGCCCGAGGATCGGGCAGCGCCGCTGGTACCTCAACCCTTTCACGCTCGGTGATCGCGCTGAGCCCGAGCAGGCGCTAAATCATTCGTCCCCCGTCACCACCGGCGAAGGCGCCGGCGAATGGTGCCCCTACGGCTACCAGGCAGAGATGCCCGGCGACCAGCGCGAGGACGACGGCAATTCGCTCTGCTTCGACTCGGGCATGCTGCCCGAGCGCATCGAGTTCCTAGGAGCGCCGGTCGTCACCCTGGACCTCGCCTCCGACCGCCCGGTGACGCAGATCGCCGTCCGCCTCAACGACATCGCCCCCGACGGCGCCTCGACCCGCATCACCTACGGCGTCCTCAACCTGACGCACCGGGACAGCCACGAACACCCGGAGGCGCTGGTTCCGGGCACACGCTACCGGGTCCGCGTCCAGCTCAACGACGTCGGCTACGCCTTCCCGCCGGGCCATCGCCTCCGTATCGCGATCTCGACCGCCTATTGGCCGCTGATGTGGCCGGCACCGGAGCCGGCGACGCTGACGCTCTTCACCGGCGGCAGCACCCTCGACCTGCCGGTAAGGACGCCGCAGGAGGAGGATGCGAAGCTCCGTCCGTTCGATCCGCCGGAAGCGGCGGCGGCACAACCCCGGACCGAGCGGCGTCCCTACGCCCGCAGCCGCCAGCATGCCCGCGACATGATCACCGGCGAGCATGTTGTCGAGGCGGTGAAGGATCGCGGCAAGATCCACCTCACCGACATCGACCTCGAATACTCGGGCGGCGGACAGGAGCGGTATTCGATCCGGCAGGGCGACCCGCTTTCGGCCAAGGCGCATTCGCTCTATTCGATCACCCATGACCGCGGCCCCTGGCAGGTGGCGATCGAGACCGACACCACGGTGACGGCGACCCGCGACAACTTCCTGGTCACCGCCAAACTGGAGGCATACGAGGCCGGGACGCGCGTTTTCTCGCGGACCTGGGACACGACGATCAAGCGCGACCTGGTGTGAGCTGCCTCACACCATCGTCGCGGTGAATTCCGGCCCGGCGGCGAGCGCGTCGGCGAGGCGCTTCAGGCCCTCCTGGTAGCGGGCCCGGCTGACCGGGCCGCAAAGCGCGAGCCGGATCGCGTCCGGCTCCTTGATGCCGACGCAGAAGCTCTCGGTGTGGCTGAGCGATAGGCCGCGGCGGCGCCCGGCTTCCACCAGCTCGGCCGGGTGCCAGGGCTTCGGCAGCTGGATCCAGGTATGCATGGCGTGCGGCTCGATCCGGAACTTGAGCCCGACCAGCGCTTGGCGGAGAAGCTGGCTGCGCTCGGAGACCTCGCGGCGCTGCCAGTCGACCAGCGCCTGGATGGTGCCGGATGCGATCCACTGCGCGCCGATCTCGACCATCAAAGGCGGGGTGAAGATGGTGGTGGCGCTCACCCCTTGGGCGACGCGGCCAACCTGTCCTTGCGGCGCCAGCACGAATCCGACCCGGAGGCCCGGCGCCGACACCTTGGAGAGGCTGGTGATGTAGAAGGTGCGCTCCGGCGCGAATGTCGCCAGCGGCGGCGGCGGCTCGTCGATCAGGGGCCCGTAGACCTCGTCCTCGATGATGGCGATCTCGTGCGCACGCGCGATCTCGGCGATCCGTCGTCGTCGCGCGACGGGCAGGATCGAGACGGTCGGGTTCTGCGCCGTCGGCGTGCAGATCAGCGCCTTCGGCTTGTGCTCGCGGCAGGCGCGCTCGAAGTCTTCGGGGATCAGCCCGTCGTCGTCGAGGGCGACCGGCTGCAGCTTGAGGTCGAGATAACGAGCGACGCTGCGGACGCCGGGCCAGGACAGCTCCTCGGCGAGGACGGTGTCGCCGGGCTTGGCGATCGCATGCAGGACGACGAAGAGGGAATGCTTGCCGCCGGATGTCACGACGACCCGTTCGCCGGTGGCTTCGACGCCGCCCTTGGTGATCCAGGCGGCCCCGGCGGCGCGATGCGCGGGCAGCCCGGCATTCGGCTGGTAGCGCAGCATGTTCTCGAGCTCGGGCGACCGCGCGAGGCGCGCCAGGCTCTCGGCAAGGTAGCCCGCATGCGGGGCATCGACCGTCGGCCGGTTCATGTCGAAGTCGATCGGCCCCTGGTCTTCCTGCTCCGGCGCCGGCACCCGTTTCGGCTGCATGGCACCGCGGACGAAGGTGCCGCGGCCGACCTCGCCGGAGAGATATCCCCGCCGGCTCGCCTCGCGATAGGCACGGCTGACCGTCGGAACGGTGACGCCGATGCGCTGCGCCAGATCGCGATGGGTCGGCAGACGGTCGCCGGGGCGAAGCTCGCCGCGCGCGATCGCCTCGCCGAGGGCAAGGGCGATCGCCAGATAGCGCGGGCCTGGACGGACATCCAGATCGGGTGTCCAACTTGTCATAGTTACATGCTTACAACACGGGGGGGCGTTTGTCGAGGTCGTGCCGAATTCGCGGCTTGTCATCTTGCAATGCAGCGACGATTGTTATATCTCAATCACGATCATGGCGCAAGAGACACCGCAGGCGATGGAGAATTGTATGCTCACAAACTCAAAGGGCGGCCTCAAGGCCTCGACCCGGTCTCTTCCCTCCCTCCCGAGCCCGGCCAGCGTGCTGGTCCGCCTCGCCAGCGTCATCGTCGCCTGGGAGCGCCGCGCGCGCGAGCGCCGGGCCCTGGCGGAGATGCCGGAGTACATGCTGAAAGACCTCGGCATCAGCCGCGTCGACGCCCGCCGCGAGGCCGAGAAGCCGTTCTGGCGGTCCTGATCCGAGGTCGACCCTCCCCCTCCCGGCCGACCCGACAAGCACCCCGCGAGCCTCCTCGCTCGCGGGGTCGCTTCCGTTAAACTCCCGCCCGACCACGCGGGAGATCCCATGCTCTTCATGATCATCGAGCGGTTTCCGAACCAGGACGCGGTGCCGGTCTACAGGCGCGTTCGCGAGGGCGGCCGCAACCTTCCCGACGGGCTCAAATACGTCGACAGCTGGGTCGAACACAACTTCGACCGCTGCTTCCAGCTCATGGACTGCGACGTCCTCCGCCTGCTCC
>SXGS01044172.1_pt1 | contig 14266 bp, 14 predicted proteins | sample 3174681 | NCBI WGS metagenome assembly SXGS01 (sample SAMN11356861, study PRJNA531348) | freshwater metagenome | isolation source: freshwater sample F1-80 | place: China: Fuxian Lake, Yuxi | collected 2017-12-25
CAGGCCGTGGCCGAATTCGTGGAAGAGGGTTTCCACTTCGGTCGGCGAGAGGAGGGTCGGCTGGCCGTCAGCCGGGGTCACCAGGTTCATGTTATTAGTGATGATCGGGCGGATACGCTCGCCGTCAATGTCCGAGGACGAACGGTAGGTGCTCATCCAGGCGCCGCCGCGCTTGGTGTCGCGGGCATACATGTCAACCATGAAGAGGCCGAGATGCTCACCGGTTTCGGTGTCCTTGAGGTCATAGGCCTTCACGACGGGATTCCATCCGTCCACGGCCACTTCCTCAATGGAGATGTTGAAGAGGCGCGAGGCCACTTCAAAGGCGCCGTCGAAAGTGGCGCCGAGCTCGAAATAGGGGCGCAGCTGGTTTTCGTCGAAGGCGTATTTGTCGGCGCGGACTTTCTCCGAATAGAACCACCAGTCATGGCCGAGGATTTCGTGGCCGGCGATCTTCTCCATATCGGCCTGTTCTTCTGCGGCGCGGCCGAGGCCAGGCTCGAGCACCTTGCCGAGGAATTCGAGGGCCGCTTCCGGCGTATGCGCCATGCGCTGTTCGAGCACGTAATGGGCGTGGCTCTTGTAGCCCATCAGCTCGGCGCGCTTGGCGCGCAGCTGGGCAAGTTTCACGGCGATCGGACCGTTGTCATACTCGCCGGAGGAGGCGACGGTGCGGTAGCCGTCGAAGAGCTGGCTGCGCAGCTCGCGATCTTCGGCGCTGGACATGAAGCCCTCGAAGAAGGAGCGGCTGAGGCCGACAGCCCACTTGTCTTCGCCGTCGACCTTGATCGCGTTCTTGAAGTCTTCGGTCAGGCCGCCGAGCCGGGCCGGGTCGGTGATCTCGAGCTTGAAGGCGTTGGTGGCGTTGAGAAGGTTCTGGCCATACTCGGTGGTCAGGGCGGAGATTTCCGCGTTGATCTGGCCGACTTCGGCCTGGACTTCGGGGGACAGCCCGGCGCCGGAGCGGACGAAATTGCGGTGGGTGAGTTCCAGGAGGCGGGCCTCCTGCTCGTCAAGGCCGAGGCGGTCACGCTGGTCGTAGACGGCCTGGATGCGGGCGAAGAGTTTCGGATTGAAGGTGATCGCATCCTGCTCGCGGGTGAGCATCGGATAGAGCTCGCCCTCCAGGGCGTTGAGCGTGTCATTGGTGTCGGTGTTGGTGATGTTGCCGAAGACGCGCATCACCTTGTCGAGCGACTGGCCGGAGGTTTCCAGCGCGAGGATCGTGTTTTCGAAAGTGGGTTCTTCGGGATTGTTGACGATGGCGTCGATTTCGGCGCGCATCTCCAGGATGCCCTTCTTGGCGGCCGGCATGTAGTGCGCGTCGCTGATCTGCGCGAAGGGCGGCACGCCATAGGCGCCGGTCCAGTCAGCGCGGAAGGGATTTCCTTCCAGTTCGGCGTCGGTGACTGTGATTTCCGGCAGCTCGATCTGGCTGGCCACTTCCGCTTCCGGCTTGGCCGCTTCGGGCGCGCCGCAGGCGGCTGTGGCTGCGAGAACAAGAGCGGCGGCGCCGCCCTTCAGGGCTTCTGACATTTTCATCCTGCTTCCTCTGGCAATGAAGATTGCACGCGGTTTAGACGCCGGGGGCGCAGATTTCCAGAGAAACGGGCAGAAGCAGGCGGTTTCGCCCCCGATTTTGACCCGAACGCGAAGGAATTGCGCTCAGCGGGGGAGCGCGGCGACGACGCGGTGGTACTCTTCCAGCGTTTCTTCGAAGATCTGCGCGACGGGCTTCACGTCCTTGATGCGGCCGGCGACCTGTCCGGTGAGGGCGATGCCCGCCTCAAGGTTTCCGCCGAAATAGACGTCCTGGGTGCCGGCGAACTCGCCGAAGATGTTGGGGCTGCCGTCTTTTTCGAGGCGCGTGGTGCGCTCGGTTCGCAGGGCGCGCAGGGCCGGGCCGGGGCCGGCACGGTTGAGGACGACCGTGTCGGTGGCGTCGGCGCTCACGATGGCGTCTTTCCAGTTGGCGTGAACCGGGCTTTCGGCGCTGGAGAGGATGCGCGTGCCCATCAGCACGCCTTCGGCGCCCAGCGAGAAGGCGGCGGCCATGCTGCGCCCGTCAGTGATGCCGCCTGCGGCGACGACGGGTACGCTGACAGCCTCGCAGACCTGCGGGATCAGCACCATCGAGGCGACATCCTTGGCGTTCTTGAAGCCGCCGCCTTCGCCTCCCTCCACGATCAGGCCGTCGACGCCTGCCTCGATGGCGCGCAGGGCGCCGGAGAGGGACGGGACGACGTGGAAGACGGTGAGGCCGGCTTCCTTCAGCGTGGCGGTGTATTTCATCGGGTCACCGGCCGAGGTGGTGACGAATTTGATGCCCTGGTCGATGATGAAGGGGATGATGTTCGGGTCGCGCACGAAGGCCTGGGCGACGTTCACGCCGAAGGGTTTGTCCGTCAGCGTTTTCATCTTCTTGATCTCTTCGCGGATGGCGTCGAGCTCGCCCGAAGAGGTTTCGATGATGCCCATGCCGCCGGCATTGGAGACAGCCGAGGAAAGCTGGGACCGGGCGATCCAGCCCATCGCGGCCTGGATGATCGGCTTCTCGATGCCGAGCATGTCGGTGATGCGGGTTTTGACGGGCTTGGCGGCCATGGGGTTCCTCCGGGGCGTTTCTTGTCTGGCGGGGAATAGAGCGGCTTGACGCAGCGGGAGGCAAGAGGCCCTGCGGTTCAGCCGCCGCGCGGCATCGGCGTGCCGTAGAGCCCGGCGAAATGCCGTGCGATCAGGCGGGCGGAGGGGAGGAAGGCGTGGCCGCCGGCTTCGTTATAGGTGACGTCCGGCGTGCGGGGGGAACCCTCGGCGAGCACGAGCGTGGGCGCATTGTGCTTGCCGGGCCCCAGCAGGCTGACAACCGGGCCGCGCGGATGATCGATGCCGACATAGACCACATCCACCGTTTCCTTCAGCGCCGGATACCAGGCGAGGAGGCCCCAGATTTCTGCGCATTCGGGGCAGAATTCGCGCCGTCCATTGGCCTCGAAACCGGGTGGCAGGAGGAACAGCGTATCTTTGGGCATGGAGGAGGGTCCTGTCAGGGGCTGAAGAAGCCAAACAAGCCCTGACCGGCCTGCGTGGCAAGCCAGATCAGCGCGCCGAAATAGATGAGGCTGGCGAGGATCAGCAGATAGCCCGCGATCACCACCAGCCCGTCACGCTGGGACATGCCGATGGACATCAGCAGGATCGCATAGGCGGGCAGCGTGTTGGAGAAGGGAACAAAGCCGAAGGGCGCCATCAGGAGGAGGGCAGCGAAGATCAGCGCGATGCCGTTGATGCGGGCAGGCAGGCCGGACGCCGTAAGCGCCTTCAGGCGCGGGCGGATGAAACGCTCGATCCGGGCGACGAGGCCGAGGCCGCGCTGAAGCGAGCCTTTGAGCTTTTCGGCGTCAAACTCCTTGCGGGCGAGGCGCCGGGGCAGCCAGGGCATGCGGTTGGCCGTGATGCCGGCTGCAATCAGGATGATGGCCGGGCCGAAGACCGAGCTGAGCCCGGGAATCGAAACAGGCAGCAGGAAGGGAATGGTGAGGAGGGCGCAGAGGAAGAGGAGGCCCTGCTCGCCGATGAGGTCGAACAGGCGGCGCAGCGTGATCGTCGGCGTGTCGATCGCGCCGAGCGTCTTCTCCAGCGTTACGTGGAGCGGGTCTTTGGTATCCTGGAAATCTGGTGTCACGGGCCGTCTCAACGCGGGGCAGCGCCCCATAGTTCCGTCACATGGGGCCTGATTGAGGGAAAATAAGGGCGGGGCGGGGCCAGGCCGCGAATTTAGGAGCTTGCCCGGCAGGCGGGCGCAATTAGGGTGGCGCCAAAATGAGGCCGGAGGAAGCATGAGCGCGCAATATGACATAACGGCAGAAAAATGGGACCGTTTCACCTTCGAGCGGAAGGGCCGTATGCTGACGGCCTATATCACCTCCGATCATCCGGTGAACGGGGTGGACGAGGCAATGCACACAGAACTTGCGCTCGTGTTCAACTGCCTGCAGCGCGATACCGAGAGCGATCTCATCATTCTTTCCGCCAAGGGCCGGGCCTTTTGCGCGGGCGGGGATTTCGACTGGTTTGAAGAACAGATTGCCCATCCCGAGCGCTTCCGCGCGATCGGCTGGGACGCCAAGCAGATCGTGGTGACGCTGCTGCAGATGGAAAAGCCGATCATCTGCCGGATGAATGGCGCGGCCGCAGGCCTCGGCGCGACGATTGCGCTGCTCTGTGATGTGATCATTGCCGATGAAACGGCGAAGATCGGCGATCCGCATGTGAAGGTGGGCCTGGTGGCAGGCGATGGCGGCGCGCTGATCTGGCCGCAGCTGATCGGCTTTGCCAAGGCCAAGGAACTGCTGATGACCGGCGACCTGCTCAGCGCGCCGGAAGCCAAGGCGCTCGGCCTGATTAACTATGCCGTGCCGGCTGCCGAGCTCGACGCAAAGGTGGACGAAATCGTGGGCAAGATCATGGCGAACCCGAAATGGGCCGTGCGCTGGACCAAGACGACCGCGAACATTCCGCTGCGGGCGCTGGCGGCGCAGCTGATGGACGCCTCGATTGGCTGGGAGAGCGTTTCCAATTATCTCGGCGACCGGAAAGAGGCGGTGGCCGCCTTCAAGGAACGCCGGGCGGCGAAGCTCACGGGGGAGTGAGGCGCCATGAACTGGGGCGTTGAGGATTTCGTGGCGGCCGGGCTGCTGCTTGCGATTGTAGCGGGATGTTTCCTGCTGGCGCGGCGTTGGTGGTCGCAGCCCGCCTATCTGGCGGGGCTTGCGGTTGCCGTGGCCACGGGCCTTGTCACGGCTTGGGTGTCGCTGGCGGTCGGGATCATCGGGGCGGAAGGCAATCCGGCCAACCTCATCTATGCCGCCGTCATCCTGGTGGCGGCCGGGGGCGCGGCGCTCGCGCGGCTCGAGGCGGGCGGCATGAGCCGGGCTATGCTGGCGGCTGCGGGCGTTCAGGCGGCTGCTTGCGGCGTGGCCGTGGCGGTAACGGCCGGGCAGGGCGCCGGCTTTGCGACGGTCGTCTCATTCAACATCCTGTTGTTGCTGGCCTTTCTGCTGTCGGCTGGTCTCTTCCGCTTTCAGGCCGGGCGGGCACGCCCCGCCTGATGGCCATTTGACGCCGCGCTTCCCGCGTACTAAATCCCCACCCGTGGTGATTTGGCCGGCCGGCTTGCAGCCACGTTAAACAAGTCGCTAAAGGGCCGAGATGCAGGAAACCCCGGCTTTCCGGGCCTGCCTTTCCCCCCTCGATTGCGGCATTGTTTATGGGACCTGAAGCGGGCCGAAGAGGACGTTTGAGCCATGCCGATCCGGATTCCTGATACGCTGCCTGCGCGTGAAACCCTTCTCAAAGAGGGCGTCGCGGTGATGCGCGAGACCGACGCCGTGCGTCAGGACATCCGCCCGCTGCAGATCGGCCTTCTGAACCTTATGCCCAACAAGATCCGCACCGAGACGCAGATCGCCCGCCTGATCGGCGCCTCGCCGCTTCAGGTGGAGCTGACGCTGGTGCGCATCGGCGGGCACACGCCCAAGAATACGTCTCAGGAACACCTCATCAGCTTTTACCAGACCTGGGAAGAAATCCGGGAGCGGAAGTTTGATGGCTTCATCGTTACCGGCGCGCCGATTGAGCAAATGCCGTTCGAAGAGGTGAACTACTGGGAAGAGCTGACGCAGATTTTCGACTGGACACAGACGAACGTGCATTCGCCTTTCTATATCTGCTGGGGCGCCATGGCGGCGGCCTATCATTTTCACCGCTTGCCGAAATACCTTCTGGAAGCCAAGGCGTTCGGCGTGTTCCGCCACCGTAATTTGGATCTGGCCTCGCCCTATCTTTCCGGCTTCTCGGATGATTTTGCCATTCCGGTTTCGCGCTGGACCGAGGTGCGCCGCGCCGATGTTCTGGAGCGCCCGGCGCTCCGCCTGCTGATCGACAGTGATGATACCGGGCCGTGCCTTCTCGAAGACCGCGCGCGGCGCAGCCTCTACATGTTCAATCATGTGGAGTATGATTCCTTCTCCCTGAAAGAAGAGTTCGAGCGCGACCGGGAAGCGGGCAAGCAGATCCAGGTGCCGTTCGGCTATTTCCCGGAGGACGATCCCGCGCGCCAGCCGCTCAACCGCTGGCGCAGCCACGCGCATCTCCTGTTTGGCAACTGGATCAACCAGACCTACCAGTCCACGCCGTTCAGTCTTGACGAAATCGGCGGTTAGCGGAGAAGTGCGGCATGACCTATTTTGCCGCAGAACCTGACCATGTGACCGAAATCCGCCGCCAGCTTTCCCGCTGGGTGGTCGAGAAGATGCCGCGCGAGAAGCGCCGGGAATGGGACCGGGAGGCGACCTGGGACCGGGCGCTGTTCCGCGAGATCGCGGAGATGGGGCTGATCGGCCTCACCATCCCCGAAGAATATGGCGGGCAGGGGGAGGACATCTACGCTGCCGCCGCCGTGATCGAGGAACTCTGCCAGGGCGGTCCGAGCATGGCGGGGCCCTACATTCATGCGGCCTTTTATGGCGGGCTGAACATTTCGGAAAACGGCTCGAAAGCGCAGAAGGAAGAGCTGCTGCCGAAACTCGCGCGCGGGGAAATCTTCCTCGCTTATGGCCTGTCGGAGCCCAATGTCGGCGGCGACCTGCCGAGCGTTGAAACGCGCGTGGAGCGGGACGGAAACGAGATTGTCATAAAGGGCGCCAAGCGCTGGTGCACGGGCGCAGACTGGGCAGATTACATTTACTGCCTTTGCCGCTCGGGCGAGCCGGGCGCGCGGCATGGCAATCTTACTTTCGTCCTTGTGCCCACAAAGGCGAAGGGCGTCACGATGGCGCCGATTGAGCATGCGAACCTGCGCTACACCCATTCGATGGATGTGTTTCTCGATGATGTGCGCCTGCCGGAAAGCGCGATCGTCGGCGGGCCGGAGAAATGGAACAAGGGCTGGGACGCGCTCGCCGGGCGCGCGCTGGATGTGGAGAAGATCGAGATAACGGCGGTGGCCTTCGGCCTTGCCCGCGCGGCGCTCGAAGAAGCCTGGCAATATGCGCAGGAGCGGGTGCAATTTGGCAAACCCATCTCCAAGCACCAGGCAATTGCCCACAAGCTGGTGACGGCGCGCACGAAACTCGCCGCCTGCCGCCACATGCTTTATCATGCGGCCTGGCTTGCCAGCACGGGCCAGCCGTGCTCGGCAGAAACGGCGATGGCAAAGCTCTATGTGGCCGATACGGGCGTCAAGATCGCGCTTGCCTGCCAGCAGGTGATTGGGGCGTATGGCCTGTCGGACGCCTATGACATTGAGCGCAACCTGCGGGATCTTCTGGGCATGCCGATCGTGGGCGGATCATCTGACATGCAGAAGAACAACCTTGCGCGCATGTGGCGGCTCTGATGGACGCGCCCGCCGCGCCGGAACTTTCCTATGCAGCGCATTTCCATGACCCGCTGAAGCGGGCGCTGGTGCGTGCGGTGGAGCGGGCGACGGGGCAGCCGAAACTCGTGCGCCTCTATGATCGCTACCGCGCCGGGGAACTGGGCGAGACAGGCTTCTTCGAGGCGGCCATCCGTCTGCTGGACCTGACGGTGTTGCATGATGCGGCCCGGCTGGCCGCGCTGCCCGCCGATGGCCCGCTGGTCATCGTGGCCAACCACCCTTTCGGTGTGCTGGACGGCCTCGTCATCAGCTGGCTTGTCGGGCAGCGGCGGAAGGATTTCCGGGTGCTGACCAATTCCGTGCTCGATGCCGTGCCCGAGGCAAAGCCGTGGCTGCTGCCGGTGGACTTTGCCGGGACGCGCGAAGCGGTCGCCGCCAACATTGCCATGCGCAAGGCGGCGCTGGCGCATGTGAAGGCGGGCGGCTGCGTAATCGTGTTTCCGGCGGGCGGGGTGTCAACGACGCCGGGCCCGTTTGACCCCCTCGCCGTGGACGATGACTGGAAACCCTTCACGGCCAAGCTGATCACCCATGGGCGTGCTGCCGTAACGCCGGTTTTCTTTGAGGGGCAGAATTCGCGCCTCTTCCAGATTGCTTCCCACCTGTCGCTGGAGCTGCGCCTGGCGCTGGTCTTCCGTGAGGTGCGCCGCCGGATGGGCAAGACGATCTCGGTGGGAATTGGCGACACGCTGAGCCCGGCCATGCTGGAAGCGGCTGGCAAGCGCCGCGATCTCATGGAATTCCTGCGCGAGCGAACCTATGGGCTTGCACCCGGGGGGCGGGCTTTGCGATACCATGCAGCCACGGCCCGTTTCATGGCGAACAAGCCGAAAGTGTTCCGCTGACCCGGGAGAGCAGGGCATGAGTGACGAATTGGGCAGCGCGGCCGATACGGCGCTCGAGCATGCCGGCGCCGATGCGGCGGCGGGCGTTGCTGGCCCCCGCACCAGCGCGCGAGATACGGTGTGCCGCAACTGCGGCGCTGCGCTCGCGGGCGATTTCTGCCATGATTGCGGGCAGAGCGCCCAGAGCCTGCGCCGACCTTTCTGGTCGCTGCTGGGGGAAAGCATCGAGACGCTGTTTGCGCTTGATGGCCGGGTGGCGCGGACGTTGCCGAGCCTGCTGCTTCACCCCGGCCGGATGACGCGGGCTTATCTCGACGGCCAGAGGGCGCGCTTCATTCCGCCCTTCCGGCTCTATGTGCTGGCCTCGCTGATCTTCTTTGTCGTGCTGCCGCTGGTACTGGGCCGGGGGCTGAGTGTGGTGCCCGGCAGCGGGCAGAATTTCGAGGAAGCGCGCGCGGAGATCGAGCGCGCCTATGCCGAAGGGGAGATGACGGACGAGGAGTATCGCGGCGCGCTGGACGGCATCAATGAGGTCGAGACGTTATGGCAGGGCGGGCCGAACGTGTTCATCCCGGACGCGCCAACGCCGCCGGAAGAAGAGGGCGCTTCTGCTCCGCCTGATCCGGAGGGCGAATGGGCCGGCTTCATGCCCAAGGAGGCGCTGGATGCGGTTCGCGATGCGGGATCGGAAGGCAATGAGGACGCCGCGCGCTTTGCGCAGGTGATGGATAACCCGGACCGTCTGGCCGAGCAGACGCAGGAGTGGATCCCGCGCCTGATGTTCATCCTGCTGCCGGTCTATGCCTGCCTGCTGGCGCTGGTGTATCTCTGGCGCCGCCAGTTCCTGTTTTTCGATCACCTGATCGTGTCGCTGCACTTCCACTCGGCACTGTATTTTTCCATGGTGATCGGTGTGCTTGTCTCGCTGCTCATCGGGGCTGGTTGGGTGACGCTTGGCCTCATCCTCTATTCCAACTGGTATCTCTACCGGCTCAACCGGGTGGTTTACGGCCGCAGCGCGTTCAGCTCGGTCCTCCGGGTGCTGACGCTCGACAGTATCTATTTCTGTATCCTGTTGTCGGCCCTTCTGACGGCGGTGATCCTTGGGGCGCTGTCGGTATGATCAAAGCCTCGCAACTTCGCGCCGAGGCGCTCAAACTGCCCCGCGCCCTGGAGCGCCCGCATTTCGACTGGGCAAGTTTCCGGGTCGATGCGCCCAAGGGGAAGACCTTCTGCACGCTGCCGCCCCATCATGAATTCTCCAACGTGTTCCTGACGCCGGACGAGCAACGGATGATCTGCGAGGCAGAGCCGGCCATCTTTTTTCCCGTGCCCAACAAATGGGGGGAGAAGGGGGCAACCTCGATCCGTCTGGCGGCGTGCGACCTTGCCACCCTGCGCTCGGCGCTGGTCATGTCCTGGCGCCATGCTGCACCGCCAAAGCTGCATGGCGAGCTTGCGCTTTGAGGCGCGCGGGTTCTGCGCTAGCTTCCCGCTCATGCCTGACACTCTGACGCCTTCGTCCCCGCTAACCCTGCTTCAGCCGCTTTTGCCGGAACTTGCCGCGCGCGCAGCCGAGATGGAGGCCGCCCGGCGCTTGCCGGCCGATCTTGCACACAAACTGGCCGCGGCCGGCGTGTTCCGGATGGTGACCCCCAGGGCGTTCGGCGGGCTGGAGCTCAGCCCACGCGAGATTGTCGAAGTGACCGAGGCCGCCGCGGCCGCCAACGCCAGCGCAGGCTGGTGCGTGATGATTGCCGCCACAACCGCGCTGAACGCCGCCTATATGGACCCCGAATTTGCCCGGGCGATCTATGGCGATCCCCTGACCATCACCGGCGGCGTTTTCGCGCCTATGGGCAAGGCGGTTGTTGAGGGCGACCAATACCGCGTTTCCGGGCGGTGGCAGTGGGGTTCGGGCTCGGCGAACTGCACCTGGCTATGCGGCGGGTGCACTGTCTGGGAAAATGGCGAGATGAAACGCCTGCCCAGCGGCCCGCCCGACACGCGGATGATGATCTTTCCAGCATCAGAGGCCGTCCTGCACGATACATGGCATGTGATGGGCCTCAAAGGGACAGGCTCGGGCGATATCGAGGTGAAAGATATTCTCGTGCCGCGCGGGCGCTCGGTGTCGCTGGTGGCGGATACGCCGCATGAGACCGGGGCGCTTTTCAAGTTTCCGGCCTTTGGACTTCTGGCGCTCGGCGTCTCGGCGGTCGCGCTTGGCAATGCCCGCGGCGCGCTCGACGCGTTCCATGATCTCGCCACCGTCAAGAAGAGCCAGGGGTCGTCCAAGACGCTGAGCGAGCGCCAGACGATGCAGGCTGAGTATGCCCGCTGCGAGGCTCAATGGCGGGCCGCAAGGGCCTATCTCTTTGCCGAGATCGACCGTGTCTGGACAATCGCGCAGGGCGAGGGCGCCATACCGATGGAGGCGCGGGCAGATCTGCGCCTTGCCTGCACCCACATGACGCGGACCGGCGCCGACATCTGCCGCACGCTGTATGATCTCGGCGGCGGCGCGGCGCTGTTCGAGGCCAGTGACCTGCAACGCCGGTTCCGCGATGCCCATGCCATCACCCAGCATATCGTAACGGCGCCTTCCACCCTGGAGCTTACCGGGCGCATCCTCTTCGGCCTGCCGACGGATGGCGGCATGGTGTGAGTGTTCTGGCGGCGCGCCTCGTTCTGTGGCATGATGAAAAAAAGTGCCGGGAAGATACGGGAGGATCTGCCGATGCGCCGTGTGCAGCCTGCTGGCTGGTTGGCGCGCTTTGCCGCTGCTGCGCTAGCTTTCGTTTGCCTGAGCTTGCCGGGTGACGCCTCGGCAGGGCGCCTGACATTCCCTCTGGAGCTTAACGAGGCGGGCTATTTCATCACGCCCATCCGCGTCAACGGCGCGGCAGAGTTGCCTGCGATCATCGACACAGCGGCGACCATCGCCATGATCGAAAGCCGGGCAGCGGCGCGGTCGGGCGTAACAGCGCCGCCCCCGGAGGAAGCCAAGGTGCAGGTGTTCGGCTTGCTCGGTGAGCGGACTTTTCCCCTCGTCAATCTCGGCAGCGTCAGCAGCGAGAGCGTGCGTATCTTTGATGTGCGCACCGCTTACAATGACCGTGAGCAGATGCCGGGCGGACCTCTGGTCATCCCGGCAGTCGCCTTTGGCGGAGATGTGCTGGATTTTGATTTCCCGGCCGGCCGGTTCTCTGTTTACGACGGGCGCCCCAAGGGGGACGCAAGCGGCACCGGGCGCGGTCCGCTGCGGATTGAAGGCGGGCTGATGTTTGCCGACATCACTATCAACGGCGTCAAGGGCAAGGCACTGATCGATACGGGCTCGCCCTTCAGCTTCATCAATTCAAAAATGGCGCAGGTGGCAAAGACACAGCGCGACGAGGAAAAGTCCACCCTGCTGAAGGGCGCAACCGGGGGGCAAATGGCGGTGTCGGTTGCGGCGGTAAAGCGGTTTTCCATTGCCCGCTTCAGCGTCCGCAGGATCAACATGGTGGTCGCCGATCCCGCCATGTTCGACGATCTTGGCCTGCGCGACGAACCTGCCATGCTGCTAGGGCTTGATCTTCTGTCGCTCTTCCGTGTCCAGATTGACCGGCGGCGCGGCTACATCTTCCTCACGTCCAGGGATGATGGCCTCGAAATGGCGGTCAACTTCAATGCCCGGGGCAGCCGGATCGAGCCCTAGAGCCAGGGGGTTGCCTTCCGGCGCAGCTTTCGGAATGGTCCAGCCAGAAGCGGGACAGGCCGGGGGCAGATGGCGCGGGAACTCAGCATCGGGATCGCCGGGGCCGGCATCGGCGGGCTTGCCGCCGCAATGCTGCTGGCGCGCGAGGGACACCGCGTCACGCTGTTTGACCAGTTCGCCGCTGCCGGGCCTGTCGGTTCGGGGCTGATGCTGCAGGAAACCGGGCTCGCCGTGCTCGGCGCCATGGGCCTGCGCGCGCAGACAGAAGCGCTCGCCGCGCCGATTGCGCGCCTTCACGGTATTTCGATAGACACGGGCCGGGCCGTGCTGGACGTTCGCTACGCGGCGTTGCGGCCGGGGCTTGCCGGTCTCGGCATCCAGCGCGCGGTCCTGTTTGACATCTTGCAGGCCGCCGCCCTTGAAGCAGGCGCGCGGCTTGTGCCGGCTACCCGGATCGTTGCCGCCGATGCCGGGGCCGGAACGCTGACGGACGCTGCAGGCGGGTTGTACGGACCTTATGACATGGTGATCGATGCGCTGGGCGTGCGCTCGCCGCTGTCGTCTGCGCCCAGGCAGGAGCTCACCTATGGCGCGCTCTGGGCGACGCTGCCCTGGCCTTCGGAGAGCGGCTTTGACCGCGCCGCGCTGGAGCAACGCTATGAAGCCGCGCGCAGGATGGCGGGCGTCATGCCTTCCGGCCGCGCGGCGCCGGGCGCGCCAGACAGCCTGACCTATTTCTGGTCCATCCGCGCTGACCAGTATGAAGCCTTCCGCGATGCGCCGCTGATCCACTGGAAAGACGCCGCCGGGCGCCTCTGGCCAGAGACTGAAGTCCTGCTCGATCAGATCACGGATCATCAGCAGCTGACCTTTGCCCGCTATCGCCACCGCACGCATGCGGTCCCTGTAAAAGAGCGTCTCGTCCATATCGGGGATGCCTGGCACGCAGCGAGCCCGCAGCTCGGGCAGGGGGCAAACATGGCGCTGCTCGATGCTTATGGCCTCGCCCAGGCGCTGAAACACGAGGCCGATGTGCCTTCTGCCCTGCGCCGTTTCCTGAAAATCCGCGCGGGCCATGTCCGGCTCTACCAGCTGATGACCTGGGCTTTCACGCCGGTCTACCAGTCAGACGGGGCGGTGATCCCCTGGCTGCGCGACCGGCTCGCCTCGCCGCTCCTGCGCCTCTGGCCGGCGCCGCCTTTGCTGGCCGGGCTTGTGGCGGGGGGCTTTGGCGCGCCGCTGAAGAAGATGGGGCTCAAGGCGGAGCGCTAACGCTGACAGCTCGGACAATAAAACGTCGAGCGACCCGATTGCACGATCCGTTTGATCTCGCCCCCGCAGCTTTTGCAGGGCTGGCCCTCGCGGTCAGAGACGTCAAACCGGTGCTGGAAATAGCCGAGCGCGCCATCGGTGGCCGCAAAGTCCGAAATCGACGATCCGCCCGCCTCGATGGCTTCGGCAATCACTGCATTGATCGCCGGGGCGAGCCGCGAGGCCCGCTGGCCGGGAATGGTCTTGGAAAGCCGCTTTGGCGAGATGCCGGACCGGAACAGCGCTTCGCAGACATAAATATTGCCCAGCCCCGCAATCACCTTCTGGTCCAGCAAAGCCGCCTTGATCGGCGCGGTTTTCCCGCGCAGTGCCTCGTCCAGATAGGCGTGGGAAAAGCGGTTAGAGAGGGGCTCCGGCCCCATTGTTATTAACCGTGGGTATGCCAGGAAAGTCGCGGCGGGCCACAGCTCCATGAAGCCGAACCGGCGGGGGTCGTTATAGGTAACGGTTGCGCCGCCCTCGATATGGAACACGACATGGTCATGCGCCGCGATCCCGCCGGTGCTGTGATGGAAGTCCCCCGGCACCTGCCCGCCAATCGTAAACCGCCCGGTCATGCCCAGATGCATCACCAGCACTTCCCCGGTTGAGAGGTGCGCGGAGAGGAATTTCGCCTGCCGGGCGAGCCGGTCGATCCGCGCGCCGGACAGCCGCTCGGCAAACCGCTCGGGCAGGGGAAAGCGCAGGTCCGCGCGGCGTTGTTCAAGCTTCAGGATGCGCCGTCCCTCCATGACGGGGGCAAGTCCGCGGCGAACTGTCTCGACTTCAGGTAATTCAGGCATCGTTATCGCATATACGCTAAGGCATTCGCAGGTAAGATAGGTTCCCATGACTGGTCAGGACAGCAAAGAACGCATCGTCTCCTTCGGCTTTGAAGAGGTGACGGAAACCGAGAAGGTCGCCCGGGTGAAGGGCGTCTTCCGATCGGTGGCGTCCCGCTATGACCTG
>SXGS01770472.1_pt1 | contig 14260 bp, 14 predicted proteins | sample 3174681 | NCBI WGS metagenome assembly SXGS01 (sample SAMN11356861, study PRJNA531348) | freshwater metagenome | isolation source: freshwater sample F1-80 | place: China: Fuxian Lake, Yuxi | collected 2017-12-25
CGCCAGCAACATGCCGACAATGCCATCGGAGATGAGCTAGGACAGCGGCAGGCCATAGCCGCGATAGACCATAGCGATCATCGCCACGAGACGCAGATTGCGTGTCACCAGCTTGTGCGCACCCACGGAGTCCTCACGCTCGCGCCACCGCTTGGCGAGCAGGTACTCCTCCTCGGGCTCGAGGAGCGGGAATTTCCGGATCTCCTGCAGGTAGCGGGAGAGATTCCCCTCGTTTGACAGCGCCGGAATGCTCATCGTGGCCATCAGTCCCACATCACGCGTGAAGTCCCCCTGCGAGGCGCATCAGGCAAAGAACGCGTCGACAAGTGTCGCTGTTCCCCGATACCCCCGAGGTGGCGGGCCGCCCCTGACAGGTCGCGGGAAGCGCCCTGTGCGGCATCTCAATACAGATAATCGGTTATTGCGGCGATCATAGGGCATAAACGAGGTAGGGGGAAATCCACGTTTAGATACGCTCTAATTTGTGAATCAGATCACTGATATCCTTCGAGAGCGACTTACAAAACTTTAATTCTTCGGCGGTAACCGGGTGCGTAAAGCCGAGCGTCACGGCGTCCAGCGCCTGGCGAGGAAAGGCCATCGCCGCTTCGAGGACGGGCTGCGCCAGACGGCGCCGCTGGGTGGGGCGGCCATAGACCGGGTCGCCGACCAACGGATGTCCCGCCGATGCCAGATGGACGCGGATCTGATGCGTGCGCCCGGTCGCCAGGCGGCACTCGACGAGACTCGCGGCACCCGCGGCGAGGCTTTTCAGCACCCGATAATGGGTGAGGGCCGGCTTGCCGCGGCTCTCTCCGACGATGGCCATTTTCTTGCGGTCCTGGCGCGAGCGGCCGATGGCGCCGCTGATGCTGCCGGTGCGCGGCTGCGGCACGCCCCAGACGACGGCGTGATAGAGGCGCTCGATGCTGCGCCCGGCGAATTGCGTGGTGAGCGAATGGTGCGCCGTGTCGTTCTTGGCGGCGACCAGCAGGCCGCTGGTGTCCTTGTCGAGGCGATGCACGATGCCGGGGCGTGCCACGCCGCCGATCCCGGAGAGGCCGGCCCGGCAATGGGCGAGCAGCGCGTTGACCAGGGTGCGATCGGGATTGCCGGGGGCGGGATGGACGACCAAGCCGGCGGGCTTGTCGACCACGATGACGTCGTCGTCCTCGTAGAGGATGGTCAGCGGCATGGCCTGCGGCGCCGCCACGGCGGCCCTGGCGGCCGGCACCGTCAGCACGAAAACATCGCCCGGTTTGACCCTGCGGGAGGGGTCGGATATCGTCGCGCCGTTGCTGGTCACCCGGCCTTCTTCGATGAGCGCCTTGATGCGCGAGCGCGACGGCGCGGCGTCCCCGGAAGCCAGGGAAGCGACAAGCGAGCGATCGAGCCGCTCGCCCGCCGAAGCGGCATCGATGGTCACCGTGAAGGTCTGCTCCGCCGCTGCTGAATTCCTTGCCGTCATGCCCCGACACTGACCCACAAGATGCAAGCGCTCAAGACCATCGTGATCACCCTCGGCGCCGTGCTCGTCGTGGCCTTCGGCCTGCTCATCTACGGCCTGTCGCAGAACTGGCACCGCGCGACCGAGCCGGCCCCCGCCAGCCGGGCGCCGGCCGCGGGTCCGGTCTGGGGCAGCGTGTCGCTGGGCACGGCCAATGAGCGGATCGCCGGCATCACCGCCTCGGGCGACCTGATCGTCGTGCAGCTCGCCGGCGACCAGGGCAGCCGGCTGGTCGTGGTCGATCCGCGCAGCGGCCGCGTGGTCGGCAGCTTCGTCACGGGTGCGCAGCCATGATGGTCATCGCGCGCGAGGCCCTGCGCCAGATCGCCGACGCCGCGGAAGCGGCCTATCCCGGGGAATGCTGCGGTCTGCTCGTCGGGCGCCGGCATGCCAACGGCACGGTCGAGGCGGTGCGGGCCCATGCCAGTGCCAATCTGCGCAAGCAGAACAGACAGTTCGAGATCGACCCGCGGCTCTGGGTCGACCTGGCGCGCGCCCTCGGCAAGGGGCCGATGAAAATCGTCGGCCTCTATCACTCACATCCCGACGGGCCGGCGCAGCCTTCGGCCATCGATCTCGAGGCGGCCTGGGGCGAGGAGCTGGTCTGGCTGATCGTCAGCGTCGCGGGAAGCGAGGGCGAGGAGCCCGGGCGCGGCCAGGCCGTGCAGGTGACGGCCCATATCCTCGACCATGGTGGACGGCAGTTCCGCGAGCTGCCCCTGCGCACCGCCGACTGGCATGTCTCTCCCTCCCGGACCCTGCCGGAGGATACGGAAGAAAAAGGCGACGGGACGAAAGGCGAGGGAGCCGAGGGCGAGGCAACATGAATTTCTGCAGCGACAACACGGCCGGCGCTCACCCGCGCATCCTGGCGGCGCTCACCGCGGTCAACGCGGGTGCGACCATGCCCTACGGCAACGACGACCTGACCCGGCAGGTCGAGGCGCGGATCGCCGAGATCTTCGAGCGGGACTGCGCCGTCTTCCTGGTCGGCACCGGCACGGCGGCCAATGTCCTCTCCCTGGCGGCAATCACGCCGCCCTGGGGCGTCATCTACTGCCACCCGGATTCGCACATCAACATGGACGAATGCGGCGCGCCGGAGTTCTACACCGGCGGCGCCAAGCTCGCGACGGTCGCGGGTAAGCACGGCAAGATCGCCGCCGCCGATCTCGACGCGGCCATCTCCGGGGCGGGCGTGGTGCACCATGCGCAGCCGGCTGCGGTCAGCCTGACGCAGGCGACGGAAGCGGGCACGGCCTATACGCCGGCCGAGCTCGGCGCCCTCAGCGAGGTGGCGCGGCGGCACGGTCTCGGCCTGCATGTCGACGGGGCGCGTTTCGCCAATGCGCTGGTGCATCTCGGCGGCAGCCCGGCGGAACTGACCTGGAAGGCCGGAATCGACGTGCTGAGCTTCGGGGCGACCAAGAACGGCGCGCTGGCCGCCGAGGCGGTCGTGGTCTTCGACCGCGCCCGGGCGGCCTCGCTCGGCTTCCGCCGCAAGCGCGGCGGCCAGCTCTGGTCGAAGATGCGTTTCCTCGCCGCCCAGCTCGAGGCCTACCTCGAGGACGATCTCTGGCTGGCCAACGCGCGCCACGCCAACGCCCTGGCGGCCGAGCTGGCGCGCGGCCTCTCTGCCATTCCCGCCGCCCGCATCGAGCACCCGGTCGAGGCCAACGAGATCTTCGTGACCCTGCCCGAGGCCGTTATCCGCGGGCTGGAGGCGGACGGTTTCCGCTTCTACCGCTGGATGGACGAGGGCAGTGCGACGCTCCGCCTGGTCACCAGCTTCAACACCGAGAAGGCGAGCGTGAGCCAGTTCATCGCAAGCGCCCGACGCCATGCGGACGCTAAAACGTCAATCATGACAAAGGCATAGAAATTACTGCCGGTCAGGGATCATTTGCGACCAACCGGCGACAGGGGTATAAGTGCGACAGTGCGACCTCACTCGTGGTCGTTGCCGCCTAAACCTCTCCCCAGCGGTCGACACGGGCAAATAGCGGATCGGTATGAGTGCTGTTTTAGATTACGCGACGACGCTTGGCAGATATCTGCTCTCGCAGCAGCTCGTGCATCTGATCGTGCACGTCACCAACCACTGCAATTTTCGTTGCGATCACTGCTTTATCGATTTCTCGCCCAAACGCGATCTGAAGCTCTCGGCCTATCAGGCTCTGGGGCGGGACGCGGGCAAGTTGTTCTGGCTCGATATCGGCGGCGGGGAGCCCTTCCTGCGCAAGGATCTCGCCGACATTGTGGGGTCTTTCGATGCCAAGGTAGTGCAGATTCCGTCCAACGGGGCGCTTCCCGATCTGATGGAGACGCAGTGTCGGCGCATGCTGGATCTCGGCGACCGAGAGGTTGTCGTTTCTCTGAGCCTCGACGGCTTGCGGGACACCCACGACCGCGTCCGCAAGCATCCGGGCTCCTATGATCAGGTCTGGAATACGTTCGAGCGCCTGAAGAAGATCGATGGCCTCTATGTCAAGGTTCTGACGGTCCTGCACAATGAGAACGTCGGCGAGATTCTGGACCTGATGCGCGAGGTGAAGCTCCACCAGCCGGATCATCATTCTGTGATTCTCGTGCGCGGCGAAACGATGCGCGACAATATCAAGCTTCCGCCTGTGGAAGAGCTGAGGAAGCTAGGGCGGGAGATCTTTGCCATACAAGAGAGCTATGACTACGGTCGCGGCGGCCTATACGAGCGGATTCTCCGCAACTTCCATCGTTTCGTATGGAAGAATTCGCTGCGCACGATCGAAGAGCAACGTCAGGTGATACCTTGCCTGGCGGGGACCGCCCACATGGTGGTGATGGGTGACGGCCGGGTTTCTTCCTGCGAGATGCTGGAGCCGGTTGGCGACCTCAAGTTTCAGTCTTGGGAAGAGATCAAGGACAGCGCTGCGTTCAAGCAGCAGGTGGCCGACATAAAGGCGGGCAAGTGCTACTGCACTCATAACTGCGCCATGATGGACAGCATTTTCTTCAATCCTCGGAACGTCGCAAAGCTCGTTCATCAATCGGTCGACTAGGAATTGGCCGCGCCGATGACCACGGCTTCGCGTTGCTGCGTTCTGATCGCTTTTAAGGATCGTCGCGCAGAATTGCATCGTTGTCTGGAGAGCCTTCTGCCTCAGCTCTCCGGCGGCGCGCATATTCTGCTGGTCGACGATGGTAGCGAAAGGGATATTGCCGCCCTTCCCGAGTTTGCCAAGTTCCTTTCGCATTCCAGCGTTCATCTGGTGCGTCACCCGGAGAATCTCGGCGTCAGCGCAGCCCGCAATACAGGCATCAACTGGGCCGCGGATCGCGAATTCGACATCGTGATCATGACGGACAGCGACTGCATCGTCCCGCCGGACTTCATTGAGGCGCATCTGGCGCTTCACCGGAAATATCCCTCCGCGCCGCTCGTCGGCGGCGGAATCCGGGGCACCGGCGGGACGTTGTGGGCCAAGCTCGATGGCATGATGACGTGGTTCCATTGCTTTCCGGGCCTGCCCGAACGCAAGCTGATGAGGCCCTATGTCGCGCCGACAGCCAATCTCAGCCTCAAGATCCGCATGCTGCCTTTCGGCCGGCGATTCTTCGAAGACCGGCTGCACACGGGCGAGGATACCGCCTTCTCCCGGCGGGTCCTCAAGGCCGGCTTCGAGGGAATCCTGGCCCCGTTTCCCGAGATTCTGCACGCCGATCGCGAGCGCTTCCTCGCATTCTTGAGGCATCAGTATGAATTCGGCCGGCATCACTATTGGATCGTTCATTCCGATCGCGGAATGGGGGAGCTGTGTTTGCAGCCACTGTATCGCCTGGTGACCGCCCCCCTCTTCGTGCTCGCCATGCCACTCTATGCCGTCCTCGGCTGCTATCTGAACATCCGGCCGTGGCTTCGATTCGACTGGCGGAACTCTGTTTACTGGCCGCTTCTCCAATGTGTCTGGTTGGTCAAGGGCATTGCCTTTCTGGAATCGGCGTTCTTCCGCGAGCGGGCGTTCCGCCTCGGCCGCCGGCCTCACGATGGCCGGACGACGAACAGAAGGGCTGCGATCGAATCCGCTTTGCGCGATCCAGCCGATGCCCTGCTGCCCGGAAAGAAGGCGCCGCGCAACGATGCGGTTTCGCGGTGAGGTTTTGACATGAGGCGGCGCGTGTTGGTCACCGGCGGCACGGGATTCATCGGCGCCGCCGCCGTGCAGCGGCTGGTTGCGGACGGCCATTCGGTACGCGTCCTCGACAACAACTCGCGGGGCCGCGCCCGCCGTCTTGCGGGCCTCCGGGAGCGCATAGAGTTCGTTGAAGCCGATATCAGGGATGGTGCTGCCGTCGCCCGAGCCACCGAGGGCATCGACACGGTCCTTCATCTCGCCTACGTGAACGGGACCGAGTTCTTCTATTCGCGCCCGGATCTCGTCCTCGACGTAGCGGTCAAGGGCATGATCAACATTCTCGAAGCTTGCGCCGCGCATGATGTGCGGGATCTGCTGCTTGCCTCGAGCTCCGAGGTGTACCAGACGCCGCAGCAGGTTCCGACGGACGAGAGCGCGCCACTGGTGGTTCCGGATGTCTTGAACCCCCGCTACTCCTATGGCGGCGGCAAGATCATCGCCGAGCTCATGGCCGTGAACTACGGCCGCCGCCGCTCCGGGCGCGTCCTGATTTTCCGTCCTCACAACGTCTATGGGCCTGATATGGGCTGGGAGCACGTCCTGCCGCAATTCGTCCTGCGCATGCAGGAGCTGTGCGCGACGCACAGCGACCCGACGGTCCGCTTCCCGATTCAGGGAACCGGCCGTGAAACGCGGGCGTTCGTTTTCATCGACGATTTTATTGAAGGCGTGATGCTGATGCTCGAACGCGGCAACCACCTTGGCATCTACCATATCGGCACGCAGGAAGAAGTCACGATGGCGGAAGTCGCTGGCCTCGTGGGCGCCCATTTTGGGCGTGATGTGGAGCTGGTACCGGGTGAGGCGCCGGCTGGCGGCACGCCGCGCCGGTGCCCGGATATTCGAAAGCTCGCAGCCCTCGGCTACCGTCCGCGGGTGGCGCTGCGTGACGGGCTGCCCATCCTCGCCAAGTGGTATGTCGAAAACGCCGCCCTGTGCGAGCGCGCATCGTAGGAATAGACATGGCAGAACCTCAAAAATTCCGGTCGCGTCATCGTGACACGTGCCGCATCTGCCGCGGGCAGCGGCTGTTCCGCTATCTCGATCTCGGGCGCCAGCCACCCTCCAACAGCTTTATAAGCGCAGCCGACATTCCGCGTGAGCAGCGGTTCCCCCTGGACGTATACCTGTGTGAGGACTGCGGCCTGTCGCAGCTTGGAGAACTCGTATATTCCGAAGACATCTTCGACGAGTACGCGTACCTCTCGTCCACATCGAAAGCGTTGTGCCGCCATTATCAGGGCATGATCGACGCGTCGGTGGCTGCCTTCCATCCGCCCGAGGGGGCGCTCGTGGTCGACATCGGCTGCAATGATGGAATTACCCTTGCCTGCTACCCGAAGGGCCGCTTCCGTGTTCTCGGTGTGGAGCCGTCGTCGGCCGGCGACTATGCCCGGCGTGCGGGTTTCGAGGTTGTGTCGGAGTTCTTCGGCGCGGATGTCGGGGCGCGTTTGGCGGCAATCCACGGCCCGGCGAAAATCATCACCGCGACCAACGTGTTCGCGCATGTCGACGACATCCGTGACTTTACCGCCGGTATTCGCGCACTGCTGGCGGGCGACGGCGTCTACATCATCGAATTCCCATACCTTGTGGATATGATCGAGCGCTGCTATTTCGACACGATCTATCACGAGCACCTGTCCTATCTCGCCCTTACGCCGCTGCATCGCATGTTCGGGGAACTCGGCCTGCGGGCATTTCGCGTGGAACGGACCGAAATCGGCGCTTCCGGCCCGGCCTTGCGCCTCTTTGTGGCGCGCCAGGAGGCACCGCACAGGCCCGATGGCAGCTTCGAGCGCATGCTGTCCGATGAGGCGAGTTGGGGGGTCACACGACGACACGCTTATGAGCGCTTTGCCGGGCGGGTTCTTAAGGTGCAGACCGAGATCCGGCGCATCGTGCAAAGCCTGATCGCCTCTGGTGGTCGGATCGGCGCCTATGGCGCGCCGGCGAAGGGCAACACATTGCTCAATTGCCTCGACCTGACACCCAAGGAAATCGTCGCCGTCGCGGAAAACAACGCGCTCAAGGTCGGCAAGGTGACGCCTGGTGCCCACATTCCGATCGTCGACGACGCTGCATTCCTCGGCCTGGGAATCACGCATGCGCTGTTGTTGACCTGGAACTATCTCGACTTCTTCTTAACCAATTCGGAGTTCGTCAAACGGGGCGGGAAGTTCATCGTGCCGCTTCCGGAGCCGACGATTCGGCCGTGACGACTGCGCCCTACGTTCGCCTGTTCATGGGCGGCGTTTGCCGATACGGTGGCTGCATTGCAGGGGCGGGAATCACTCGGCAGATTCATGGCTGACCTCGATATCGTTGTCCCCGTGTACAACGAGGGGCGGAATGTCATTCCCATGCTCGATGCGTTGCATCGGCATGTGCGGGTGTCATTTCGGGTTCTCATCTGCTACGACATGGAAGAGGACAACACCCTTGATGCGTTGCGCGAATATCCGGCGGGCAAGGTCGACGTCGTCTTGATCAAGAATCCGCAGCCGGGCGAAGGTCCACACGGTGCGGTCCGCGCCGGCTTGGCCGCCTCGACCTCTCCGGCGGTCCTGGTCTACATGGCTGATGACGACTACAACGCCGACGTCATCGATCGGATGTATGAACGTTTTGCCACGGGCTGCCATGTCGTCGCCGCGAGCCGCTTCATCGACGGCGGATGTATGACCGGATGCCACTGGCTGAAGGAGACCATCACGCGGGTCGGCTCTTTCTTTCTCAACCACCTCGCGGGCCTGCCGGTCCACGACGGAACCAATGCATTCAGGCTCTTCTCCCGGCGTCTCCTGACGACGGTGGAGATCGAATCCCGGCAGGGTTTCACCTTCAGCGTCGAGCTTCTCGCCAAAGCCGTGCGGCTCGGCTGGGCAGTGGGCGAGGTCCCGGCTCGCTGGTTCGAACGGGTGGATAAGCCCAGCCGCTTCCGTGTCGCGCGCTGGCTGCCAGCCTACCTGTATTGGCTGCTTTACGCCTGCAGTACGCGCTGGCTTGCCGCCCGGCGGGTGACGCAACGCCTCCCGAGAGCGGATCTTGCATCCGGGGCGGCCCGACCGTCCGACAACTAGGCTCTGACGACCCTGTCCGATCGAACCATCCTCAGGACCTACGCGTGGCTCTCCGCGGCCGCGGCCGCAGGCTCGCTCGTGCTGCTTGCGTTGCGGATCCAGGGGACGATTTCACTCGCCGAGCCGCTGCAGTTGATAGCGAGCGGCGACGAGCACTCATCGCTATATGCGATGTGGAAGTACGTGCGGGGCGAGCCCGTCTATACCGACCGTTTCCAGCTTCCGTTCAGCGCGGCGCTCTACAATTGGCTGTTCTATGCGGCCTATGGCACGGCGGCGCGCCTTGGCTCGGGCCTCTTCGGCCTCGCTGACCAGTGGCTGCCAACCACCGGCAGGATACTCTCGCTGGGATTGCTGTCACTGGCGGCAATTGCCGCGGGTTCCTGCTTCAGTCGTGCCTTGCGGGCGGAAGGTTGGCCGCTCCGAATCGTCGCATGGTCGTTCGCGATCTTTATCGCCTTCGGGCCGCTCGTTGGTTTTTGGGCTGTGACCGTTCGGGCCGATATCGGCGCCTTTGCCTTTGAGATCATCGCCGTTTGCGCCTTTCTGCGCCTGTGGCCGCGTCATCGCTGGCACGCGGTGTTGGTCTTTGCCGCGTGTGCGTATGCGAGCTGGGCATTCAAGCAGATCGACATTGTCGCGCCGGCCGCCGTGGGATCGTTTCTGCTCCTCAGGCGTCAATGGCAGTTGGCCGCTGCGCTGGCGGGTAGCTTGGGCCTGCTAGGGGCAGCGACGCTTGCGCTCGGCAGCCCGCTCTATCTCTCGATCATGCTCTTCGCCGACTACGCGTTCATCTATAGCCCCTCGCACGCCATCTCGGTCGCCGCGAATTTCGCGCTCAAATCCGCCCCGGGACTGTCGCTCCTGGCGGCGGCTGCAGCAGCGGCGGCAACGACGCGATTCGGGCGGGCCGCGGTATGGAACGACGATAGCGCGCTGCTTGGGCTCCTGGGCGTGGTGCTCTGGGCCTTGATCGTCGTGCCGACGAGCATGCAGACCGGCTCGGCGGAAAACTATTATTTCCCGATTTCGTTCTATGCCACGATGGCGGCCTGCGCGCTTCTCCGGCTTGCGATCGATCACAGCTCTCATGCCCGGCTCGTCATGTCGGCGGCCGCCTTTGGCTGGCTGATTGCGATTGGGGCTATCGGTCTGGTGCTGGGCGGCGTCATCGGAACCACGGACCTGCGCCAGCAGCACGGCACGATCGCACGCCTCAAGGAATGCCTTGACCCGCTTCCTCGCCCCCTGTTTGTTGCCAATCCGATACTCGCACTGCCGTGGATCATACCGACGCCGACGCCCTTTGTGCTGTCGTACACCTATGAGCGCGAGCGTTTGTTGGGGCGCCCCTTTGAAGCGGGCGGGGTCGGCGGTTTGATGGATGGCGGCTTCTTCGCCGCCGTCGCCATGCCCGATCCGGGGGGAGAGCCGATTGTCCACGACGGCTCGCGGCTAGAGCGATATCAGCGCGTGGCGAACTGCCGTCATTTCGCCGTGTTTCTGCGCGCTCAAAGCGGAAACGAGCTGTCGCCGAGATAGTCCCAGATATCGATGACGGGCTTGCCGCGCGTGTTCAAAGCTTTGTAATGACTATGCGGGACGCAAAGGACCAGCAAGTCGCTGCGCTCTACGACCTCGTCGAGCGGCAACAGATCGGGCGAGCGGACGAGCGGGTCCGTTGCAAGAACCTCCCGTGCGTGCAGGGCGAGGTCCTTTCTCATCTTGTAGCTTAACGAGGCCCTGACGTCGTCGCTGTCAGCCTTGAAGGCCATGCCAAGCAGCCCTACCGTCATATCGGTCAGCGGGTATTTCTGCCGCATCCGTTCGATGAGATAGAGCACCAGGCCCTCGTTGACCAGCATCGCCGCATGGCCGAGGCCGAATGCGTTGCGCGCGAATGAAACCAGTTGCATCGTATCCTTGAACAGGCATGGACCGGCCGTAAAGCCAGCCGCCGGGATGTCTTTCGCGCGGGGATAGTTATGCGTCATCGCATGGCGGATTCGGTAATAGTCGACGCCCGCCGAATTCGCGATCATGAAAAACTGGTTCGTAATGGCAAATTGAATATATCGGTAGGTGTTGTTGAAGAGCTTCGCAAATTCTGCCTCTATCGGTGTCAGCTCAACGATCTCCGGCGAGACGCGCTTGAACAGGTCGCGGGCCGCTGCGAGCGCCTCGCGGCTCGTACCGCTGACGATCTGCGGCGTTCCCGCCAACTCTTTGATTGCCAGCCCCTGCACGACACGTTCGGGACAGAAGGCGAGCAACGGCCGTTTTCCGGCCGTAGCCAAATGGCGGCCCAGCCATTCCGTCGTGCCGGGGTAGACCGTCGAACGGAGGATCAGCAATTGGTCGTTGCGCAAGCTCGGCAGGAGTGTATCGATGCAATCGCGGATCGCGCGGTGCACCGGATTCATGAACTCGTCGATCGGCGTTCCAATCGTCACGACAACGGTGCCGACCTCTGACACCCGGGCCGGATCGGCAGTCAGGGTTAGTCGGTCTGCGGCGAGAGCTTCGCGGAGGAAGCTGTCGCCCCCTTCCTCGGCGAACGGCATCTGTCCGGCTTGGATGGCCGGAAAAGCGGCCTCATTGATATCGAAGATTAGGACGCGAAATCCGGCATGCGCAAATGACAGAGCGAGCGGTAGCCCCACATGTCCGGCTCCTCCCACGATACAAATGTCGTTCTTCAGGCCGCTTCGGGAGGGGGACACGTATGACCATCGTCCTTGTCAGTCGGGAGATGGGACCTTGTAAGAGGGGGGGCAGTCTCTGTCAAATTCGGGACGACCTTGGATGCGCTGCGGTTGCGTCATGCGCGCAGTTCCGATAAGTAAGGGCCCGCAGCGGCTCGGCCGTTTGTTTAATCATGGGTCCCCTTCGTCTAGTGGCCCAGGACACCGCCCTCTCACGGCGGGAACAGGGGTTCGAAGCCCCTAGGGGACGCCAGACATTACAAGGGCTTAGGCGCAGGCACCCGGAAACTTCTCCAACTTTTCTCGAATATCGTGTGCGTGCGGCGCGGCGCTTCGTCGTGCCGGTCTGTTCCTGATGCGATAGCCGTTCTGCGGGAGCTTAAAACGGCTTTCCAGCCCAAGAGATACTTTGGTCCATCGCTATATGATGTCTGCATTGAAGGCGAGTACGTTGCAGCCGTTCGCTACATTGTCAGCTTGAACAATAAGACCGTCACCACAACCCTAGTAGCCGATATGGCCCTAGAGTCGGCTATGAACGTAGCTGTTCCCGGGGCGATGAAATCGCCTCTAAGAGACGCTAGAAGCAATCTCGACAGACATGCTCTGTTAGTCACCCTCGTCACTCTAGCTGCAATCCAGATCGGGCCCGCGCTGGCATCCGACTTGATCGGCACCGCACGTGTCGTCGATGGCGACACTATTGGGATTAACGGGCAACGAGTCCGCCTCTTTGGCATCGACGCACCGGAGGGCGGTCAGACGTGTTCGCGACAGGGCACGGCATATGACTGCGGCCAGGAAGCGACTCAAGCACTAGCGGATTTACTCAACGGAAAAACGTTCACTGCATTCATCGTGACACTGACCGATATCGACGCATCGTCGCGACTTGTTATCTCAGCGGCCGGGGTGGATATGACGTGAACGGCCATATGGTGCGGTACGGTTGGGCGCTAGCGTACCGCCACTACTCGTGGACTTATGTTGACGAAGAAGATGTTGCACGCATCTCGCGGCGCGGCACGTGGGCTGGAACCTTCAAGGCACCGTGGGAGTGGCGAGCCGAGACAACACGGCGAACGAAACCATAAGCGGAGGCGAATCAGGTGACGAATGGCTGGTTCTTTGCAAAACCTGCTACGTACCGCTTTTTACCCGGTTGTCCATCTTGCAGAGCATCCGGCAGTTCTCGGCTATCGTCTTGCCGCCCTTGCTCCACGGGATGATGTGGTCGGCCTCCATGCCATCTATGTCAAAATTCTTTTTACAGACCGGGCATACGCCTTTCTGCTTCGCGTAGATTTTCTGCTTCGTCTTTTCATCGAACGCGCGAAGGCTCAAGGTCTTTTCGTTGCTCGTCAAAAGATACTCGTAGATACCTCTCTTGTTGTCCACCTCGTCATCGTCGATAAGCTCGATGATCCGTTTCTCCAAGTCTGCTGCATTCAGCTTGTCGCTCTTGTGTTTGTTGTAGAACTCGCCCCATGGCAAGCCCTTCATCAGCTTGGCTCGTGCGCTGCTCTGATTCGAGAACACACGCTTGACCCAATCGAAAACCGCTTGCCAGTACTGCCATAGCTCTTGCGCGTCTTTGTCATGCTGATGCGCGCTCATATAGCTCTCGATTTCTCCACCGGAAAGCCAATCGAGCGCCGTTTCCAAAATCTCTTGCCGAATCGTTGAGCCGCTCACCAGCTTGTCCCGTCCATCCTGAACTGCTGGGGCGCCAGTTTTGGAAAACCACCGCTTCGCATCGGCGAGCCACGGTCCTGTGTAAATCGCGTTGCGCAATTCCTGACCGCTCAGCCGCTCACCAGCGATGTTGATGATCTTGAACCAGTCGAGTTTCTCGCCTTCGGTCCCTTCGCACACATACACCGATAGCTCGTAGTCCAGAATCTGTTCTTTCTTTTCAGTAGTCAGGTTGTTGAAGAACATCGGCGAGCCGTCGAACTCCACCGAAAAGTCGCCTTGAACGTACTGACAAATGCTGACAGTGCGCTGCTGGCCGTCCATAAGCTCAAAGCCATCGCCCGCCACAGCCCAATACATCGTGTTGAGCGGAAAACCCCTGCGCACGGTGTTGATGACTTCGTTGCGCTGCTTTTCCTTGTAAATGAACTCTCGCTGAAAGGCAGGTCGGATGTTCAATTTACCGCCATAGCCAACAACACCGCTCTCGCCTCCGTCGTGATAGCCAGCAACAACGTCGCGCACCTTGATATTTTGCATCGCGATTTTCATATCGCTTTCTTTCGCTTGATAAGAACTCTTGGATAGAGTTGCGTGTAATACCTGCCGCCAACGACATAGTATGTTTGATCGGCTGGCGGCCTGCTTAATCTGAGTGTGGCCCCATCATTGAGCTTGGTAACAACAGTCCGCTCTCCGCTTTTGCTGACTTGTGTTTGCTTGGGATAGGTTTTGGACGCGCTGCCAAACCAAGTTTTTGTTATTCCGAGAATCTCAAACTGATCGGGGTTGTATTTATCAAGGAAGGTGATCGGCACCCCCATCGCGTCACGGTAGTCTTCCGGAATCTCTGCAACTTTGCCGATCTCAATCGCATCGTAGTTGTCATACGTTGGGTATTCGGCTGGCGAGTATTTTTTGTAGAGCGGAATGGAATCGTGACGCATTGATTTTTCGGGCTCTTCGCGTTTTTTAGTGGGTAGATTTGAGCGTTTTTCATAGCTCAGGCAAGCTTGCGGTCAGGATTTTCAGTTTGAGATATTCTTCGTCGCGCAGGCCGTAGGCGCGACGCTGAAGGACGCGGATTTTGGTGTTGAG
>SXGS01415558.1_pt1 | contig 14259 bp, 16 predicted proteins | sample 3174681 | NCBI WGS metagenome assembly SXGS01 (sample SAMN11356861, study PRJNA531348) | freshwater metagenome | isolation source: freshwater sample F1-80 | place: China: Fuxian Lake, Yuxi | collected 2017-12-25
CTTGGGCTTCAAGAGCAACTAAACCAAATGATTCAGAATAACTTGGCACACATACTAGATCACTTGCGCGATACCAATCTGGAAGAACTGTCCGTGATACTGGATCAACAAAGTGCGTAATATCTTCAATTTTTAAAAACTTAGCAAGTGATTTTAATTTCTCTAATTCATTAATATAACCAGAGGCCCCGCCAATAATTACCACCGCAAGCTTTGCCCGCAGATATGGTGAGTGGGAGACCATCTCAGCTGCTGCCCTTAGTAATACATCAGGACCTTTGTGAGGTTGGATTCTGCCAACAAAGGTGAGCAAGATGGCATCGGGTGCAATATTTAATCGCACACGAGCTGCTGCTTTGCCATCAGCTGGTGAAAAACTTTGTAGATCAACACCAGGGGCGACAACAAATACTCGATCTGGGCACGCATCATAAAGTGATACTAAAGATGCAGCTTCCGCGTCAGTGTTTGCAATCAATCCAGTCGCAGCCTTTACCACCTGCTCTTCTCCAATAGATCTAACCTGTGGCTCTGGCTTTTCACCATCTGCCAAATTTAAATTCTTAACCTTTGCGGTGGTGTGCATGGTGTGAATCAACGGTATTCCTGTTGCTTCACTTACCACCCAACCTAACTGCCCTGAGATCCAGTAATGAGAGTGCAGCAGTGAGTAATAATCTTTAGATAACTGTTTTTGATAATTCATATATGCACTAGTTAACGCTCCTAATTGGCTAGGAAGCTCTTCTTTAGAAAATCCTTCAACAGGGCCAGCTTGTAAGTGTTTAACACTTACCCCATCTGCAATCTCAATTGTCTCTGGCAGATTTGGTTTATTTGCTCTAGTAAAAATATCTACGCAAACTCCTGCTTGGGCCATCTCCTTAGCGGTCTCCACCACATAAACATTCATTCCACCAGCATCCCCCGTCCCTGCTTGATCAAGGGGGGAAGTGTGAACCATCAAAGTGGCAATCTTTGAAGAGCGTGGGGATTTCATGTGCTCAATTCTAACTTAAGTTAAGTGATTTAAATATTGGCGATTACCCCACCAATTACGCTTACGCCCCCATAAATCTTCACGCTCTCATCTGGCATCTCAACTCCCCACCGTTTAAAAATTTCCATAATGATTGGCGCAACTGGTCGCCAGGAGCCATCAATAATCTTTATTGCAATCACTCTGCCATCACTTAGTGCGCACACCTGCACACCCTCTGCTCCCTCTTTCATAAATAATCCAGGTATTGCTTGCATCATCCGAGTTGTTAATCGCCCATCTCCTGCAACCAATTCAGGATATTTTGTGCAGGCTGAGACTATTTCCTGATAAACAAGATCTGAAGATTTAACTAAGTTCGAAATAGCTCTTGCTAATCCAATTAGTGAGATTGCAAATAATGGAGCTCCGCAGCCATCAACACTTGTTGCGCTCACCTTTTCACCAGCTAACACTTCAATCTCATTTTTAATTGTAACCTGCAGTGGGTGGTTAAGATCTAGGTAGCTCTTCATATCCCAGCCATTTTTCTGGCAGGTAATAAGCATTCCAGCATGTTTACCACTGCAGTTTTGCGCTAATTGGCTAGCAGGTTTTTCACCCCAGATGATTTTCTCTTTCTCTCCCAATGGTTTATCAACAGCGTTTTTAAGTTGTGAAGTTGAAATTCCTCGCAAGGTGAGCATCTTGGTAACTAAATCAATATGTGATTGCGAGCCAGAGTGTGAGGCACAAATAATTGCTAACTCATTCTCCTCTACTTTAAGCCCAGCCTTAAGCATTGCAGCAGCTTGTAAGGATTTAATGGCACTGCGTGGATAGATAGGCAACTTAGGGGAGCCTTTGGATAAATAGGTTGAGCCATCTGTATTTAAAACTATTAGGTGACCTAGGTGTAGTGATTCGACTAAGTCACCTCGTGTCACTTTGGCTAGCACTTCACCTGCAAATTTCTCGTTAATTATCAGATTGTCTTTCAAGTGAGGACCAAAGATGTGCTTGCAAGGTTTGACCCTGTGCTGCCATGTCATATGAGGTGAACAACTCACCCTCAACTAATCCATACAACCTTGAACCTGCAGTAACTATTTTTGCAGTAGGAGATGAGTAACCCTGATCCATCTCAAGTTGTATCTTGGCCCCCTTAACAACACCTACCCAACCTTCAGCTATGCCGGTGTTATGGGCAAGTAATACTTCAAGTACATTGTTTTCCTTAACCCGCCAAAAACCAACCTCAGAGGCAGCTGGCCTGATAATTTCATCATTTTCATCAATGATCCAAGAGCGAGAAAAATAGTTTAAAAAAGCCCTGCCATCATGATTAAATGAAACCTCTTGGGCAAATTGAAAGCCGGGCACATTTGGATACTCACCCCGCCCCTTTCCTCGCCAGGTACCAATTAACCAAGCAAGTGGCATTAAATCTGGATGCAGATTATCTGGGATGGTAAATGCCATTATCTTTTATCCACCTTTAAAGTTTTTCTAAGCCCAGTTACACCCTTATAAATTAAAAAGATTGAAAAACAAAGAGAAGCAACTATCAATAAAATTGTGGTCAAAATTTCCATCGGGTAAGCCTAAACCCTTACCGAAGTGCTAACTCCTCTTGTGAGGCGCTAACTCCCTCACAAATTAAGGTGGCATCTACTGGCACATTGCGCTTTATTACAGCTAACGCAATTGGCCCTAACTCATAGTGGCGGGCAACAGTGCCTATAAAGCCAACCTCTTTATCCTCCAAATAAACCTTTGCGCCATGCTCTGGCATGGCAACCATTGAGCCATCTAAATGAAGTCTGACTAACTTTCTTGGCGGCTGCCCTAAGTTAAATACCTTTGCCACCGTCTCTTGGCCTCGGTAGCACCCCTTATCCATATGAACTGCTTTATTAATATGACCTAACTCATTTGGAATTGATTTGTGATCAGTTTCAAATAACAATCTAGCTCTGCCTTGCGCAACCCGCTCTGCCTCAAGCGCCCACATACCAACTTGAGTATGGGATTTACTAAACGCATCGGTTGTTTCTTTCAGTTCAATCCTTGGAACAAGTGCGTAAGGACCACCTAATAAATCAGATTTACCAGGTGCTCGTAGCACTGCATAATCATTTTATTGATCTTTAACCTCAACATCTAACATAAATTTCATCTTATTTAAGTAATCACATATTTCCTTAGTCCGCGAATTTTCGGTGTGAATCCAGGTGGTGTTGCCATCATCTACTAAAAACAACTGATCAATTATATGCCCTTGCACATCAAGTATTAGCGCTTCAACCCACTTACCAGCCTCTAGTTTTTCTACATGCTGGGTGGTTAATGCATGCATCCAGGTCAGGCGATCTTTACCTGAGATTGAGATAACTCCACGGTGAGATAGATCTGCCCAAGCATTTCCAGCCACTAATACTTTTTGTTCCTGATTTGGCTCACCAGAGTGCCAAATAGCACCCTTGTCAGGGCCTGACTCAACCAGAACGGTACTCATTACTTACCTGATTTGTTAGCACACTTACTGCATAAACCATAGATAGCAAAGTGTGTTACATCTGTCTTAAATCCGTAATCATCAGCCAAGGTGTTAACAAAGTTTGCAGCAGTATCAATTGGCGCATCCCCAATTGATTCACACTCAGAACAGACTAAGTGCAGATGGGTCAACTCCTCAGCTGCATGGTATGTGGCACCACCATGGCCTAGATGAGTATGTAGCACTAACCCAACATTTTCGAGCGTTTCAAGATTTCGATACACAGTTGAAAGATTTATTCCAGGATGGGTGGCGCGAACCTTCTCCGCTACCTCCTCCGGTGTGGCATGGCCTAACTGTCTGACAGCTTGCAGCACTAACTCACGTTGTGGCGTTAGACGAAGTCCTTTTTCCCGCAACTCATTTGGTTTGGCCATGGGATAAGTCTAACTGGCTATTTAGTACTACCTAATTTCTCGCAGTTATGCGAGATTTAGCCCGCAAAAGGATTAAGTAAAACTGGCAACCTAAGCAAAAACCAAAGGCAGCATTTAGAAAGGCAGCCCCTAGTGCAAAACTTGTTGCAATTAAAAAGACTGTTGTGTTTCCTGTTAAGCCGCCAAGGAGCGCGGTTGCAGCAAATAGTGCGCCAATTAATTGGGCAAATCTTGGCGCCGCCTCATTCTCACATGGTATTGGCCCTGAAAGCCTTGGCTGAATTAAATTGCGATAGATTAAACCATAAAGTGATCTGCGAAGTCCAAATAGGACTGCTGATAAAAAGACTGCAAATTGAAATCCAACAATTAAATTAGATTCTGTAACTAGTGCCGCTGATAGGACTAAGGTTGTAATTGCCGCTGTATATCTTGGACCTCTGGCATCGATTAAACGCTCAGGCTTTGTTTGAATACTGCTTAACACTTTTTCTCTCCTTTGTTAGATAAATAAAATTAATTTTGTAAAACTAAAAACAAATTAACTATTTATCCAACAAATACAACTCTTATTGCGGGCAAAATCAATTACGCGCCGCTTTGTGAAGTAAACAGGTTGTATGTAGAACATGGGTAGATTTTATAATACTTATCAGATTACTTCTTGCAAAGTGTTTGCATAAAAGTGCTATGTAGCTTTGATCGCCTTGATTAGTTGATCACGTTTTGGCGCACCCTTTGCCCTGGCAATCTCAAACCCCTTGCTATCTAAAAATATAGTGGTTGGAGTGGATCGAATATCAACCCTTCTAACCAACTCAAGATTGGATTCAGCATCAACCTCCATATAGGCAACATCTTTGAAATCTTTAACTACATCATTAACAATTGCTTTTGCAGTTCGGCACTCAGAGCAGAAGGTGGTTGAAAATTGCAGGATGGTAAGGCGGCTGCCATATTTTCCACCGAATTCACCTTCTGCGATTTTTACACTTATTCCCTTTTTGATAACGCCCGTTTTAGCGCGCAGAAAAAGCCCAATTACTGAGGTGAGTGAGATCAGTAAAAGAAGTAGCAACAAACTTTCCATAGCGGTATTCTTGCACTCTTATGGCACGCCTACTTCTACTTACAAACTCAAGCGGTGCTAGCGCAGATGTGATGCCATCCCTTAGCTTATTGCAGCATGATGTGAAGATCTTGCCGATTGAGGCTTCAGTATTAGTTGAACCACCAGTAGTTGATTGTTTACTAATTGACGCACGGCGTGATTTACCAGCTGCTAAATCATTTACCAAGTTGATTACCTCAACTGGGGTTAATGTTCCGATCATAGTTGTTACAACTGAAGGGGGCCTCTCTGCAATAAATGCTGATTGGGGAATTGATGATGTAATTCTTGATACCGCAGGCCCTGCCGAGGTTGATGCACGAATTCGGATTGTGATTGGACAAACTGCTATCACTCAATTAGCAAGTAATCCATCTGCTGGTGAGATAAGAAGTGGTGAGGTAATAATTGATGAGTCCTCATACACCGCCAAAATTAAGGGGCGCATTCTTGATCTAACCTTCAAAGAGTTTGAATTGCTTAAGCACCTAGCTCAACACCCGGGAAGAGTATTTACTAGATCTCAATTACTGCAAGAGATCTGGGGATATGACTACTTTGGTGGAACTAGAACTGTTGATGTTCACATCAGACGGCTTCGTTCAAAGTTAGGGCCTGAGTTTGAGGCAATTATTGGCACGGTGCGTAATGTTGGCTATCGCTTCTCCGTACAAAATAATCAAACAACGGCTGATATTAATTAACACCCCTTGCAACACTTAAATCACCTCTCTAAGTCCCAACAAGAAAGTGTTCTATCTTTAATTAAGGCCGCCCATAATTTTGATGGCACACCTCCTATTGCAGAGCATGTATTACTTCACCTTCGCCATGGTGGAGATAAATCAGATTCACACATAGTTTTTGAAGAAGACAATCAAGTAATCGCTTACGCTCACCTTGATACAACTGATCTTGTAGCAGGCCCAAGTGTTGAAGCGGTTGTCCATCCAAACCATAGAGGCAAAGGTTTGGGAGCTCTGATATTAAAAGAGGCAATAAAAGTATGTGGTGATAGGACTCGAATCTGGTCACATGGTGATCTTCCAGCAGCAAAAGCTATTGCAGCTTCTTTAAAGCTTGAATGGCTTTGGTCAAACCTTTTAATGAGTAAATCACTTGGTGAAATACAACCTGTAACCTCCAAATACCCAATCCGTGCATTTATCCCTTCACTTGATAATCAAGCGTTTCTTGCTTTAAACAACAAAGTCTTTGCTAATTACCCAGATCAAGGTGGGTGGAGTGAGGATGATTTAACGGTAAGGCTTAATGAATCCTGGTTTGATGAAAAGGGTTTTTTTGTGGCAGAAGATAAGGGTGAATTGATTGGTTTTTGCTGGACCAAGATTCATGGCGCCCACACCCATTCACACAACGGTTCAGATGAGGACCATGGCCATGAGGCGCTCGGTGAGATCTATGTTTTAGCAGTAAACCCTGATTACAAAGGGCAGGGTGTGGGGCGGGATTTAACAATTACTGGTCTTAATTACTTAAAGTATCAAGGGCTAAGCAATGTGATGTTATATGTGGGGGTCGAGAATAAACCAGCATTTAATCTTTATAAATCACTTGGCTTTAACGAGTTTGGCAGTGATGTCATGTATCGGGTTAAAAGTTAAGTTATAAATCTTCAGTAAAGGTAATTAAGCACTCAATATAAATCTCACCTTGGATTCCTAAGTTTTGGGCATCAGGAGGAGCTGTTACTGGTTCTATGCAAATACCATCTTCATCCTGGCTATAAACCATCCAGTAAGGCGTATCGCACTCCATTGTTAACCTGGCTGCTCGTGGCCAAATGATCTCAGGAACTCCTTTAATTTCCATAAATGTGTCATCCCATGGTGGTTGCGTTGGTGTGATGATTTCACCCGTTGGCAGGTAATCATCACCTTTTTTAAACATCTTTTTGGATGCAAATAAAAGCTCTGCTGAATCTCCCTTGCCAATCTCACGGGCAAACCATGGATGAAAACCTAGCGTTACTGGCAGGTCACAACCATTTGCTTCATACTCAAGTGACCAACGAATTGCATTATCTAAGATCGCATAACTTTGCGTAACAGTTGCGCCATTAAAGGGTGATGGCAGCTCTAAGAATTGCCGGCCACCACCAATATCCTCCCAAGATGATTGCGCGCCGTATCCAATTAAGGCGTGCGGTGGATCAAAGTTATTTGGTAGTTGATGTTTATTACCCTTTGAATCTTTGATAATTCCATCTTTAATTCTTCCAGCAAAGGGAACCATAGAAAACCAACCCCAATTTAAATCGTGTCCTCTAAAAGGAACTGCAAACTGCATATCTCGCCACTGCACAGATGCAAGACGTGCTCCTTGATCTAAATCAATTGCTATTGAGATTTGATCTCCATCAATGTATAGCAATTACTCAATCTCCTTTAGTGTTGGTGGATTAGCACCACTTCTAGAAACAGTTATTGCAGCCGCCCTTGCAGCCCGTTTAAGCATATTTTCTAACCTCACCCCACGCAAAGTATCTAGACGATCTTTCACAATTGCCTCAACCAAAATAGCACCTACTGTGTCACCAGCACCTACTGTGTCAGCAACTACAACCTTCACAACATCAACACTTGCCTTTTCACTTTGCCGATAACCTGCTAACCCTTTATCACCATATGTGACCCATATTAGTGATGGACCTTTTGCAAGCCAATTGTTAACCACCCGTTCAATTTCAAGAGATGGATAAAGCCACTTTATATCTTCATCACTTACCTTTATGGCTGATGAAATAGATACCCATCGCTCAACTTGTATCACATATTTCTCACGATCATTCATCACAGCTGGCCTAATATTTGGATCAAAAACTATTGGTGCAAATTTTGCTACAGATTGCGCCCATTTAAATAACACCGAAGCTCCTGGCTCAATTGCTGTGGCAAGGGTTCCTATATGTAGCAGTGCTGGCCTCTCAGTTTGAGGCTTTGGCAACCAATTTGTAGTGAAATCAAATGTTGCAGTATTTTCAATAACAAACTCATAAGAGGCAGATCCTGAATTACTCAGTGAAATGATTGCTAAACAGGTTGGCTTATCCGAATACTTTACGTAATCTAGTTTTACACCTGCTCTAACTAACTCATCCTTTGCCATATGGCCATAATCATCAGTTGATATTCCATCAATGAATTGAGTATCTATGCCAAGCTTTGCTAATGCCTTTGCGGTATTAGCGGGTCCACCACCGACAACAGGCTTGCGATCTGCATCTTCTGGAATTAAATCTATTAAAACCTCACCTACCACCCAGACTTGATTCATTAAAGCTCTTCACCTTTTCGGGCCAAAAACTCTGTTAATACCTCAACTGCAAATAAGTGGTCTTCAACTTGAGGTAATCCGCTAATAATCAAAATGCCTTTAAAACCTTCACTTGTTATCAAAGGAAGTGCCCCACCATGAATTGCATGAGTATCATCTTGCAAGTTATTTTCTTTATGCCAATCAACTATACGCTCTTCGGCAGAAACCCTTTCATACATTGTTGAATGACGCTTTAGCATCACCACCGCCACTTTACGATTTATCCACCAATCATTTTCAGGCTTTGAACCCTGCAGGGATGCATGAAAAACAATCCAATCACCAATTCGCACCTGAACTGCTATAGGCACTCTTCTTTGGTTACCTAAAGTTGTTGCAATCTAACCGATCTCAACTGAGTCTGAATTTGTCAGTGAGGGCAGTTTTAATATCAACTCTTCTTCTAATAATTGCTTACTACTAAAGCCACCAGTGGTCATACCCGTTAGCCTATTAGGGTAGTTACTTGGAATTAAAGGCAGCGATATCTTTAATAATCTGGTCAAGGTTGATTTCAGGTGTCCACCCTAAAACCCGCTTTATTTTTGAAATATCAGGGACTCGTCTTTGCATATCCTCAAACCCATTCGGATAGGCATCCTCATATGCAATCTTTTCAATCTTTGATGAAGAGTTGTTAATTTCAATAACTTTTTTGGCTAGATCCATAATAGATATTTGTTGGTTGTTCCCCACATTAAAAACCTGCCCAATCGCTTTATCTGAATCCATTACTAATAGTAAAGCTCTAACTGCATCATCTATATGACAAAAGCATCTAATTTGATCCCCGCTGCCATAGACAGATAGTGGCTCATTTTTTAAAGCGGCATTTACAAACCTTGGCAGAACCATTCCATAGTGGCCAACCTGACGAGGGCCGACAGTATTAAAGAATCTAACAATACGAATTGGAAGTTTATTCTCTAAGTTATAGAAGTAAGCAAGGCTTTCATCTACAGCCTTTGCCTCGCTGTAGGACCACCGAGATTTAAGTGGATGACCAATTACTCGATCATCCTCCTCATTTAACGGCACCTTCTCGTTTTTACCGTAGATCTCACTTGTAGAGGCAATGAGTATAGGTTTTCGATACTTATCACATGCCTCAAGAACCATCTCACTACCTTGAAGATTTGTTTTAAGACTCTCAAGAGGTTTATTCACAATATTAAAGACACCTAATGCTGCTGCTAAGTGAACTACATAATCACTCTCCGCAACCAACTTATCCACTAGCGATTTATCTAGAATATCACCCTGGTTTAATTGCATTTTGTCTATGACGCGAGATAGATTTTTAATTGAGCCAGTTGATAGATTATCTAAAATAACTACTTGATCTTCTCTAGCAATCAAACTTTCAGCAAGATGAGAGCCAATAAAGCCTGCTCCTCCCGTAACAAAATATTTCACAGATTTGAGCCTCTGGTATTAATTATTGGCACACTGCCAAGTTTACTGAGGTCTATATAATCGTGAGGAGTAGCAATAATAGCCAAGTCGTAGTCACTGCTAAGTGGGACAGACTTTCCTCCATTCCATTCTTCAACTAAATTATCATGCCAAGATACTTGGGCGCCTTTTTCTAAAAGTCCAACTATAAGTGCTTCGACTGGAGTTTCTCTGGTGTCTGCGACATTTGACTTATATGCAACACCTATCACAAGGATTTTTTTATTTTGAAGCCCACCTAATTTTTCTTCAGATCTACCGATAAAGTATCGAGGCATCTCTTGATTAATCTGGGCAGCTAAGTCTATGAAACGAATTGGGGCGCATATTTCACTAGCTTTATTTGATAAGTAGATAGGATCAACTGGAATACAATGCCCACCAACTCCTGCACTTGGGTAGAAGGGCATAAACCCATAAGGCTTTGATGCAGCTGCTTTGATTACCCCATTCACATCAATTCCTAATTTTTGACAAAAAATCGAAAACTCGTTGATGAACGAGATGTTGATAAACCGAAAACTATTTTCTAACAACTTTGCTGTCTCCGCTATCTCTACTGAATCACACTGAATTACTTCATCTATAAAGTTTGAGTAAAAACTACTTGCTACATCTTTTGACTTCTCTGTCAGCCCTGCCACAATCTTTGGTGTGTTTTTTATCCCCCACTTTTGATTCAGGGGATCAATGCGTTCGGGAGAATATGCAATCATAAAGTTTTTACCCGATTGTCCCAACTCAACTCCTAGTATAGGAGCAAGAAAATTTCTTGTTGTACCAGGTGCCACTGTTGATTCAAGAATCAAGATTGAATCTGCCGCTAATTTTCCTTTTACCGACTTTGCTGCAGCCTCCAAGTATGAAAGATCTGGTAAACGATTTTCCAATAGTGGGGTAGGAACGCAAATAACAACTATGTCAGCTCGTGGAATGCTTGAATAATTTGATTCAGCTTTAATTTTACCTTTCTTTATCAAAGTGACTAACTCCTGATTACTGACATCTTCAACCGGAGACTTACCGCGATTAATATCAATTACTTTTTTTTCATCCAAATCTATTCCTATAACCTCATACCCCGAATTTGCTACTGCCACTGCTAGTGGAAGTCCAACATACCCTAGACCTATAACAGCTACTAGATTTCCCAAACTAGCCCAAAATCTCTAAGGCAGTTTTCGCAATTTCCGTTTTTGCAGCAAAACTTAAAATTTTAGTTTGCATGGCAACTGCATTTACAAGGTCCCCCTTGGCTTTATAAATCTTTAAAAGTTGTAAATAATTATCAGCATTCCAAGGATCGACTAATGCAATTTGTTTTCTAATTGAAACTACGTTTGTCATATTATTTCTTAATTCTTCCAACGAAAGCACCCCATTTAAAACTAGAGGATTATTTGAATCAGATGCCAAAGACTTTGATGCGATTTCGTAAGATTCCTGCGTATAGCCCATATCATATAAAAAATAGGTTGTTCGAAATTTATAGAACGGATCAGAAACCGGGTTCTGTAACACTTTATTAACATACTGCAAAACTACTGGCTTATTCTCGGGGGATGCCGGATTGGATGAGCCCCTTAGGATATACATATTCTGCTCAAATTTATAAATGTTCGTTGCCAATATGACAATTGGTAATAATAGAATGAGAGAAACTATTGGTTGAAAAAGATTTATTTTAACAATATTTGTATTTTTTCCAACACTTGTTTGATCTAATTTTTCTTTTTGATTAGAGGTTAAACCTAAGATACTACCACCAAGTAGCCATCCCCAGACCGAAATTCCAATATTGTCAATAGAAATCAATGACTGCGCTTGAAACCCAATCCATGCGCTGAGTAAACCTAGAACAATTTTTTTATTTTCAAGCTCACATGTTTTTAATAGCTTTAACCCTGAGACGAAAATATAACTGAGAATCGATAAGTAAAAAATACCCACAAAGACACCAGATGTCGCAAACAATTGAATAATGGTGTTGTGTGCATTTGAACTTGTAATATCGAACCCATATTTTAATGGATAACCAACCTCTCTAAACTGCTTAAAGAATGCACCATAACGATCCACCCCAACTCCCGTTAGTGGTGAATCTTTAAACATCTCGATCCCAGCTCGCCAGTAATACCCACGAACACTAACCGAATCCTTATATAAAATTGAGGCTAAAGGTCCCTTCTGAAGGATTCCGAGCACAGCTATGAAAGATGTGATAGCTGAAACAACAAAAACCAAAATGCTAAATTTCTGGTTTTTAATGAATGAGTAGACTGACACATAAAATAGGGATGAGAAAAAAATTACAAGTAAACCCTGTCGAGATCCAGAAATTATAATTGCGATTACGGAGCATATAGTTACAAAGATAGCAAGCGCCTTAAAAAAGATATGCAAGTTTTTTTGAAATATACCAGATACACAAATTATGACAAGAATCGCTAGAAGCGCTGAGGAAAAGTTAGGATTACCTAGTGTTGAAATCATTGCGTTATGGGGATTGTCCCAAGATACGAAGTCTTTCCCAATAATCTGAAGCAACCCATACAAGCTTACAAATAAACCGGTCAAGATTCCTACCTTGTATACCCGCATAACGTTATAAAAATTAATACTTCTTGAAGCAAATAAAAAAATGATGCTAAGCCCAAAATACGCTAAAAAGCCATTTCTGCGTTGAGTATCACCAAGTAAACCTACAATAAAGACATCAGTGTGTAGCAAGGAGATTAATAAAGACACGACAAAGGCCAATACAAGTACGAGTGTTCTAAATTCATTTGACCATAAAGTTATGGGTTTAGTCCTATAAGAGTTTATGAGATGACCAAAGAGCCAGCCACAAATTAAAAGCAAAAAAATGAGCTTAGCTGAATTAAAAGGATCGTAAAAATCAGTTTTAAAAAACAACGTAACTGCTGAAACACCATAAAGGAGTAGCCAAACAGAATTTGATGACTTATCCAGAATTTTTACATTTCGTTTTTGTTTCATTTAGTTATTCTACCTAAATACTTAGGCCTAGTCTCCTTTTGGAGGCTAGGCCTAAGCGGTGATTCAGTAGTTAAAAGGTTTTAAGCCTTTACCTTTTTCTGAATCTTTAAGACCAAGTTCGTAAGTGTTGTGATCAAGGTCTTTAATGAAGCAACAGTTGTCGCAAGTGCAGCTACTGCAGCAAGTGCAGCTGTTGCGCTATCAGCAACAGTTGCAGAAGCAGAAACTTCAACTTGACCTGAAAGGGCCACTGAAGAACCACCAGTTGCTGTGATTTTTACTGAACCAGTAGTTGGCATATAAACAGTATATGTTTTTGCGCCAGCTGTGGCAGGAGTAGTAGCACTGTTATTTACAGAGGTCGCAATTGAAACCCATGTAAGTGTGTCACTTCCGTTACCAAATGCGTAAGAGGTAGTAATACCACCGGTTGCAAGAAGATTTCCGAAGGTTTGACCCTGAAGAGTCTTACCATCTGCATCTAGTGCGGTTACGGTGATATATGCCTTTTCTCCAGCTTGGTAAGTTGCCTTATTGAAAGCCAACTTAACAGAAGCAACTGGATTATTTCTTACTGTAACAGTTACCTCATTTGATGTTGCAGTTGCAAGTGCAACAGTTGCAGCATCAATAACCTTGAACTTAGCTGTTCCAGTAGCAATTGTTGATATTGGACAGAAGTGGGTTTTAGTATCTGCTACTAATTGATAGGTACATGCAACTGGTGTTGTTGCAGAGCCTCCAACTGCTGCGTCAGCTGCTGCTGAGGCAACAATGTATGCTACGCCCGCCCAATTTGTTCCATTGGCATCCACAGCTGTCATTGCGACTGCTGAAGCGTTTGCACCTAGTAGTAATACTGGGTTAAAGACGGATGCTGTGAGGGTCTTTGCTGCTGCAGCGTAGAATGTTACATTCTTGGCTGCAAAGGTACGAGTTGGTGTTGAGATAATAATTACCGCAACTCCACTTCGACCATCTGGACGCACCTCTATCTCATCAGATCCATCACCATTGATCGTAATTGATGTTCCACTGACTGATCCGAAGGCAAGTAAGCCAGCACCTGAGATGGTTGCAGTTACAGATTCAGGCTTTGCAACTGAAGACGCGTTGTACGTCCTTGTTGAAATGTAGGCCGCTGGAGTTGCTGAAGCGGTTGCTACAGCACTAACCGCTACATCTTCTGTGTTGCTTGAAGAGTTTGTACCTATAAAAGCAGTTGACAGAGATGGAGAGATGGTTGTGGCGGTAGAAGCAGCCGCCGCAATCGTAATAGTGAATTCTTTTACTATTGTCTCATTTGGCTGAACAACACCAAGTGCTGAGTTGGCAGAGCCAGCAGCATATGACTTAACCACGAGTGAGTAAGTATATGTTCCAGCAATCCTTGTGGTTGGCGTCGATGAATCTAGTTGTACACCAAAAGTGTGATTGA
>SXGS01291929.1_pt1 | contig 14254 bp, 15 predicted proteins | sample 3174681 | NCBI WGS metagenome assembly SXGS01 (sample SAMN11356861, study PRJNA531348) | freshwater metagenome | isolation source: freshwater sample F1-80 | place: China: Fuxian Lake, Yuxi | collected 2017-12-25
GACGGTCCCGGATGATGGGGTGCGTTCGTCGGCGGGTGATGAAGCGGTCGAACTGGCCCGGTCGGCTGGCCTGTTCTTGGATGACTGGCAACAGTGGGTGTTGCGGGAGTCGTTGCGGGAACGGTCGGATGGGCAGTGGGCTGCGTTCGAGTGTGCGTTGCTGGTCCCTCGCCAGAACGGCAAGGGCAGCATCCTGGAGGCGCTCGAGCTGGCGGCGATGGTCTTGTTCGGTGAACAGCTGATCGTCCATTCGGCGCATAAGTTCGATACGGCGCAGGAACATTTCCTCAGGATGCAGGCGCTGGTGGAGACGTGTGATGATTTGCGGCGTTGTGTCGCGAAGATCAGCACAAGTAACGGTAAGGAAGCGATCCATCTGTTGTCGGGTGCCCGGCTGAAGTTCGTGGCCCGGTCGCGTGGCGCGGCTCGTGGGTTCTCGGGTGACCGGATCGTGCTTGACGAGGCGTTCAATCTCCCGGCTGAGGTTGTCGGGAGCATGTTGCCGGCATTGAGCGCGCGGGATAATCCGCAGGTCTGGTATACGTCGTCGGCTCCGCATTATGACTCGCATGTCCTGCATGGGTTGCGGCGTCGTGGTGTCTCGGATGATCCGGGCCGGTTGTTCTTTGCGGAGTGGGGTTCGGAGCCGGGGGTCGATGTTGATGACCGAGACGCCTGGTATGAGTCGAATCCGGCTTTGGGGATCAGGATCTCTGAGGAGTTTGTCGAGAACGAACTCGCTGCGTTACGTGCGCTTGGTGATGAGTTCGGCCGTGAGCGTCTTGGTGTTGCTGCCGATGAAGATTCTGGGCATGGTGTGTTCGGGCCTGGTGGCTGGCCTGGTTGTGCGGATTCGGGGTCTTGTCGTGAGGGCCGGCCGGTGTTCGCGTTTGATGTTGGCCCGGATCAGGCGTGGGCGAGTATTGGTGTGGCTGCGCGTCGTGCGGATGCGTTGGTTCATGTGGAAGTTGTCGAATGTCGTCCGGGTACAGGATGGCTTGTCGATCGTCTCCAGACGATCCAGCGAGGTTTCGGCGATGCTGTTTGGTTTGATGGGAAAGGTCCGGCGGCGGGGATAGTCCCGGATTTGGAGTCGGCTGGGGTGCGGGTTGCGGAGTTGCCGGGTGGGGAGTTCTCGGATGCGTGCGCTGCGTTTCAGCGTGGCGTGTTGGAGGGTCAGGTGCGGCATCTGGACCAACGCAGTTTGAATGATGCGGTTGCGGTTGCTGCGCGCCGGCAGGTTGGTGATGCGTGGGTGTGGGCGCGTGCACGGTCGGATGCGGATATCACGGCGCTTGTGGCGGTGACCGCCGCCTATTGGGCGTTCGTGCAGGTCCCTGATCCTGTCGCAGAGTTCGTCGTCTACTGAAAGGGTTCTGCCTGTGTGGTCGACGATCTGTGAACTCGTCGGGCTTGGTCTTGTTCTTGGAGCGTGCGTTGCGCTGTTGGGTATCTGGCCGGCGGTGTTAATGCTCGGGCTGGTCATGGTGTTGGTCGGGTGGCTTGGTGGTGAATAGATGAGCCTTATCCGACAGTTGACTCGTCCGCGGTCTGAGGCACGTTCGATCGTGCCTGCGATGCCGTGGGAGGACTATGTCTCGATGGTTGCGGGCGGGTCGTCGTATGGTGGGACTGTCGATGCGGCGTTGAAGAATGCGGCGTCGTGGGCGTGTATTGATGTGATCGCGGATGCGTATTCGCGTACGCCGTTCGATGCGGTCCGCAAGGTCGGAGAGCAGCGTGTCCCGATGGACCCTGCGCCGAGGGTTGTGGCTGAACCGTCTGGGGTTGTGTCGTCGGATGTGTGGTTGACGCAGGTTGCTACGTCGATCTTGACGGACGGTAACGCGTTCGGTCAGATCGTTGCGTATGGCCGGGATGGGTTCCCGACACAGATCGAGATGCTTGCGCCATCTGAGGTGACAGAACGTCGGCTCGTTGATGGTGTTCCGACTGTGAAGGTGTCGGGTAAGGATGAGGCGTTGTTCCCGGCTGGTCCGATCTGGCATGTGCCGGGCCGGATGGTGCTGGCAGGTTCGCCGTTTGGTCTGTCGCCGATTACGTATGCTGCGCGGACGATCGGTACGACTCTCGCGGTTGAGGATTTCTCGAACAGGTTCTTTACGGATGGCGGTCATCCGACGTGGCTGATCCGTACTGCGACTGATCCTGGTGAGGATCGTGCGAAGGCGATGAAAGAACGGTTTGTGCGTGCGATCAAGGGATCGCGTGAACCGCTTGTGGTTGGTGGCGTGGATGGTGTGGAGCGGTTGTCGATCCCGCCGGGCGAGACTCAGTTCTTGGATCTGGCCCGGTTCTGTATTGAGCAGGCGTGTCGGTTTTGGCGTGTCCCGCCTGGGATGGTCTATCTGGCGATGTCGGGTCAGAACATCACTTATGCGAATGTGACGCAGAACGATCTTCAGTTGTTGAAGTACACGCTTGAGGGGTATTACCGCCGTATCGAGGGCGCATGGTCGCGGTGTCTGCCACGTCCGCAGGTCGTGAAAGCGAACCGGGATGCGGTTCTCGCACCCGACCCGAAGACTCGAGCAGAAGTGAACGAGATCCGTTTGCGATCTCGGACCGTGACGGTGAACGAAGTACGCGCGAAGGATGATCTGCCGCCGTTCGGGCCGGAGTTTGACACGCCGGGTGTCCCGCCGATCAGCGCACCTGTTTCTGGAGACGAAGAATGATCGACACGCCTACCGAGAACCTGTTCCGCGGGTTGCATGCCGCGCCAGAACTCCGAACCGACACAGACGACACCAGCCCGATCATGTTCGGGCATTTCTCACGGTTCGATACCTGGTACGAGATCGACTCCTGGTACGAAGGCCGGTTCTTGGAACGGACCGCACCCGGAGCGTTCAAGAAGACCATCAAAGAGAACCGGGACAGTGTGAAGGTCCAGTTCGACCACGGCTACGACATGAACATCGGCGATGCGTTGCTCGGCCCGATCGACGACCTCCGCGAAGACGACGAAGGACCGTACTTCGAAGTGCCGTTGCTGGACACGGACTACAACCGTGACCGCATCCTTCCACAACTCGAAGGCCGTTTGATGAACGGCGAGAAACGCGGGAGTCTGCTCGGCACGTCGTTCCGGTTCCGTGTCACGAAAGACGAGTGGGTCGAACCGGACAAGGCATCGGCACACAACCCGGACAAGATCGCCGAACGAACGATCCGTGAGGTACGGCTGTTCGAGTTCGGCCCGGTTGTCTGGCCGGCGAACCCTGCCGCCGACATCGGCGTCCGGTCATTGACCGATCACTATTTCGAGAAGGAACTTGCGCGTACCGGCCGTGCCGACCGTGCTGCACGTTCCCTCAACCCTTCGCATGGAGCCGGGTCTAGCCCACTCCCGAGCGAGATCGCCGAGCCGCCCGCCGCACTCGGTACTGGACGGTCATTGACCGTCGCACGAACACGACTTCTCGCGCTCCGATAGCGCGAACTACAGGAAGGAAACAGCCGTGAAGTTCACGGAAGTGCTCCGCACACGAATCGCGGAGATCGAAACCGAGCGGGCCGCGAAACTGGCCGAACTCGAAGCAATCACTGACGTTGCAGCGTCGGAGTCCCGAAGCGCACTGACCGAGGCCGAAGATGCCGAGTTCGAGCGTGTCCAGGCCGAGATCGTCGGACTTGATGAGGAACGCACCGCGAAGGTCGCGCGTCTCACCGAACTCGACGAGATCGCGTCACGTCAGGCCGCTGCTGCGCAAGTCCCGCAAGCTCCCATCCCTGGCAGTGAGCGGACCGTCCCGCTGAACGTGGTCGAGGACCGCAACAGCACCCCGTCGCAGCTCGCTGACGCACTTGTGCGATCGGTCGAGACTGCTGGCGTGGAAGCCGAAGCTCTCGCTCACGTCCAAGCTCTCGCGAAGCGTCACTCGCGTGATGCTCATGGCGAGTGGGCACGGAACTTGATTGTGCGTGCGTCTGACGACTACATGAGCGCGTTCGCGAAGGTTGTCACTGACCGTGGCATCTTCTTGACCGAAGCTGAGAAGCGCGCCCTCGCTGTCGGTACGAACACGCAAGGCGGGTTCTTGGTGCCGACGCATCTGGACCCGACGATCATCTTGACGAACTCTGGCGTCTCGAACGTGATCCGTGGCATTGCCTCGGTCAAGACGTTGACGGTCGGGAACGTCTGGAACGGTGTCACCAGCGATGGTGCGACCGCATCATGGGACGCTGAACTGGCCGAGGTGTCGGATGACAGCCCTGCTGTTGGCCGGGTGTCTGTCCCGCTCTACTCGGCGAAGGCTTTCGTGGCCGCATCGTTCGAGCAGATGCAAGACAGTGAGAACCTCGCGAGTGAAGTGTCAATGATCCTTGCTGACGCGAAGGACCGTCTCGAAGCTGCCGCTCACGCGACGGGTTCGGGTTCGGCTGAGCCGACCGGGATCTTCACCGCGCTGGACGCGAACACGAACGTCGAACTGACGTCGACGACCGCCGCGACGATCGGTCTTGTTGACCTCCAGACCGTCTACCGTTCGGTGCCGGTCCGTTGGCGTGGCAAGGCGACGTGGCTGATGAACCCGCTCTACCTCGGGTCGATCCAGGCTCTCGGTACTGCGGTCAGCGCATCGTTCAGCACGAACATCACCGAGGCGTACACGTCGCGGCTGTTGGGCCGTCCTGTTGTCGAGTCCGACGAGGCTCCGACCACGCAGACCACAACCGTCCGTGACAACGAGATCATCCTCGGCGATTTCAGCAACTACGTCATCGTGGACAAGCCCGGCTCCGCGGTCATGCGGTTCCTGCCCGACCTCGTGTCTGGCTCGAACGGCCGACCGATCGGCGCGTCTGGCTGGTTCATGTTCTGGCGTACCGGGGCCGACAGTGTCGTGGACACGGCGTTCCGGCTCTTGCAGGACAAGACCTCGGCCTAGCCGAGTATGCGGGACCGGCCAAGCCTCGGGGTGCTGGCCGGTCCCGCAATACCCCGTACCCCGTAGGGAGGCATCATGCCGTATAGGGCGAAAGAAGTTGTCGCTCTCGCGTTGCGTGGCGGCGGGTTCCAAGTCACGAACATGGCACAAACGTACGGTGATGACGACGAGCTCGTCGAAGATCATCCGTGGGCGTTCGACCGGCAACAAGACCGTTCTGTTGAACGGGCGACGGCCCGTCCCGGCGAGAAACGCACAACACGGTGAGTAACCGTGCGGGGAGGCGCAGGGCAGCGCGAGAACAGGTGACGATCCCGCCGCCTCCGGTCGTGATCGCTGTCTGCCATAACGGCCAGACACGCGGCAGTTTCACGTTCTCGCTCACGCGACTGATGGTCGCAGAAACCTGCCGGCAAGGGTTCCCGCCTGGGCTGATCTGGCAACGGTTCGGTTCTGATCAGCTTGTCGACGCCCGCAACGATGTAGCCCGGTTCTTTCTCGACCATTACACAGGGTCAGAATGGCTGTTGCTGATCGACGCCGATATGGGTTTCTCTGCCGAAACGGTAGCGATGCTGCTCGAGTCTGCCGACCCGGTCGAACGGCCGATTGTTGGCGGTCTCTGTTTCGCTCTGAAACGCAACGGCGTTGAAGACGAACAGACACAAGCGGTTGATCTGCGGATGCAACCGACCTTGTACACGTTCCATGAACTGGACGACGACGCCGGGTTCTCGTCGATGCATGACTACCCACGCGATCAGATGGTCAAGGTTGCTGGGACGGGCATGGCGCTCGTGCTGATCCATCGGCGGGTGCTGGAAGCGATCCGAGAACAGTACGGGCCGGAATGGTTCTGTCGGATACAGAACCCGAAACAGCCGTCGACGTTCGGTGAAGACTTGTCGTTCTGTATCCGAGCGGCGGGGTGTGATTTCCCGCTCTATGTGAACACTGCGGTCAAGACCTCGCATGACAAGGACGGCATCTTCTTGACCGAAGAACGTTGGGATGAGAGCCGTGCATCAGCAGGTTCGTGATTTCGTAGGGGCATGGTGCGGCCCGCATGAATGGGCGCGTGTTGTCGAGTTCGGTTCGCGTGACGTGAACGGGACCGTCCGGGATCTGGTCCCGCATCAGACATGGGTAGGGATCGATCGTCTGCCCGGTCCGAGTGTGGAACTGGTGATGGATTGTCGGGACTATTACCCGATCACTCCACCGGATCTGATTGTGTGTTGCGAGATGTTGGAGCATGCGGATGATCCGCAGGCGGTTGTGGAACAGGCCGGTCAGGTGTTGGCTGCGGGTGGCTGGCTGGTGATGACTTGCGCGACTGATCCTCGTGAACCGCATAGTGCGTTGACTGGCGGTCCGTTGCCGGATGGGGAGTATTACGGGAATGTTGATCTGGCCGTGTTTGAGGGCTGGTGTTGGTGGGGCGAGGTTGTGGTGGCCGAGGTCGATGATGTTGCTGGGGATTTGCGGGTGATTGTGAGGAAGTTCGGCTGATGGCTGCGAATGATCTTGTGACGTTGGGTGAGACGAAAGCGGCGTTGCGGCTCCCGTCGAACGCGTCGGATGGGTTGTTGGCTGCGTGGGTGTCGGCGGTGTCGGTCCGTGTTGATGAGTTGTGCGGCCCGGTCGTGAATCGGACGATCACGGACGAGTTCCATGATGGTGGCTGGCCGTCGATCTATCCGCGGTTCGTGCCTGTGTCGTCAGTTACGTCTCTGTCGGAGTATGACAGTGCGGGTACGGTGACGGCGTTGTCGGCTGAGGATTACGACACGAAACCGTCGTCTGCGTTCTTGGTCGATGGTGAAGTGATCCGTCGCAGGTCGTCGGGGTCGGATGCGACGTTTGTTCTTGGTCGTCGGAATGTGCGGTTGACGTATGTTGCTGGCCGGGTCGCGAATACGGCTGCGGTCACGGAACAGTTCAAACGTGCGGCGTTGGTCGTCCTGCGGCATATGTGGTCACAAGAACACGGCCAGCCAGGCCCGACCTACGGCGTCGGCGACGGCGAACTCGTGGTGGTTGGTGCGGGTTGGGCGATCCCTCGCCGTGCACGCGACCTACTCGGTAACGAGATGCGGCCGCAGGCGACGTTCGCGTGACGATCACCGCTGATGCGTTCTCCCGCAAACTGTTAAAGGTCGCGGACAATCTCGGCCGGGTAACGATGGTCGGCGTGAACGAGTCCGCTGCGAAAGTGCTCGCTGTTGTTACGGCAGAGATCGCATCAGATATCGGTTCTGAATCGCGTATGTCTGGTCTTGGCGGTAAGAAGTTCGCGTCGCTGGGTGGCGGCGAGGTCCGGGCGACGTTGCGGCCGTCAACGAAGACGAAGAACTCGACGGCATACGTGGGGCCGTGGGGTAAGGGCATGGCGGGAGCGTTCGGGATATTGGAGGGCGGGACTGTCCCGCATCCGACAGGCGGTAAGACTTCGTCACGGATCGCCCGGAAGGGCAAGAAGAAAGACGGGACGATCACCTACAACCGGATCGGGAACCCGAAAGCGGCAGGCCGGAAGTTGATGCGGACGCCGTGGGGTCCGAGGTGGGGTCCGTTCATGGTTGGTGGTAGCTCGGCGAAACGGACGATGTCGCGGGCGTTACGGAACGCGAACCGGTTCGCTGTCGAGGCCGTCCAGTCCGGTACACACAAAGCGATCGTGAAGGCGTTCCGATGACCGTCGACGCGACGACACTACGTGATGCTATCGACCGGCTCCGTGACGAGTACCGCAACCGTCTCGATACCACACTTGAAGTGTTCGATTATGTGCCGGCGGTCGAATCTGCTCCGCATGCGTTTGTCTACATCTCTGCCGATGGCGCATCGCTGGACACAGAAGCGTTCCGGGTGCCTGTGCGGCTCGTCGTGTCCGGACAGGCCGGCCATGAAGAATCGCATCGGGTGTTCGTGAACGCCGTCGATATGTGCGAGTCCGAGCTGGATGCGGCGTCGTTGGGCGCGACATCGTCGGCGGGGTGGCAGGCTGAGATCGGTGCGTGGGTCTGTGCCTGGATTGTGGAGATCCCGCGTTCGTATCCCGCATGAAAGTGATGATGGTGCGGCCTGGTCCGCATTGGTCGGTGGCAGATGTTGCCGATGGGTGGGCGCGGGCGTTCAGGGCGTTAGGCGCTGATCTGTTCGAGGTCGATCTCGATAACATCTTGTGGTTCTACGCGAACGCGAAAGTCCCGCAGAACGACGAAGAAGTGTTGGCGTTCGATTGGGATGGCGCAGTCCGCGAGGCAGGCGACCGAATCAAGGCCCGGACGTTGGAGTTCTGGCCGGACGTGGTCGTAGTCGTGTCCGGGTTTTTTGTTCGGGAACCTCTGATTGATCTGTTGCGTGCGCGGGGGATCGCTACGGTCCTGATCTGTACTGAGTCGCCGTACCAGGATGTGCAACAGGCAGGCTGGGCTGAACATTTCGATGTGACGCTGATTAACGACCCGACTAACGCTGCGATGTTCCAGCAGGTATGTAAGAACGTCTACTACGTCGGGCATTCGTACGATCCTGTGAAACATCGTCCTGGGCCGGGCGTGGACGGTCTCCGGTCCGATGTGTGCATGGTCGGGACGGGGTACCCGTCGCGGATTGCTTGGCTCGAGCAGGTGGATTGGTCCGGGATTGACCTCCGGCTCGGCGGGAACTGGTCAGGTCTTGCGGATCATCCGTTACGGCACCGGGTGGCACAGGCGAAACTCTCGGGCTGTCTTGACAATACGGAAACGGCTGACTGGTATCGCTCTACCAGTGTCGGGCTGAACTTGTACCGCAAAGAGGCTGACGCTCCGTCGTTGTCGGATGGTTGGGCGATGGGTCCGCGTGAGGTCGAGTTGGCGGCATGCGAGACGTTCTACATGACTGAGGCGCGCGGCGAGAACCGGGCGTTACTTCCATTCGTTCCGGTGATCGAGTCGCCGGCGCAGTTCTCTGAGGACGTGCGTTGGTGGCTGGATCGTCCGAAAGAGCGGACAAAGATCGCGCGGAAGGCCCGTGAAGCGTTGGCGGGCTGGACGTTCGAGAACCGGGCCAGACTGCTGTTGCAGTTGTTGGACCGTCAACCTGTAACAATCCACATTGGAGGATCCCACAATGGCCCGTCGTCACGGACGTAATGCCAGAATCATGATCGACACGTCGTCCGGGGGTTCCTCTGACGCTGTCGTCGTTTCACTGTTCAACTCATGGTCATTGGACCAGTCTCGCGACTTCACTGACGCGACTGTGTTCGGTGACACAAACGTGGTCGAACTCGCGGGGTTGCCGCGGTCGTCGCTCTCGTTCGATGGGCTGATCGACCTGGGTACCGCGAACTTCGCGAACCTCGCGGACGGCAACGCACGCAAGGTATACCTCTACCCTGACTACACGAACCATGCCACGATCTACTGGCATGGGACGTTCACGATGGCCGCGCAGTTCACTGGCTCGGTGTCGGACACGGTCAAGGCATCGGTTACCGGGTCGGCCGCGTCGAACGTGGTTACCGCCGGGTCGGGTATCTAACCGATGGGTTGGAAGATCACGATCGGTGGGCGGTCTGTGCTGCTCGATGATCTGGAGATCCAGAAGGTTGATGCTGTTGCCTCACGACATGAAACGTCGTGGTTCGAGTTGACGGCGTCATCTCCGGCGCGGCACCCCGCAGCGTTCTACGACTTGCTCAGGCTGGTCGCGGAAAGGCTCGGGGTGCCGCCTCCGGAGCATGATGGCACGGTCCGTTCAATGAAACGGCTGCTCGGACATATCGACCATGTTGATGATGACTTGCCGTCCGAATGGGTTGATGGAAACCCTCCGGAGGGCGACCAGACGACCGAGTCGTTGTCTGGTTCGCCCGAAAGTACGGATGGTCCCCCGCAGTAACGCGCGCTCAGACGTGGCGTGATCTTCGTTTGTTGATGGAATCGGAAGGCTGACCGTGGCGTCTGCGTCAGAAGTGATCTCGATTCTGATCAAGGCAGACGGCGCGTCCGCGCGTCGTGAGCTGGAGAAGGTCGGCGATACGGCGAAACGGGAGATGGGCAAGGCCGATAAGGCGACTCGGAACTGGTCTGCGACGTTCACGAAGACGGGCACGCAGTTAGTTGCTGGTGCTGCGGTCGGTGCTGTCGGTCTGTACAAGCTCGGCGAGGCCGCGTCGGATCTTGGCGAGTCGGTGAACAAGTCGTCGGTGATCTTTGACGAGGCGTCGGCGAGTGTTGAGGCGTTCGCTGATTCTGCGTCGAAGATCGGACTGTCGAAACGTGCTGCGTTGGACGCCGCGTCCGGTTTCGGGACGTTGTTTGTCGGGGTCGGGAAGTCGGAACGCGAAGCGGCCGAGTTCTCCACGACACTGACGGGCCTTGCCGCGGACCTGGCGTCGTTCAATAACACGACCGTTGACGAGGCTGTTACGGCGCTTGGTGCCGGGTTGCGAGGCGAAGCCGAACCGTTGCGACGGTTTGGTGTGTTGCTCGATGAGGCGACACTGAAACAACAAGCACTCGAGATGGGTTTGATTTCGACTACGTCCGGCACGTTGCCGCAGTCGATCAAGGTCCAGGCCGCGTATGGCGCGATCTTGGAGCAGACGACCCGTCAGCAGGGCGACTTCGCTCGTACGTCGGATTCGCTCGCGAATCAGCAACGTAAGTTGTCTGCTGAGTGGGAGAACCTACAAGCGCAACTCGGATCGGGCGTTCTCCCGTTGTTGACGCAGGTTACCGGATCGTTGTCTGGCGTGCTGGAGACTGTGACTGGTCTGCCCGATCCGGTGAAGAAGGTAGCGGGAAGTCTTGCTGGCGTCGCTGTCGTGTCTGCCGCGGCTGGCGGCGCGATGTTGCTCGCGGCAGGTCAGGCCCGCCGTCTGCGCGATGCGTTGACGCAGGTTGGCGCGGACGGGTCGCGGTCACTGAACAAGGTGGGTAAAGCGGCGGCAGGGCTGGCTGCTGTCGGTGCTGCTGTAGAACTAGGGAAGGTGTTGAAAGACATCTTTGTCGGGACAGCTCCGGACACTAAAGAGGTAGAAGGCCAGCTGCGGGCGATCGGGTCGGCGCTGTTTAGCGTGACTGACGATGCAGAAACGACTCGTCAGAAGATCCTGGCACTTGACCGAGAGTTCGCTGCGTTCGTGGTCCGCGGTCCTGAGATCGAAGCATTGAACCTTGCCGGGTTGCAGCAGGATCTCGATAACGGCGTGGTGTCGGCTCATGACTTGAACGTGGCGTTGCTCGGCACTGAGGACCAGTTCCGGGCCTTTATTGATCGGATTGATTCATCCGACCCGGAAACCAAAGCGCTCGAATCTTGGCGGCGGGAACTCCAGTTGGCTGCGGAGCAGACGGTTACGGCGCAACGTGCCGCAGGTGACTATACGGCGGCGCAGGTCGAAGCGGCAACGGCGGCAACGCGAGCGGAAGGCGGCACGACTGTTTGGACGCTCGCGTTGCAGACGCTAACGGGGGATTTGAACGCTGCTACAGAAGCGACTACATCGCTCCGAACTGAACAGCGGAAGATGTTCGAGGATGTGACGAACCGCCGTGACGCGATCCTCGGTCAGCGTGACGCGGTCCGTGGGGTTACTGAGTCGCAGCTCGACCTTGCCGATGCACAAGACGACCTAACTACCGCACAAGACGACTACAACGCGGCGGTCAAAGAGTTCGGTCCGGAATCGCGCGAAGCACTCGCCGCGCAACGTGCGGTGCAGCGGGCGTTCATCGACGTGTCGGCAGCGTCGGATGGTGCGAAAGGGTCAGTGGTTAAACTCGCCGAGGAGTTTCTGGGCGATAATCCTGGTCCGCGAGCGATCCAGAAGACGATCGACAAACTCGAAGGTGTGCGGGACACGCTGGCTCCGGATTCGCCGTTGCGGCAGTATCTCGATAAGTACATTCGAGAGTTGACGGAAAGTATCCCGGACGAGGTTGCCACGAAACTGCGACTCGATATCTCGACGAACTACGCGTCAGGTGCTGGCACCGGCAACGAGGTCGTGATCCGTCAGGCGAGCGGCGGTCCTGTCAAAGCCGGTATGGAGTACCGCGTCAATGAGTTCGGGCAAGAGTTCTTCAGGCCGTCTGTCCCTGGGATCGTGATCCCATCACATAAGGCGAATCAGTCATCTGGTGGCGGCAGTTTCACGCATGTCGTGGTGAACATCCAGGGCGATGTGAATACTGAGATCGACTTCGAACGGAAAGTCCGTGCGGCTCTCGCCTCAACCGGCCGGCGTGGAGGATGAGTTACACAGAAGTCGCGTACGCAGAAAGCCCGTACGCGGCATCGCCCGATAGCGCGTCGTCACCGTCGATCACGGCACCGCTAATCCCTGCCCTGCAGATCATGTTCTCGCCGAGTACCGGACCGTACGCGACCCCATCATGGGTAGATATCACGGCGTATGTCCGGCAACGGACCCCGATCGTGATCCGACGAGGACGAGATCATGCGCTTGACGATACCGACGCCGGGTCGTTGACGTTCGAGCTGGATAACAGCGGCAGGGTGTTCGACCCGTTGTATTCGGCAGGCCCGTACTATGGGATGCTCGGCCCGAACAAACAGATCCAGGTCCGTGCTACATGGTCGGGCGTGACCTATTACCTGTTCACAGGATTGCTTGACGGGCTGGAGCAACGGTACGACCGTTCAGATAACGACGCGTCTGCGATGGTGCGGGCGTCGGACTTGTTCCGGTTGTTGGCTCGACGCGATTTCCGTCCGGCGAATACATGGACGTTGGATCGGTCGGACGGCAGTTCGCGTCTGGACTATGACCGACAGCTGGCCGATAACCGGCCGTCGCTGGACGTGCAGCGGGCAGGGGACCGTATTGCCCAGATCGCTGCGACGGTCGGTATCACGTCAACACAGATCGATACGGGAGCCTCGGCGTTACATGCCGATGTCCCAGAAGATGACAACGTGCTGGATTATGTCCGGCGATGTGCCCGTACTGATCTCGGGTTCGTGTTCGTTGCGGGTGATGGGACGTTGACGTTCCATGACCGGCATCGTTCCCGAACGAATAGTGCGGGTGCTACGTCGCAGTTGACGATCGGTGACACAACGTCGCACACGGTCCGGTATCACGATCTCCGGTTCGATCCTGCGGACGAACGGGCGATGGTGAACCATGCCCGCTGCGGCCGTTCGGGCCAGAAACCTGCGGTCGCGAAGGATCGTACGTCCGTGTCGGATCATGGCGAACAGGTGTCGGATCGTTCGGATCTGTTGTTCGAGTCGCGGCGTGATGCGGGCGATCAGGCGAAGTATCTGGTCGATAGGTACGGGTCGCCTCGACCGCGTGTCGCGTCGGTGACGTTGGTGCCTCGTCGGCATACGTCGGCATGGTCGTCGGTGCTCGGGTTCGAGTTGGGTACCCGAGTGACTGTGGAGCGATGGCCGCTCGGGGTCGGGTCGACGTTCTCGCAGGCGTCGTTGATCGAGTCTGTGGAACATCGTATTGACTTGAACAGGATTGATTGGCGTACGACGTGGGCGTTGTCGGCCGCTGATACGGATTCGTATTTCCGGTTGGATCGTTCGGACGGGACTTCACGTCTGGATAACAACATCACGATCGGCTATTAGGTAAGGACGTTCTGAATGAGTACGCGATCGTCGCATGAGTTCACGTTTCAGGAGGATGTCGAGTCGTCGGATATGGAGTCGTTGCCGAAGGGCTGGATTGCTCGGGTCCGGGTGACGACCGGGAACCAGACGGGGATCACGACTGAGACGATCTTGACTTCGTTTACTGAGACTGCGACGCCGGCTGGTACTGCGCGTGCGTTGTTATGTCGTGCTGTTGTCCAGGTCGAAACCGGGACGGGTACTGGCGAAACGCCGGTGTGGGCGATTGTCCGGATCCGTGAGGGCGGTCTGACGGGGACGATCATCGCGTATGCGTCGGAAACTATTCGTGATGACGTGGTTACGACGACGGTGATCGCCGAAGGCGAAGATTTCTCGGTAACTGGCGCGCACACCTACTACGTCACGCTCGAAGTGGCCGGTGTCGACACGCTCGACACTGTCCATTCGACATCGAAACCGGGAGCGTTGCTGATCCAAGACATCGGGCCGTCGTCGTGAGCCGTGTCCGTATCCGTCAGAACAGCGTGAAAGGCACGTTGTCTACGTCGGTGAACTCGTCGGACACGACACTGACGACCTCATGGATGTCGTCGTTCCCTGTCGTTGCGGCCGGTCAGGTCGCGGCGGTCGTGCTCGACAGTACGAAGTCGGCGGGCGATATCGAGATCGTCCATATCACTGCTCATACCGCGGCGGCGTCAACTGCGACGATTGTTCGAGGC
>SXGS01207116.1_pt1 | contig 14253 bp, 16 predicted proteins | sample 3174681 | NCBI WGS metagenome assembly SXGS01 (sample SAMN11356861, study PRJNA531348) | freshwater metagenome | isolation source: freshwater sample F1-80 | place: China: Fuxian Lake, Yuxi | collected 2017-12-25
CAGCAACCTCATGGACCTCGATGTGGCGGCCGAGATGAGCTACTTCACCAGCCGGCAGATCCTGCAGCAGGCCGGTGTCAGCATGCTCGCCCAGGCCAACCAGATGCCGCAGAACCTGCTGCGTCTGTTTCGCTAACGGAGGGTAACGGGAAAACATCCTAGGAACCCGAGCAGGCCCCGCCGGTATCTCTGCCGGCGGGGCATCTCGACAGGAGAAACCCCATGAACATCTCAAGTATCCTGCCCTTGGCGGGTGCTGCGAGCGGTTCGCCCTCGCCACCCTCGGCCGAAGCCCCCGCGGCCCCGGCCACTCTGTCGCCGCCGGCTCTCGACGTCAGGACGCACTTCGACGACATGAGCGGCACGCTCGTGGCAAGCGTCGTGAATCCGGAGACCGGCACAGTTGTCACCGAGGTTCCCCCGGAGGCGTTGCGCGCGCTGGCGACGCGCACCGTCGAGTTCCGCGGGAAGCTCATGAACCTGAAGCTGTAGGCCGCCATGCGCCGCCTTGGGCCGCTTCTGGAGTTCTCCGGCGGGCGGCCTTGGCTATGCACCGGCGGCCGGGACGGCGTGCCGTGGTAGACTCGCTGGCCGGACTTACCGCGCCGCTGCCGGTCGAGAGCCGCACGGCGCAGCACCGCCAGGCCCATGTTCCGGCGGGGCAGCTCGCACTGCAGCAGCCGAGCCTCATGCCCCCCATGTCGGCGCAGGTCGCGGCGGCGGCCGAGGCTGCGCGCGACGTGCGCGACCGCAACCGCGAGAGGCGCGAGCGCCGCCGGGCACCGTCCCGCGATCCGGGTCGCGGCGCCCTGATCGACCGGGAGCTCTGACGATGCTGCTGGGTGGGCTGCGTATCGCGGTCAGGCTGGCGGCGGTCTTCGCGCTCGCCGCCATGCTCACCGGCTGCGGCGGTGACGAGGTCATGAGGGTCAAGTATCCGCTGATCTGGGCCGGGATCGTGGCCGGCGGACCGTCCAGCGAATGGCTGTGGGGCGACTGCGACGCGTTTGCCCCGCCGCGCCGTCAGGCGCAGCTCTGCGAGCAGCGCCGTCAGGCCGCCGAGACCCCGGCCGAGCGCACGGCGCGCCTGGCGCGCGCCGAGGTCCCGTACGCGGTGTGCCTCGCATCGCTCGCCGAGCGCACCTGCCACCCCGACGTTGTCCACGTCCTGCCCGGTCGGGAGTGAGCGGGCCCGCGGCTCTGGCGCCTTCGGCTTGATCGCCGGGCATCGGCCACCAACCGCTGCCGGCCGTATCGGCCGCAGCGCGCCCCAGAGCGACTGCCCCAGGACGAGCAGGTTCTTCTCCAGATGCATGATCTGGGGCTATTCTGACCATTCAGGCGGCAGCCGGCGCATGCAACCGGCCGAAAACGGGAAGATACAGGGTATGAAGAGTATCCGCGCGACCCAGCCTCGGTACATGCGTGATTTCCGGTGTGCCGGCGAAGCCTGTATCGATACCTGCTGCCAGCGCTGGCGCGTCACGGTTGATCGGAAGTCCTTCGACTTCCTGCGCAAAGAGGTGGCCGACCCTGCTCTACGGCCGATCATCGACAAGCATCTCGTCAGGACGCGGTCGGGTGACCGCAGGAGCCGCTACGGCGAAATTGCGATGCGCGATGACGGCACATGCCCTTTCCTGACCCAGACGCGGCTGTGCCGTATCCAGAAGACCTTGGGCGCCGAGGCGCTGCCCGATGTGTGCCGGGAATACCCACGCGAACAAGTCATGATCGACCGGGACCTGGAGCAATATGCGACAACAAGCTGCCCGGAGATCGCTCGGCTTCTGCTGTCGGGCCCGGACGCAATCGAGCTTTCGGAGGTGGATCTCACGGGGTCGGAGATTGGGCGCGGAGCCAGCGTCGTGTCGACGTCCGGTGGGACAGTGTATCAGACGGGCTTTCGGGACATCCGCGATACCGCGATTTCCCTCATTGCCGCCCACGCTCCGGACGCGGACCGCGGCCTGTTCGCCGTGCTCATGCTGACGCAGGCTCTCGACGGCCGAAGCGGAACGAGCACGGATATCCGCGGCTTCCTTGCCGATCAGTCGGCAATTCTCACTTCGGATGAATTCCGCGCGCAATTCGGGTCGCTGCGGGTCGATCCGTCGATAGGACTGAGGCTGGTCAAGGAGATGGTCGCCTTGCGGCGCCTGGTCGGTCCCGGCAGGAATGTGTCGACACATTACCCGGAGATCATGGCCCAGTGCGTCGAGGGTGTCGGCCACTGCGACGACGACCCGGCGCGGAGCCTGGCCGGCTATCGGCAGGCGCGGGAGCGCTTCGCGGGCTTTGTCGAGCGCCACCCCTGGGTCTTGCGCAATCTGCTCGTCGACGATCTGCGGCGATCCGTGTACCCGGCGGGGAAGACGCTGCCGTGGGAGCAAGCGATGGAGCTGGCGATCCGCTACGCTTTCGTCAAGCTGATGCTGGTCGGCTTGTGCGGGTACTGGAAAGATGCGTTCGATATCGATCGCTGCGCGCTGGCGGTCTACTCGTTCAGCCGGGGCGTGGCGCACACGGAAGGCTTCGTCGCGCGCCTGCGCGCGTTACTGAAAGATGCCGGGGTGGATTCCCTCGGCGGCGCGGCGGTGATGCTCAAAACGTAATCGCCGAGGCAACGGACGGGTATGAGCCGTTGGGTCGGCTCATCCCCGCCGCTTCACTGCCCGAACTCACGGCGCCAATGCCGGCCGCGCAAGCGGGAAGCGTCAACAGAGATGGCCGCAATCGCGAGAGGGCGAGCACGAAGGGTTGATCGACCGGGAACTCGGAGGATGGTTTTTCGCTTTGTCCGTCTCGTGCTGAACTACCCCGGCTCCGCGCCGACATGCAGGCTTGGCTCCATCTTGTCATGCAGTAAGCGGAGGATCTCGACGAGGCCGGGTTCGACGGCGCGGAAGAAGATCACATGCACCGGCTCGCCGACCGGTGCCTCTCGGCTTTCGTTGCGACTGTGGCGTATGTGTAGGCTGCGCAGTCCGGCGAGGAGTTCGCTTCGATCCAGGGTCAATCGCCCTTGCGGCTCGGTCGCGATCCGGCGCATCGTCGCCGTCAGCAGCCCGCGATAGCGAATGCGCGCGTCCCTGCCGTGCTGCATCTCGCTTGTCCGCAGGATCGAGGAGATATCCGCCTTGGCGGGACCGGAAAGTCGATAACGCGCCATCTACCGCCATGCCTAATTGGAGGCCAGCTTGTCGAGGGTCGCGTCGAGGTCAGCGTCATCGACTTCGATGAAGTCGCCGCGATCCAGGGCCTCGGCGCCTGCCTTGATCTGCTTGCGCAGCACCGTGAGTTTCAGTTCGTCCTCTTTCCAGCGCTGCTGCAATCCACGCACGGCGTCGCGCATGGCCTCGCTGGCGTTCTGGTATTTACCGGCCTTGACCATCCTTTGAACGAAGGCATCCTGATCGTCGGTCAGATTGACGTTTCTGGTGGGCATGGCATATCTCCCTTCGATCCGAGAAGAATAACGGGCTTGGCAAAGATTGCTAATGGTTATTTCATCCACGCCGAGCGGATGACCGGCGCACTGACCGGATTCGCCACCGGGGCATTGCCCTTCCGGCCGGCCGCGATCACGGCGTCCGCCTCCTTGTTCAACCGCAGCCCCATGCTGATGAGCCCGTGCAGGGCGGCCATGGCGTAGACGGCGGTATCGAGCGCCTCGTTGCGCTCGCCGTCCCGCTTGGGCTGCCAGAGGCGGATCGGCCGCCCGCGCTCGAACCGGGTGACCACCCGCTCGGCGGTGAGCTGGCGGAAGAACTCGGCATCGCGCTTGGCCGGGAAATGCATGTAGCCGGGGCCGGGTGCGGCGAGCCGCAGGCGTGCGAACAGCGCGTCCTTGGCGGCATCGACGCCGACGATGAACAGCGGCACCTTGCCCCTGGTGCGCGACGGGCGGTGCGGCCAGAGCGGGATGCCGGGACCGCCCCGCCCCTTGATGCCCCAGACGCGCCGGGCGAGCCGGGTGCGGCAGTATTCGTAGGCGGCCTTGGTGTGCTGCCCGCCGGTGTCGATGGCGACGGCGCGGATGGCGAGATCGGCGATTGCGTGGGTGTGCGGATAGGTGGCGGCCAGTGCTACATCGAGATCGGCCCACACACGCGGGCCGGATGGATCGCCCCAGATCACGCGGTAATCGATGGACCAGGATTCCTCGTCGCGCCCCCAGCCGACGACATGGAGTTCGAGCCGGTCGCCCTGGACATCGACACCGGCGGTGAGCACGGCCACACCCTCGGGCAGCACCGCGCCCCAGTCCTCGCGCCTTGCCAGCAGCGGATCGGTCTCCACCACCTCGCCCGCCTGGTCCTCCCAGGATTCGCCGAGCCTGGTGTTGACCCAGACCTGCAGGCGAGGCGGGTCCTTCATGACGCGGCCATGATCGAGCGCGATCTCGGCCCAGGTCTCCCAGGGCGAATAGAGCGCGGAGAGATGGAACCCGGCGGTGCGCCCGTCGCCCGGCGCCGTCGCGCGCCATTCGCCCCGTTCCAACAGGCGCGGTTTGTCGTGCTCGTGGTGGACGCCGCCGCAAACCTCGCAGATAAGGTACGCCTGATCCCGCTTGCCCTCGGGCCAGCGGATGCGCGCCCACATGATCGGGGCCATGTCGCCGCAATGCAGGCAGGGAACATGGAAGTATCGTCGATCCGACTCGGCGAAGGCCGCCTCGATGCGCGAGTAGCCCTTCAGCGTCGGCGTCGAGACCATGTAGATTTTCCGCCGGCCCCGGAAGGTGGCGGTGCGCTGAATGGCGAGATCGACGGGATCGCCTTCGCCATCGGCGTCGCCCGGGTAGCCGTCCACCTCGTCGAGGAACAGGTAACGCACCGGCGTCGAGCGTAGCCCTACGGGTGAGTTGGCCCCGGTCATCACCAGTTGCCCGCCGGGGAAGGTCTTGCGGAACAGGCTGTTGCCCGCGTCGCGCGAGCGGGGCGGGGCGACCAGATCGCGCAAGGCGGGGGTCGTCTCGATCAGGGGATCGATGCGCACGGTGGTGTTCCGCCTCACCATGTCCAGCGACGGCTGCACCAGCATGGCGATGCCGGGGGCGTTGTGGACGATGTAGCCGAGCCAATTCAGCCCCGCCTCGGTGCCGCCCGTCTGACTGCCCTTCATCAGCACCACCCGCTCGTAGCAGCTCGATGCCGAGAGCGCGTCCATCACGGCGCGCAGGTAGGGCGTGCGATCGGTGCGCCAGCGGCCGGGCTCGGCGGATGTCGGCGGCAGCACACGGTTGCGGTCCGCCCATTCCGAGACCGTGATCGGCGGCTCGGGCCGGATGCCGCGCCGCCAGGCCCAGTCCACTACAGCAGGGGCGGCTTCAACCAGCATCGGAGAGATTCCCGAGCGGGGTGTCGGCCAGATGCTCCAGGTGCTCGCGCATCAGCCGGTCGAGCACGGCGAAGGTCGCCTGGCTGTCGGCCCCGGTCTCGGCGGCGACCAGCGGTGCGGCGCGCTGCACCCAGGCCATGTGGGCGTCGCGCTCGGCGCGGGCGCGAGCGAAGATAGTGGCGGTGGCCTGGCCGGCGTCGATCAGGGAGGCGCGCTCCTTGTCGTAGGCGAGCCGGGCGCGCTGGGCCTGGACCATCATCAGCGTGCGGCGCACATCGGCGACCGAGGGCGCGCCGAAGCCAGTGTTGACGGCGCCGCCCTTGTTGCGGCGGGAGGGATCGAGGTTCTTCTCCATCCAGGCGAGGCCCGCCTCGACCTCGATGTTACCGTCCTCGCGCACCGGCAGGCCCTCGGCGACCAGCTGCGAGACGCGGCCCTTGGTGAGGCCGACGCGGGCGGCGAACTCGGTCCTGGTCTCGGCCTTGTTTAGTTTAGTCATGTCCGGGCCTCAGGCTGGAGGGGTCCCGCGCCAGGCCCCCCGGCATACCAATCCCTCCAACAGGACCCGCGCTGTTGCCGGCGAGTGCCGAAGATTGTCGCGCGGGTTGGCACGCGGGTTGCCCTCGTAGCGACGCCGTGCCGAAGATTGCCGATGGATTCGCTGGGAGTTGGCCTGGCGGTTGCCGCGACCGGTGCGACAGGCTCGCACGGGCGCGCGGGTGCGGTGGGTTTGGTGGACTTCGGTGGGGTTGTTCCGGCGGATACCCGTAACTGTCAAACATGCCGTTACGGCGTAGAAGCCTGTGGTTCCTCCATGCTCCATGGGCTTCTTCTTCCTCTCCGACACTTTCTGGCAAATACAAAGAAACAACCGGCGCAAACCCACCAAACGGACCACATCCACCGGAACGGTTGAGACTGCGCGGAAGCCGGCGGCAGCGTGCGGGACGTTTTCCGAACCCTTTGTCATGCCACCAGCCGTTCGCCTGCGCTCTGCATGAGACGCCAGCGCTGGATGCCGGTGAGGACGCCGTCGGCAATGATCTTCATGCCGCCAACGATGCGGTTCTGGTTGGCGCCAAGCCACCTGCCGAGACGCCGACCGCTGACCGCGCCGCCGTCGCCGGCGATCACCAGGAGCGTTTCGCGGAAGTCGGGATGGACGAACGTGGACCGGCCGAACGGGCCGTCCGGGCGCTGCTCGACGGCGGCGTCGATCACCTCCTTGGCCGAGACGCGGGCGCAACCGAGCACGGCGTGCCATTGCTCGATCACCATGGTGAGAGCGTCGAGCCTGGGATCGGCGCCGCGCACCTCGTCCATGGTGGCGCAAGGATCGGCCTCGCCGAGCCAGATCAGCGCGTCGCGCACCCAGCGCGACCACTCGACGAAGGAGCCGAGCGGTGAGGCCTGCTGCGGCCGGCCGGCGACATGGAAGGCGCGCAGGATCGTCAGGGCGGCGGCGACGTAGTTGCCGCGGTCGGCCCCCACGGCGGCGAGCGGATCGCGGTCGAAGGCGCGAAGCTCGGGCCGCTCGACGCCCGGATCGAGGGAGCAGCGCACCGCGCGCCGGGTCATGTCGCCGGCCAGCGTCAGGTTGTTGCCGGTCGCGTACATGGCGGCGTTGCTCGGCACCTCGGCGTTGAGCGACTTGCCGAGCACGCGGACCTTGAGGGTGGGCTGGGTGAGGGCCTGGCAGAGCAGCTCGCCGCCGAGCGGGCTCTCGCAGTTGTCGATGGAGATGAGCGGATCGCCGGCGATCAGGGCGGCGCCCAGGCGCTTCTCCATCTCCTCCTCGGTCTTGCCCTGGGCGATGACCGCGGCGGGCCGGCCGGCGGCGATCATGCTGGCGATGTCGACCAGCATGGACTTGCCCGAGCCGGCGGTCGGCGCGTTGAAGCCGTGCAGCGGCGCGGTTGGGAGCGAGCGGCGGATGACGGCGGTGAGGATGGCGGACAGGGCCACCGCCCGGTCGCCGTCGGAGACGAAGGGGAAGGTGGCGACGATGCCGCGCAGGTAGCCGAGGGCCAGGGTCGCCTCGTTCTTGTCCGGCTCGGGCGTCAGGCGCGGGAAGGCCGCGCCCTGCGGGTCGAACAGCAGCCCGGTCGCGGTGTCGTAGCCGGGGGCATCGAGGATCGAGCCGTCGGGCCGGAGCGTCGGGCAGTCGATGAGCCCGGCCAGCACCGGCAGGCGCCACAGCCCGCCCCGCGCGAGATAGGTCTCGGCGATGCGCAGCGTGCAGTCCATGGCGACCCATTCCTCGAGACGCCCGTCGTATCTCTCAAAGCTCGCGGCGCGGGTCATGGCCTCGGCGACGTGGTGAGCGCGCACATGGACGAGGCGGTGGGCGAGGGTCTTGCGGCCGTCGGCGACGGCGACCGGCATGAAGGCGGGCCGCACGACCAGACTGCCGCGCTGGTAGAAGCCGAGATCGGCTTGGATCAGGGCGCCTTCGCCCTGGTCGACGACGCGCGGCAGGTCGCCGGCCACGACCTTGATGACGGGGCGGGCCGTGGGTGCCCAATCGCGGTCGATGCCTTCGTGAGGGTTGCGGCGCGGCTGGCGCTCGCGCTGCGCCCGGGCGCGTTGCCAGCCGTTCTGCCCGGCGAGCCAGAACAGCGTGCCGACGGTGATGCTGCGGCCCTGGGCGAAGCTCGGCCATTTGGCGGCGGTGGGGGAGGGATCGTTCTTGGCCGATTGCGCCGACCAGTCCTCCCACAGGTCGCGTCCGGCCTCGCCGAGGCCGTGGTAAAGGGCGAAGCCGACGCGAATCCATTCGTCGTAGGGCAGATCGTCGTTGGGCACATGACCCAGCGCCTCGGCGACGATCTCGCGCGAGGGCTTCTCGCGGCTGTTGAGCCCGGCGGTTTTGCGGCCCTCGCGTTCGATCTCCTTGCGCTCGCTTCGGCTCTCGCCGCCCGCCTGGCGCAGCAGCGCCTCCGCGCGTTGGACGAAGGCGGCGCAGCCCCCGGCCGTCACGACGGGCAGATCGGCAGCGGGCACATCGAGCGGTGAGCGGTCGGGCCAGCGGTATTCGGCCCTGGTGTCTGGATGGATGCCGAAGCCGATGAATTGCTGGCCGGTCGCCAGCACCTCGACGCGCACCACGGTGCCGTCATGGAGCATCAGTTCCGGCGTCTGCACTTTGCCGAAGGGCGCCTCCGCGCGGTATGCCAGCAGCAGCTTGGGGGCGCGGCCGATGCGCTTGAGCGGGGTTGCACCCAGCATCTCGCGGGCAAGGGTCTCGACCTCGGCGGCGAGCGCTTCCGCCGGCACGTCGATGTCGACGCCGGCGAGCCCGCCGCACAGGAGCCCGGTATTGGTGCAATTGCGCTGCGCCCGGGTCCAGCGGGCGATTTCCTCCTCGTCGGCGGTAGCGCAGACGGTCTCCCAGCCCTTCATCAGCGGGCGCTTGCCGGCCGATTTGATCGCCAGATGCGCGCCCGCGACCGGCACCGGCCGATAGCCGTTGCGCCAGAGCGCAAGGCGCAGATCGGTCAGCGCACAGGCCGGGGCCGCCGCGGACGGCGAAGGGCCGTCCGTTTGCTGGGCGAGATCGAGGGCGGTTCCGCTCATGCCCTGCCGGAGGGCGTCGTGCAGATGAGAATGGGAAGGCCGGAAACGGTGCCCTGGATGAACTCGATCCAGGGGATCTCGTGCTCCGGGCCGGTCTCGACGATCACGACGTTGCTGCGGAAGACCGCCGCGCTGAGCGCCGCCTCTTCGTAGACCTCGGCCACGGGGCCGCTGGCCATGACCACGGCACCGTGCGATTTCCTCAGAAGTCGCCGCAGCGACGGCGCGTGGAAGTGTTCCGGCCCCAGGCCCTGGTCGAAGTCGTCACCGATGGTGGCGATAAAGGTGTAGGCCCTGGCCGAGGCCGGAACATCGAACGGGGTGCCGTTCTGGGGCACGATGAGCCAGCCCACCTGGAAGTCACGCACGGCCTTGAGCAGCGGCACGAGATGCGGCGCTGTCGGATCGGCGATCACCTCGTCCAGTCGCGCCTTGCTGACGACGGCGTGCTCAGCCACGGCGCCAGCCCTCCTGGGCCGCGATCCATTCGAGGAGCGTGCTCTTGCGGGCGCAGAGCACCGCCCCCATGCGGAACACCGGCAGGCGAACCTTCGCGCCGTTGGTCAGATAGTAGACCTTGCGCCGGTGCTCCACCGAGCCGAACACGAAGCGGGCGATCTCGCTCGCGCCGCGCAGCAGGTCGTCGCCGATGGTTGGCGGCGTGTTGCTATTGGCGGGCGGCTCGGCGGCGGGTGGCGGGGCTTCCTTGCGGACGGATTGCGGGTGCAGGCTCATGTCTCCTCCTTGCTAGCGGATGGCTTCCTGGATGAAGCGGGCCTCAAGCCCGTGCAGGCGGCGCCAGGCGGCGCGGACCTGCATGCCGACGTTGATGCTGGCCCGGCTCAGGCAGTTGCCATGGGCTGCCATGGCGATCCTGTAGGTGAGACGGGCGGCCTCGGACTTGTCCTTGCCGACCAATCGTTCGATCTGGGCCCGGCCCGCCCTGGTGCCCAGCAACCAGGGCAGCATCTGGAAACTGTCCTTCGAGGTGACGAAGCCGAGCAGCAGATCGGTCTGGCCGTATCCGGCGTCGGGCAGCAGGGCGGTCGCGATCTCGGGCACCCGGAGGAAGAGGAACTTCCTGTCGATCAGGTCCAGAAACCAGTCCTGCTCCGAGGCAGTGACCAGCCTGGTCCGGTCCTTGGTTTCCTCCATGTCGGCGGTGGCGATGCCGATCGACGCGTCCCAGGTGCCGGGCCGGGTCTTGGCGATGGCCTCGGCCACCACCCGTATGTTCCAGGCAAAATGCTCGCCCATCGCCGAGCCTATGGCCGCCTTCAGCACGTCCGCTTCCGGCCACATGCGGCGGAAGCCGCCATGCTCCTTGGGCTCCTTCGCGGCCCGGATGGCTCCGGCTGCCTGCATCACCCTGAGGCTGGGCGGCGCCAGCCCGCAGGCGGCCTCGGCTTGCGCATCGCCGTACAAGGCCGTGGCCTCCGGTTCGGGCGGTTGGCGCGTGGGGCCGGTCATGGGGATTCGCTCCGGGCATGAGCAACAATATGATGCATGATATGATCCGTTGCAAGTGCGTTTGATACGGCGTATATCAGTACTACCGAACTTTGGCAATGGCCACGCAAAACCGTGGGCAACGAGAATGGCGACGATCCGAAAAAGGCTTTTGCCGTCAGGGATTGTCCGCTGGCAGGTGGATTTCACCGACGCCGGCGGCAAGCGCCGGGCGAAGCTGTTCGAGCGCCGCAAGGACGCCGATCTCTATCTGGTCAAGGTCCGCCCCCAGGTGGCGGCCGGCACCTACGTCCACGACTCCCAATCCGCCACGCTGGGCGAGGCGGCGGATACCTGGCTTATCCAGTGCCGCCTGCGCCGCGATACCGGCCGGCGCATGGAGCGGGCCACCTGCCGGGACTACGAGGACAAGGTGCGGCTCCACCTCAAGGACCCGAAAACCGGCATCGCGGAGATGAAACTGTCGCGGCTGACCCGCAAGGCGGTCAACGACTTGCGGGACCGCCTGCTCGGATCGGGCCGCTCCGAGGCCATGACCCGCAAGGTGCTGAGCGTGCTCAAGCTGGTGCTCAACCACGCCATGGACAATGGGCAGGTCCACCTCAACGCCGCCCAGGGCGTGCGCGTGCTGCGGGCGAGCCGGATCGGCTACAAGGTCAAGGCGCCGTCCAAGCAGGCGGTCAAAACGCTGATCGACGGGGCGGGCGGCCGGTTGCGCGCGCTGCTGATCGTGAGCGCACTGTGCGGACTCCGGGCCTCCGAGGCGCGCGGGCTCCGCTGGTCCGATGTCGATGAAGAAAACGGCTTCATCCACGTCCGCCAGCGCGCCGACTTCTATTGCGCCATCGGCGAGCCCAAATCCGCCGCCGGCCACCGCTCAGTCCCGGCCGGGCCCCTGGTCCTGAACACGATCAGGGAATGGAAACAGGATTGCCCCAAGGGCGATCTCGGCCTGGTGTTCCCGGCCAGCGACGGCTCGGTCGCCGACCACGCCAACACCGTGCGCCGGCATTTCAAGCCGCTGTGCAAAACCATGGGCCTCGATCTACGCTGGCACGATCTGCGCCACTTCGCGGTGTCGCTGTGGATCGAGCAGGGCTTCTCGATCAAGGAGGTCATGACCTTCGCCGGCCACGCCTCGGTGCAGATGACCATGGAACGCTACGGCCATCTGTTCCCCTCGCCCGATCACCAGCGCGCAATGGCGCAGGTGGAAGCCCGCCTTCTCGGGTGACAGGCGTTACCAATCCCTCCTTGCAACACGGGCGCGACACGGGCCCCCGAAAAACCAATAACCATTTGATATCACGGACAAAAGTGGATTTCCTGATGGGCCTCATAAACTGAAGTTCACAGGTTCAAATCATGTCCCCGCAACAAACCTAAGAAAAGCCGTCGTATCAAATAGATGAGACGGTTTTTCGAGTCTGGTACATCCTGCCGCTGATCTCGGTGGGTAAGCAGGAGGTAAGCAGCCTGTGTGCAGACGCAGCCTTGGCATCCTTGAGTACGCCGGTGAAGTCGAGGCGGGTGAACTGGCTGCCCTGGTCGATGTTGAAGATCGACGGCCGCGATTCGGGCGCGAGCATGCGGCGCTCCCCCTGAGGGCTTGAGCCGCCCTATTTCAGGCAGCGTGCTTCGTGGGACGACACGCCGAGGCAGGTGAAGCCGTTGCTGAACCGGTAGAGGTTTCCCGTCGTCCTTCGTACCTGAAGGCCGTTCGAGAAGTGCTTCCAGCCGGCGCCTGTCTGATTGACGGTGAGTCCGGTCGAGAACGCAAGCCCGCCATCCGCGGTCTTGCGGATCTGCGCCCCGGTGCTCAGCCGTAACGTACCATCCTGACCCTCATAGACAGAGCGATACCGTTCGAGCAGGCGACGTCGCTGTCGGTGCGTCGTGTGCAGGTGACCGGTTCCGTGCCGCCGCTCAGCACGAAGACGTACAAAGCTGCTTCAAGTGGAGACATTTTCGACCTCTCGTAGATGCCGGGCGCCTCCGCGCCGCCGGCCTTGGAGCCACAGCGCTAGAAAAAAAAGGCCCAGCCGTGCCGCATTGTCCTCAAGGCGGATCGACGCGGATCGTGAGTGAGGAAAACCACGCCGCCAGATCGGCGATGTCGTCATCGTTCAAGGTCCTGGCCATCGGGGACATTATCTCGTGGCGCCGCTTGCCGCTGCGGTAGGCCTTAAGCTGTTCGATGACATAGCGCTCGGGCTGGCCGGCAAGGTGGGGGGCGTCCGGCGCCATGCTTACCCCCAAAGGCCCGTGGCACACCACGCAGGGGCGCGCCTTGGTCTTGCCCGAGATTTGGTCCGCGTGGCTGCCGGTGGGCCAGATAACCAGCCATGCGGCCAGAAGCGACAACGCGTTTCGTAACATTCCTGTCCTCTGGAAAAAAAGCGGGCCGGTTCTTCAACCGGCCCGCTGCAACGGCAGTTAGTACCTGCGTGGTATCGTTTCTCTCGTCAATTGCCGCTGTAGGTGACGCGGTACAGCGCTCCCGCGAAGTCGTCGCTGATCAGCATCGAGCCGTCCTTCATCATCGCGACATCGACCGGCCGGCCACGGTACAGGCCGGTCTCGCTGTCGAGCCACCCGTCCGCGAAGACCTCCGTCTTGTCTGCCGTGCCGTCGCTCTTCAGGCTGGTGAACATGATGCGTGCCCCGATCGGCGTAGTGCGGTTCCACGAGCCGTGCTGGGCAGAGAACAGGCCGCCCCGGTATTTGGCCGGAAACGCCTTGCCGGTATAGAAGGCGAGGCCCAGATCGGCCGCGTGCGCGTCCATGTAGACCTGCGGGTCGGTGATGTTCGCCGGCAGCGGATCCTTGTCGTAACCGTGATCGGTTATGCGCGTCTTGCCCTGCTTCCACGGGTAACCGAAGAACATGCCGGGTTGGGTCGCCCGGTTGATCTCGCCGGCGGGGATGTCGTCTCCCATGCCGTCCGTCTGGTTGTCGGTGAACCAGAGCGATTTGTCCTTCGGGTTGAACTCCAGGCCCACCGAATTGCGCAAACCGGTCGCGTAGACCTCGCGCTTGGAACCGTCGAACGGGTTCATCCGCACGATGCCACCGATGCCAACCTTGTTGTACAGCGCGATCTTGTCACGCGGCTGTACGTTAAACGGCTGGCCCAGCGTCACATAGAGCATCCCGTCGGGGCCGACGCGGCACGTGCGGGCGTGGTGGTTGTACGATTCCTCCTCGACCGGAATCAGCCCTCCCTGCGGCACCACTTCGATGACCGCGACATCGCCGCCTTCGTAGAAAAACTCGGCCGCCGGGAAATTGAAAATCCGGTTATGCTCGACCACGATCAGGAACCCGTCCCTGGTCCAGCAAACCCCGTTGGGTACGTGAAACTTGGCCGGCGGCGCGAAGGGTTTGACCTCGTCCGCGATGCCGTCGCTGTTGCGGTCGGTGACCGCCCACACGGTGCTCTTGCGGGTGCCGACGAACACCATGTTGGTGGACGGCGCCACCGCCATGTGGCGGGCGTCGGGGACCACCGCGTAGAGGTCGATCTTGAACCCCGGCGGCATCTTGATCCGTTTGAGATTCTCGCGAAGCGCCGCCGCGTTCTTGCCGTCCTGGGCGACCGGCGGCATGCTGGTGTCCGCGCCGGACGGCTTCATCTGCTTGAGCCTTTCAACGTTCGGCGCCTGCGCCATGGCGACCGACAGCGGGATCACGGCAGCCATCAACGCACCTGAAGCGAGCATTGCTAGTGCATTGACTCATACGGAGGGTACGGGGAGGCGGGCGAGTTTGTCGAGGATGGCGGCGGCGGATGTGGTCCAGACGAAGGGCTTGGGGTTGGCATTGTGCTCGGCGAGGTAGCGGTTGATGGCGGTCTGGAGGTCA
>SXGS01489424.1_pt1 | contig 14251 bp, 8 predicted proteins | sample 3174681 | NCBI WGS metagenome assembly SXGS01 (sample SAMN11356861, study PRJNA531348) | freshwater metagenome | isolation source: freshwater sample F1-80 | place: China: Fuxian Lake, Yuxi | collected 2017-12-25
AGCGGTGCAGTACAAACCTGGGCCAGTAAACAAGGGATTCGGATCGAATACATTCAGCCCGGTCAGCCGCAGCAGAATGCGTATATCGAGCGTTTCAACCGCACGGTGCGCTATGACCGGCTGGCGCAAGAGCTGTTCGACACGATCGATGAGGTACAGGAGCGGGCGACGCGCTGGAAGTGGCACTACAATCACGAACGCCCGGACGTGGCCTTGGGCGGCATAACCCCCAATCAGCGGCTGGCAATGACCGCGTAACGCTACTTCAGGCGCACCTTAAAAATGGGGGGATTACCGTTCGAGCATTACAATACTAGTCATCTGCATAGTGCTTTGGGTTATTTACCCCCAAGGCTGTTTCGAGAAAAATAGGCGGTAAATTACTAACGCCGATGGCCCAGCCTTTTAGGAGCGAAAGCACGCATCGATCAAATCGGGTAACTGTCAGATCAAGTCGCGATTACTACAATCCATCAGAATTGAAGTAGCACATCCATTAGGCGCTTGGCCTCCGGTAGTCCCGAAGCTACCGGAAGCGTCTTATCCACCAGAACGGGGTGCACCGATGAGAACCAAGGATATCTCTCCCTCTCCCCTAGCATTACCCAACTCGGATGCCCAACGAAAATGGTCTGCCGCCCAATCGCCCCTGCCAGGGGAACTACGGCTGTCGAGGGCGAGATTACTAAGTCCATGTTCTGCATAAGACCAAGGACGGCCTCGAGATCATCTCTCAAATCAACATCGTTCCATCTCAAAATTTTGATACCGTATCTTTGCTCAACGTCCAGCAGTTCTTGCTCACAATCACCATATTGAAGATTCACGAAAACTGAATTCGGCGCTGAAAGAATATCGCCCCAGTCTTCAAGTGCTGTATACTTTCTATTACGCGTTGCTGATAACTTATGGCTTCGCCAGCAAATACCTATTTTTTTTACGCTATTAAATGCAGAGAGCCGCTGTGCAAATTTTTCTACCTGATCAATCGATGGCCGCAGATACCCACCTAAGCGATCAAATATATCAGGCGACTGCATATAATGCGTAGGTAGCGATCCCATTGAAATTTGAAAATCATAATCGGACTCTTCTCTAGAAATGAGCCGCTCAGGATCTGAAGGATTAGTCCTGACATGAAAAGTTGGAAAGGATCGTTGAAAGGCATCGACCAGACGAGGATCACATTCGATGATGATCTGTCCCCCGATTTTTTTTAGTTCCGGAATAAGCGTGGCAAATCTTAATTCATCACCGATACCCTGCTCGCGCCAAACCATCAACTTCTCATTAGGTAAAAGATTTTGACCATTCCAGGTCGAAACCATGAATTCTCTTCTGGGCGCGCGCGCTAGCGATGCCGGAATATCTAGCGAAAATCCTTTTTCATAGAGCTCCCAGCCCTCTTTCAATCGTCCACATATCAAATACTCTATGCCAAGCTGCAAATCTAGTAAGTCAGCTTGTCGGGAACTTTTCTCTTCAATATTTACCTTCGCCTTTTCAAGATATTGCAGTGCACGAAGACTATCCCCCTCGCGAGAAGCGACTTTTGCAAGATTGAAGCCCGCCTCAAAAGAAGATGGGTCCAGAACAAGGCAGGTTTCAAAAGCATGTTTTGCCTCTTCGAACATGCCCATGTCGACCAAAGCTGTTCCAAGGTTATTGAAAGCTAGTGCTGATTTAGGATCTTGATTGACAGCCAGCAAGCAATTTTTTAATTGGCGATCATGATCACCAAGTTGTTGGTATACCTCAGACAAGTTATTCATTGCGGGCACATAAGCTGGATTCAATTCCAGTGCGTACTCAAGAATATCTCGGGCCTCATCTATTTTTCTTTGCCGCGCAAGACACAGTCCCAAATTAGTCCAGGGCTCAGGATTATTTGGGGTCACCTCCGTCCACTTCGCAAAAACTCTCACAGCAAGATCAAATTTACTCCGACGTACAAGGTCGATACCGAGTTCCGCCAGATCGGATAGGTTCCAGTGTTTCGTCCCCAAGAATTTACTGAGTAACTCATCCGAGATATCTTGCTCATTACAACCGATTTTTTGCCTCAGTTCAGTGGAGATGGACATGTTTGTTGTTGGCTAAAATGTACTCGGCAACAGTATCTCCCCAAGTGGCAAAGAAATAAACAGTCGGAACGAAAAAAACCGGGGTATCGCTACCCCGGTTTTTATTGACTTCCTAGCTATATTACTTGAGCAGTGCCAGAACTCCTTGTGGGGCCTGGTTAGCTTGAGCCAGCATTGCAGTTGCTGCCTGTTGGATAATTTGTGATTTTGCTAACTCTGTCGTTTCTTGCGCGTAGTCCGTGTCCAGGATACGGCTGCGAGACGCCGAAATGTTTTGCAATCCTTCCGATAAGTTATTGATAATCACATCAAGTCTGTTATTTAGAGCACCGGATTTTGCTTGGGCTGCTGACACCTGGTTAATCGCAGCATCAATCGCTCTGAGCGCGTCACTTGCTCCTCGCTGATTTGTCATATTGATTTCCGATACCTTGTCGCCTGTAGCTCCACCGAATGTACCTCTTCGGAATCCTAGACGTTCAAAGTTTAGGACACCCTCGAAACCACTCTCGACCGTAAATGCCTCATCCGACTCCAATTGAACTGATGAGTAGTAAGTAATTTGGGATGTAGCGCCGGTGCCAATATCTAGACCACTAAGGCCTAAGTTAGCCGCAACTGCATTGGTAGCAGCGATCGAGATATTTCGACCATCTTCTGCACGCAATTCAACTGCCGTACCATAGACACGGGCCGTAACACCTGTTTGACCCGATACCTCGTTGAAAGAATCGACAACGTTTTGAATATCCGTGAAGTCGGCCAGAGCGATTGAGGTACCGTTCAATGTGATGGTTGCCGAAGTGACTGCAGTGCCACCTGCAGTAAATGCGGTTCCACGCAAAACATTTGCTTGAGCAGTCGCTTTTACACCGGTACGGTCAGTTTCTTTATTAATTGCAGCTGCAATCGCAATTGCGCTGGCTGAGCGCTGGCTGCCCGTTGTGGTTGAACCACTGGTTTGATACGATGCCGTGTCATCTGTCGCAACAGCTCCTCCAATTGCGATGCCATTAATCACCAAAGTGTCGCCATTCAGAACACCGGCAAGATCAGCAACAGTGCCCGTACTTGCAGCTGCAGTCTCCTCCGTGGTGGTACGGATGGCTGTCGCCGAGCTTGCGGCACCGCCCTGGTATGTACCAATTCGCAAACCGGCTTTCGTGATACCAGCGTAGGTCGGTGTATTCTCATCGACAGTCAGAACGTCTTCTTTGGAATCCAGCACCATCGATGAGCCATCTTTTGAGTAAAGATGGAAACTACTAACGTAAGTGCTTGCGGTAGCAGCTGCGCCAGTTGCTGCAGATGTGACGCCAGTCAAAGTGAGCGCAATATTACGACCATCCGCCGCCTTGAGAACAATGCCACCATTATCGCTTTCAGTGTCCATTGCAGTGACACCCGTGGCGGCAGATATCGCATTGATCGCATCCCTCGTCAGCTTACGGCTGAGAGCACCGTCTGTTGTGGTCTGGATTGTGGAAGTTGTGTACCCGTTGATGGTGATCGTACCTGACGATGCAGCACCTACCATTGCGGTTCCAGAAACGATGTTCTCAGCTACCTTTGCGATCACACCACTGGATTCGGAGACTCGGTTGATAGCTGCTACTTTCGCAATCGCGCTCGTCGCTAGGTTCGCTGAAGACAGATTGTCGTCATCTGCATAGCTTGCGCCCACCTGTACACCGTTGATCATTAAATCACCGTCGGCGAGCGCCGCCCTTGTGGTTGAGGTTCCACTTACGCTTGTGACCGAAGGTTGGATATCCGAACCCATATGATTCGCCTTAACCGAATCAAACGCCATCTTGATAGTATCTTCCTGATTCGAACCTGTCTGAATCACGACGTTCTTCGCACTGCCATCGAGCAGTTTGATGTTGTTGTGGTTGGTGGTGCTGGCAATGTGGTTAATTTCGCTGATCAGCTCGCCTACTTCCAACTGGATCGAGGAACGATCAGAGTTGGTGACAGTACCGGTCGCTGACTGAACGGCCAGTTCACGCATACGCTGCAGTATGTTATTGACTTGACCATACGCACCTTCGGCGGTCTGGCTCATCGAGATCGCGTCGTTGGAGTTCTTGATCGCCATCTGAATACCGCGAACCTGCGAGGTCATGCGGTTGGTGATGGCGAGGCCAGCGGCGTCGTCTTTGGCCGAATTGATGCGCGAGCCGGTGGAGAGACGCTCCATCGAACGCGACAGCTTCAAATTGCTAGAGCGCATGGATTCTTGCGATACCAGCGCATTGACGTTTGTGTTAATCACGGACATGGGGTTTCTCCTTTAAAGTCCACTGCATTCAGTTTTTGAAACTTGAGGTTTAGGATCCTCACGTTTTCGAAAATCGGCACCTCGGATACAAACTTGAGAGAATCTTTGTAAAAGACCCGAATTTCAGATGACTTCGTTATGAAGCATCCCTTTCAGGTTCTCAATGCTGTGCGCTACCTTGACCACCACTTCGGTCGGGATCTGGCGAATGACCTCACCCGACTCCAGGTTCCTGACCATTACGATCGGACGACCCAGTTTTTCATCCAGGCTGAAGTTCAGGCCTCGGCCGCCGTCTCGCACCATCTCGTTGATGCGTTTGATGGCGTCCTGCAGGTTCTTGCGCATCATCTCGCCATCCATCTTGACTTTCGTTCTCTCGGGAGGGGTGATCACCGCCTTCTGAGCGGTGGCTGGTGCGGGTTCGGGCGCAGCAGCCTGAGCCACACCCGTTCCTGCCGCCCGGCTAACCGGTGGCTCTATGGGTGCTGCTTTGGGTTGAATCGCTGTGACCATGGTTGTTTCCTTTCCAGGCAGGGGATAAGCGGAATCCCACCTATTCAGTCACGAACATCGGCGCGAGTTTTGGAAACTTGAGGAAAAAGCGGAAAAATTTTGCCGCTATCAGATTGATAACGATTGTGAATCAGGCTAACGCCTTGCCCGGGGTTTACTTGTTGGTGTACATCGACATCATGCCCTCAAAGGTGGATTTCAGGCTGGTCTTCTGAGAATTGACGCTGCCGACCAGACTCTCCATCAGCGCGAACTGCTTCGTGTAGCGGGCCAACAAGACTTCCATTCTGGCTTTGATTTTCTCCAACTGGGCACTATATTTGTCATTCTCGGTGGTCACACTTTCAGTTTTCGTCATCAGCGGACCGGTAGGTGCGACCAGACTGGTCAGGCGCCGATAAGCGTCGGCCGCAATGCCCGATGGCTGGGTGAAGCGCTCGCTCAGATTGTTCTGGTTGCCGGTCATCGCCTTGATGACGTCGCCGTAGTTGTCCTTGAGTACGATATCGAGCTTGGCTTCGTCCAGTGACAACACACCTTTGTTATCAGTTTTAAAACCCAGATCACCAAGACTGGTGATGGTGGTGCCTGGCGTGGTGGATTGGCCGAACAATAGGTTACGCATCTGCTGCCTGACCATCTTGACGGTTGAATCCCCCACCAGCGTCTTACCGTAGGTTTCAAGCTCGGACTTGGGATCCGTGGTCTCGCTAACAATACTATTGAAATCGTTGTAGGCCACCACCAGGGCTTGCAGCTTTTCTTTGATAGCGCTGGTGTCCTGGTTAAGCACGATGGTGGCTGGCGAGGTGGTGGTTGAACGCAGCTCCAGTGCAACGCCGGTAATCACGTCACTAAAGGTGTTCGTTTTGCGGGCGTAGCTGACGCCGTTGACGGTCATGGTGGCGTCGGTCGCGTTGTTGTCAGCCGAGGTCGTGAAACTCAATACACCACCCGTGCTGCTGGCCAAACTAAACGACTCCGATGCGCCGGACTCACCCTTGATCATGATTTTGTAGGGGGTACCGCTCGATCCGTCATTAATCAGCTCTGCGGTCACACCGCGGTTAGCTTGATTGATGGCCTCGACGACGCCCTCGGGCGTGTCGGTGTAGCTCTGTTTGGACAGCACCGCCTGGGTGATGATCTTGCCGCTGACCGAGCTGATGGCGATATCGTCGCCGCTGGCGGTCACCACAATATCGTCACTGCCTTCCAGAATACGCAAGCGTTTCTGAAGGTCTTCAGCCAGCGATGCCACCGTCGGTGCGGTGGGTGCCGGAATGACGGTACGGACGCTGTCTCCGATCTTAACGCTGAAAGATTTGAAATTATTCGTCGACGGTATTGTGCCAAAGGCAATACCCGTAATCGAGTTCCCAGTCGCCGAAGGCATGCCCGCATCCGCACCGGTATCCAACTTGATAGTGGTGGAGGTAGAGAGCGTTGGGTCATAAACCTTGCGGGTCGTGGTGGCCGCGCGTACGAGCAGCGTGTTGGAACCACTCACCGTCACAGTGAGATCATCGCTGCCATCCAGTGCTTGCAGTTGCGAGGTCAGATTCTCTGCCAACGTATTCAGATCGGCTGTTTCGGGTGCCGGTGTCAAGTTGAAGCTCTTGCCGTCCACGGTGACGGAAAAATGCTTGAAATCGGTGACGGATGGATTGGTTCCAAAGCTTACACCCGAGACGGACGACAAATAGGTGGCCACCGGCGAGATATCGGGCGTGCCCACTGATCCCCCGGTCGCCGCCCCATCCAGCGTCAGCGACATCTGGCTGATGCGCTTGGTGTAGTCCGACGAGGTCGCCACCAGATTGCCATCAACGACAGATACGCTCATCGTGCTGTCAAGCGCACGCAGCTGCGTCTGCAAGTTTGTGGCGAGCGCGCTCAGATCAGCGCTTGCGGGTGCCGGGGTCAGACTGTAGCTGGTACCGCCGACGGTGATATTGAATTGCGTGAAGTCCGAGGTTGTGGGCGAACTACCAAAACTGGGGGCCTCGATGGTCGCCCGCGCCGGGGCGGTGTTGGTTGTTGTGCCGTTACTCACCCCTGCTCTTGCGCTCGAGAGCACCATATTGAATAGCGCACCGCTGTTGATCAGGCTGGTTTTGCTGGCAAAGCCGGCTGACATACTGCGCTGTGGCTGGGCAAGCGAGTTGATATTCAATGCGTAAGTCCCGGCCGAGGCGGCGGTGTTGGCGGTGACATTGAGCGCGGTTGGTGTGCTATTGGCAATACCCAGCGTGTTGTAACTACTGCGATCTTTCAGGCCGGCGAGGTTGGTTTTAAGCTCGTTCATCATGAACATCACTGCGGACAAACCACTGATCTTGCTCTCGTTCTTGGTGATCTTGGCGTTGATCGCGTTCTCTTTGGGGATACGCTCGGCGTCCACAAGATTCTGGGCAAGGGCGCTCACGTCAACGCCAGAGCCGGCATTGAGCGAGGTCAGCAGCCTCTGGGCAGCTGCTTTATTGGCTTGCTGAATTTCAGCAGCGGTGCTGGTCGTTGAACTGACGGGTGACGTAGCCATGATCTTTTCCGGCGAGTCGGATTCGATTGATTGATGTCGACACGAACCGATGAATCTTGAGGATTTATTTACAAGTACTTGATTTCAAGTGCTTGCGCATTAACGTATGTAATCAAACAAATTCAACTGCGCGATCTTTGCAAAGCTGCTCTGCGCCGCTTCCAGCGCGAGCATATCTTTGTTCATTTTGGTAATGGCCTCGGTGTAGTCAGTGTCCTCTGCCTGCGAGAGGGTGCTTTTCATGCGCAGCATGTTTTCTTCGGCGAGATCAATCTGGTTATCAAGCTTGTTCACCGCAGAGCCAATACTGGCCAGACTGTCTGACAAACCCTGTTGCAAAGTTTGCACTTCACCCACCGCGCGGCGGATTTTTACGCCGTCATTCGATTGCAGTGCGGCCGACAGCTCATCAATGACCTGAAAAAAACCCACGGCAATGGGTTTGCCATCGTCACCCGTGCGCACCAGCTTGTCAAAGGGCTTGGTACCCGCACGATTGGTGTCCACCGATGACTGGTCGGCGATACCCGCCATGCTGACGGTTTGGTCACCGGTGTAGACCAGCTTGCCGTTTTCGTTGGTATCAAAGGCAGCTTTGCCGGTGCGTGTGCCGGAGAAAATGAAATTGCCCTCAATGTCCTGAGTATTTGCCAGTGACAGCAGCTGATCCCGCAGTTGCCGTACTTCGATATCGATCGATTTTCTGTCGGCAGCACCGTAAGTGTCATTCGCAGCCTGGACGGTGAGTTCTTTCAGCCTTGTCAGAATGGTCGTGGCATTGTCAACGGTCGTCTCTTGCTGCGACATCTTGTCTTTGATCTGGTTGATGGTGCTGACGTAGTTCTCCTGGCGCGTGATCGCCGATTTCAGTCGCGTAATCTGTGCGGACTGATCAGGCGCATCGCTGGGCTTGATGACTTTTTTGGCCGTTGACAGTTGCATCTGTGTTTTGGCCAGTCTGTCTTGCGTGATACCCATCTGGCCGATGGCGCGATCAAATTTCAAATTGGTAGACATTTGCATGACTTCGAACTCCTAGTTAGCGGCTTGCCTGCAGGATCGAATCGAACAAGGTTCCCGCAACCTGAATCGTTTTTGCAGCCGCCTGATAGGCTTGCTGAAAACGGATCAGGTCGGCAGCCTCACTGTCGAGCGATACGCCGGATATTTTGTCGCGGGCTTCGATCGCCTGGTCATTCACTACTTCGAGTGCTTTCTGTGCAATCGTGGCCTGGCTGGAAAAATTACCTACCTTCCCTACTTCTTCTTCATAGGCCTGCGAAATAGTTTTACCTTCACGGCCACCCACAACGGCCTTGCGCTCGAAGGAAACGATATCGAGCATGTTCTGGTTGTTACCATTGCCATCCTGATTGCCATCAATGACAAAACGGTCACCCATCACAGGTGCGCCATCGAGCGTCAGCTTGAGACCCCGATATTCGATACCTGCCATGGGATCGTATTCACGTTCCGCGAGCACAGTCACCACGCCATTGGCCGGATTTTTCCAAGTGATCTGATAGCGGTTGGCGGTAGTGAACTGAATATCGTATTTTTCGCTGCGCAGCGCCGTGATACGCGCTTCTGCTAACGCAGCAGGATTGGCCATGCTGGCGTCATAGCTGCCTGCGACAGTCCCTGAGCCCTCAGACACGAAGACCAGCAGATCTTCTTTCACCGCGCCGTCGATGTAAGCACCCGTGCGCAGACCCAGTTTGGCGAGCTCGCCCGGTCCTTCGCCCAAGGCCTCATCAGTAAAGCCGACCCGGATATCTGTTTCGGAAGCCAGAGCAAGCTGGCCTTTGTAGATGCCATTCCCGATACCGAGTGCATTGCCGGTACCGGTCGGTGTGCTGATCCGAATGTCCGTGCCGCTGTCATTACCAAGGATGAGATTGCCCTCCTCGTCCAGCTGGGCGACGACTTTGGCATAGGTGCCGCTGGCCACACCGAGTGCATTCTCTCCATTGAGCTTGGCTTTGTAGGTGCTAAGACCGTCTAGCTCGCCGTTGGCGTTCATCGACCCGATACGAATATCGTCGCCTTCAAAGCCCGCTGCATTCCGCAGCAGCAGCCGCGTACCGGTGTCATCAAGTGATGCGATGACTTTGGTCTTGGATGCCAATATGCCGTTGATCAGATCTCTCAAATCGGACAGCGAGCGGCCCTGATCCGGATCGATCTTGATGTCGTTAATGTACAGACCCTCCTTGGGGTCAATCGCGAGTTCGGCGGTCGCGAGCATGACCATGGGGCCGATAATGATGTCTTCACCATCGTCATTGCTGAGAATGATTTCACCTGTCACCGCATCCATGGTCGCTGTTACGCCGGTCGTTTCAGTGACTGCATTGATCTTGCTGAAGATGTCGGCGCGATTGTTGAAGCTGCCATCGGGTGCGGAACCGGTCAGAGCAACACCATTGATCTCAAGACCATGGGCCAGATTTTCGGTTTCCAGACTGGCGACGACTCTGCCGGTATCTGCGCTGTTGATAGCGCCGACCATGTCAATAGCCGAGGCAAAACTACCGCCTGTACCCGTACCAGTCATCTTGACGCCATTGAGATACAGCGGCTTTGTCAACCCGTTTTCTATATTCAGCGCAGGTACACGAATGTCATTAAAGCCGCTGGCATACACCGGTGGATCCAGGGATTTACCTGCATCATTGAGCCATGTCACCAGGTCGGGTACTGACAAGCGACGACCAAGATCCAATCCACCCAGAGCGACACCATTGAGCGTCAATGTGTTGGCGGTGATGGCGCTGACGGTAGAAGGAATACGCACACCTTCGATAGCCGCTTCGAGATGTACGGTAGGAAAAAGTGCTGTCAGATATTGGCCAATAGGCTGCCCCAGTACATCGAGATCGCCTGCCTGACCGGCAGTGCCATAACCGATGGTAATGGTATTACCTTCACCAAAATTCAGTTTACCTTTGTAGCTGGTTTGAACATCGAGATCACCATCCTCATTCATGGTCCCGATATGGATATCATCACCCCCATAGCCTTCGGCATTGCGTAACACGAGCTTGGTACCGGTGCTGTCGAGCGATGCGATGACATTCGTTTCATTAGCCAGCGTGCCATTGATCAGATCACGCAATTGCGACATTGTGCGTCCGGTCGAAGGTTCGACCGCCACACCATTCACGTAAAAACCAGATGCAGGAGCGATAGCAAGTTCGGGCGTCGTAGTCAGCGCATTGACACCCACCGGAGGTGTCATTCCCGCGGCAGTACGATTCATCCATGCGGCGATATCGCTGGCCTGAATCGATTGTGCGGGTGATTTCGGGAACAACCCGGACAAGGGACGACCGTTGATAGTCAGCCGGTTAGGTTCGATCTCGGTCAGATTGGCCGGAATCGTGTCACCGGTGTTAATGTTGTGTTCGACCGTCGATGGGAGCACATCGTGCTCCGGTGTGAAGCGGGTGGCACGATCGTACTGCTCGATCGGTTTGCTCATCAGTCCATAGAACACGGACATCTGCTTGTAACCGGTTTCGCCGGATTGGTTCAGATAGTCGGTGGAATACGTCGAACCTGGAATAAATCCATTGGCGGTGGTCATCAATGCACGACGCTCGGTGTCATCGGTGATTGGGGCACCCAGTATCTGGCGACCATCGCGTGTGAATACCTGTAATTGCTGACGATCAGTCGCCCCATCCAGAAACAAAGACCAGTTGTTGCTACCCAAAGGAATCTGGCCCAGCAACAGCTCACGCGGCGCGGCAATACCTGCGAGGGGGCTGGGATTGTTAGGCAGTACCTGAGACAGCGGCTTGACCCGGGTTGGATCCGGATAGCTGGCAGCGTAGGTCAGCGTTGCATCGACGTTGCTAAAGTTATTTTCATTTTCAATCACGCGAAACAGCGCACCGGCAGCGACTTTGGCACTGTCCTGAAGCGCCAGCACAACACCGCCGGCAGGTTGATCGATTTCCATCTGTTTGCCGGAAGCCGGATCAAGTCGCATGACGGGGTCAATACGAAACAGATCCTGACCCACCTCGCCCCGGCTGTCGATACCGTTGCGATGAATCTGATTGAGCTCCTTGACGACCGTCGTGGCCAAAAAATCCAGCGAGGCAAAGGTTGGCTGCAATACCTGCTCGCGAAATCCCATCAGACCACCCAGTTCGCCGCTGGAGATGCCAATGACTTCTTCCGGTGTTTTGCTATAGAGGTCGGCGATGATGGAAACGCGCGACAGATCAGTTTCGTCGAACCTCGCAACCAGGGGCACGGATTTATCGCCCGTGACAATCTGGCCGGCACCCGACATGTTGCCGATGCTGACACCGACGCTGCCATTGAGTGCAGTCGTGACATTGACTTTTACGAGTTTCGAGAGCTTGGTCAGCAGCAGATCGCGCTGATCCAGCAAATCGGGTGGCTGCCGGTCGGCATACGGTTTGCCAGCGAGCTGTTTGTTGACAACGGCGATCTGTCCAGCTAGCGTGTTGATATCCGCAACTTTGCTGGTGATCGCCTCGCGAGTCTCGGTGTCGACGCCTTGCATCTGCGTCGATAGCTCACGAAAACGTGATGCCAGGCCATCTGCATCTCGCAAAAACTGGGCACGCAGAATCGTGGATGCCGGATCCACCGACAACTGACGTGCGGTACCAAAAAATTTATCCAGCGCCGGCGACAAACCCACGGTTTCGCTGCCCATGATGTCGACGACCCGGTTGGCGTAATCCACCATCGGACCCTGCGTGTTCATTTCACTGGTGCTGTTACGCAGATTCTGCTCGAGGAACTGGTCATAAGCCCGCTTGATCCCCGCCACACTCACACCCGTACCAAGATAGATCCGCCCCTGCTGGCGCGGCATGTTCTCGGACATGGAGGCCTCTTGACGTACATAGCCTTCGGTACCGACGTTGGCGATGTTGTTGGAGACCGTACCCAGCGCGCGCTGATAAGCGGCGACAGCGCTGCTACCGATGGAGAGCAGATCACTCATTATTCAGCCCCGGTGTTGGGCACGGGCGCAACGCGTCCGGGCTTGAGTGTGAATTTGTCGGGACGTACCAGCGGCAATGATGACTGAGTACGTTGCACGGCCATCCCCTCCTGCACCTGCTGGAGTGGCATCGGCTGCGCCTTTGCATCGAAGGTTGGCTGCGGTGCCTTCGCACGATCCAGATGCTTGACCAACATGTCTGCGACGCCCAGCGTATTACGCTTGGCTAAATTTTGCGACAGCTCGCGGTCATACATCTCTTGAAACGTATCTTCAGCATCAGAACCATTGAGATCACTCTTCTCGATGGTTTGACGCATGGACTTCAACATCTCGTGAATAAACATAGCCTCGAACTGGGTCGCGGTTTCACGCGTTGCCTTGTCGGTTTTCTGCTGCGCTTGTCCACGCAGACTTCCCATACCGGCGAAGTCGATCGAGGACTGCAGTGTCGAGTTGTTGAGGCCGTCGGTCATATCAGATCACCACCAGCTCGGCACGCAAGCTACCAGAGCTTTTAAGCGCTTCCAGAATCGCGATCAAGGCCGAGGGCGATGCTCCAACCTGGTTGATTGCATCCACAATCTGCCTCAGATCCACACCCGCCTGAAACAGAAACATCGGTTTGTTTGGTTCGTTCACAGCGATGTTGGCGTTCTGCACATCGGCTGTCTGCCCACCGGCAAACGCATTCGGCTGGCTGACCTCGTTGGTGGCAGCAATGGCGACCGAAATCGTGCCGTGGGACACCGCTGCTGCAGTGACTTTTACGTTGCGACTGATGACGACGGTACCGGTACGGGAGTTGACGACCACACGTGCGGGTGCCTCACCAGGAATGACGTCCAGATTTTCAATCATGCTCATGAAGGCAACGCGCTGAGATATATCGACCGGCGCGCGGACAGCGATAGAAACACCATCCATGGCGCTGGCGGTACCAACCCCGAAATTCTTGTTGATGGCGTCCACAATTGCGCGTGTGGTGGTGAAATCCTGCTCGCGTGTATTGAGTACGATGAATTCGGATTTATCAAAAGGGGTATCTACCATACGCTCGACGGTGGCACCGTTCGGGATGCGCGCAGACGTTGGCACACCGATGGCAACTTTAGAGCCGGCACCATTGGCATCAATACCGGTGGTGTTCACCTGACCCTGTGCCAGCGCATACACTTCACCATCAACCCCACGCAAGCTGGTCAGAATGAGTGTACCGCCACGCAGGCTGCTCGCTTTGCCGAGCGTGCCGACATTAATGTCGATGCGCTGACCGGGTTTGGCCATCGCAGGCAATTCAGCAGTGACCATGACGGCAGCGGCATTTTGCACATCAAAACGGCCTGCCGCGGCGGCTGCCCTTTCAAAGTCGGACAGCGGACCATCCAGACCTACCCCCATCTTGACGAGCATGGAACGTATGGTCTGCACCGTAAATGCGACCTGGGCGCCATCGCCAGTACCCTGCAGGCCCACCACGATGCCATACCCCACCAGCTGATTGCTGCGAGCGGCGGCAGCAGTGGCGAGATCTTTGATGCGATCAGCCTGTGCAGGCTGCATCACGATCAAGCTTAAGGCGGCCGTGCCGATAAGTCGTTTAAGGGAGAATTTCATGAAAATTTTCCTTAGAACGGCCAAAGTTTATAAAGGAGGCTGGTACCCCACCCCGCACGAGTCGCATTGGCGAGATCGCCCACAGCGCGGTACGAGATCTGCGCATTGGCCAGACGGCGCGATTGCACTGTGTTGATTGCGCTGACGTCATTTGGACGAATGACGCCCGCGACCTGAATGATCTCCCCGCCTTCGGAGAGCGACAGCTGCTTCTC
>SXGS01389946.1_pt1 | contig 14250 bp, 8 predicted proteins | sample 3174681 | NCBI WGS metagenome assembly SXGS01 (sample SAMN11356861, study PRJNA531348) | freshwater metagenome | isolation source: freshwater sample F1-80 | place: China: Fuxian Lake, Yuxi | collected 2017-12-25
CTCTAGGGGGGCGATCTGTTCGGTAGAGGCCTGAGCCATGGTGCAACGGATTAGATTGTGAGCAATTAGCCGGGTGTGGAGTTCTTGTTGAGCCATTTGCGGAGAACGGCTGCGGAGGCTTTCCAGATGCAGGGTGGTTTTGAGATCGTCCAAACACATCTCCAAACGCCACCGGCGCAAGTAGGCGCGGAGGATCTGCTCCGATGGGTAAAGTTGAGCGTCCAACAGAGTAGTCACAACGGTGACTTGGCTAACGCGGTAACCCTTTTGATAGAGAGAACCTTTGACCGCGCGCAGAGTCAACGTCTCAGGAAGCTCCTGCCATTGGGCCAAGGTCATCCAAGGGGAAGGACTCCCGCTCTTTTTCCATTGGATGAGCCAATCGTTGCGGCCTAAGCGCCGCAGTCGTCTCTGGCCATCAGTCCGTCGAGTGGTCCGGCCAATAAAGTCCACGCTCAGAGCCTGCTGGAGCAGGGAGATCACTGGGTAACACCCAAAACCACGATCACCTAATAGGATGTCTCCTTTGCTCAATTGGCTGGCCAACTTGGCAAAGAGAGACAATTCGGAAACCCCCAAACTGCCTTGAGCCACGGTCAGGATGGCACCGCTCAGCAAGCTAAAGAAGACGACAAAGCGCATCATGGGAAAGCTGGGTTGGTGGGCTTGGCATTGGATGGAAGGATAAGCCGCACGGTTCTTGGTCGTATCGGCTAAGAGCGTGAGCGTGGAACCATCTACCACCTTGATGGAACGACCGCGCAATAGACTCAAGGCGGGTGCCAGTTGATCAGCCGATCGAGCGGTAGCCGCCAGAGCTTTGGGAAACTGACTCAAAGGGAGTCGAGCCCGAGCGCGGCAATACGCACCGTCCTCCTCGGAGAGGATGGGGCCGCCTTCCAAGCGGAAGAGAGCTTGGAGCTGGCGAACCACTTCGCGACAGGAAGCATCCGGATTGAGGTTCTGCCACAGTGAGCACCAAAAGGTCCGCCAGCAAGTGTAATGACGGTATCGGCTGTTGGCTTTCGCGGAAGCTTTTGGAAAGAGATCCACAGGCAGCCATTGCTGAAAGCAGCTTTCCAATTGGCAGAGTGTATAAGCTCTGACGCGTTTCACGACGTGTGGGGTGCGGGAACCCATGGGAGCCAAGAGGTGCAACCAAGGGCCGAAAAATGGAGTTTGGTTCATATCAACAAGGCGGTATATATACCGCCTTGTTGACAGCAAAGATATACTTTTTCAATGCCAGAACAAAAAATGACAACATTGGTCCAATTTCAGGCCCAATACGCACGGCTGCGCCAGAAGTTAGCCAACCTTGGCTGGATCAGTGAGGGTTACGTGCAGAACCGAGGTCCGGGGGCTGGCGGACCTTGTTACCAATGGACACGTAAGGTCAAAGGAAAGACGGTGAGTGTCGCCTTGTCCAAGGAGCAGTTCGAGTGGTTTCAAGAGGCGATAGCACACTGGCGTGAAGCCCAACAGACACTCAAAGAAATGCAACGCCTGAGTCGCCAGTTTCTCTTTGAAAACATACCGCATCCTCCTCGACGTAAGAAACTGAGTAAGAAGGTTTTAGGCCTTAAGTAAGGGCCATTCCCCCTTTGGGGCTTCGGGTTTGCGGACTCCTGTATCTCGGATCGACCCTCCCACAGCACCAACGGTGCGACCTAGCCATAGCCTAGGGCAACGCCCTAGGTGCCTCAACCGCACCCCCCTCAGAGCCCTGAATGGGCGACCTAACGGCTTCTCGCCTCACTCCTTCCCACCTGCTCCCCCCAACTCGTTCAAACCTCGTTCCGTCATTGATCCTATCGTCGCCGCCCCTTGCACACATTTGTTACGGGTGGCCTTGGAGGTAGGCGATGAGGTTCATTAGGTCCTGCGGGGTGAGGCCCACCTCTAGGCCTTCGGGCATTAAGGAGCGGCCGGTGGATTGGAGTCGTTTGATCTGGGATCGAGGCACGGTGACCGGGATCTCGAGGGCTTGTAGCAAGGTCACGCTGGTGCTGCTTTGTTGTTGGAGCAGTCCCCACTCTGAATCGCCCGAGTGCAGTTCTGCGCGGTAGGTGACATAGGCCGGGTTGATCGCCATGTTGGGATCGAGGATGTTGTAGAGCAGATCTTCCACGCTCCGGTGGGACACGCTATTGAGATCTGGGCCCACTCGTTTCCCTATGCCTCCAGCGATATGGCAGTTGGCGCAGAGCTTCTCGAAAACAACTCGTCCCTCTGCGGGTGTTCCGTGTGCAGGAAGTTTGTTGAACCATTCGTCCATGGTTTCCTTACGGTTACTATACTCTTCGTCACCCATCATTTTTGCGGCTCTCGCCTTGATCTCCGGCGTGCTTTGCCGGAGCAATGTCCGGCGTTGTTCGAGATCAAGGTTCAACTCGCCGATCTGGAGATCACCTTTCTCCAAGGCGGCCACCAAGGCTTCGTGGAATGCCACGCGACTCAGCAGGAGTTGGAGCACCAACGGACGCACGGTTGGTTGCAGTGTCGCCCAACGGAGGACGAGTCCTTGCCCAATTTCTGGTTGGCTCCGCCGCCGCATCACCCCCATGACGGCGAGTTGCACCGCTGCGTTGGGTTCCTCAAGCAGTTTCCAATACACCGGTTTCAACAGGTCGAAACTGCCCAGACTCAAGAATCCGATCGCTTTAACTCGATCGGCCTCTGACGCGTGTTCCTGCGTTGCCACCCTTTGGGCGTTGGCGGTCGCCGCTTTTTGTCTCGCGGTTTCTGCTAGGTTCAATCGCCGGGAGAATGGCCACGCCGCCAACAACAATTCCTCATCGGCCTTGGATTCGATTCCCTCCATGACCTCCGCAGCCCGCGGCAAAACAATCAATCCCCCGCCCTGAACTTGGCCGGCCTCCAACCCCCTCAAGATCGCCCCCAGATAAACAGGCGGAGTTTCCTCCAAAATCCGTTCCAAATCCGCAGCCTCGGTTCCCGTGAGATTGGCTCTAGCCCCTACAATCGTCGCGGTCAGTTCTAACGTGACCTGTGCGCCTTCGGCATTCGCTCTCAGCCACTCCCGGTCCTCGCACAAACCCGACAATCGCGCTACTGCACTCCGCTGCAAGCCACTCAACGTGGCCCAACGAATCCACGGGTCCGCAGCGTCTTTTTTAGCGATCTCCAACAAAGCCTTCTCGACCCTTTCCGAATCGACTCCGCCTAGCGTCAGGGCCAATTGTAAACGAACTGTAGCCGAGGGATCATGCCTTAATGGAATCAGTGCCTCGATCAGAGATGGAGAGGATTTGAGGCGACCTTCTGCCAGTTTAACGGCGTTCTCTCTCAACCCCGCCTCGTCTGAAGCCAGCGCCGAGACGATCTCCGCGATCTCCAGTTTTCCGAACCCATCCAACGTCCAAAGCGCGTGCAACCTTGCCAGCGGCGGATGACCTTTCGCGACGCGCTGATGCAGCATTGGCAAACTTTGCGGGTCATTGCCTTCCACGAGCAACCGTTGAGCCGTCGTCCGTCGCCACGCATTCGCATCTCCTAACGCCTCCACCAACACAGCCGGAGTCGCACCCCTCAACCTTCGAGAATCCCCTTTCCAACCGTCCCGTGGATGCACGCGGTAAATCCGTCCTCGATCCTCACCTCCCCGGATATTTAATTTAGCCTTCACCTTAGCCGGGATGTAATCGGGATGTTCGATCACATCCCGTTGCATATCCACAAGGTAAAGGGCTCCATCCGGCCCTGTCTCCAACGCGATCGGACGACACGACAGATTCGTCGCCGCGATGAATTCTTGGCTCTTCTCCGAAAATGATCGGGACGCTTTGAACACCGAGCCTTCTAGTTTTAAGACATCACGATGGATCAAATTCCCCACCACATCCGCCACCGTCAGACTCCCCGAAATATCCCCCGGCCACCCCGGCAAACTTAAGAAATGAATCCCTCCTGCCGACGAGAAAAAACCTGCCTGTTCCGGATGGTTCACCCGAGTCTCCGCCACCGAAATAGGGAAGATCCGCGCCATATCCTCATGATCCGAAATACTCACCGTCAACTCCCTTGGCGGCGTCCCCGGCACCCGCGACGCGTAAGCCAATGGGATCACCCGTTGCTGCACATGATTGATATTATAAGTCGAAAAACTATGCCCCCAATCATCAAACGCCAACCCGAACCCACCACTCGTTTGGAACGTCCGTTCAAACTTCCTCGTCTGTGGATCGAAACTGAAATCCGCATTCCCCAACCGCACAGGATCCCCGCCCTGCCCCACCGTCACCACCTCACCTCCATTGCCTCCATTGACCCCGTGGATCCGATTATTCAACCCCCACCGGAGCCCGCTCATATTGCTATCCGTCACCTCCAAATTGAACCCTTTAAACCACACCTCACGGACATCTGCCTTTCCATCTCCATCAGAGTCCTTGAGATAGACAATCTCTGGCGGAGCCGTCACCAACACCCCGCCCTTCCATGGAGTGATTGACGTTGCGAAACTCAGATTCGTCGCAAACACCGTTGATCGATCCACTCGCCCGTCCCCGTCCAAATCTTCCAACAACCGAATCGTCCCTCCACGCTCGCGCTTCGGGCCGATCCCCAACGGATAATCCCGCATCTCCACCACATAAGCCCTGCCATCTTCATCAAAACACATCGCCACAGGATCCACGACATCCGGCTCCTGCGCGAACAACTCAAAAACCAACCTATGCGGACTCACAAACCCGGGCGAAGGAGGATTCCCGCCCTCTGGAGCAGCTTGTAAAACCTCAACCGAAAACAAACCGGCCAACAAAACGTTCCTCAGCAAGCTCATGGATCAGACCACTATTAGGAATCCCCCGCTCCTGCCAACCTAAAACCGAGGCCTACCGCAGACTCGGATGCACTCGGGATGACGTTTACTAACCCAACGCCGGCTCTTACCTAGAATCGAAAATCCCCTACCGATCAGATGCCCCGGCCGGATCCTCAACTTACCGACGTAACCGGAATAATCGGGGAGTGGATTGATTGGCAGGGATCGTGAATTGGAATTGGCTGGCGAACGGGTCGTTCGTGTATTGTGGCGACCAGGTTACGAAATCGGCTGTCGATTCCAGAACGACAATGTAACCAAGTACCGCAGTTGGCAATATTTCAAGCGATTCGTTGGCGGAATGGCGTATCATCAAGCTCGGCGGCGGTTGGTTGGGCTGGCCGTTGCGGATTTCTTGGACGTTCCCCGCCGCGTCTAAGCGAAAGTCGTAGTGGATCCCGCCGGTCGTCAACCCGTTGATATGGCCTCGTGCGTCCCGTAGGATCTGTGCCTCGGTCCGCTTCACGGTGCCTTCGGTGTCGACGCGATAAAAAAAGGTTCGCCCTGTTCCCAACGAATAGACATCGGCGAAAAAGAGAAACTGGTTCAAGCAATACGGGATCCCCTCGTCCCAGCGCTTGAGTGCCAACTGGAACATGATCTCGCTGCTGGTGAAATAGTAGTTGGACAGTGTCGCGAATGCCTCTTGGGGAGCACTCAAGCAATATCTCAGATTGTCGCGCAGCCAATGGCGGTCAAAGCCTTTTCCGGGGCCGGAGACCCAATAGGCGTCTTCCGCCACCGCCCAAGTGCTTTCAATTCCATCCCAATATCCTTTGGTTTTGAACCGGTTCTGCGTCGCGACCCAATCGATGCCGTATCCGGGGTTGTAGATTATGTAGTCGGGCGGGGCAGCCTGACGCAACAGATCGTATTTCCGGTCCCAAAACCAAGGATAGAGGCGGGCTGCGCCATATTCCACATTGTGGTTCAACTCGTGCGCCACCACGACGCTGAACCCGTCGATCAGCGTCGCGGGAACCTCGGCCGGGAAGCCCTCGCTGTAGTCTCCCACCTGCGCGAAGATATTCACGCCGGTCCGGGCCGCGATACCCATCCTGCCTCCGGAGGGCGTCGCGAGAAAATCATGGGCCGTGATGAGCTCAACGATTTGAAGTTCGGGCGGCACGGCTTTAGCGATATTGTAGAGGGTGGTTTGCGAAGCCAAGGTCGATCGGCTATTGTCGACGTAAATGATCCCAAGATCGACCAACAAATTGGAATAGACGCCAGAAAAGCCGCACGCCGCAGCGGTGTCCACGCGATGGGCCGGGGAATCTGGCATCGATTCGTACAGGTTGACCCAGACCTGCCCCGCGAGATAGGGCACATAGGGTTGGCTCTGGTTCAATTCCTGCTTGCGTAAATACTGCGGATACTGAGCAACGTGGGACCTGTACCAATCGCGAATAACCGCCCGCTCCTCCAACGAGAGCAACAAGGAAACCGCCTCGCTTCGCACCGCTTGGTGCAACCCGGAAAGCTGATTCCGCAATGTGGCGTCTGCCTCGAGGTCGGAGCCCAAACTGCCGGCGTGGGCGACCATCATCGCGTCGATTTCCGTCAATTTCCTCGTGTAAGAAACCCCAGCCAAGAAAAACAGCTTCCCGTTCAAGCCGCCGCTGATCAGATCCATCACCCCGTCGCCGTTTAAGTCGGCGAAGTCTGGAATGCTGTCGTCGCCGTTCAAGCCCCGAATACCGAGCACCTCTCCGGCTGTGTTTCGCAACAGCGTATCGCCCACGAAGTTCGTCGTCCCGGCGAAGGTGTTGTTTACCAATACCTTGAAGTAACCCCAGTTAACCCCGAATGCCAAGTCCGGCAACCCGTCTTGGTTTAGATCAAGCACCCTTGGATGGATGTTGTAGGGCTCTCCCAAAACGGATCCGCCTCGGTTCATCCGCACGCCAAGAGAGGCGAATTCTGGGGTGTCCTTGGTTCCAACGTTGCGGTGCCAAGTCACTCCTCCGTAAAACCCTCCCGTCAGCAAGTCGAACAAGCCATCTTGGTCCCAATCCGCGATTTCGATGCGACCCCACACCCCGTTTTCCAATCGAAAGGATCCGGCGGCCGCCGCAATGACGGTTGAACCATTGAAAGCAGGAGCGGAAAGGGTTCCAATGTTCTTGAAATACCTCACGATGTTGTCGTCTCCGGCGACGACCAAATCCGGCTTTCCGTCCCCATTGATATCGACAAAACAGGCTCCTACGAAGCCCGTTCCCACTCGAATGGGGGAACCCGAGGACGTCACCTTGACCGGTGCCGAAAAGTTGGTGGAGTTTGTCGCGCTTGGCTGGCTGAATAGCCAAATAAATCCATCTCCTCCAGCCACCAGCAAATCCAAGACGCCGTCGGCGTCCCAATCCACCAATCGCGGAGCGGCGTGGTTGCCTAAATCGATGGGGACTAGTGCCGCCGTCAGCGGAACTGGATCCTCAAACGTTATATTGAGGGCCCTAGCGGGATGGATGGCCAAAGCCGCAACCACCCAAAACACGAGCATGAGATTCGAAACATCACGGCGCCTCAACCACGGATTTGAACTAGAGGAATTGATCTCCAATTTCATAAGAAGACCGTCCGTCTGGATTATAAACCGCACAAGTCGCCAAAATTGGCGATATCAACACTTGAGTCAACCCGATTGATCTGGATCATCTCCCCCATCCCATCCCGCCTGCACCCCTACGAATGAAACGAATTAACGAATAAAGTGGCTTTGGATTTGTTTGAATCAGAAGGCTTTTTCCCGTAGTATCGTTCCGTTGAGAGTTTGGAAAACCATCCTGACCTTGTTCCTGCTGGCGATTTGGCTGCCCGCTACAGTGCATTGTAGCTTGGAGACTGTAGGTCTAGTTCCTCTGGATGAGCACTGCGGGGCATCCCCTGTTGGTAATCATCAATCGGCAAACCCCTGTAAAATTGTTGAGGATCCAATCTTCAAAACCGAATGCACACCCACGGTTCCGGCCCCTCCTGAAATGGTTGTCATTCTGAAAGTGCTTTCGATCTTGTCCTGTCCTACGTCGATCCCTGTGTCTGAAATGACTCGGATCACCTTCAAGACCCATCACCTCCCGCAATTCGTAATCCAGACTGCTCTTCCGATTCGCGGCCCTTCGTTCGCTTCTTAATTCTTCCCTTCTGTCCGGTTGGCATCATTCGTGTGCCTGAACTTTATCTTGGTTTAGTTGGAGATGTTTTATGAAGAAGTTTTTTTATCTGTCTGTTGTTTTGTTGAGTGTTTCCGGTGAGAACTTTGCCGTTGAGGATGCCATACCCAAAGCGCCCGTTTCCGTAGCCATCAGCATCAACGTTCTTGTTCAAGAAGCGATGATGAATAATCCGGAGCTCGCCTTTTATCGGGCCGAGATCACGGCGGCAAAAGGAGACCTAAAAACTTCGGAAACTAAGTCCAATCCAGATGCGGATTTCGAGATTGGACGAAAGCAAACGAGCCCCAAGCTGAGCAACCTGTCGGATGAGGGAATGGCGTGGAGCGTCTCCATTGCGCAGACCTTTGAGTGGCCCAGCCGCCTGACACTCCGAAAAGCAATCGCGAACCGTCAGATTGACCTTGCTACGATCGGTTTGGCACGTTTCCAACGAGAACTACAAAACGAGATTCAACGCGCTGCCTTCAATCTGCTCATCGCTCAGGAGAAGCGAGATGCCACGTTAAGTGTTGCGCAGCGGGGTGAAGAGCTCATCCAAGCGTTGCTTCAGAGAGAATCTGCAGGAACAAGCCCGCTCCTCGAAACTCGTATTATTGAAGCGAATATTTTGACATTGAAACGGCGTGCCAACGAGGCAGCGAAACTCGCAGAGGTCGCGTTATTCGAGGTCAACCGCTTGCGAGGAAAACCGATCGCGACACCCCTCTCGATCGCGCCCGCTCGTTTACGTTTTCCAGTTCTTGAACATCAGGAGGAGTTGATTGGCCTCGCACGGACCAACAGTTTTGAGATCAAAAGCCAAGTGTTGGAATTGGGACAACAAGGTTTGAAAGTGGATCTAGCGAAGAACGAACGATACCCAGCATTTAAGTTACGAACGTTCTATTCGCAGGAGGATGCCTCGGAGCGTGAACAAAAAGCGGGAGTAGGCGTTTCGGTGCCATTGCCGCTTTGGAATCGGAATAAAGGCAATATCGACGCGGCCAAATCACGATTTGAGCAAGCCCAAGCTTCCCTCACCTTGACTCAACGAAACATCGAAAAACAATTGCATGAGAATCTCGCCCACTACGCGATCGATCAGAAAGAGATTTCTCGCTGGCAGAAAAATGTGTTGGAACACCTGCGGGATGCCGCAGAGCTTGCAGACCGCCACTACAGGCTTGGGTCCGTTCCCCTCGGGACTTATCTGGAAATGCAGGAGAAATATCTTGAAGGAATGGAGGCTGTCCTTGAAACACAAGCCGAAGCATTGGCAGCACTCAAGAACATCGAGAGGTTGACGGGGATGCCGCTGGGCAATGTCATCGCTCCTGAAGCCACAACCCCACAGTGATATGCTTTATCGGCTCGTCAGTTACTCGTTGCATAACAGGGCCCTAGTCTTATTGGCTTCTGTCGCGATCCTCACAGCAGGCCTCTGGTCCGCGTTGCATTTAAGAATCGATGCCGTCCCTGACATCACCGGCATCCAAGTCCAAATCAACACAGAAATCTCCGCTCTCGCTGCCGAGGAATCGGAGAAACTCGTCACCCAATTAATCGAACGCGAAATGGCGGGGCTGCCCAGTTTAGACGGCATGAGGTCGTTAACGAAATTCGGCCTTTCGCAGGTGACTCTCGATTTTGCGGATGGGACGGACATTTATCGCGCTCGCCAATTCGTTGCAGAACGATTGCAAAGTGTCTCCGACCAATTACCCAAAGGAGTGTCTCCCAAGCTTGCACCCATCAGCACAGGCCTTGGTGAAATCCTTTACTACAGCATCGGTTTTCGCGCCGATGCCACCAATAAACCCGCCTCCGAATTCGAGCAACTCTTGGAGCTCAACGAAATTCAAGAATACACGATCAAACCGCTGCTGCGAACCGTGAAGGGCATTGCAGAAATCAATCAGACCGGTGGTTACGAACGACAAATTGTCATCCAACCCAAACCGGACACCCTCACCGCAATAGGCATGACCTTTGCAGAGTTTGCCGAGGCCATCGGTCAAAATGTAGAGAATGCGGGCGGTGGAATCATCAATCGCAACGGACAACAACTGACCGTTCGAGCCGTGAGCCGAGTGAGTAACGCAGAACAAATCGGCGAACTGCCGTTGAAATTCGGCTCCGGGGTAAAACCAATCCTAGTCAAAGACGTGGCGGACGTAAGAACCGGGGCACCGTTCCGCACGGGGGCAGCGACTCTCAACGGAAAAGAAAGCGTCATCGGAACCACGCTCATGCTTTCAGGCCAGAACAGCCGAGAAATCGCAGAACATGTCAAAACTCGGATCGCTGAAATTCAAAAAAAACTGCCCAATGGAATCGAAATCACCATTGAGTATGACCGCTCGCAACTGATCGACCGGACGATTGCCACATTAAAAACGAACCTTTTCGAAGGTGCGATCCTTGTTCTGGTGTTGCTCCTGATCCTCCTTGGCGATTGGCGAGCTGCGCTCATTGTCTCCGCTGCCATCCCCTTTTCGTTATTATTCGCCCTGATCGGCATGACGCACTTGGGGATCTCCGGCAACCTGATGAGCCTCGGGGCGGTCGATTTCGGACTCATCATCGATGGGGCGGTCGTGGTCGTGGAAAACATCGTCCGATCGCTTGGACAAAAGCAAGGGCAACTGGGCCGTCCCCTCACGCCACAAGAGCGAACGAAAACCGTCCTCGAGGCCACCCGACAAATTGGTTCTCCCATGTTCTTCGGTGTCCTCATCATCACCATTGTCTATGTTCCCATCCTCGCGCTGACCGGAATCGAAGGTAAAATGTTTCACCCCATGGCTCTCACAGTCATGCTCGCCCTCGCCGGAGCGTTGCTCTTGTCCCTAACAGCAATCCCGGTGCTTTGTTCTTTCTTCTTGGGAGGCCGAGTTCATGAGCAAGACAACCGTTTGATCCAAACATTAAAAAGTGCTTATTCCTTCGGCCTCAAAACCGCTCTCCACAGGCGTTGGTGGGTCGTTTCGTTTGCCGCCGTCCTTTTTTGTGCGTCCTTGTGGCTTTTCACACGGTTAGGAGCAGAGTTCGTTCCGAAACTCGATGAAGGTTCCATTACAGCCATGCTCTATAAACCCGTGGGTATGAGCCTTGAAGAATCATTGCGCACCGATATTGAGGTGGGGAATCAGCTCGCAAAAGAGTTTCCAGAAATCATTCGAGTCTTTACTCGAATCGGGACGAGCCAAATCGCCTCAGACCCGATGCCGCCCAATGAGAGCGACGTTTACATTTTTTATAAACCCCTCCAAGACTGGCCTCAAACCGAGGGGCGACCCAAAACCAAGGCGGAATTGTGCGAACACATCGAAGCCCTCCTCCAAAAAACCAACCCTGACTATAGCCTCCTTTTCGCGCAACCCATCGAGATGCGGTTCAACGAAATGCTAGAAGGAACGAAAGCCGAGCTTTCCGTCAAAATCTTTGGCAATGATTTTGATGTCTTGGAGAAACTCGGAGAGGAAATAAAAACCGTCCTCGAGAAGACCCCCGGCATCGCACAGGTTGAATTTGAAACCGAAGGCAGAACCTCACAACTCCAAATCAACGTTAAACGCGAGATCCTGCAACGTTACGGCGTTCCGTCCGACGAACTCAACAAGACCATTTCCACGGCTCTTGCAGGGGTTGAAGTAGGCACCATCACCGATGGCGAACGGCGTTATGACATCGTCGTCCGGATGCCTGAAAACCTTCGCGCTGACGACGAGCAAATCAAACAATTACCTGTGAGAATTGGCTCCACCGGCCTAGTGCCATTAGGAAAGTTGGTGGAATTTGAAACCATCAAAACGGTCGAACCCATCCTGCGAGATGATGGCCACCGTCGCGCAGCGCTCATGGTAAATTTGAAAACGCGAGACATCGAAGGTTTTGTCCGTGACGCCGAACAACGCATCCGTGAACAAGTGCAATTGCCACCGAACTACATTGTCGAATTTGGCGGACAATTCGAGAACCTTCAACAAGCGCGAACCCGCCTCGCTGTCATCGTCCCAACCGCCCTAGGACTCATCTTCATCCTCATCTTTCTCGCATTCGGCACCTTCCGGCAAGCAACCTTGATTTTCTCAGGCATCCCCCTCGCCGTCACAGGCGGGGTGTTCGCCCTGTGGTTGCGCGGCATGCCCTTCAGCATCACCGCCGCAGTCGGCTTCATCGCATTGAGTGGCGTGGCTGTATTGAACGGCCTCGTGATGGTCTCCTTCTTTAACCATCTACGCAAAAATGGGAAATCGGTGGAGGATTCCGTCATCGAAGGATCATTAACCCGATTTCGCCCCGTGCTCATGACCGCGTTAGTCGCCAGTTTCGGCTTCGTCCCCATGGCCATTGCCACTGGGGCCGGAGCAGAAGTCCAACGACCCCTCGCAACCGTGGTGATCGGCGGCATCCTCAGTTCCACAATCTTAACCCTCATCGTCCTGCCTGTCCTCTATGCGTGGTCCGAGCGAACCACCAAACCTTGCCAACCCGCCCCCGCCCCTACGAATTAAACGAATTTACGAATAAAGTCGGAGGGAACCCCTTAGCGGAGACGGGCGCGTTCGGCGAGGCGGGCGCGGGTCATCCGTTCGCGGAGACCGCCTTCTCGGAGAAAGGCTTGCTCCAATTGGCGGAGTTGCTGGTCCAAGAGGTAGTTGGTGACTTTGATTAAACCGATCAAGACGTTGGCACCAATCGCAGGATCAGGATTTTCAATGCCTTGTTGGAAAGTCTGGTAATTGGGATTGGGTTGGCGGTTGAGTTGGCGGAGGCGGCGGGTGAATCGGTGGTCTTTTGACCATTCCTCGAGATTCCGCACGCGGAGGAAGTCCCGATAGTCTTCGAGCAATTCTTCGAGGCTGGCGCGGGCGACGTTCGTGAGTTTGATTTCGGTTTCTTTGGAGGTGCCGCTGGCTTGGCTGCCTTCGAGGATGTTTTGTTTACCAGATCGTGCGCCTTGGATCATTTGGTCATAGGTGCGGTCTCGTTTTTGCAAGTAGTGCCCGCAGAACTAGACCGTGCCATCATAGACAATGCGCGCTTTTTGGAAGGAGAGCAGGTTCTGGTAACCACCATGTGGCGGAATAAAACCTTCGGGCATGAGGGCAGCCTAGGTTAAATGACCCAAAGGACTCAAGGGACAAAATGGACAAAAGTGGGGGATCCCCTGACTGCGGTCTCTTTGGTCGCTTAGGTCCCTTAAGTCCCTGTGACTTTATTCGTTAATTCGTTTATTTCGTAACACCCACAAACGCTTTTCCAAGGTTACCGCTGAACCACCCGATAAAAACGAAACGCTCGGTTGCCCGCCAAGGGATCCAATTCAAACAAATCCTTCATCCCTACCCACCTTGTCGCCACTGGAAACCATTGCCGGAAATCTTCCGTATATTCCACCCCCAACTCTTAGTTCCCGCCATCCACAACCCCCAGAACCATCACGCCACGGCCGGTTGCCATGCTCATCTGGATCCGCGTCGCCGTGGAGGGTGACACTGGCGAGGTTGGCCGTCCCCCAAACGTCTCTCCCCAACCTTTCGTCCCCGGAACAAAATAAACCGTCAGATCATTTGACGACGAAAACACCGTCGGGCTGGCACTCGGGGCATCCCCTAAAAACGTGACCTCCGTAAGCCCGGGACAATCATCGAACGCCGCATTCCCAATATTCGTGATGCTCTGACCCAACGTCACCTTCCTCAAGCCAACGCAACCCATAAACGTTTCTTGATCGATCGCGCCCACCTCATGGCCAACCGTAGCACTCGCCAGACGACTGTAATCCTTGAAGACCCGGTAGCCCATCGTGGTGAGGCTGTCAGGAAGCCTCGCACTCAACAACCCACTGCATCCCGCAAACGCCACATCGCCGATCGAAACCACCCCCTTGCCAAACGCCACATTCGTCAACCCAGTGCACCCTTCGAACGCATAGATCCCCACGTTCGTCACCCCATCCGGAATCGTCATCTGGGCCAATAATGGGCAGGTTCGAAACGCCATACCACTGATGGATTTAAGTCCCTCCCCCATCGTGACGTTCGTCAAACCTGAACACGCATCGAACGCCGACATTCCCATCGTCGTCACCCCATCCGGAATCACTGCTCAAACTTTACTGGCTGGCATTGGAACGGATCGCCAAGAAATGGACGATGCCCATTGCGCATTGGAGTCAGGCACTCAACCGATTTGCCATGGAATTTGGAGATCGCATGCCCAAGCTCGATTAAGAAA
>SXGS01705626.1_pt1 | contig 14250 bp, 12 predicted proteins | sample 3174681 | NCBI WGS metagenome assembly SXGS01 (sample SAMN11356861, study PRJNA531348) | freshwater metagenome | isolation source: freshwater sample F1-80 | place: China: Fuxian Lake, Yuxi | collected 2017-12-25
AAGCGAGTGAATAACTTACGACGATTATGACAATTCACTCGCTTGCGCTTCGGGCTTGTATTTGCAAAAAGGGTGGCGATGGCCAATTAATGCGGCCCCCCAGCGTACATCCGCGATGGTTAGAGCGAGCCTGAACCGCCGATTGCACGGAATGCACTGATGCAAGACAGTGCGTTTCGAGGCAAAGCTGGAAACGAGCGATCCCTTCGCGAGTCAGCAATATTGACGGTACCGGCCTCAATATTCGAGGATGCTGAACACGCGATGCGGTCGCAATCGCGCGGCTCCTTCGAGCGCTGTCAAGTGAATGCAAAAGGCACAGCCAACGATCTCTACCGAAAAATTTTCGAGCAGTTTGCAACAAGCCTGAACCGTGCCGCCGGTCGCCAACAGGTCGTCGACAACCAACACGCGTTGACCAGATTGCATCGCGTCAACATGCATCTCGAGAGTATCGCTGCCGTATTCCAAATCGTACGAATGCGAGTGCTTTGCAAAAGGCAACTTGCCCGGTTTGCGGACCGGCACGAACGAAGCTTGTAAGGCCAGCGCAAGCGGTGCCGCGAAGATAAAGCCTCGCGACTCGGCCGCTACGATGCTATCGACTCGCTCGTGCCGATAATGTTCCGCAAATCGATCGATGGTCTCCTGAAACGCAGCCGCGCTGGCCAGCAGCGGAGTAATGTCTCGAAACAAAATTCCCGGCTTCGGAAAATCGGGGATATCGCGAACGTATTTCTTCAAATCCAAGCTGGTCACCTCAGTCGCTCGACGGAAAGATTCTCGTGAGCGGTAAAGCGTACCAGCTAGAACAGGTGCCGGACAATAGTCTCGTCGAAGATCTGCCACAAGTTATTTAACACCCACCGCACTCGTGGAGCAGTTCCCAGAGTATCGCCCGTTCCTGGCAAACAAGTGCTCAATATCAGAAAGGCAAGAATCAGCCCAACTGGCAACGTGGGGTCGCCATTCAGATTAGTTCTAGGAACGAAAATCGACCACCAATTGGACGGGACTTTGTACTTCGTGCAATCTGCAAGTCGCACGAAGTTGATTCTCACAACTCCTGGCTCGTCCTGATAAATACCGCGAGCTTCGACCAGCGCTGTTTCACCATTAAAATCCAATAAAATTGGTTTATCGGGAATGCGGTCGGCGACAGCTTGCGTCACGGCGATCGTATAGCCATCGCGCGAAGTGTCACGGACGCTCACCTTGAGGTTTCGTAGCCCTGTCCTCAATCGAGCATTGGATAGCTCGTCGGCGACCGAACAGCGATATGCCTGTCTACGATTTTCTCCGGTAAGCATCGAATCGACTCCGTACTTTGCATCCAACAGGCATCCGAAGAACCCTGCAATGCCTGCAATGTCTACCTACTGATCCATTGAAAAGCCTACTCCATCGCACGAGACAATGTCCTAATGGAAGGCCAACGACTCCCTCTTAATTTCCAGCAAGTTGGAGAATTGCGATGATTGTGCGGAGTTTGCCGGTCCAACCCGCGTCGAATTGACCGATCGATGTCGGTTCGGGCAACTTATGGTTAGTTTTTCGAACAGCGAGACATTGCCGGTTGGTCCCGCGGAAGTGAATGTTTAGATGATACTGAGTCGATCGATCGAAGGGGTAATTCCGCTCGGCGGAGTTTGTCAAAGCTGGCGCGTAAACCATTACCATTGCTTGCAAAGTCCTCATGCTTTATCAAATCTTCAAATCTGTTGGCAAGCGTTTGTGCCAGTTTGGTTTACGATTGCTGCTGGGAATCTGCTTTGCTTGCGGAGCGACCGGTTTACCGCAGGCCGCGCGAGCTCAATCGCCCAGTGATGCAGGCGCAACCAACCCCGGAGCAAATCGATATCAACAGGCCAGCACCGCTGCTTGGACGATGATTCCTGGTGTACCAACTACTCCGCCGCAGACGAATGCCAGTGTGACGCACCCTGTGAAAGTGTTACTTGGTAGGCCAATCTTAACGGACGGATTCAAGGATAACGCTTTTCCAGGCCGCTTGATATCGAATGCCAACCTGAATTCGGGCGACAATTTGACCGGACCAAGCACAGGTAAGGACGATCCGCTCGCGGAACTTGAATCGATGGGACCAGCCGCAAAGGCGCCATCCCGAGCTGCGTCGCCGAATAACTCGCCAGGCGCCATTCCAGGCGCTGGGCACGGCAGCGACACGCCCGTTCCAGCAGGCACGAAGCCTGGTGAAGATCCACACGCGGAAGTTTTCGCGGACACTTTGTACCCATCGGCGACCAAGTGCGCCAAATGCCATCAAAAGATCTACGACGAATGGCGCGTTAGCGCACACGCTTATTCAGCCATTTCTCCCATGTTCCACAAGTTTGAACAAGCGATCTCGCAACTCTCATCCGGCACCGTGGGTACTTTCTGCATGCGCTGCCATGCGCCAGTAGCGATGCAGATGTGTCACCCGCGCGAAGCCTCGATAGTCGACACTGTGAACGTGATGCGCGAAGGAATTACGTGCGTCGCGTGCCACCGCGTGCGCGAGCAATATGGCCGAGTGAACGGCGAACGCCGCATCGAGCCAGGCGATTTGTTTCAACCCGTCTATGGCAATATCGGCGGCGACGGCGTAGCGCGAGTTGTAGCAGACGCGGCGAACTTCAAAGTCAAGTTAGATCCCAACGACAAACGCCCCGGTTTCGAAATGCATCAAGCCGGAATCAAGTTTGAGCAAATCTCCGAAAGCGGCTTCTGCGCCGGTTGCCACCAAGTGGCTGTACACCCCGGAATCGCGCTGGAAGTCGTGTACGCTCAGTATCGCGCTAGCCCCTCGTTCAAGAAAGGTATCACGTGCCAAAACTGTCACATGGGTGCCATACCTGGGAAAGCCTGCGGCTATGAATATGGTCCAGCGGCTGAAATGAGCGGCAAGACGATCGATAATAACCGCAAACATTCCAATCACATGTTCTACGGGCCAGGAATGCCCATCGCGCATCCTGGCATTTTCCCCCACAACGAGAAATCGCTTCGCTGGAACCTAGAGCAGTGGCTGGAGTTCGATTGGCGCAGCGGCTGGGGAACTCCCGAGTTTGAGAAGCAAGTCGCCATGGGCCAAGTTCACATGACCTTTCCGCCCGCCTGGACATCGACTGACGAGCGACGCGACGCGCGCAAAGTTGTCGACGACAACCTCAAATTGATTGAACGAAAACGTTTGACGGCGACCGCCGTAATGAGCAATGCGTTGCACGTGGACGGTCCCCATTTTCATGCCTCCCCCAAAGCTTGTCGGGACTTGCAGTTTCATTATGCTGTCCACAATATCAGCGAAGGACATAACCTGCCCAGCGGTTCGCTGGGCGCACAACCTCAACTGTGGCTCAATGTAGTCTTGACCGGTCCCGACGGACGGTGGGTTTGGGAATCGGGATACCTCGATGGCAACGGGGATCTGGCAGATCTCCATTCGCTGCAGGTTGCCAAAGGCTTCATTCGTCCTGACCGCCAGCTCTTCAACTTGCAAACTAAATTCCTCATCACCGGAGTCAAAGGGACCGATCGCGAAATGTATTTGCCGGTCAATGTCGATTTCGACCAGCTTCCATTCTTGCGACCCGGTGGCGTGCCCGTATCGGTGCTAAATCATCCACCGTTTATCCGCATGGAAGCGCATTCCTTGCCGCCTTTGGGTACCAGAATGGCCAAGTACCACGTGCCGGGAGAATTGCTGAAGACGCCGGGAACCTATCGACTCAGTGTGCGCATGCGCAGTCGCATGGAACCCATTTACTTTATGCGATTCTGCAATGCTACACCCGAGATGGAGCGGCGCATGCTCGAACAAACTTTGGATTTGATTCCGCATAGCGTCGAGTTTGACGTTCACTAAGGATTTGCCAGTTAGAGTTGTCGGAAGACCAACGTGAGTGTTATCCACTGAATTGAGAATAGCGAATTGCTGAACATGTTTCGCCAACTACTAACGCGACTGCTCCTACCGGCAATCTTGCTGTTGCAGGGCAGCCATGGCTCCTTGACCTTCGGCCAGGGAGTCATTTTGTCGCGCCCACAGCCGCTTGCGAGTGAACAGCCGCATGCTTCAGCGGAGCAACACCAGCGTTCGGTTATTCAGGATAGCGTCCAGTCGCTGGTACGCGGAACTGGGTTGAGTATTGGGCCTGCCACGCCGGTCGCAGCGCCTTTGGTAATCGAAATTCCCAGTCGCCTATCGCAGGTAACATTGCTTCCACCAATTGCAACTCAGCCAGTCTTCAGCTTGGCCAGCGACAACAAAACAGGCAGCGAAATTGCCGACCTGGCGATTCCTGGTGTCATCTCAACGGCACCCAAGCCAACATCCACACCCGAGCATCCGACAATACCAAATCCCGCGTCGGGCAATCCTCAGCGCAGCTTTAGCCCATCCGACTCCGATTTGGCGATCCCGGTGAGTATCCTTGACAACTCAAAAACTGCTATACCCTCCACGACTCAGAATTTATTGGCACCGACTGCGACCAGCATGATGCCCGGAGCGGCCACCTCACCAGCCAGCGGACAGCCCGGCAGCAACAGTGCAACGGCACCCTCAAACATCTATCCGTTTCTGCCGCGAGCCCAACCGTGTGTCGATCCATCGAGCCGTTTGGTAGAGCCATCCACGACGGATTTTCTTCCATCTCCGATGTCGGTCTGTCCGTACGATCCAGTTCAAGAGGCAATGGTATATCGCGGCAAATTTGCGGTTGCAACTCAACGTCCGTGGCTTGAATTTTGGCGCCCATTGTATACCGGTGGAATCTACCCACCTGCGCCAGAAATATTCGGCAGAACGAACCTGCTGATGCCTCACTTTTTAGTCTACGGCGATATGCGCACCGGCGTTGGTATCAATCGCAATCAGACCGGCGACGCGCGCAGTGTGGCAAAGCGGCTGAATCTCGAAATGGATTTGAAACTGACGGCCACAGAACGCGTACATGCGTTTGTAGGGCCACTTGATAACAACGGCCAGTTCTCGCGATTGGATTTTTCAGATGACGTACGCTTCGAATCCGAAATGGACTTCAAACCCGATACGCTCTTTTTCGAAGGAGACATGGGTGCCATTGCCGGTGGCATGACGGGAGTGGACGCTTGGTTCGATTTGCCGTTTACGCTGGGCCTGATACCGCTGCTGTATCAAAACGGAATTTGGATGGAAGACGCAATCGTCGGAGCGGCTTGGGCGATCCCCGCGCGAAACAGTGCGATTCTCGATTGGTCGAACTTCGACGCAACATTTTTCGTCGGCTTAGATCAAGTTACTTCGAATGCATTTGCAGGTAACAATAGTGCCTCGCAGATCTACGGAACCGCCTGGTTCATCGAAGCATACGGCGGATACATCGAAGCCGATTATGCATTCCTGAACGACGATGATCGACGCGGTCGCAGTTATCACAACGCGTCCTTGGCTTTCACGCGGCGCTACTTTGCGAGAATTTCCAATTCCTTGCGAGTCATTTCGAATTTCGGCCAAGATGGACCCACCGATCAGCGCACCGCAGATGGCGTGTTGTTGTTGTTGGAGAATTCACTGGTCACTGCCGTGCCCAACACGTTTGTGCCCTACGCGAACTTCTTTTACGGCTCCGGCAGGCCACAGAGCGCCGCGCGCGCAGCGGGATCAGGTGGCGTTTTGCGCAACACTGGCATCAATTTTGAATCCGACGGTCTGACCGGATACCCCACGCTGGACGCCAACGGGTTTAACACCTACGGCGTCGCACTTGGCCTGAACATCATGGGAGCAAGTTTCGGTCATCAATTGGTGGCCGAAGTCGCTGCGCTGGGTGCTTATGGCAACGGCAGCGAACGCACCGCTCCTGGCGATCAATATGCCACAGGCTTGCGCTATCAAAAGCCACTCAACCACGCGTGGCTAATTCGGCTCGACGGCATGTACGGATTCCTCCAAGACTCAGACGATATATCCGGCGCACGAGCAGAATTGCGATGGAAGTTCTAAGGCGAGCGGCAGAAGGAAATTTACCAATACAAGCCCGAAGCGCAAGCGAGTGCGTCAATCCAGTCGTATGTCAATCCAGTCGTATGTCAATCCAGGCTCTCACTCGCTTGCGCTTCGGGCTTGTACTGGTATATTCCCATCTGCCGCTCGCCTAAGCCAACTCTACGTAGCATAGCGAAATTTCACGACGATTTTGCGGACAGGCAAGGGCAATTCAACGGCGATTTGGGGACGATGGCCGTCGTTAGGAAAGAACACTGCAAAATCGCTTGCGTTGAGAATCAACCGAGTGGCCGACCCGGGTGGAACGAAAAAGCCGACATCGCGCTGTGCATTGTATTCTTCCGACACGTTCAACCGCCCAATGTCGCACACATCGATTGCCTCGCGCCCACTAACGATCAACTGGATGTCACCGTAGATTTGGTGTGACTCAAATCGCGTTTTATCCAGCGGCCGGGTCTCATACTCGTCAACCATGGCAAACAACGAGTCACCCTCGATCTCGTGCTTACCTTTAGGCAGCGACCCGATCGCGGCAGATTGCAACCATCGCAATCCTCTTGCCAACATCAGGTGAGTTGCAAAATACAACTCGGATTGAGCCAGCGTGTCGCAAATCATGGTGTGGTCGCCGCCGGAGGAGCTTCCTGAGGCTCGACGACGTCCTTGTAGCCATGTGCGTCCATCAACACGAATCCCAAGAACAATGCGACGAAAATGAACGAGCCCATAAAAACGATCACGTTTAACGGTTTGTCGTGGATCATGTGCATGAAGAACAAAATAACTAACGAAGCCTTTACCGTTGCAATGAATAGAGACAACCAGACTTCCAGGTTACCCAAGTCGAACTTTGATTGAAAAACAGTCAGAGCCGTCAGGACGATCAATGCCGCAAACACTGCCAAAAGTTGCCAAACGGGCATAGGATGCGAAAACCCATGATGACCTTGGCTGTCGTGTTCCGAACCGGCGGCATGCGAAGTGGTCGACACAATGTTATTCCAAAAAACAAGGAATCAAATACAAAACTTGACAATCGTTCTAGCTATGCGGATCGTCACTCGGCAGCCAACCGGGAGGCTAACACCGATCGGCTGACAACAATACGCTGGGCTCAATTACGTAATCAAATACAGCAAAGGAAACAGGTAAATCCAAATCAAGTCGACCAAGTGCCAGTACAATCCAACGTAGTCGACTGGTCCAAAATACTCTTCATTGAAATGATTCTTGGTAGCGCGAACCAACAGCCACGCCAATACCACCATGCCACCAATAATATGCAGCGCATGCACACCGGTCATGCAATAGTAAATGCTAAAGAACAATCCCGCGCCCCCTGGTTTGTCCACGGAAGCATCCGCTGCATTCGCAGTGCCATGACCGCCAGCAGATCCACCAACGGTCGCATGTTCATCATGAGCCTCGTGGGAATCATGAGCCACTGTAGCGTGCGCGACCGCAGCCATCGGGCCGTGCGCTTCTTTGTCTCCTCCGGACTCAAAGAACATGCCAAAAAGTACGCCCAAGAAATAACACGCTGCGGTGATCGCAAACGGGCCAGCAATATCCGCAATCGCTTTCTTGTTATTTGACCAAGCCCAAACCCACCAACCAACAAACCCCGCCAAACAAAGTGCCGGAATGATACTAAAAATCACCAACCACTTGGAAATTCCCTCGTGATGTTCAGTAACCGTACTTTGAATCGTATACATACTTGCTGGCAGCAACCCGAGGTCCCATTTGTGACTGTACTCGATCGCTTTGACTCCCAAAAAGATCGATGCACAACCAAGTGTCAAAGTCAAACAAATCGCCAATCCCTTGGCTTGTCTTAACTGTGCGCAGCGAACACCCCAAGCCATCGTCAGACTACTGAACAACAATACGCCAGTATTAAAAGCACCTAACGTAGGATTCAAAAATCGACTTGAGAATTCCCACACCTCTGGATGCAGACTGCGGTACATCGCATACGCGCAGAACATTCCGCTAAAGAACAATACTTCAGTAACCAGGAACAACCAGATACCTAATTTTCCGGCATCGTATTGCTGTTCCGGGTCATCAAAGTGATGTGCCTGAAACGGATTATGGTGGTGCTCACCGTGCTCCGCATGATGCGGTGCATCCAACACTTCAGTGGCAGACATCGGATATTAACTCTTGGCAATTACAGGGTGTGACTGGGAAGGAGTTGGCCGAACATTGGGTTGATGATATTCCCAACCATGTTCTTCATCGTGATAAGCCAGCGGCGTATAGTCGTAAGGTTCGTTCACTGTCGGAGCACTCGCAAAGTTGTAATGGGGAGGAGGCGATGAACAGTGCCATTCCAGCGTCGCACCACCCCATGGATTCCGAGGAGCCTTGCGACCGCGCATCAGCGAATGGATCAAGACACCCAATGCGATAAACAGCCCAAATCCCAGGATGAATGCACCCGTCGACGACATGATGTGCAAGTCTTGGAATTCAGGGAGGTATCGCGCGTATCGACGCGGCATGCCGCGGGTTCCCATAACAAACTGTGGCAAGAACGTCAGATTGAATCCAATGAATACGAACAAGCAGGAAATCTGACCCCACAACTCGTTGTACATCTTGCCCACCATCTTCGGCCACCAGTGGAAAATCCCACCGACAAACGCGACTAGGGTCCCGCCCATCATCACATAGTGGAAGTGGGCCACCACGAAGTACGTGTCATGGAGATGCCGGTCCGCCGATAGCGCGCCTAAAAACAAGCCAGTGAGACCACCAATCGTAAACAAGAACAAGAAGTTCAATGCATAACACATTGGAGTCGTAAGTTGAACCGTGCCCTTGTACATCGTCGCCAGCCAATTGAAGACCTTGATCGCTGACGGTATCGAAACTGAAAACGTTAACGCACTGAACACAATGGTGGTCACATCGGCCATTCCAGACGTAAACATGTGATGACCCCACACCAAAAATCCGAACAGCGCAATCGCAACCGAACTGTACGCGATCAACGTATAACCGAAAATCGTCTTATGGCTGTGGACACTCATCAGCTCGCTGATGATCCCCATCGCTGGCAGAATCATGATGTAAACTGCTGGGTGCGAATAAAACCAGAAAAAGTGTTGGAAGGCTACTGGATCGCCATTCCAACGAGGATCGAAGATGCCGATTTGAAACAATCTCTCAGCAGTCAGCAGCAACAGTGTGATTCCTAACACCGGTGTGGCCAAAACTTGAATGATAGCTGTGGAATATGTGGCCCACAGAAACAGCGGCATTTTGAACCACGTCATTCCCGGTGGTCGCATCGTGTTGATAGTTACGATGAAATTCAGCCCGGTAAAAATGGAACTGAATCCGAGAATAAAAGCACCCATGGTCGCCCACGCCACCGGGCCCTCGGTAGTCGTGCTGTAAGGCGTGTAAAAAGTCCAACCGGTATCCAGGCCAGTAATTAGCAAACAGGCGATAAAGAATATCAACCCGACCACCCAAAGATAGAAACTACATAGGTTCAATCGGGGAAACGCCACATCCTTCGCACCGAGCATCAAAGGAACTAAGAAGTTTCCTAAAGCTGCGGGAACGCTCGGAATGATGAACAGAAACACCATGATCGCACCATGCAGCGTAAACACCTGATTGAACTGCTTGTTAGTCAAGAACAGTTGCGTGGGCGTCAGCAATTCGGCGCGGATCATCAGAGCCAAAATGCCGCCAACCAAGAAGCTCGTCATGACTCCGATCAGGTACATTATCCCAATGCGTTTATGGTCAAGGGTCAACGCCCAACTCAGAAATCCCCGAGAGTGCGTCAGATAATCCCCTTCGTGTGCATCAGCAGCATGCGACGCTTCTGCGTTTTTAGCTACGACACTCATCGATTTCTTCCTACTTACTCAAATTGTTAAATTCTGCGGCTAACTTCGATACCAAACTTGGCGCTATTGCGTCCCAGCAGGCGGTGCGCCATCCCTCAAGCTCTTAATAAACTCGACAATCGCATTCAGTTGCTTTTCGTCTAACTTTCCTTGGAACGACTGCATCTGCGAAGCCGACTCAAAACCCACTCGCTTCTTGGCCGACGGATTGAGAATCGACTCGCGAATATACGCTTCGTTGATTACTTCGTCTCCAGCCTGATTTCCGGTGAGCACTTTTTGCGTCGTGCCAAAACTCTTGGCAAAACTCGGACCAACAATTCTCTTGTCCGGCTCAGTGGAATGGCAACCCATGCAGCCCTGGCGTTCGTACAGCCATCGCCCCCAAGCAACTGGCTCTGTTGGCGGCTTGGCTGCGTCCGCTACCCACGCCTCATATCCCGCTACGTCATGAACGGTTACTTTGGACAACATTTCACTGTGTCGTTCCCCACAGTATTCAGCACAGAAAATATCGAACACACCCTCTTTAATGGGCTGGAACCAGAGGTAGTGTACGCGCCCTGGAACTACGTCGTTTTTGCAGCGAAACGCAGGCACGAATAAGCAATGCAACACATCTTCCGATCGCATGTTCAATTTGATCGCTTTATTGTTGGGGACATGCAATTGAGTAGAGATGGCACCGTTGGGATACTGAAACGTCCACGACCATTTTCGAGCAGTAACGTTGATGTCCAGCGTTTCTGCGGGAGGAGTGACCATGTCCAAATAGCCACTGGCCCCACGAGCAAAAATCCAGATTGCAATAATTGTCGGTATCACCGTCCACAATATCTCGACGAAGTTATTGTGTTCAGCCAACGATGAACCTTGATAACCAGGCCGTCTGCGGTATTTGACGACAAAGGTAATCATCAAGCCCACGACCAACACAAAGAAGAAAATGCAGATCCACAAGACTGCCCAGTAAAAGAAATCCACTTCTTTCGCAAACGTCGATGCCTGAGCGGGAAACCAAAAGGTCTCGTTTTTATCCGCCAGCAAAAATGGAAATCCGAGATTCATTATGTCTGTCTCGCAGAAACTATCGTTGTATCATGGGTATCTTCAGACACGGCATCTGGCGTTACGAGCTCACTGTTGCCACTTTTATCGTTCGATGATTTGGGAGTAACCGCGTCGATCTGATTTGTCACACCGCGTTTGGTAAACCAGTAGGGGGCGATGCAACCGAACATCATTAATGCAAAGACACCCCAACCAAAAAACATGATCCGATGCGCTGCCGCAGTGTAGCGATTAGAATCTGGGTCATATTGGTAACACAACTGCATTATTACGTCCGAAATGGACCTACCCAATTTCCCTTGAGCCGCCTCGGAAACTGCCAAACGAAATTGAGCTGGCTCAGTTCCCAAAGACAAGAAATATCTGCAGATCCGACCCTCAGAGCTAATAAAATAGGTCACTGCCGGATGATTATATCGCTTGTTGATTTTATCGTACGTATATTTAAAGCCGACCGCATTCGCCAATTTGGATATCGATGCCTGGTCGCCCGTTAAAAAATGCCAGCCGTTTTGCGAACCTCCGGCGCCCAGCATACCAACGTATTTCTCTTTCGTACGAGCTGCCTTCATGGGCAATTCGGTTGGATCGATACTGACAGTCACGATTTCGAATTTGCTTCCGATTCCTTCACCATTAGTTTCGCGAAGGGTCGAAACCAGATTTTCGAGTTGTGCGATACACAGCCCAGGGCAATCGCTGTAGTTCAACGTTAGGACGATGGGACGACCTTGGTTAAAAAATTTGCCAAATCCGATCTTGTTGCCTCGCTCGTCGTTAAACAATAGGTCGAGCGGAACAAACAGGCCGGTTCGATCCTCGACGTCAATCCCTCGCGCGTTCAGCGGCACATCTTTCATCAGAATCTGCGCGTGCACCTGAACAGACTGGTGCAGCAAGCACAGCACCGCAAGCTTCAGGACCACCAGTAACTGACGAAAAACAAACATACTCAACTTCTAATGAAAATGGCGACTTTGCGCTCAGTATCAATTTCGGCATTTAACTTTGCGGAGCGGTTGCTGCGTTAGCTTCTTTCAATAGCAATTCCGTAGCGCGTTCCAATGGTATTTGCAATTTTTCGATCATTGGTACCGGCTGGCCCGCCTCCGGTGGTTTTTGGCCGGGTGCCAACGGCGCCGGAACTTTAACCCAGCGATAGCCCTCAAGTGATTTCCGCTGTGCTGCGATGATTTCGTCGGACGCGGTGAAGCTTTCGTTGGCAACCTTCAATTGTTCGTGATGCTCAAGCCAACCAAAGCACAGCGCTTGCACTACGAAAATAATAATCAGCAAAATTACACAACTGATAAATGTGGTGTAAGCGATCGCCGTTGTATTCAAGTCGTCGTATCGAGCCATTGCAGTTTTCCACCGCCCACGAGTTCTGTTCGATCAGGTTACTTTGGATGGCAGTTCAATTGTAAAAAAGGCCATCCAATCTCGAAATTTTATCACATGTTGTGATACGCTAGCGATTCTTGTATCCACGGGTCCCGAGTCGCCACTAATGGTGTATCCCCAACCCGCCACATAAATAAGGCCAAGAAAATGCACAACAATCCAACTAAACACGTAAAATGACCAAGCAACATTGCCAGACTAAACGGGCCAACGTTGGGTAGTACCAGAAAACTCATATCCACCCAGTGCATAACCAGCAAGAAAATTGCCCAACCAAATAGCGCGTTGCGATGTCGCCGCACGTGCCTCGACAACAGACCCAACATAGGAATGGCAAAGTGACCGAGGATTAGCAAAATTCCCACATAGCCCCAACCACCGACCATGCGGTGCTTAAACCACAAAGTCTCTTCTGGAATATTGCCGTACCAATACAACATATACTGCGAGAACGCGATATAGCTCCAGAAGAACACGAACCCAAACAAGAACTTGCCCATGTCGTGGTAGTGCTCGGTGGAAACGTACTTTATCACACGTCCATTGCGCTGAAGAATATTGAAAACCACAATCGACGCGGCGAAAAAGGCCATCATACTAGCGGCAAACAAGTACACACCGAAGATCGTGCTATACCAAGCCGGGTCGGTCGACATTACCCAATCAAAGGCTGCGAAATTCAGAGCCAAGGCGAATAGAACGATCAGCGGCCCGCTCCACTTTTGCAATTTCAAAGTAATCTCGGCACTGCCCGTGTGGTCCTGTTGGCGACTGAGTGTAAAGCAAAACATGCCGGCAAAAATCCAAACGCCGAAATATATTAGAGCGCGAATGGTGAAGAACGAACCATTGAGGTAACCAATTTTCTGCTGGACCAGAGGTTCTAATTCCACTGCATTCCAGGGGTATAGCACGTCGCTGTGTGGTCGAATAGCCGAAATCAATATCGGCAGAAACAGAATCGCCCACCAAGGGATCGTAGTTGCCAGCAATTCTCCAACTCTGCGAATTGTTGCACTCCAACTTGCGCGTACGAGGTGTTGCACCAACACGAAAAACAGTGCGCCAAGACACATGCTCAAGCAAAAAATGTAGTTTGCCAAATACGAATGAAAAAAGGTCTTAAGGCCTTGATCGCCGACCAGTGAACAAAGCCCAAGGCTGACCAGGATACAAGCAAATCCGGCAGCGATCAAAATCGCAAAGTAGCTTCGCCACTGCGCGGGAAACAAAATGTTATCTGTGGAAGTATGCTCGGCCATCTAAATGCCTGACTAATAAACTTCTAAGTTTGCTTGTTCGCTCGAACTAATTGCTTGCTTGTTACTTGAACCTACTTAGCGCTACCGGCCAATTCGGCTCGCATTGCTTCGGGCACATCCTCGATCGTTGCATTGCGGCTCTCCTGCAGAGACCGCACATAGGACACGATGGCCCAGCGCTCCTCGGGAGTTAATACGCTGCCGTAACTTCCCATTTTCCCTTTACCATTGGTGATCGTGTAAAAGATCTTGCCAATCGGCTGAGTAGCCACTTTGTCATCATGCAGGCTGGTAGGTTGAACCCAATAGCCTTGCGCCAATTGAAATGCGCGTTGCGAAACTAGACCATCACCGTTGCCAGCATAGCCATGACATACAGCGCAATTGATGTCAAATTTCTTCTTGCCCAGCTCTAACAATTTACTATCTATCGTGAGCGGAAACTGAGTGATCCAGGGCAAATTGACCTCACCGGCGGCCGGTGCAGTAGCGGTTTGACCCGCAGGCAGAGCATGTCCGGTATCACCATGTGGCTGAGCAGACGGCGAAGGGGCCGGAGTAGGCGCTAAATGCGCTGCGGGCTCTTCCAGTTTCTTTTCCGCAGAGGAGTTTTCGCCAGCCGGAGCAACGGAAGTAGATT